>Ga0208244_100648_pt1 | contig 29031 bp, 28 predicted proteins | sample SubbioCR12Aug_5A_FD_184828 | JGI IMG/M metagenome (GOLD analysis project Ga0208244, IMG submission 184828) | Serpentinite rock and fluid subsurface biosphere microbial communities from McLaughlin Reserve, California, USA - CR12Aug_5A (SPAdes) | ecosystem: Environmental > Terrestrial > Deep...
CCAGAATCAGACAACTGCTCATGGAAGGGAGAATCGGCAGGGTGACATCGGTCGATTTCAACTGGTACCTCGATGTCTATCATGGCGCAGACTACTTTCGGCGGTGGCATCGACTCCGCGAAAGTGGCGGTACGTTGCTCGTCCACAAATCAACCCATCACTTCGATCTGCTTAACTGGTGGCTTGATTCCGATCCTGAAGTGATCCATGGATTCGGCGCTCTGGAGTTCTACGGCAAGAACAATCCGTTTCGGCACACACATTGTCGTCCCTGTCCGCATAAGGATCGGTGTCAGTTTTTCTGGGATATGACGAAGGACGAGCGGTTGATGAACCTCTACGCGAAGAATGAGCAGTACGACGGTTACCTGCGCGATGGCTGTGTCTGGAAAGAAGACATCGACATCTTTGATAAGATGGCCGTTCAGATCCGTTATGCCAATAACGTGCAAGTGAGTTACTCGCTGACGACGTACTCTCCGTACGAGGGATACCGGATTGCTTTCAACGGCACGAAAGGGAGAATCGAAGCGTGGATCCACGAGCGCCAGCCCTGGCCGATGAATGATTACCACGAAATGCAGCTAACGGACAATTTTGGGAAGGCGGAGTACATCCGCATGCCGCAGGGGGGCGGCGGTCACGACGGAGGGGATGTGCTGATGATGGATACGATTTTCAGGAATCCAGGAACACGCGATCCGTACGGGCGCGCCGCGGGGTTGCGGGATGGAGCGATGTCGATGCTGATTGGTATCGCCGCGCGCAAGAGCATTGACTCAGGAAGACCGGTGGCCATCAACGAGCTGACGGACATTCCGATACATGCTGTCCGGCCGGTGGGGTGAGGGGGGAGAGAGAAATGAAAAATGGAAAATGGAAAATGAAAAATGTGAGGGGATAGGAGTGGCGGCGGTTCCGGGAAAATTAACCACGGATCTACGCTAAAAACACACGGATACACGCGGATTGAGGACCTCAATCCGCGAAAATCTGTGCTTCCTCAGTGTTCATCCGTGGTCATGACTCTTTTCCAGCCCTCTTGCCTCCGCGTCTCTCAGCGCACTCTGCGGTTACAATTCTCTCTGCTATTCAGGCCGTATCTGAGTCCGCAGCTGCCATCCTATCAGAAACAGGACACCCGTGAGAACGAGGGGTCCGGCGATCGCCAGATATGTGCTCCACGGGAATCTTCCCCATGTGAAGACGACGTACACGATTCCGAGTGCGATGAAAAGTATTCCTCCGATCCATTCCCTTTTCCATGAGAGAACCAGAATTGCGATGATGATGAACGTGGGGATCAGATGGATCAGGAGGGCGAGTGTGGTTTTCCAGAATCCCGCCCCCTCGGCGAAAACATCGAGAGCAAAGAGACTGATAAAGAGAGCGAACAACACGGTGGGGACCCTTGGTGTCCAATAGAGGCACCGCCTGACGAGAGGATTCATTCTGTTTGCTCCGGTGTGATCAATTCGTCACCATTAGCTACTACTGCTTTGTCGCCTGTCAGGTTCGCGCCGTGTGGCTCACTCTTCCCCAGCAAAAGCTGTTGTTGCAGCTCAGGATAAAGATCTCGCTCGTGAACGAATCGTATGTCCCGGTCGCGCTGGTGTTCGACAAGAAACTCCCCCGCACGCGTGTTGGCGTCACCCCGACCATCGGAATCACGAACGAATTGACCTGTATGGAGGTATCCACCGTGGCCCGGAAACCGAGATCGCACGTAAAGTTTCCGTACGTGAAGCGTATCTGGACGGTGCAACTATCGATGAGCCCGGTTGAAAGTACCCGGAAGTAGATCGGAAGGTTTTCATTTGTTGACCCTTTCCATTCTCCGGCGTAAGGAGATGGGAGCGATGGAGAGTTTTCATTGCCGGGCTGAACGGGATCATCTTTCTTGCACCCATTCACAAGAAGAACGAGGGAAATCAGGAAAAGGGCAAAAGGAAACGTTTTGATTGCCATAGTTTTCATAGGTCAATCCTTTCACAATTCTAACGAAATGACTTCAGGCCCCCTTTCAGGCTGCGTCGATGACTTGTTGAGCAGATGTAGAACCCTTTCTCGACTGGCGAACAGGGAACCTCCCGGTCGCCGGCACAATATCATGTGCAGTCAATCAACAGAAATGGACTCCGGTGCAAGCATCCCCATGACGAGCAAATTCATACCCCCCCGCCTCTGCATCCTCAAACAGCGCACAATCAAAATGTTGGGTCGTCACTTCACCGTCACTGACGAAATACATCCGCTGGAACAGGTCACGTGGAAGCTCGCGGAGACGCCCCCTTGCGATATTGAGACATCGAAGGAGGCAACACCGGGCGAACATCCGATATTGCTGAATGTGACTCCCTTGTACTTCACGCTGTTGCAGCCAACGATTTCTGGCTTGTCTTGCGTCGGCTGTGTGGGTTCATCCTTGTCACACCTCACAAAGAGCGTCATGGAGGCGAAAAGAAGTACAAGCGGGAAGGTCTTGAAGGCGTTTGTTTTCATGGATCGATCCTTTCACGAGACTGGTCAATTAATTTCAGCCGACCGCATCAAAGAACAGTGATGATCTGTTTCTACTATCGAAGCATGAGCATCTTGGTTGTGCGTGCAACATCATTCGCCATCAATCGACAGAAATAGACGCCGGTCGGGAGGTTGCCGGCGTCCATGTTGCCCACGAAGTGCATGAAATCCTACCACGAATACGATCCGCCGATGCCGATGCTTGGAATGAAAACAACTGCCGGTCCAAAGCTGTTGACCATTCCCGCCGTCGCTTCAACACCCCATGAGCTGGAAACAGGAATTGACAGAACGATCTTTGCCGAGGAAATCAGTTCCTGAGCCGGAGTGAACGGCGTATCTCCCGCCGTGTCGACGAAGAACATGAGTCCGAGTCCCGCCTCAAGATGAAGATCAATTCGTTCCAATTGTAGCAATGAAAGCCCCCCGAGCACGCTCAGGCTGATACCGTTCAAAAATCTGCCCGCCCCTCCCGTAACAGTAACGCTCACTCCGGGTCCGCCCCCTCCTCCCCCTGATCTATCCGCACGTAAGGTGTTGATGGCAAACTCAGCTCCGAGGCTGAGTCTTCTGTCGAAGTAGACTGTTCGTGTCAGATACCGGAGCTGCATTCCCAATCCGCCCCACTCCTCTCCGTCAAAAACTCCGAAAGGATAGCCGTTCCGGATGTGGTCGGAAGGATTGAAGCTCCCATAGACCACATTGGCTCGTACCGTGGCCGTGTTTTTGGAAAATATCTGAGCCGAGGCAGTTGTCGCGACCAGACACATGATGAGTCCGGGAAGAAAGAATTGGCGTGCAGTCATTGTTGACCTCTCTTGTCATGTGAAAAAGCAGACAGCCCTCCCTCAGCATGCGCGTAGAGGTATTCACATAGGGAGGCGAATATCCAGCGAGAAAGGGAATCGTCTGGAATGGAAGGCTGTCGTTCGAGCGGAAACGGGTTTGTGATATTCACCGGCTGTCCACAATGATGCGGCTGAAGCGCCGCACGGCATGCATCATCATTGATCATCCAGCACGTGAATGTCGATCAGGCAGGGAGGATTGGCGGGGAAGAATCGGTAAGACGCTTCGACGTCGAATCGTCTGATGGCATTCTACAACTCAGCCACACGGAATCTGGGAAGATTGTACTCAAGATCGGCTTCGATGTCAAGTCGAGTGATGGAACGAAACGCAGCACACGGATATCGCGTTTTGGCAAAACGGGTTACGGAGAGGACGCAAACGGTTGAGGAATAAGGGTATCGATTGGTTATCTCAGGCGGATGATCGGGCGATAGCTCTTTCAACATATATCGCGCCGACCCTCGGCTCGGGAGACTCCCCAGATCTGCCTTCACTCACGGATCAGATCTGACGGCTCGATATGGATCAGGACATCAGCCACAGAGGAATGTGAGACGCGAATCGCTTCTTTCACTCGTCGGGCAATATCGTGTCCTTCACGAACGGAAATGCTGCCGCCAACGGTGACGTGAAGATCGATATAGTAAGAGAAGCCCATCTTCCGGATGTAGCACTTCTCGAGAGCAATGACTCCTTCAACACGCTGCGCAGTGTCGCGCACATCATGTTCGATGACCGATGAGGGAGCGGCGTCCATCACTTCGTTGACGGCGGGACGCAGGATACGGAACGCGTTCAGGACAATGATGCCCGAGGCGAACACCGCTGCCCAGTCATCTGCGCTTTCGTAGCCGGCTCCTCCGATCAGCGCGATCGAAATCCCGATGAATGCCGCAGCGGAGGTGATCGCATCACTCCGGTGGTGCCACGCATCGCTCTTGACCGCCGTGCTGTCGATCTTCGTCCCCACCGCAAACACGAACCGGAAAAGTGATTCCTTGGTGATGACGACCGCCAACAGCACAACAAGTGTAAAGGGGGCAGGTGCATGGTGGGGAGTAATGATTTCTCTGATGCTTTGGATGGTGATCCCAATGGCTGCAGCAAACAATGCCAGCGAGACGACAATTGCAGCTAAAGGCTCCGCCTTCCCATGACCGTACGGATGATCCGCATCAGGGGGAATGCCGGAGATCTTGAGCCCCCCCCATACCACGAGCGAGCTTGCGACATCCGTTGCGGATTCAACGGCGTCTGCAATAAGCGCGTACGAGTTTCCGATGATTCCCGCGATGCCTTTGATTGCCGCAAGGAGCGTATTGGTCACGATTCCGAAAAACGTGGAGCGCAAGCCTTTTTGTGAAGGATGGTTCATCGGGTATTATGTGTTGAAGCCGGTTCCGGTTTCGTCGGGGCGGCGATGATGAGGATTCAGGCGGTGACTGTCAGATACGGCGCCGCACTCCTGACGATGATCTTGCATAATATTCCGCTGTCAGACTTATGCAATCAACAAGAGACCGATCAGCCCTGCCGGGGCTCAATTATAGTGCTTTAGACGCGACCAGAACTCTCTGAGGTCTCCCTTGAAATTCCGGCAGACGTAAATCGTGAGATTGTTCTCATACGGCATACAATATGTACATCTGGAAATCCCGGCCACCTCAACGCTCTCAAATACTTCTAGCTTGTCCTCGAGTTCGCCACCGAGAACGATGACAATTTCACCCGCATAATCGCGTGGTCCCCAGACCCAATAATTATTGTGCCGGCCAATCGCTTTCGGGAGTCCGTACTTCGCGCCGAAGAAATCAAACGCCGCGCTGCGGCCGTAGTTGTCGGCAAAAATCGCCGCCTTCGATTGCTCGTCAAGTGAAAGAGAATGAAAAACGCGGGCAACATCCTCCACCTTTTTCTCCCACCCAAACCGGTCGGCATAGAATTGAGGCAGCAGCTCAGTCTCTTTCCCCTCTGCTGTATAACCTCCGAATCCAATAACATCAGCATATCGGATGTAAGTTTCAACCGGAAGAACGGGAAGTGTTATGGGGAGTGGGATGAGGCTTGCGATGACGATCACGCCGAGGATGATGCCCTTAAAGCGACGCAGAGAAGGCCGCGCGAAAAGGTGTTCCCATGCGACGCCTCCGGCTGCAAAGAGTATCGCAAAGGCCGGAGAGAGATACTCCGGCTTGGAATGCATGTTCGCGATGAGAATGGCCACCACGCCAAGGAACATTATCGCGAGGGGGCGAAATGGACGCAGACTGCTCATCGCGAACAACCCGATGAAGCCGCCGATCCAAATCGGACTCATGGCAGGATTGTGAACCAGGAATTGTCCGGCGAGAAAAGTGGCCGGATTCTGACTCGCATACTTCCCGGTCGTGGCGTTCCGGATAAATTCCAAGTGGGCAAAATCGTGTGTCACGTTCCAGATGATGTACGGAAGGAACAGCAGAAGAGCGAGGAACGCGGCAAGATACGGCTGAGGCCGCTTGAGCCAAAAGCGGAGAGGACTGAACAACAGAGCAGCCCCCATGCCGAATCCCAGCCAGACGAGAGAAATCTTGTTCAGCAGGCCGAGTCCGATGGTGAGTCCGATCGCGAACCAGTAGTGTGGTTGTTCCGTCTTGATGAGTCGGACGAACGCATAGACTGCCAGAGCCCAGAGAAGGTGATCGAAGGTATTCATCGAATAAATAGAATCCATGCCGAGCCGCATCAGGGAAAGGATGCACACCATCGATGAGATGGTGATAGCGGTTCGCTTTCCTCCAAGCTCACGGACGATCAAACCGGTGACGAAAACCGTTGTTGCTCCGGTGAGGGCCGGCAGAAAGCGCAGCGCCACAATAGAATCGCCGAGCAGAAGGCGGTTGACTGCAAGGATGAAGATTGAAAGTGGGGGCTGGTCGACATATCCGAGGTCGAGGTGTTCGGAGCACGCTATACAATAGAGCTCGTCTCTGAAGTACCCGTACCCACCGGTAAGGCTCGTCAGGAAATGGAGGAGAAATTTGATGCCGGCGAAGAAGAGAAGAAGCCGGATTTCGGGTTGGGCGAGGTGGTTTTTAAGGTTCCGGGTGAGATTCCTCATATATGGGCTCCTTCTGAAAAAGAGTAAACCGCGCCTGCCCGCCTCATGAGAATCATTTGCGGCAGGCGGGGAGGTCGCGGAGGCACGCAGAGAGAAGAGAAATATACTCTGCGTGACTCAGCGTTCTCAGCGGTTTACTCTTCTTGATACATGGTTTTCTTTACGAGTAGTCATGCCTCCAACTTCTCATCCATCCGTTTCCAGCGCTGACGGACAATATGTCCAATGATCGCGAGGAAGCCAAGGGCGCTCAGGGCGCTCACCGTTTGCCAGTTGAGGACATCCATTATACTCTTAGCTCCCACGCTTCCTTCGATTGCATTTGCGTAGAGGTATGCTTTGATTCCGACTCCGAGGAGGGTCGCGAGAAGGAATTTGAAAAGAGAAATCTGCAGTAATCCAGCCCCATAGTTGATGAATCCATGAGGAGAACTCGGGAATACCCGGATAGCAAAAAGAGAAGCAAAACTTGAGTGTCGTTTGAGAAAAAGGGTGATCCGATGATCCCGGAACTTCTCGAACCATGGACCTCCGACAAAACGCGCGGCCCAATATCCGGCGGTGGAACCGGTGAGACTTCCCACGCAAATGATCACTGTCGTCTGAACAGGGGGGAACAGAAGGGGGGTCACGAAGAAAAAAATAGATGCAGGAAGCGCGTAGAGCCAGGCGGCGGTCATCGCAGCGATGATGATGATCGCCGAATACGGATTGGCGCCGATCTCGCGCAAGCGCGCCAATGACGCTTCATCCTGCACGCCGCTTCGGAGATAGACGATGAGCAGAACAAGGAGAACCGCGAAGGTTATACCCGATTTGGCGACTCGGTTCATATCAAACTGGATTGTTCGTCACACACTGTCAGCGCAAACCACCGCCATCGGATGAATCCGACGGCTAATGTCATTGCGAACCGCAAACCCTTTTGGGTTTAGGCCGGGAAATCCAGGCGTCGACTTCAGTCGATGCCGACGGAAATCGCTAACGTCGATCCGCTTCTCTTCACCAAGGGTTACCAAAAGGTAGCTAAACGTCATTGCGAGTCCCGACGTTTCGTATCGGGACTCGCAATGACACATTGATGGCTTTTTGGACAGCCGCTAGTCTCTGCGCGGAACTCATACCCTTCTGGGAAGAGTTTCGTAAATCACCAAATGTCCCGCATCACGCCTGAATCTTCTGCACGGTGGAAAAGGACGGAGCCGATGCTTCCGTCGTCGCAGCTTCAATGCCGCACCATGATGCCGAAAAAAGCTTTGGTTTTCAAGCGATTCAAGGGATTTCTTGAAGCGGGAGGGGATTTCTCCTATATTGAAACAACCTTCAACGACTTACGATACGGTATGGATATCTGGCAAGGAATCTCCAATATCACCCTTCTTGTACTTATTGTTTTCCTCAACGGTTTCTTCACGGCGTCCGCATTTGCTCTCGTTCGGGTTCGTTCAACTCAGATTGAAGCGCTCGTCGTCAAGGGGCACCGCGGGGCAAAAATTGCCAGGAGTATTCTCGAAAACCTCGACGTCTATCTCTCTGCAACTCAGTTCGGAAACGTGATGGCAAGCGTCGCCCTGGGATGGCTCGGCGAGCCATTTGTGGGGCGCATGCTGATCGGGGTGTTTGCCAATCTTGGGATTAGTGATCCCCAGATCGTTCAGGCGCTCTCATTCAGCATCGCCTTTGGGCTGGTGATATTTCTCAACATCATTTTTGGCGAGATCGTCCCGAAGTCCATTGCCATCCAGAAAGCGCAGAAACTGACGCTCTGGATCGCTTATCCGCTCCGGATCTTCTTTGCCGTCTTTCGTCCGTTTATCAAGGCCCTCGATTTTGTTTCCACCTTGATTCTCCGGGTCATCGGTATCCGTCCTGTCAGCGAAGAAGAGCTGATGCATTCGTCAGAGGAGATCCGGCTTCTCCTGGCGCAGGAAAAGAACGTCTCCCTGACAAGCAAGACGATCGTGCTCAATGCAATGGACTTTCGGCGAAAACAGGCACGTCACTTCATGGTTCCACGCAGGGAGATCGTGGCGTTGAAGGTCGAAGCGCCGGTCCAGGAGAACATCGAGATCATGCGCCGCCATAAATACTCCCGCTATCCGGTCTACAGCGAGTTGATCGACAATATCATCGGCGTCGTTCATACAAAAGATATCTTCAACCATGAGCTTAATCATCGGGAGAATTTCACTCTCGAGTCGGTGCTGAGGGATGTTTCGTTCCTCCCGGAGACGGTGCACCTCGAAAAAGCCCTCGATATGGTGCTCCACAAAAAGACACACGTCGTCATCCTTGTGGATGAGTACGGAGGTACAGCGGGACTGCTCACCCTGGAGGATGTGCTGGAAGAGCTCGTCGGGCCAATTCAGGATGAGTTTGATCGCGAGGCTCCCGAGATGACAAAAATCACAGACGATGAATATCTTGTTGATGCGACGATGACGACGAACGAGATTGAACGACTGATGAACAAGGAACTTTCGCCCAAAGATGTTCTCTCCATCGGGGGGTTTGTGATGGAACAGCTCGGCCACATTCCAATAAAGGGGGAAACGTTGAAAGTGAATGGCGTTGAGTTTACGATCGAGGAGGTCGACGAGAGGGCAGTGGAAATGATCCGGGTGAAGCGCATCCCGGAAACCGAAGACCAGGAAAACGAGTAGCGACTACAAGACACAATCACAACGGGAGGCTGAGATGATTCCTGATCAGAAAGGTCAGACGCTCCGGGTGGAGCTTGAATTGATGCAGGCATTCAGACTCATTCCAAGGAAGGTGCGGAACCAGGGAGAGGAAGCGATCATCCTCTTCTTGCATGGAACCATTTCGAGGTATTTGATGTACTTCTATGCAATTCTCGGTGTAGCGGTGTTTGCGAACATCGCGCTCCTGGTGGAACTGTTCAGCGAAACATCATTCGTCTACGGCAATGATCCGACGGCGGAACGACTCATCACCTTTTCTCCCTTCGTGGCCTGGGTGCTCGTCCCGCTCCTGTGGAGAGAACGCGCCATGCGTTTCAAAGATCTGCTGCAAGTATTTGAACGGAACACATCGGAGACATGATGAATGTTCCTGATATCTCCTTTTTCAAGCGGTAGAGGATATCCAGATGCCCGCCAACGATGATGAATTTCCTCGAGAGCAAGGTGTTTGGTTCAAAAGTAATTTAGGAAAACCAAAATGTGGGAGAAATGAAAGGACGGCGGCTATCGCAGGCGCGGAGAGACGCCGGCCTATTGCGCCGTTGACTTCCCGCCGCCGATGGCGAAGCCTTGCAGAAAAAGGAGACACAGCGATAAGGATAGCGAAAAAACAGCCATGGTATACGTGAACAGCAAGCGTATCCCATGCGTGCAAAAAGTATCCCGAAAAAAGCATTTGACTTACATTGTAAAAGAACGTATCCTATTGACGAAAGGAGTATATACTATGGAAACATCAGTCGTAACGGTAAAGGGGCAGATAGTTGTGCCGGCAAAGATTCGGACCAAATACCGGATGAAAAAGGGGACGAAGGTGGCCTTCATTGAGCAGAATGGCAAATTGATCATTCAGCCACTCGACCAGCATTACTTTGAAAACCTGGCGGGTATCCTCGGCACCGAGGGCGACATGCTTAAGTCGCTGATGGAGGACAAGAAACGGGAGCGCGAGCTATGAAAGCGACCGTGCTCGACAGCTATGCCGTCATCACATATCTGGAGAAGCAAGCCGGCTATGAACAGGTCGCAAATGTCTTCAGAGAATGTGTGGAGAAGGACCGAGAGGTCTTTCTCTGCATCGTGAACTGGGGGGAAGTGATCTACCACGCTTTAAGGACAGGTGGAGAACAAAAAGCGCAACGCGCAGAGGGAGCCATGGCGGCGCTTCCAATCGAACTGTTGGACGTCAACAAGGAGCTTACACTTCAGGCGGCACAATTGAAGGCTTCTCACAAAATGTCGTACGCTGATTGCTTTGCGGCGGCGGCGGCAATGAAGAAGAAGTGCGAGTTGGTAACAGGGGATAAGGAGTTTAAGCAGGTGGAGAAGGAAATTAAGATTAGATGGATCTAAATACCTGCAATGGTCATGGAAAGAAACATTGAGCTTAGTAATCTCTTAAATAGTTATTTCCATTGAAATCATGCCACCACTCTCAAAACAGAAACGGATGATCTCTCAACCATCGGCCCTTGGCTTCCCAACCGACACCTCAAGTATGGTTTGCGTCATCCCACTGTCATCCTTCAGCAAAAACTTCACCCTAACCACCGAAAGGTCTAATCGCTAATCGACTTGGCGATCGGGATATCCGGAATGATGGTGAACCCGCTCGGTGATACCGCGCGTGGCTGAACTAATCCCTCATCACCTTCAACAGCACCTGATATTGCAGAGCAATCGAGAACGCAGCGGCAAGCGAATCCATGAGTCCGTTTATGCTCGAGTTCTTTTTCGATATCTTGATGAACAGCTTGCAAAGTTAATTCTGATGAAGATATCATATTCCCCGATTTCAACACATGCTCTTGACACAACCCAAGTTTACAGCTATTGAAATTGACTCCATCAACAGATACCTTAAACCATATCCAATGAATAACAATGAAAAAGCCATGATCCGAATTCTCATTCTCCTGCTTACGTGCGCGACGCTAACCTTTGCACAATCCAAAGGACATGCCGTCGGGTACGAAATTGTCAAAAATCCGCTTGGCAAGTTGATTCTGAAAGTGAAGGTCGAAGTCGCAGATGCCGGCCTTCATCTCGGAATTTCACTCTACCCGCCGAATGTCTCCAATCTCCTGAACGAGGGAACACACTTCTCCTTCCCCGTGAAACCGGGGATTTTCATCAAGGAGTTTGAGATCAACTCCAAATTCGAAAACGGGACATTCGAAGCGGCAGTCTGGACCGGGAAACTCACGAAAGAACAATGTGCGCCCGACGACCTTGTCTGCCAGAAGCTTGGATTCAAACACACCGGCATGGCGAGCTACATCTGGGGATATCTGCAAACGAGGTGATCATGAAAGAACGGAACAGACGCCTCACGTCGCTTGCGCTGAGCGACTCGGGGTTTATCTTCGATCCAAGCACCGGTCAGACCTTCACCACAAACGAAACCGGACTCGACATCATCCGTCTCCTGAAAGAAGGAAAGGCGGTGGATGAGATTCTCGCGTTCATCGAAGAACACTACGACGGTGAACGGGATGTGATCTACAAAGATGCGACGCAGTTTCTCGCTCAGATGAAAACATATCGGTTGATCGATGAAGTGTAACGTCGCTGTCACCGGCTTGAATGCAACCGACAATCCGGCTCCCGGCGTAGCCGTCATCCGCAGTCTGCGCGAGGAACCGGAGTGGTCAGGGAGAATCATCGGTCTTGCCTACGATGCGTACGATCCGGGCATTTTCGACGACCAACTGGTCGATGCAGTGTACCTTCTCCCATATCCGAACGCAGGACGACAGGCATTGCTCGAAAGGATGCGAGAAATCCAAAAGCAAGAAGCCATAGATGTTCTTATCCCCAACCTCGATTCCGAGCTGGCAAACATGATAGACCTCGATTTGAAGTTCAAGGAAATCGGGATTCACACGCACCTTCCAAGCGCCGAACAGTATAAGAAGAGGACAAAAACCAATCTTCACGAGTTGGCCGACGAACTCGAACTTGTTGTTCCGGAAAGCAAGACGGTCGCGAGCGTGAATGAAGCCGAGCGGGCGGCTGAAAAGCTCGGGTTTCCGCTCATGGTGAAGGGTTCATTCTACGAGGCACTTATGGCATCGGCCGCGGCTGAGATGATCTCGGCTATGCTCTCTATCTCCAGCCGGTGGGGATTTCCGCTTATTCTTCAGAAATATATTCCGGGAGAGGAATACAACCTTGCGGGACTGGGGGATGGGCATGGGGGCCTTGTCTCGTCGGTGTGCATGAAGAAGGTCTTCATGACCGACAAGGGGAAAGGCTGGGCAGGGGTCAGTATCGTGAATGAGGAGTTGACTGAGGTAGCGGAGCGGTTCGTCTCACAACTGAAGTGGCGAGGAGGATTTGAACTTGAGATGCTCAGGGGAGAAGATGGGAAGCTCTATCTCATAGAAATTAACCCCCGGTTCCCTGCGTGGATCTATCTGGGGAAAGCATGCGGGATCAATCTCCCGTATGCGTACTGCCAACTGGCCCTTGGAAAACATCCGACGGTGGCGCGTGAATATGAGGCCGGGACGATGTTTGTCCATTACACCACCGATCTCGTCGCGCACATGAGTCAGCTCGACAAGCTGCTGACAAAAAAGGAATTGCGATACCGCTGACGACAGGTCCGGTATCTGCTTTCGTTCATTCAAAGAGACAGATCTCATGACGAAAAAACCGTACACAAAACCAGTCCTTACGCGTCAACATGCGGGCATTACGAATAAGTTCGCCCCGTTTGTCGTCTCGCGGCACAAAGACTCCATCGACGGTGTGAGCGTCGATGCACTTGTGAAGGAGCATGGTTCCCCTCTCTTTGTCTATTCACTTCGGACAATCAAAGATCAATATGCCTCCGCGTACCAGGCATTTACCACACGCTATCCGAAAGTACAGTTTGCGTGGAGTTACAAAACAAACTACTTGAAAGCGGTGTGCAAGGCATTCCACAATCTGGGAGCATGGGCTGAGGTCGTTTCCGGTATGGAATACGAAATGGCCAGAAGTCTTGGTGTCGCAGGGAGTGATATTGTCTACAACGGTCCGCATAAGAGTCCTGCTTCTCTCCGTCAAGCTGCAATCGACGGCGCGCGGATCAACATCGATAGCTTCGATGAACTTCCGGAATTGGAAAAAATCGCAACGGAGATTGGAAAACCGCTCGATTTTGGTGTGCGGGTGAACATGACGATCCCCGGCTATACCACATGGGATCGGTTCGGGCTGAACATCGAGTCGGGAGAAGCGTATCATACGATCAAACGCGCCCTCGCAAATAAGAAACTGAATCTTGTGGGTCTTCATACGCACATCGGAACCTTCATACTGGAGCCGAAATTTTACGGCGAAGCGGCGAAGAAGATCATCGATCTTGCCTCTCAGCTCAAGCGCGAGTTCGGGATCACGCTTCAGTACATTGACATGGGGGGCGGCTTTGCCTCCCGGAATCGCCTCAAGGGTTCCTATATTCCGACCGATCAGCTAGCCCCTGATTTCGATAAGTTTGCCGATGCCATTTGTTCCCCCCTGATGGATCACTTCCCGCACGATGAGTTGCCTCTCCTGATCCTCGAAACCGGCCGTGCCCTCATTGACGAAGCCGGTTATCTCATCGCCACGGTTGTTTCAACCAAACGATTGCCTTCCGGCACGAGAGCCCTGGTCCTGGACGCCGGTGTGAATGTGCTCTTCACGGCCTTTTGGTACGACTTCGAGATTCTCCCGACCACCGACAAAGGGCTCTTCACAGAGATCCATAACGTCTATGGTCCGATGTGTATGCAGATTGATGTGATTGGTGAGAATGTTCGCGTTCCGTATCTCGAAAAAGGAGAGCGCGTCATCATCAGGCCGGTGGGAGCGTACAACAACACGCAGTGGCTTCAGTTCATCGAACTTCGGCCGCGGGTTGTCATGATCAACGAAGAAGCAAAAGCTGACGTGATCCGCGAAGCAGAAACGGTGGACGATGTCGGGCGACTTGACTCAATTCCCGCATGGCTGAGGTGACGCGCACGTGGCCGGACAACACTCAGCAACTCTCCGTGAAAACTCCTCCTTTCTGATCGACTCGGTTGTGAGAAGCTACGGCGTCGTCTTCTTCTCGCAGCGAAAGTCCTTCGGTCTGCTCATTGCCCTCGCAACGTTTCTCAATCCTCTGACCGGACTCATCGGATTGTTTGCCATCCTGAGTTCCAATGCCATCGCCTTCATACTGGGATTGGAGAGGCAGAAGATCCGGAAAGGGTACTATGGGTTCAATGCGCTTCTGGTCGCGCTGGCCCTGACGTTTTTCTATGCACCCTCTCTCAATCTTCTCATTCTGACATTTTTGGGGAGCGTCATCACAACACTTTTTGCCGAGGCCCTTCAGCGAACATTCTGGCACTACTTGCGACTCCCCGCGCTGAGCTTACCTTTTGTAATCGGTTTTTCCATTGTCGTATCGGCATCGTTCGGTTTTGGGAAGCTCGAGGTTGCCGAATCATCAATGGGCGGGACGATCGTTACGACTGGATTCGATTTCCTCGATCTATTTCTGAAATCTATCGGGGCGGTGCTCTTTCAGGTGGACGTGTTCTCGGGAGCGATTATCCTCATTGCCTTCCTTCTTCACTCCCGCATCGGAGTCCTGCTTGGTCTTGCAGGATTCGCTGCGGGATACGCGACACACGCGTGGCTTGGGGCGTACCCACAGGTGCTGACCGAGCAATATCTTGGTTTTAACTATGTGCTGACCGGAATCGCTCTGGGGGGTATTTTTCTGATACCGAGTGCGGGAGCGCTTCTCCTTGCCGTGATCGCTGCCTCGGCTTCGGCTCTAATTATGCTCAGCTCAAAAGTCCTCCTCCCGGAATACCTTTCCCCGACAGCAATTCCATTTAATATCATTACTCTCCTTGTACTTTATAGCTTGAAACAGCGGCTTGTGACGGCGTCGGGTCTGCAACTCTCAGCAGTCGAAGCGTCAACTCCGGAGGAGAACCTCTCCACGCATCGGGCAAATCTGAAGCAATTCCGTCGATGGGGAGTTGAGGTGATGCTGCCGTTCAACGGTACATGGAGTGTCACTCAGGGGTTCAACGGTGGGATGACGCACAAGGAAGATTGGCGGTTTGCGATCGATTTTGTTGTTCCGGGTGCTCGTGGGAAGCTCTACAAAGGATCGGGGGCGGAGCTTTCTGACTATGTCTGCTTCGGGGTTCCGGTTCTCGCGGCGGCAGAGGGAACGGTGGTCTATGTGAAGTCGGATGTCCACGACAACCACGTTGGTGCTGTAAATGAGCGTGAGAATTGGGGAAACGCGGTGATTATCGAACACGCGCCCCACTACTATTCATGTGTGGCTCATCTGAAGAAGGGGAGTATTCCGGTGAAGATGGGGGAACGGGTGCGAGCTGGACAGGTGATCGGACAGTGCGGCAATTCAGGGCGTTCTCCCTATCCGCATCTCCATTTTCAGATGCAGAACGTTCCAGCGATCGGAGCGCCGACGTTGCATTTTGAATTCGCCCACTATGTTCGGGAAGAGGCGGGAAAGAAAGAGTTTATGCTTCGCGGGGAACCGAAGGAACGGGACGTTGTCATGAAGCTTCACGTCAGTCCCCATGCACAACAGTTTTTTCCGTATTCGTTTGCACACGATTTCATCTACAGCGTAAAGAGGGAAGGTGCCGAGCAGGAAGAACGCTGGCAGACAGAGATCGATTTCCACGGAAACTTGAGTCTGGTGAGCTCTCCGGTGGAGACGCGGATGTACTTCACCATGGATCAGGGTGTCCTTAGCGTGAAGAAACTTGAAGGTTCAAGCGACACGGGACTCTACCATGTAGGGGAACTCTTAACCGATGTTCCGCTTGTCACGGGAGAGACGTTCGCATGGACCAGTTTCGAGGAGGCGGACGATCCGTTGCCGCGTGGCATGACAGCGCTGCTCGATCTCCTTGCTGTTCTGGGAATATCGTTCAAGTTCAAGCTCGCCAATACGCTCCATTCTACCCAACACTCGATCAAGCTCACCTCCAATGCCCAATTGGTTCTTAGAACGCCGGTTGGTTCGCTGAGGCCATCAAAACGTATCCGAAAGATCGGCTATACATTTGCGCGTCCATCGGGTCTGACACACTTTGAAGGAAATAGTGTGGAGCTCGAACTCAAGGAAACGATCGAACGAAAAGAGGATAAGAAGGCATGAACAAGCTGAAGGTCAACTCGGGGATTCTGTTTATGTTCTTATTGTTTCGGGTGACGTCGCCGTCGTCAGAGGCTCAGGTCATTGTCTATCCTGTCGTGACTACGGATCAAACGATCACATACGGAACCTATCGGGACGCGTTTCAGGAGAATATTACACATTATGCGGGGAAAATCTCGTACATCGATCACTGGAATAGTTCCTGGTCGGGGGGATACCGGAGAACCGGGATTTCGTACACCAATGGGTTTGAATACCTCCAGCATCAGTTTGTTGGATCGAAGGGTCACTCGTTTGTTGTTGGTTCGAATCTCCTTTCCGTTCGCGGCGATATCCTGTACATCTCGTCAAATAGCGCGTTGACAGATGGAAACGTGACCCTCTACGGTGGCATGTGGTATTATGACATTCCGACACAATTGACAATCGGGTTACACGCTCAGGGAAATGTGTTTCAGGATCTCAGAACGATCGGGATGTCGGGATTAGTCTCTGGCCGGATCGGTGAGGGGAAGTGGATCACTGGTCGGGTCAATGTGGATCGGTTTTCCAGCGACATCGGTTATGGACGTGCGCTCGTCTCATTGAATGCAAGCTACTCTCATCTGCTTTCGCCGTCAACGTCATTCCTGCTCTCGGGGAAATTTGGCAAGCGGAGTCTCTATTACGAGCCTGATATTTTTCTTCTCTACAATACCCGCGACGCACACTCATCGGGGGGAGGGATTACGTTGTTTTTCGCGCCGTGGCGAAGCGTATCGCTCTTTGCCGATGTCTCGATCGACCGATTCGTGCCGGTTGGCAGCCAGCCGTACGTAGCGACGTATTTTTCTATTGGCGGCCAGTTTATCTTTTAGTCAAACCCCCGCAATTCTCCATCTCTTCCATCCCCCCAGAAGCTATTGACATTTGCTTAGAAAAGGGCTAATGTTTCATATCTGAAAATATTTACGAGCACGCAACCCGACCTCAGCATGGACATCGATGCTTGCAAGGGCTTGGGAACTGATCGCTCTTCTCCCCGACTATTCCACTCCGTTCACAGCCGGAGAATATCATGAGAGTCCGGAAATCGCATGAGCTCGGACCCCGGAAAAAACAGAAACTGGGGCTGGCATTATCCGGAGGAGGTTTCCGCGCGTCGCTCTTTCATCTTGGCGTCCTAGCCAGGTTGGCAGAGCGAGACCTCCTCCGCTCAGTTGAGGTGCTCTCCACCGTCTCCGGGGGTTCCATCATCGGCGCCCTCTTCTATCTCCATCTCAAGAAACTTCTCGAATCGTCACCGGATAAAAAGATTCCTCCGGATGCATATGTTTCCATGGTCCGGGAGATGGAGCGCTCATTTGTCAGATCGGTTCAATGCAATCTCCGCGTACGGGCCTATGCGGATTTCCCGAAGAACTGGCGAATGATCTATGATCGGAGTTACTCGAGAAGCGACCGCATGGCCGAACTCTATGATGAGTACTTCTATAACCCGGTTGCACCCAGGACGCGTGTCCCCTTGAATGCATTGAGGATTCAGCCGCTCCGGGCTCCCCGGAATTTTCATCCCCATCGACATAACCAAACTCGACGAAACAAAGTGCCGATTCTGTTGATCAACGCGACGACGCTCAACACGGGCCGAAGCTGGCAATTTACCGCCGTCGATGCGGGAGAGCGCGAAGGGGAAACAGAATCCGAGCGCACACGATCGGATGCATACGACAAGAACACCCTCCTCTCCGTCTTCCGATACGATGATGAAGGAGTTCCGCCCAAATATCGCGCCATTCCACTGAGCATCGCCGTGGCCGCGTCGGCCTGCGTTCCGGGGATTTTTACTCCTCTCCCTCTCACCGATCTCTACGCAAACGTCACGCCGAAGCTCGTCGATGGAGGTCTCTACGACAATCAGGGGATTTCCGGCCTCCTCTCGGAAGAGTGCACGCTGATCATTGTGAGCGATGCCAGTGGGCTGCTGCCGGATGAGCGGACCTCAAGCTCCGGTCTGGCCGGAGTATTGGGACGTTCGAACGGTGTTCTCATGGATCGCAATCGCGATAGCGGGTTCAGGTTGCTCGAATCGATGCGCCAAGGGGGTAAAATCACCAAGTACGCGGTGCTTCATCTCCAGAGCGGGCTGCAAGTGGAGAGACTCAAACCGGGTGATGCAAAGACGGAGAATAGCCGGAGAATGCCGAAACGGACATCTTACGGCATGAATGGTGAGGCACAGCTTCGCCTGTCGAGCATTCGGACCGACCTCGATTGTTTCTCCGATACCGAGGCGTACTCCCTGATCTACAGCGGGTACGCAATGACAGAGAAGGCCATCCCATACAGCTGGACCGCTCTCACCGGAGCCGATACAACGTTTACGAAGAAAATCGATCTTGAAGAGAGGCCAAAGTGGGCTTTCGAGGCAATTCGTGACGTTGCTTCCAGAGAGTCGTTGAATTCCTCCTATGGTAAACTCCTGCACATTGGGGCCAAACGGCTCTTCAAGGCATACCGGCTTGCGCCGTGGCTTGTTCCCGTTGGGATTCTGATCGGGCTCTGCGGGCTCGTGATTCCGGTCGTCCTCTTTGCAGTTCTCTGGTATCTGGTCCCGGGAGCATGGATTGTGTTGAGTCTTCTCGCAGTGAGCTCGTTGCTCGCCGTTCTCATAGTACCGTACCTCGGGAGCTCCCACAGGAGGAATATGAGCGAGGAGTTCTTCCTCCGGTACATTGTTTCTTCCGCGGTGGCATTGTCCGGGTCGGTGATCGCCAAACTCCATCTCCGCCTTGTGGAACCAGTCTTTCTGAGGCACGGAAAGATCACACGCGGCTGAGTACGGTGGGTCCGTCTGAACGGGCAGAAAAAGAATATTCAGAATTCGCGAACCGTTCGAAACATCCAAGTCCACAAACTTCAATCAATAGCGTGAGGTCGTATGCCACGAAATGAGATCAATGATCGCCTGCAGGCGATCGGAACGATGCTCAAGCTCTTTCGGGCTGAACGTATGGCGTACCTCATTGTGAACATTCTCTCGCTCGTAGTCCTGCTGGCCTGTGCGATCTATCTCCTGTTCAAAGGGGCCGATACCGTTGCCGTGATAGGCCTTTTTGGGTCGTCAGGAGGAATCACGATCGCCACGGGGAGGGTGATCAAAATGTGGAGCGATGCCATCAAGCTGCTCCTTCCGGTCCTTGAAGGAGGTGACAAATGAGCGCGCAAATGCTTTTTGATGAACAGAAGATCAAGAAATCCTCCCGGCAGTCGGCGGTCATTACCCTTGTCGGAGTGATCATCGTTGGCGGGGCATTCCTCTATGGTTTGTACGAGCTGAGTGCCGTCAATGAGCAGATCGATCAGAAGCGGGAATTCCTCGATTCATTATCATATCAATCAGAGTCCCTGCAGAAACAGATCGACGTTCTCCGTTCCAACGCCCGCGAGCTCGAACAATCGTATGCACAAATTGAAAAAGCAGTAGCGGCAACGCAAAACCCTAAGCTTCAGCGCGAGTTCTCCGAGGCACTCCCTTTCATCGCGATGGTAAAGCCCCGGGCGCGTGCCGTCGAAAACAGGGAGACCAAAGGGGAGCGGGAAACGTACTACGACTTCAGCTTGTGGATCGAGCTCCCCAGGGAGAGGAGAGCAGAAATCCTCGACGTTGTCTATGAGTTCAATCACCCAACGTTTCGACAAAAGGCACAACGATCCACCAATCCGGAAGAGGGATTCCGTGTCCGGCACATAGGATGGGGATGTTTAAGCAGTGTTATCATAACGGTGAATCTCAGGAATGGATCGTCATCGAGCATCGACTTTGACATGTGTGCGGAATTAGGATGGGGAGCGGGGAAATAAGTTTTTCGCTCTAATGATCGGGGAAACGCGGGAGAATTCACATCGTGTAGATGCATAATGTGTCGATCAACTCTGTCATACATGGGAGGACGACGCGTTGGACACTTGTTATGCGTCATTGGCGCCGCAATAAATCAACTCACCTTTTTTTACAAAGGGGGATCTTGCTATGAAAACCTATCAACGTTTCGTCGCAGTAGATCTGTTGCTGGGCCTGAGCCACTTCGCCTTGCTTTCACAGGTAAGCCAGGGTGGCACTCCATACAGTTTTTCAAATGCTCTTCATCCAAAGGTACCTACGATAGTGATGCTGCCTGTGAATGTCCGGCAGTTACTTGCCGAAGATGAGCAAGACGAACGACTTGGCGGGACTATTCCACTCCGGTTTGGGTATGCCTTTGACGCGAATCTCGGCTTGACAAACGCCGGCACGTGGGATACATTATCCAACGGAGACCGTGTGTGGAGGCTCAAAATCAGATGCCCTGGGGCCTACTCAATCAATTTGGTCTACGATGCTTATTCTCTGCCAAATTGAGCTACGTTATACATCTACAACGAGGATCGAAGCTACGTCATCGGTGCTTTTACTTCCCACAATAATCAAGAACATGGTCAATTCTCAACTCAGCCTGTCCCTGGCAACACGATCACCTTGGAGTACTACGAGCCTGCAAATGTGCGCGGTTTGGGACGCATCAATATCTCAAAGGTCATTCATGCCTATAGACCAACGTTCAACAAGAAGGCCTGGCAAACTGGTGCACCGGATAATTTACTTGGGAAGGTCTTGGACTTCGGCGATTCAGGCCCCTGCAATATCAATGTCCGCTGTCCAGAGTGGGCTTCCTGGGATCAACAAATACGATCTGTGGCGATGATCATTACAAGCACTGGTACAAGGCTCTGCTCTGGCGCCCTGATCAACAATACACGGCAAGATCTAACTCCGTTTTTCCTCACAGCAAATCATTGTCTTGTAGGCAATCCGAACACCTGGATCATAATGTTCAACTATGAAAGTCCTGGATGCACAAACATTAATGGTCCAACAAATCAAACAATCTCAGGAACAATGACAGTCGCAAACAATTCTGTCTCAGATTTTGCACTCCTCAGTCTAGGCCAAAGGCCACCAGGAAGCTATCGAACATATTACGCAGGGTGGTCGAGACCTAATATTCCCGCTCAATGGTCTGTTGGCATTCACCATCCGCGTGGAGATATCAAGAAAATCAGCCATGACTACGATCCGGTTGTATCCAGCGATTACGAGCCAGAGCGTTATTTACCCGATTCTCATTGGAAGGTTCGCGATTGGGACCAAGGTACAACCGAACCAGGCTCTTCCGGTTCTTCTCTCTTTGATCAGAATCGTAGAATTGTTGGGCAACTCCATGGAGGTTGGGCGGCATGTGGTAATGACCTGCCAGACTACTATGGGAAATTTTCTATGTCTTGGGATTATGGTAGTAGCTCTTCCACTCGACTAAGAGATTGGCTCGATCCAATTAACTCTGGCCCATCAACGCTTGATGGGATGGAAGGACCACCGACGGAGCCAACTAATGTTGTCATAACAAATCCTAACCAGATCGGCATGTCCCCAAGACTCAGTTGGTCTGCGAGCTCAAGCCCACACGGAATTGCCTACTACCAGATCTTCCGCACTCCCAGCTACTACAATCCGCTTAATTGGACTATCATCGGCACCTCCACTTCTACATCGTACACCGACTTTGAAATTGTCATCAATAATCAGTCCAGTGCCTATGATCGATTTTCGGATCGTGTTGCTGCTGTGGACACCCGTGGATTCTCATCTAATCCTTCCGGTCTTCCATATGCAAATGTTTGGGGCGATCCCATTTTTGGGCTTGCTGAGTCACTTCCCGACTCTGTGACCGCCGTTGATGCACCCGCGGCTCAATTGAAGCAGAATTATCCGAATCCGTTTAATCCTCGAACAGAGATCGAGTTCAATCTACAGAATCGTGCTCACGTTTCTTTGGTAATCTACAACATCCTCGGCAGAGAAGTTGCTCGTTTGGTTGACGGAGTGAACGAAGCTGGCTATCATCGAGTAGCCTGGGACGCGACTGATCAGCCGAGCGGAGTCTATTTCTATTCCTTGACGGCAGCTGATCTCGTTAACACTCGCTATATGATTTTATTACGGTATCCATGCTAAGTGCAACATAGTAAGGTTCAAGATTTTCACCAGACAAAGAGGATATGTGTCATGCATACAACTATCCGCATGTTATCACTTACAGCCGCTGTGCTCGCGCTGTCCGGATGTGCGAATGCCATCAGCACTCAACATGTAAACAAAGAGCTTGCAGGCCCCGAATGGGTTGTCCTATCTTTCCGCGATATTGATGGAACAACAACTGCTCCCGGTACCATCGCTCTCATCGTTCGCTTCATCCCCCCGGACACATTATCAGCCAAAGGAGATAATGAACTCTGGGGGCGGTACGCCATACAAAACGGTATGTTGTCAACTAGCAAGTTGGGCGGTACAAAAAGAGGTTTGTCTCCAGGTTCTCGAGAACTGGATCTCGCACAAGCCCTGGAGAATGCAACTGCTTACTCGATAGACGGAAACAAGCTCTGTATCTATTACTTTGACAAGACGAGGGCGATCAATCTCGTTACAAATGAATGAGCGTTGACCACTATCGAGAAACATCCACGTCCTCGTCATGGATATCTAAGAAGCTGAATGACCAAAACCGACGTTTGATGCCTGAACCCACAGCCATGACAAGATTGGCGGCGCTAACGAACGCATAACAGGCAAAAACAAGGCGTTCTCCCGGTCCCGACGCCGTCGGGATCACTCAATCACGCCAGCCACAAAAAAATATGATTGTTGATAGTATCCGGCGGGACTGCGTGCTTTTGCCAGTTGTCATCACAATCCAGAGGGGGTTCTATGAAGCAATTCACGTTCAAGTCGGAGGGAGAGCGGCTCTCCATCAATATCCAATTCGGATATGCGCAAATCGGATCGTACATCCTGCGGCTTTGGGAAGCCGGAAGCAATACCGTTCTCATGCAGAGAAGAGGGAACAATCAGAATCAGGAGGACGATACATATCTTCTTCCCCTGCCAACGAAGCACAACGACGGCCGGATGATTCAATGTCAAACCGCCGTCGTTGCGCCCGACTGGAAGCCAGGGCAAAGGTACTCGGTGAGGCTGATTTTTCGTCAGGGGGAGAGTGAGCCGCAAGAGTACGAAGTCAGCGGGCCGATCGGAGAATCACATGCGCATCCGGAGCTTTTCGCAGTGCTCAAAGCAATTCCATAACAAAGAGGCAAAAGCGCCATGAAACGATCGACAGGATGTTTTCCCGTGCTTATCCTTGCGCTTTGTCTTTGTTTTGGAGAGGGATTGGCACAACCCGATAGCACGATAATTGCGCACAGGATGCGTTTCGCCGTTCCTGATGCTCCGGCCTTCAAACTCATCAAGGGCGAGCCGGGAGCAATCATGAGACCATCGAGCACGCGGGAAATCGCTATTACGATAGCGGAATTTCTCCGTTCCGGCGGGACCCTCCCCTCGGCATTTGCTGCCGAGTTTTCGCCGTACCTCGTTGCTTGTGGCTCCCGACTCACCTTGAGTGAATTCCGGCAATCTGCGATGGCGCGTGCGCTCTATCGAACGCGCCTATCGATTGCATCGCGACGCGAAGAAACCGCAACCGGCCGAACACAGGTATCCGTTGGTTTGCGATTTACCCTGATGGATGAAGCCGACCTGCGCCTCGATGAGCAGTATTTGTCGACACTGTTTGGATACTCAGATTCCATTGCGTCCATATCACTGCGCATCAAGGATGAGATTCGGGGTCCGCGTCCGTTCTATGCATCGTCGGCCGATTCGTTGCGCGCAGAGCAGCAAATCCAGGAAGAGACAAGAAGCCTCGCCTCGAGCATCGTGACGAGCCGCGAACGCGCAAAGGAAGAGAATTGGAGCAAGCCGATTGTTGAAGTTGGCCTGGCGTGGGCGGGGTGGTCTGATGATTCCGTGGGGGTTCAGGGGATCGTCGGATCGGATCTTGCGGCGTGGTTCGTTGCCGCCGGTGGAATTGGGCCACACGCACAATGGGTGGCCGGTGCGCAGCTCAGGCTAAGTCGGGATGATCTCGGGCGTTTGCGCCAGCTTGAGGGACCCGTAGCCGCGCGCGTCTATCTCGGCGAGAACGCTTACAAGCTCTATGCGCAAGCTGAGGCGGAATGGTTGAAGTCAACAGCCGATCGATATCTTTTTGAAGGGGGAGGGGAAACTCATCTCACGAGCGGAATCTGGCTTGATGTCGGAATAGGAATCGAATGGCATGACGGAACGAAACCGCGCCTCTCGAGCAAGTTCAATCTGCGATTCGGGACAATCTGATGATCGCGGGCAACATATCCGTTGGTTCGATGTGACGATGGTCACATCACGAATTGACGGTGATGGGACTATTCGTTTTTCCACGAGTGGCGCGTGTTGCACAGTTGGATTCAAAGTTCTAACTCACTTGAAGAACCGGACTCAATCGATTGACAATGTGTATGTTAAAGATGATTTTCCGCGTGATGAAGAATGGCGGTCTTCGGAGTGTGCGCATCGGTCCGTTGTCATTCCCGGCGACGCTGGCGCGGGCTAGAGACGCGTGGGCGCAGTGCGCAATTTCAGTAGCTGTTGCTCGCGGCCTCATATTTTTGTAATTTCCTGCCCGCAGGCATACCTATGCGATGCAAGCGATCATTTATCGGTCTTCGATAACCTAGAACGGGCATTCCTCCCATGACCCAACCCAAAGACCAGCAAGTCCGAAAGGCCGAACAGCTGCGACAGGTCGCCCCGGCTCTGAAGGAGGCGGATCGACTTGTTAAGGAGAGCCAGTTCGCCGCCGCGTTGGATGAGATCCGGAAAGCGAGACTCATCGATCCAAAAAACCTCTATGCTCTCGCATACGAAGATCGTGTGCGGGCCGTCCAATCGCAATCCGACAAAGGCCAGCTCCAGCAGATTTCTCCCATCCTCGAACATGTGCTGAACCTTGCCCTCGTTGAAGCTGAGCGCACAGCTGGGGTGTCGGCAAAGCAGGAGGAACAACTTGAGGCCCGGAAGCAGGAGGAGATAGAGCGCCAGCGCGCAGAGGAAGTGCGTCGGGCGGCGATCGAGGAAAAAATTGCTGCCCTGATTACCCGCGCCGAGGACTACTGCAAAAACAAGGATTTCCATCGCGCCCTCGACGAGGTCGCGCGTGCATATATCCTCGACCCCTCGAATCAGAAAATCACCGCATTTGAAGAGAAGATCAGATTGGCTCAGGAAGAGGAACTGCTCGGGCAGGAGGCCCTGCAGATTCAGCGGGAAAAAGACCGGGAGGTACGTAAGCGCGAATTGATTCAGGAGCGCATCGATCAGCTGAAGCGTGACCGTGAGGAAAAGCAGCGAAAGGAGCATGAAGCCCGACAGGAAGCACAGCAGGCAAAGATCCAGCAGTATCTCAGCCGATCACGGGAATTGATGGAGAAGGGGGAATTGGACGCGGCGCTGAGTGAACTTGTGTTCGCCATTGTTATTGCGCCGTTGGATGAGGAAATTCTCTCGCTGGAACGCCAGATCAAGGAGCGGCAGGAAAAGGCAGAGCTGGCGAAAATGGATGAGTACAAGAAACGTCAGGAGGAACGTCAACAGAAACTCAAAGAACTTGAGACATCCCTCCAAAAACAAATCGTGGTTGCCGACGACCTCGCGAAGAACAATCGATTTGCCGAAGCGCTCCGTGTCGTCACGCGGGCCATGGCCCTCGATCCGATGAACACGAGTCTCCAGGAATGCGAGCAGCGGATTACGGCGATGAGAGATAATGCCGACCGTCTCGCTGAGGAGGAACGTCAGAAACAAGAAGCGGCGATGCAAAAGATACAGGAGGAGGAACTCAAGCGCCTCGAGGAATCAGAACAGAAAAAGGCGTTGCTTTCGGAAAAACAGGAACTTGAATCCGCCGAGACGCGCAAGAAACAACAGATTGCGGGGCACCTCGAGAGATCCCGGAAATCTCTCGACGCTCAGCAGTTTGATGACGCCCTTGCTGAAGTTGCTCTTGCGTTCATTGTTGACCCGTTTGACGATAACGTAAGGGTCCTTGAACAGGAGATCCGGGACCGTCAGGATCAGCAACGTGCGCTTGCCGACGAGAAGACCGAAGCGGGGGAGAGCACGCAGGATGCCCCAAAGGCAAATGTCGAAGAAACGATTGCCATTCATTTGCTAGAGGCCGAACGGCTGCGCGCCCTGAAGGAATTTACCCAGGCGCTCGATGAAATCGCTCGAGCATTCTTCCTCGATCCTCTAAACGAGAACGTTCGGCAATTTGAAGTCGAGCTGCGTAGGGAGTTCGAGGAACACCGACTGGAACAGGAAGCCCAAAGACGCGTTGGTGAGCAGATCAGTCTTGCGAAAGACCTCATGGGACGCGGCCTCTATGAGGAAGCCCTTGCCGAGGTACAGAAGGCCTTCGCCGTTGGGCGACTCCAGGAGGAATTAACCGCGCTGCAGGAAGAAATTATCGCAGCGCAAAAGCGATTCCTCGAGCAACAGAGTGAGGAAAAGAAAAAAGCACAGCTCGCCGAACATACCGATCGTGCGAAAAATTTCCTTTCGAAGAGAGATGCGGATCACGCGCGCCAGGAAATTGATGCCGGACTCCTAATCGAGAGCGAAAACGCCGTCCTAGCAGCATTGAAAGAGGAAGTATCGGAGCTTGAGGAAGCTCTTTCGCAGGAACGAGCCAAACAAGAAATGCAACGGGCAATACGTGAACACGTTCAACGGGCGAAGGAGCAATTCGAGCACAAACGATACGATGACGCATTGATGGAGATCGCGCTGGGATATACCGTGGAGGAAAACAATAGCGAGCTCAAGGAACTGGAAGAACTAATCTGGTCCCAGAGAACAATGGATAACGAAGCCGGCGGGGAAAAGCAACGCGGCGGAAAGAAATCAGATGAAGACAAGGAGTCTGAGAGATTGGTGAAGATTCATCTCCGGGCAGCCGAAAAATTTGCTGAACAGAACGAGTTCAGCAAGGCATTCGATGAAATTGCCAAGGCCTCCGCTATTGACCCGCTGCGAGACGACATCAGACGATGCGAAGCACAAATACGACGTGATCACGCTGCATACGAAAAGAAAGATCAACCCCTGAAACTTATCTACCCAGACCGCAAATCAGCGGCCGATGGGAATTAAACGTGTTTTGGAGATGATGTACCATGAACGGTGACCAACGAACGCTGCGTCAGCATATTGAACAACGACTTGGAGAAACACAGGACCTCATCAAGAAGGGAAGCTTTGCCGACGCCATCGGACGCGTTCGGGATGCAAAACTTGTCGATGTGCGAAATATCTACCTCATCGCGCTAGAAAAACAACTCGAAAAACTTGTTGATGAAGCGAACACGTCCCCTCTAACCCCGGAGCGAACTGCTGAAGCAATGACCTCGCTCACGGGCATTATCAATCACGCCATCAAGGATGCCACTCATCGGGATCGTCCACTCGGCGAGCCGACAACCTCTACAGAGCAAAGAAATGGGGGATCGGTTGCGGAGACCGAAAAGAAAAAGGCACTCGAAAAGCTGAAGAGCCAGTACTTCCAGCGGGCCGACGAATACGTGGCAAAAGGGGATTACCTCAGGGCGCAGGAGGAGGTCCGGCGAATCAAAATCCTCGATCCGAACGATCGTGCAGCCAAGGAATTGGAAGAAAAAATAGCACAACTCTCCAGTGTAACAGTCGAAAAGAGCGAGGCCGCGGTAGCAAAAGAACCGGCACCGGCCCCCGAAGATCACAAGCCCCAGAAAGTGGCTGAACCCCCCCGCAGACAGAAATCCGAGGCGCGAGGTGGTGGAGCCAAAGTCGTTGTGATCATCCTCTTGCTTATTGCCGTCGTTGCGGTTATTTACATTGTTACCCAAAAAGGTCCCGAACCTGATTCACAGACGGCAATGACAGAACAACGACCGCCGGTACAATCGACCTCCCCCGCCGTTCTACCCGATCCGAGTAGTCAACCGGAACAACCCGAAACGACACTCCTGGCAACAGAAGATAGCCGGTTACAGACCACAAGAACAATTCCTGAACGTGCGGTCCTGCCACAACGCGAACAGCCCAGAGATACACGACCTCCGGCTCAGGAACCGCCGGCGCGAGAGACGAGAAACCAACGAAACCAACCGGTCGCCCAACCAAACCAGCGGACAGATGAACCTGCGACGAGACCGGCAACAACTGAGCGGAGCGCAGAACAACCTCCGACGACGCCAGCCCCGGCCCCCCCCGCAGTGGTGACAAATCCACCGGCCACGATACCTGCTCAACCAGCGACAGAGACTGGAGCCGGCGCGGGAACCTCGACCTTTCTTCCTTTGGAGGTAGATCCTAAAGTGGTTTCACTGAGGACTCCGGAATATCCTCAAATCGCAATGCGCATGAATATTTGGGGGGATGTGATTGTCCGTGTTCTTGTTGACGCCGCTGGAGTTCCTAAATCTGCGGTCATTCATCGCTCCGATCATGAAGTACTTAATGCCGCAGCCATCGATGCGGCCATGAAATCAAGATATTCCCCTGGACGCAACGCTCAAGGCCCGACCGAAGCGCACACACTTGTCCGCTTCACGTTTTCGCTTCGGCGCTGAGCAAACGCACAGAGGTTCTTCCAGTGATAGTGGGGCTGTCCCAGAAGTTCAGTCCAGAGCGAAATCGTCAGGCTGAGCCCCTGCCGACAGGCAGGCCGCCGTCACCC
>Ga0208244_100649_pt1 | contig 29008 bp, 28 predicted proteins | sample SubbioCR12Aug_5A_FD_184828 | JGI IMG/M metagenome (GOLD analysis project Ga0208244, IMG submission 184828) | Serpentinite rock and fluid subsurface biosphere microbial communities from McLaughlin Reserve, California, USA - CR12Aug_5A (SPAdes) | ecosystem: Environmental > Terrestrial > Deep...
ATATAACTATGTGGCAATATGTTTATAAGTTTTGTATTAATTTAACATATGGGTTGTCAAAAGAGGCCGTTTAACCATGTTGGATCGAGAATCCGTTAGGTCTCTCATCCTCCATGGGAATCCAGGCTTGCTAATCGATTTTTGAATTAGTGATGTCTGGCACCGATTCGATTTTCCTTAAATCATTTTTTGGTGAAGTGTTTATCGAAGAGTCTCTTGGACTCTAAAAAGCCTTCTTCGCTTAATACAACGGATTTTGCCTTGCCTACCGGATTGGAAATGTATCCTTTATCGTGAAGCCTATTCATGGTGTCCCAATCAAACCCTTTCCATGCCCTGGCTCCCAATCCTTCTTCCCTCTGGTGTGTCACCAGATAAAGTAGTGCCAAGGTGTATTCATCTATTTTGTTTGTGTCGTAGTCCATTTATTCTCCTTATCCTCCGGCGATTTTTTTATCCTTAAATCAACGGATGAAAGGATTTTATATTCAAAAAGAAGGGGTGTCAATGGATTTTTGTTGAAAACTCATTGAAATCAATAGATGTTTTCTGTATAATGACAACGTTTTTGTAAATTAACCAACTCACTTATTTTTATAGAAACCTGTTGAGGAGTATCAGTAAAATGTGGAGAGTCCTTTTGATAATCCTCTTTTTTCTCTTCACGGCGTGCGGGCCGAGGCAGCGCGTCATGATTGATCGAAGCATGCCTCCTCCTGAAAGACCGGAAATCAAGAGGGAAACAAAACTCCCTCCTGAAACAAAGATTGAGAAACGGGAAACACGTGAAGTCCAGTATGGAGTCGCCTCCTGGTATGGGGGGGAGTTTCACGGAAGGCCGACTTCGAGCGGCGAGGTCTACGATATGTTTCAACTCACCTGCGCCCATAACTCCCTTCCTCTGGGCACTATGGTGATGGTGACCAACCTTGAAAATGGGAGGTCTGTGGAGTTGAAGGTGAACGACCGGGGGCCTTTTGTAAAGGAGAGGATCATTGATGTCTCTTATGCAGCCGCCCGGATCCTCGGAATGTGGGGGAAAGGGACAGCCAATGTAAAGGTAGAGTGGGTAGGCTCACTGCTTATTGAACGGGTAGAGCGATTTAATCTCCAGGTTGGCTCTTTCAGTGATGAGGCGAGAGCCAGGGATCTGGCCGAGCAGTTAAAGAAGAGCTTTGAGAATGTTCATGTTGCCACAGTCGAAACCCAGACACAGAAATACCATCGGGTAAGAATTGGGCCGTTCGAAACGAGAGAGGCGGCCCTGCCCCTGGCAGAGAGGCTTTCTCAATTAGGGTTCAATGTGCTCTTAACCAACCGCTGAATGGATCTCGGAATGCGGATTGCGGAGTTCGGATTGAATCGTGAAAAGCCTTTAAGTTCGATGTTGAAAGTGGTAAGATAAAAAACAAGAAAAAATCTGGATTCCTGTTTACACAGGAATGACAAACTTTTTTCTGCCAAATTGATGAAGATCAAAACCTTGCTTTTTATCCCCCCTATTCTCTTTCTCATTATTCTTGGAGTCAATCTTCTCTTTGTCAGTCAACGGCCTCCCCAGAAGGTGAATCAACTGATCATGAGCTCCATCGGCGATGCCTCTTTCCTCAACCCGATCCTGGCCCAGGATTCAGCCTCCAGTGATATCAATTCCTTTGTCTTTAATGGTTTGATCAAGTATGACAGAGATCTACAGGATTTTGTCGGGGAATTAGCGGAGTCCTGGAAGATCAAAGCAGGGGAGAAGCCCGAAATCACTTTCTTCTTGAGAAAAGGCGTTCTCTGGCATGACGGGAAGGAGTTCACCGCTCATGACGTGAAGTTCACATACGATAAGATCATGGATGAAAAGACCAATACGGTCCGCCGAAGCGACTACGAGCTTGTTGAAAAGGCAGAGGTATTGGATCCTTACACCTTCCGGGTGACTTACAGACAGCCGTTTTCTCCCGGATTAGGGACCTGGGGTATGGGGATCATCCCGAAACACCTCCTAGAAAAGGAGGACATTAACACCACCCCCTTTAACCGGAGACCCGTGGGAACCGGACCTTTTCGTTTTGTGGAGTGGGTGACGGATGAGAAGATCGTCGTGGAAGCCAACCCGACCTATTTCCACGGAAAGCCTCATCTGGACCGGATCATCTACCGGATCATTCCGGAAGTCTCTCTCAGCGAGATGGAACTGCTGACCAAGGGCGTCGATTCCTATGGCGTCTCCCCCCATCAATTCCGCCGGATGAGCGAGATTGATTTTCTGAAGATCTATTCCCAGCCGGCATTGGGTTACACCTATATTGGCTATAATCTCAAAAACCCTCTTTTTCAGGACAGACGGGTCCGGCAGGCCTTCACCCATGCCGTCAACCGGGAAGAGATCGTTCAATACGTTCTTTATGGATTTGGAAAAGTCATCAGCGGGCCTTTCCCAAGCCATCTCTGGTATTACAATCCAAATGTAAAGCCCTTCCCCTACGATCCGCAGAAGGCCCGGGCTCTTATGGCAGAGGCCGGATGGAAGGACGGTGACGGAGATGGCATTCTGGATAAAGACGGAAAGCCTTTTCGCTTCAAGCTCATCACCAACAGCGGTAACGATGTTCGACGGGATGTCGGGGTCCTGGTTCAGCGGCAGCTTCGCGAGCTCGGGGTGGATGTCACGTTTGAGGTTTATGAGTGGAGTGTCTTTCTAAAAAATTTCATCAATGCAAAGCACTTCGATGCCTGCATCCTGGGATGGGGCCTCTCTCCGGATCCCGATGACTACCAGATCTGGCATTCCAGTCAGATCGAAAAAGGGTTCAATTTCGTCTCCTACAAAAATCCCGAAGTGGACCGGCTCTTGGAAGAAGGGAGAAAGGAGTACGATGTCGAGAAAAGAAAGCAGATCTACTGGCGAATCCACGAACGGATGGCCGAAGATCAGCCCTACACTTTTCTCTTTTCTCCGATCGGGATGTCGGCGCTTCAGAATAAATTCGTATTGGTGGAGGACGGCCCCTCCGGCCAGAAGATCTACCAGCCGATTAAAATAGAAAAGGCAGGCCTTATGTACGATCTCACCCGCTGGTATGTCCCAACAAAAACGGTGATGGAGAAATAGGGGATGACCTCTTTCCTTCTACGGCGTATTCTCCAGATGTTCATCACATTGATCGGGATCAGCATCATCTCCTGGTTGATCATTACGACAGCGCCCGGGGGCCCGATCTCTTTAACGATGGACCCCAAAATCTCGCCTAAAATCATCGAACAGATGATGAAGAATTACGACTTGGACAAACCGGTCTATCAGCAATATTTTCTATGGATCAAAAAACTTTTCACCGGCAGGCTCTATTCTTTCAAGGACGGAAGGCCGGTTCTGGAAAAGATCTGGGAGAGGATTGGGAATACCCTACTGCTGAACCTGGTTGCCATGACCATCATCTTTTCGCTGGCCATCCCGCTCGGCGTCTTTTCGGCGAGAAAACAGTACTCCATGATGGACCGCCTTACGACGTTTGGTGTTTTTCTCGGTCTCTCCATCCCCGGATTCTGGCTCGCCTACCTCATCATCCTCGGAACCGTGGAGCTTTTTGGTTACCCCGTTCTCGGGATGCGCTCTTTTGTAACGGAAGGGTTTGGTGCGGGAGAGATCGTCATGGATAGGATCTGGCATCTTTTATTGCCGGCCATGATCATGGCGATTCACGGGTTGGCCGGCCTTTCCCGATACACCCGTTCGAGCATGCTGGAGGTGATCCGACAGGACTATATCCGGACGGCAAAAGCAAAAGGGGTTCCGGAAGAAACGGTTTATTATAAACACGGGCTCCGGAATGCCCTTCTTCCCATCGTCACCCTCTTTGGATTTCTCATTCCAGGTTTAATCGGGGGATCCATCATCATGGAGAGTGTTTTTGCCTGGCCGGGAATCGGAAGGCTCGCCTACCAGGCCGTCCTTGCAAGAGACTACCCGGTCGTGATGACGATCAATACCATCACGGCCGTGCTTGTTCTTCTCGGAAATTTTATTGCCGACCTTCTTTATGGGGTCGCCGATCCGAGAATAAGGTATCAGTGAAATGCAGAATAGGACATCAGGGTATCAGGATATCAGGATGGAGGATACCGGAGTATCAGGATATCAGGGAATAAAGAAGATAAGAGTTTCTAAACCTGATACCCTGATCTCTTGATATCCACGACCTGATAATCTGGCGTCCTGATAACCAATAGACCCGGTTTCGGATTGGTCCTAAGAGGACGCTTCGCCCGATATTCGAATTTCGGATTTTTAAATTAGCGTATGGAATTTCAGACGAAATCTTTCTGGCATTACTTCAAGCAGAACCGGCTGGCGGTCGCGGGCCTGGCGATCATCCTTGTCGTTTTCTTTATTGCAGGCACGGCTTCCCTGATCGCTCCCTATGACCCGGGGAAAACCAATGTCTCCAAAAAATTGAAATCCCCCTCTTCGGAACATCTTCTCGGAACGGATCAACTTGGCAGGGATGTTTTCAGCCGGATGCTTTATGGATCAAGAATCTCCCTATCTGTCGGTCTTGTTGCCGTGGCGATTTCCCTCGTCATTGGTGTTTTTGTCGGAGCTATCGCAGGCTATTATGGGAGATGGGCGGATGCGGTCCTGATGCGGTTTGTGGACATCATGCTCTGTTTCCCTTCTTTTTTCCTCATCCTCACAGTGGTGGCTCTTCTCGGCCCCAGCATGTTGAATGTGATGGTGGTGATTGGCATCACCTCCTGGATGGGAACCTCCCGGTTTGTCCGCGCAGAGTTCCTCTCCCTGAGAGAGAGGGATTTTGTTCAGGCGGCACGTGCGCTCGGCATGAAGGATAGAAGGATCATCCTCAGACACATCTTGCCTAATAGCCTGGCACCGGTCTTTGTGACAGCGACGCTCGATGTGGCTACGGCCGTACTGGTGGAAGCAGGGCTCAGCTTCCTGGGATTCGGGGTTCAGCCACCCGCTCCGAGCTGGGGAAACATTCTCACAGAAGGCCGGACCTATATCTTCGATGCCTGGTGGCTGACCGTCTTCCCGGGGCTGGCCATTCTGATGACGGTTCTCTCTTTTAATTTGTTGGGGGAAGGCTTAAGGGATGCCCTTGATCCAAGGCTGAGAGGGAGGAGATAGACAATAGACGATGGACGATGAACAATGAACAAGTAATATTGACAACAGAACATTGAAAAATGCAAATTGTAAATTGCAAAAGTTAAAATTAAGATAAGGCCACTTTACATTTTGCAATGTTAATTTTTCATTTTGCATTGAGTTTGTTATGAAAACCCCTCTTTTAGAAGTTCGCTCTCTAACCACTCAGTTCTTCACGGAGGATGGAGTGGTGAGGGCGGTCGAAGATGTGAATTTTGAGATTCACCCGGGCGAGATCCTCAGCCTCGTGGGTGAATCCGGATGCGGGAAGAGTGTGACAGGCCTCTCCCTTCTGAGGCTGATCCCCATTCCTCCTGGAAAGATTATGAGCGGAGAGCTTCTTTTTGAAGGAAGAGATCTTCTCGGGCTGGAGGAGAGGGAGATGGAAAGGGTGAGGGGGAACGATATCTCCATGATCTTCCAGGAACCCATGACCTCGCTCAATCCTGTATTTACGATCGGGAATCAGATTATGGAGGCCCTCCAGCTTCACCAGAATCTTGATAAAAAAGAGGCGAGAAGGAGGGCCATCGAGATGCTGGACCGGGTGAAGATTCCCTCTCCTGAGGTAAGGATCGATTCCTATCCTCATCAGCTGAGCGGAGGGATGAGACAGAGAGCGATGATTGCGATGGCTCTCTCCTGCCAGCCCAAACTCCTCATAGCGGATGAACCCACAACAGCGCTCGATGTAACGATCCAGGCACAGGTCCTTCGCCTGCTGAAGGAGATCCAGGGAGAGATGGGAATGGCGGTGATGTTGATCACCCATGATCTGGGAGTGGTTTCAGAGATAGCGGACCGGGTGGCTGTCATGTATGCGGGAAGGATTGTGGAGTCCGGACCCATTGAGGCCATCTTTGGGGAGATGCGGCATCCTTATACGAGGGGGCTTCTGGAGTCGATCCCCCAGCTCGAGGAAAAGAAGAAGAGGCTTAATGCCATCCCCGGTCAGGTCCCAAACCCGATGGACCTGCCCACCGGCTGTAAATTTCATCCGAGATGTCATCTGATGATCGACGACTGCAAGAAGGAGGAGCCGCCTCTCTATCCGGTAAACAAAAATCACTTCAGCCGGTGTATCCGGTGGAAAGAATGCTGTTAAAGCAGAAATTCTAAATTCGAAGCACGAATTTCGAAACAAGCACGAATATTCAAAATATAAATGTTCCAAACAGAAAGGTTTCGTTATTCGGATTTTGGATTTGTTTCGGATTTCGATATTCGTATTTCGAATTTTCCTTGTAATGCACAACGAATAAACCCACTCAACTTAAAGGTGGAAAATAACATTGGCTCATAACGAATACCTCCTTCAGGTTCGTGATCTAACAAAGTATTTCTACCGGCAGCGGTTCTTCTCTTCGGACAGGGAGCCGATCCGCGCAGTGGACGGCATCACCTTCTCCATCCGAAAAGGAGAGACGCTCGGGTTGGTGGGAGAGAGCGGCTGCGGCAAGACAACAGCGGGCAAAGCCATCCTGAGATTGATTGAGCCGACCTCCGGCCAGGTCTTATTTAAAGAAGGAAATATCCTCGACCTCAACAGGGAAGACCTCAGAAGATTAAGACCCCATATGCAGTTTATCTTTCAGGACCCCTATGAATCACTCAATCCGAGGATGAGAGTGGGAGAGATCGTAGGCGAGGGCCTGGAGGTTCATCGCATCGCCCAGGGCAAGGATAAGGCTGATAGGGTCTCAGAGATCCTTGAGAAGGTTGGACTCCATCCAGGAGATGCGATCCGTTATCCTCACGAGTTCAGCGGTGGCCAACGCCAGAGGATTGGCATTGCAAGGGCCATCTCTCTTAATCCACAGCTGATCGTTGCCGATGAACCTGTCTCTGCGCTGGATGTTTCAATTCAGGCTCAGATCCTCAACCTCCTGATGGACCTAAGGGATCAACTGGGCCTAACCTATCTCTTCATCTCCCATGACCTTCGGATTGTTAAACATATCAGCGATCGAATTGCCGTCATGTATCTGGGAAAGATGGTGGAAATGGCCAATGGAGAAGATCTCTTCCGCAGGCCTCTCCATCCCTACACTCAAATCCTGCTTCAGGCCATCCCCAAACTGGACCCTTCAAAAAGAAGTCAGGGGGCTCCTCTCAGAGAGGAGTTCTGTCCCCATGATCTGAAAAAGGGATGTCTTTTCCAGCCGAGATGCCCCCATTCAAAAGAGAAGTGCCAGATGGAGGAACCTCTCCTTCTGGACCATGGAGAGGAACATCTGGTCGGCTGCCATTTTGTCTCCTGACGAATCCAATTTAGGATTTGCTTTTCTTTGAAAAAATATTCTAAAATTAGATGATTAAGGTTTAGGCTTTCTCCCGATGGACGAGATGTCATCGGATAACAGGAGCGTAACGGGATGGATCAGGAAAAACTTCTCTATTTTAAAGGGTTCCTTGAGGGCCAGCTTCACAATTTGCTGGTTGAAGCCGGAAAGACCTGCAGCGGCATGCGTCATGATCGCGAAGGAGATTTTCCTGACCCGACGGACCGGGCCTCTCTGGAGTCGGACCGAAATTTCCTCCTGAGGATTAAGGACCGGGAGAGAAAATTAATCCTGAAGGTGAAAGAGGCCCTGGACCGGATTGATAACGGGATCTTTGGCATCTGTGAATCGTGCGGGAAATCCATCTCTGAGAAGAGGCTGATGGCAAGGCCCGTGACCACGCTCTGCATCGAATGTAAAACCGAATTAGAGGAACAGGAGCGGAAAGAAAGGCTCAGGGGAACAAAGCCGAAGAAAAAATTCCCCTCTTAAGCCACACCATTCACTCAACACAATTTGTTTCGTTTAACACCTCTTTGCAATAGTTCCGAAGGCGTCATTCCCGCGAAAGCGGGAATCCAGCTCAGAAATACTGGATTCCGGGTCAAGCCCGGAATGACAACTAAAGTAAACCCCGTTAGAAAGTTTTCAACTTTCTAACGGGGTAAAGAGATTTTTGACGCACTACACTAAAGACCTATCATGCCTGAATTGAGAAAAGATCCCATCTACGGAAGATGGGTAATCATTGCGACGGAACGAAGCAGAAGGCCCTCCGATTTTGCGCCGGAAGAACGAATTTCCACCGGCGGGTTCTGCCCTCTCTGTGAAGGGAATGAAGACCGGACCCCTCCGGAGGTGCTGGCCTTCAGGGATAACGGAACTCCTCCGAACTCGCCGGGCTGGTCGTTGCGCGTCGTCCCGAATAAATTCCCCGCCCTCCGCATCGAAGGAGAGCTGGACCGGGAGGGCGAAGGAATCTATGATAAGATGAATGGGATCGGAGCCCATGAAGTGGTGGTCGAGACGCCTCAGCATTCCGAAACCCTGTCCACCCTCCCCTTGAAAGGGGTGGAGAAAGTTCTCTGGGCTTACCGGGATAGAATTGTCGATTTGAGGCGGGATGAGCGGCTTCGCCATGTCCTCGTCTTTAAAAATTATGGTTCAGCCGCCGGAGCTTCTCTTGAACATTCGCATTCCCAGATCATTGCCCTCCCCATTGTTCCCACGAGGGTGCGCGAGGAGATCGAAGGGGCAAAAAATTACTTTCTCTATAAAGACCGGTGTGTGTTCTGCGATATCGTCAGGCAGGAACTCCGACAGAGAAAGCGGGTGATCGCAGAGAACAGCGGGTTCGTCTCCATCGCTCCCTTTGCTTCGCGGTTCCCCTTTGAGACCTGGATTCTTCCGAAGATTCACCAGCCAAGTTATGAACAGATGGAAAGTTCCTTCTATGGCCAGGCCGCCGAAATTCTCTCCGGCACCCTTCGGAAATTAAAACAGGTTCTTGACGATCCTCCTTATAACTACATCATCCACACCTCCTCCTACCCGGAACAGGACCGTGACTATTACCACTGGCACATTGAAATCATGCCCAAGTTGACCAAGGTGGCCGGATTCGAGTGGGGAACCGGATTCTATATCAACCCGACCCCCCCGGAGGAGGCCGCAGAGTATTTGAGGGAGGCCAGATAACAGGTGATGTCCGCTTATTCTGATGGCTATTATCTTCTGAAAGCGACGATCGAACTCTCCGCCTCCTCACTGCCCATCGAAACCAAGCTCGAAAGGATCCTCCAGTCGATCACCGATGGTTTCCAATCGGATCGTTCACTCCTTCTGCGACCGGAAGCGATTCCGAAGGAGGGGTTTCTCTCCCGTGTGGCAGAGACGAGAAAACCCCTGTGGGTCGATGAGGAAAACCTCTTTCGAGAAGAGGGGGTTCTCCCGGAGGAGCGGGATCTTCTCTGCAAGGCTTTTGCCTGCATCCCTCTCTCTGACGAAACCTCTTTTCAGGGGATCTTTTATGTCGGTTTCTCAAAGGGCCGGACATTCTCTTCCGGAGAAGTCGATCTCCTTCTTTTACTCGCAAAGGAGATCGGAGCGGCCATTCGAAATGATCAGCTCCACCGTGTGGCACAGGATCATGAGAGAAGGGTGAGTCAGCTTTCCACTCTGTGGGAGTTGAACAAGGCATTGCTCGCCACCGTCCATTTTGAGCGGATCGTCCATATGACCCTGACCGCCATCACGATCGGCGATGGACTCGGATTTAACCGGGCCATGCTCTTTCTCGTCGATGAGAAGGATCATGTCGTGAAGGGGACGATGGCGGTGGGCCCGAATAGTGCGGAGGAAGCGGGAAAGATCTGGTCGACCCTTTCTCAACGGAAAGGAAATCCCTCGGAGCTGATCGCTCAGATCGAGTCATCCACGGAAAACCATTCCATCCTCAACTCCATCGTGAAGGAGATTAAGGTTCCACTGGAGCATGAGCAGTGCATTCTTTCGCGGACCGTTCTTGAGGGAAGGCCCTTCAATATCCGGTTTCCCCTGGATGGAGAGGAGTGGGTTCAAACCCGGTGCGAAAGGGGGTGTGCCCTCAGTTCAGAAGTGGGATGTTATGTGAGTGAGCATCTCAGCCGCGATCCCAGGATCTATTCCTTTGCAACCATTCCCCTCATGGGAAAAGGAAAGGTGATCGGTGTGATCCTGGTGGATAACCTCTTCAATCAGAATCCCATCACCGACGAGGATATTCGTTATCTCACCATGTTTTCCAGCCAGGCGGGATTGGCCATTGAGAACACCCTGCTCTATCGGAATTTAGAAGAGGTCCACCAGGAGTTGAAAGAAGCCCAGACCTTCCTGGTTCATCGGGAGAAAATGGCGGCCTTAGGAGAACTCTCCACCTCTATTGCCCATGAGATCAGAAACCCCCTCGTCTCCATCGGGGGATTTGCTCGTCGCCTCGATCGCACGCTTCCGGCCGATGCCTCGGAGAAACGATATACCCGGACAATCGTAAAGGAAGTGGAAAGGGTCGAGAACATCCTGAGTCACGTCCTCACCTACACTCAAGAAGAAGCTATATGCTTGAAGACGCTCGACCTCCGGGAGGTGATGGAGGAGAGTCTCTCCATGATTTCAGAAGGGTTAAGAAGTGGGGGGATTCAACTCGTAAAAGTGTTTTCAGAGCAGACCCCCGCAGTCAAAGGGGACTACTATCAATTGAAACAGGCATTCTTCAATCTGGTTAGCAATGCCTATGAATCGATGAGAGGCGAGGGAAGGCTCTCCATCCGCATCCATCCCCACATGAAGAATGGGACCTCATTTGTTGGAGTGGAGGTTGAGGACACTGGAGGTGGCATCGATCCTGAAGCGCTTCACCATATCTTCAACCCCTTTTACACAACAAAAGATAACCGGTTGGGCTTGGGTTTGCCCATCATCCATAAGGTTGTCACCTCTCACCAGGGTCAGATTGAAGTCAACAACCATCCCGGAAGTGGTGCGACCTTCATTCTAACTCTTCCGGCGCAAGAGGAGAAACAGAGATGATGAAGATTCTGGTCGTCGATGATGAAGAAAGCATCCGTCTCCTCTATAAAGAGGAGCTGGAGGAAGATGGGTTTGTCGTAGAGGTGGCCAAGGATGGACTTGACGCCCTTAAACAAGTTCCTCTCTTCAAGCCGGACCTCATCACCCTCGACATCAAGATGCCGGGGCTAAATGGGATTGAGACGCTCAAGCGGATCAGGGAAATGGAGAGGCAAGTTCCCATTGTCATGTGTTCCGCCTATGGAGAGTACAAGCAGGATCTGACGACCTGGGCGTCCGATGCCTATGTGGTCAAGTGCGCGGATCTGACGGAATTGAAAAACACGATTCGGAGACTCCTGAGGCTTCTATGAAAGTAAAAAAAGCGGTCATTCCGGCCGCTGGTTTAGGGACCCGATTTCTTCCGGCGACAAAGGTCGTGCCAAAGGAACTGTTGCCCATTGTCGATAAGCCTTCCATCCAATATATTATGGAAGAAGTAGCTTCGGCAGGCATCGAAGAGGTGATCCTTATTACCGGCAGGGAGAAAGGTTCGATCGAAGACCATTTCGATACCTCGATCGAATTGGAGAACCATCTCATAAAAAAAGGAAGGAGAGACCTCCTGAAAGTCGTCCGGGAGATCTCCGGAATGGTAACGCTTGTCTCAGTAAGGCAAAAAGAGCCTCTGGGCCTGGGACATGCCATCCTCTGTGCAAAAAAGGTCGTGGGAAATGAACCCTTTGCCGTCCTGTTAGGTGATGACCTGATCGATGCCAAAGTCCCCTGTATCCGTCAGATGATGGATGTCTATCAGAATATGGATGGCGCACTCGTGGCCATTCAGAAAGTCCCAAGAGCGGAGACACATCTCTACGGGATCATCAAGGGCAAAAAGGTGATGGACCGGGTTTACTCCGTCGATGAAATGGTGGAGAAGCCGGAGAGGGGAAAGGCGCCTTCTAACCTTGCCATCATCGGAAGGTATATCCTTCCTCCCCGCATCTTTGATATACTGGAAAGGGTCAAACCCGACCGGAAAGGGGAGATCCAGCTCACGGATGGCCTGAAAGAGCTGAGCAGAGAGGTCTCCATCTATGGATATGAATTTGTCGGCGACCGTTACGATGCGGGAGACAAATTTGGTTATCTTCAGGCCAATCTCTGCTTTGGTTTGAAACACCCGGAAATCGGTCCAAAACTGAAACGGTATTTAAAGGATTTATCTTTGAAAGTGCAATATTGATGGTCTCGTAAAAAGTCGAAAACTCCTAATGATCGTCATTCCGGCGAAAGCCGGAATCCAGTAATCTCAGACGCTTATGAAAACACTGGACACCGGTTCCTGCCGCAGGACCGGTGAGACGACTTTTTACGATTCCATCACCGTTAGTTCATCGTTAGATTTTTGTTTGTTATCAGTTCATTGTAAAATTTAACTTTGTTACATTTTCCGGGGCAGTAGCTCAGATGGGAGAGCGCCAGAATCGCACTCTGGAGGCCGGCGGTTCGATCCCGCTCTGCTCCACCAAAGATTACGAGGGGTCAGGCAATTGAATTTGCCTGACCCCTTCGTCTTTTTGGCCGTTTTTCACTATTTTTTCACCATTGGCCTCTGAACCCATTAAAATTCCATGCTTTTGGTTACAGGGCAAGGTATACCTTAAAACCATGCTCTATCTATTATAATGCACCAATATCCTATGTCTATCTTCATTTTATATTATTCCTACTCATCCATTCCTCGATGGGAAACGGCATCCTGGTCAATCCAGTCTTCTTCTTCCCATGTCATGCCCCGCCTCCCCGGAACCTTTCGGGTCGGTCCTGCCTTGTATAAAGGACACGATAGGGGCCCATAGCAAAAGGTCTCCACTCGATATCGCTTCTGTCTTGGATTCCAGTGGTCAACAATCATCTCCACAGGCATCCGGCATCCCCAAATGCACGCTGCGCATCTGGTTGCGTAAGTGCGGGGATCGAGTCTCCGGTGCCCCCGCTGCCGATAGACATCCAAAGTGGGCGGCAAACCCAACCAGGGCGGAGGTGAACCTGCTGGTTCCGACCTGTTTTCCATCAGCTTTAATTCACTCGTCTTGTAGTATTCTGCGACTTCAGTGCGAGTGTCTTCGACAAACCCTGATCTTCCGCTCACAAGATCCCCCGTTTCGAACTGATGTTTGGCCTGGGCTTCCTTGCCAATCCCAACCGTAAAGGTCCGTTCTTCCCCACCAACCAAACCCTGAACCGTCAGGGTGTAACCCAAATAACTGTGCGTCCGCTGATCGAAGGACCGGGTGAGGCGTATCCGGGGCTGGACAGATATGATCTTACCGCTCCAGGATTCTTTAACACCTTCCCTTTCAGGTCGATCCCATGTCTTCATGTCGAATTCCACCGAACTTGACCATCGACCAAATACCAACCCTCTCCCCCGTGTTCCATCCCTTGGGAGAAAACATAAGGGGGTTAAAGGAAGATGAAGGGGGATAATAGAACCGGCAAGCTATCAGGTGAATTATATCATTCCAGGAAAGATAGCAAAATAGAAAACTACGTCCCCGGAACTCAACACCACGTAGTCGCCGGCAGCGGCTTTGCAGAAGCCGCCCTCCCGCTCCCGCACTCTTTGTACTTTGCCGTCTTTGATGAGTGTGGTCGGCCGATCGACTCGCTTTATCTTGTGCATCGGAAATGGTTCCCAGTTCCGTTTGCGGTAACCGCTCATCGCGTCTCCCTTTTTATGCAAGTTTCCTTGTTCACAGCTCACTGTTGACCGCTGACCGTTTTCTGATCTTTACCCTCGGTCCTTTGCTCGGCTGAGGCTCCCACCTGTCCCAGAAGTCCGCCGGGTCTCTCGGCTTCTCGTAGCCGAGGAGCTTGTCCATCTTGACGAAGAAAGAGTCCGCCCAGCGCATGTTGTCCACGAACCAGCGCACCAGTCGATGGAACGAAGTATCAGGCTTGGTGAAAGGGCAAATGCTGATGCAGATGGTACAGGGCTTGCCCTGACGGGCCCATTGGCCGATGCACTTCTCGGCGTCCACGGGCCACTTGAGTCCTCCCGGGGCATTCGACTCGTTGCGCGGCTCCGCGGTTCTCTCTCCGTGCCAGATGGCCTGCGACGGGCACCGCTCCGCGCAGACCTTGCAAGTCGCGCAGAACTCCGTCACGCCGAAATCAATAGGCTGGTCAGGTATAAGCAGCAGGCTCGTCAACACTTTGCTCAGCCTGATCCCGGCCCCGTAACGCGGGGCGATCAGCATGCCGTGCCTCCCGATGTCGCCGAGGCCTACCTGCATTGCCATGGGGATGGTAACGGCAACGTCGTTGGTCGAACAAGACATAGCCTTGTGGCCGAGCATTTTAATGAACTTAGCAATGTATGCGTTGGTGATGGCCATCTTGCTGTAACCCAGGCTCGTTTCCGCGTCAGCGATGTAGGTGGGAAAGTAGCGGAGCATCTCGTACTCTTCGTGGTAACCCATCACGATAGCGTACTGGAATTCCTTCGGCATCTCCTGCGGGTTGTATTCTCCGTCGCCGAGGCCGTAGGAGTGAGAGTAGACCCAGCGTCTGTCCAGCTCGCAGATGCCGACCATGTCGGCGCCGAAATAGATAGCGGCGTTCTTGATGTCGTGTGTGAGTTTCACTGGATCGGTGACCTCCAGCTTTTCGTCGGCTGGCGGCTGCGAGACCATAATGTTTCTGGCCATGCGCTCGGGCGTCAGCACCTTGGCCAGATCTCTGGCTACCGCACTCGGGTTGGGCCGGTCGGCTTCAAAGAGGTGCATCTGAGTGCCGGTCCTTGACGCGATACGCAGGGCCTGATCCTGCAAGGTATAGCCTGCCTTGGGCTTACTGGGCGAGCGCTCCGTCACCCAGCGCAGCAGCTCTTTGATCTTGTCATCCCATTGAGGTCTCGCAAACATCGTGTACTTCTGGTCGAACCGCCTGATCTCTCCGGCCACGTATTTTTTTTCCCATTGATCCAAGGTCATCTTTCTCATAAAACGTCCCCCGTTACCGTGAATAGTGTGGTTCCCCTCCATACAGAACAGGGGTCCACCCTTTTTCCCTTATTTGCCGCCGAACTCCTTTCTGAGACGAAGCGCCTCACCAAGCACCTTGCTGCCCTGAAGCCCCTTTCCTTCCAGCTCCTTCGCCCGCTCGCTCAGCAGCGGCTCAGATACCCTGTACCACCTCTCAAACTTCTTTTTACGGCAGCGAATAGGACACTATCCCTCTCCTTTTCCAGCCTGCCCCACGCTTCCAAAACCGCCCGGTTTGCGACCTTCCCGTGGAAGTCGGCACTCCACCACTCACCGCTTAATTTGGTCATCACCTATGTCTGAATGTGAAGGAGGCTCGGAAGGAAAGCCATGATCAGCAGACGATCGTGGAAGCATTAAAGGAGAAGATTGCCGAGGAAAAGCGATTTGATGGGAAATGGGTTTTACAGACCAACATCTCCTTTTCTCCGGTGCAGGCCGCTCTGAAATACAAGGAACCCTGGCAAAAGGCAAATCCTTGGTGATTCGAAGTGAATGAAAAGGGACTTGTGGTAAGGTCTTTCAATCGGTTGGGGTGGCTATCCCTCCTACGATTCGGGAATTATGAGGCCTTATAAAGTTTTCAAAGAGCAATCTGTGGTGCCAAGCCTTTGCGAGTAACTCTATATACTCGTAATAACAGACTATTATTTTTACAACTGTAGAAGATCAGTTTTACGTTCATGAAGTGCGCGGTGGTGCGAAGTTGGAAAACCGGAGCGTGATGGCCTCCTGGGCGCTGGCGGGGCGCCCGAAACCAAGAGACGGCACCATATTGAGAAGGCCTGGTAGTGTGACGATCAACCCTCTTTTTATACTCTCCTCCGTTTCCGCTCTTGGCGGTTTTGCTACATTCTCATTTAGCCATCAGATTGGGCAGAAAGAGTGATATCTGCGGGAAGATTATCAGTATGATCATGCCTATGATGGCCATCACGATAAACGGGAATAATCCTCTGTAGATGTCTACGACCGGCACCCTTGGGGCTATGCTTTGGAGCACAAAGATATTGAGCCCGACCGGAGGTGTGAGGTTGCCTATCTCACAGGTTACCACAATAATGACCCCGAACCAGATCGGATCAAACTGCATAGCCTGTATCAGGGGATAGATAATAGGGATCGTAAGAATGATCATCGAGGCCGAATCCATGATGCAACCCAGGAAGAGATAGAGCAGCAGGACAAGCACAAGAACAGCATATCGGCTCAGACCCGAAGTCGTCACCCACTGAGCCAGTTCCATGGGAAGGGTCGTCACCGCTATGAAATAGTTGAAGATCATAGCTCCAATAAAAATCGTCACGAGCATGGCCGTGGTCTTTCCAGTTTCGAGAAGACATGAAGACAAACCCTTCCGTGTCACCCTTCGTTTCACGAGTGACACGACCAGGGCCCCGAATGCGCCGATTGCTGCTGCTTGCGTAGGCGTGAACCAGCCAACGTACATGCCTCCCATTACCAGAAGAAAGAGAAAGAGCATGCCCCAGATCTTATAAATAGAAAAAAACCTTTCTGACCATGTGGTGCTGGGGCCGGGAGGCCCAAAACCGGGGTTTATCCTCACCATATACACCACTGCAGACATGTACAGGAGCGTCATCACTATAGCTGGAAGGATACCCGATATGAATAGTTTGCCTATGGACTGTTCCGTCATGATGCCGTATAGCACAAATACCAGGCTGGGTGGGATCAGGATTCCTAGCGTCCCGCCAGCACCAATGCTGCCGAGCGCAAGTTTATGATGGTACTTATACTTCACCATCGCCGGGAGAGACACAGTTCCCATGGCCGCCGCCGTCGCAACGCTCGACCCACTGATGGCGGCAAACAGAGCACACGCACCTATGGTGGCGTGGGCAAGCCCTCCCTTCAACCGACCCAGCCACTTATAGGCCACATCGTACAGGTCCTGGCTGATCCCTGAGTCAAACGCAAACTGCCCCATCAGGATAAACAGCGGAAGCACACTCAAAAGATAGTCCGAACCGACTGCGAAGGTGGTCTTGCTCACCTGCGAAAGCGCTGCAGGCACGTTCACTACATAGCTGTACCCGAGAAAACCGACCAGGGCCATGGCAAAACCCAGCGGCATACCTGCAGCGAGAAGCACGAGCAGCAGCATGATCCCGACGATGCCGGCCATGGTAGGACTCATCTTCCATGCGACCACATGGAGCGAAACAGCCAGCAGCAGCCCGACCGTGATCAAGGTAATAGCGTAAAAGATCAAGAGTGACCGGTTGGAGAGCGACTCGAGTGCGGTCCGGAAGGTATCGACGAATTGAAGTATGAGTGTCCATGCAAGCAATGCAGACCCAAACGCGATGATCCAGTAAAAGGGGTACGTGGGGATTCCCAGCATATACGAGGTTTCACCCTTTGCACGCAGATAGATCGCACCCTCAACGCTCTGCCATACTATGACAACAAAGATAAAGAGACCAAGGGCAGCGGTGACGGTCTCGAGGGCCACCTGTGCCCTCTTGGAGAGCCTCGAAACAACAAAATCAACGGCAACATGGCCGCCCTTCAAGGCCGTATATCCGATACCAAAAAAGACCATGGTCACGAGCATGAACTGAACAACTTCGTACGAAGCTGCGATAGGCCGGTTGAACACGTTTGCCAGGATCACCTCCGCCACAAGCAAGAGCATCATCCCCAGAAGCAGCAACATGCCGCCGCCATTCACCATCTCACAGAGTCTCGACACAAATCTGCGCATGCTCGTCCCACGGCTCTTATAGTCCAGTTTCCCTCCAAGGTTCAGACATGCCCTCACCGAGACTGGCTCTCGAGATGACACGCCTGTGACTCGTTTTCCTTACTTTTTCTCAAACTGCTTCTTCAGATTGAGTGCTTCCTCGAGCACCTTTTTTCCAGGCAATCCTTTTGACTCCATCTCCTTTGACCATTCATCAAGCAGCGGCTCTACTGTCTTGGTCCATTTCTCCAGGTCTCGTGCCGGAGGGCTATAGACGATATGCTTCTCCTCTTTTTCCAGCCTGGCCCAGGAGGCGGCTACTTCCTCAGTGGCGATCTTCCCGTGAAAATCAGCACTCAGCCACTCACCTGAGAGCTCGGTAAACACCTTTTGCACGTCTTTGGGCAGCTTGTCCCATGTGCCTTTATTCATGGCCATGAACAAGAGAGAGGTCGAGACAGCCAGCCTCGTGTGATGCTTGGTCACCTCGTTCATCTTGAATCCCCAGAAAGTGAGCGGATCCATGATCACACCATCCACGACGCCGCGCTCCAGGGAGAGGTATGCCTCGGTAATGGGCATGCCGACCCCTACAGCACCCCACTTCTCTATGAGCTTGCCGATCACCGGGGAGGGGATACGCACCTTTACCCCTTTGATATCTTCTACAACCTTGACAAGCTTCTTGCTCGTGTGAATATCCATGGGTGGCGGCGTAGCCAGCATGAGAAGGTGTACATCCTTGAACTCGGACGCGACAGTCCCATTGTCATAAAGTTTCTGGGCCACGCGGCTGCCGATCTCTGCAGTGGGCACCATGAAGGGCAAATCCATCACCGTGGCGAGCGGGAACCTGCCAGGCGTGTAACCGCAGATCCCCCAGGTAATGTCTGCTACGCCTTTCACAGCCATATCATACTGATCCGGGGGCTTTCCCAGGGCGGCGCCCGGGAAGAGCTTAATCTTCACTTTACCGTTGGTCTTCTTGTCCACCATGTCGATCCAGGGCGTAAACACCTTCGCGTTCATGAAGTGCATGGGCGGTGTGAAACTTGAAAACCTCAAGTTGATCGACTCCTGAGCAGCTGCCCGCATTGCGGTGCCAAGAACGATTCCAAGTACCAAAACCGAAACCAATGTCCATAGCGATTTTCCTCTCATTTTTCTCCTCCTTTGTTGATGGGTTTCTGCACGGCCTTGCGGTTATCCTTCAACCGCTTCCCCTTGTCTTGACCAACCTCTCCAACCTGAAACCAAGGCGCTGTCATCCGGCAGCACCAGTCCTTGCACCCCGTTCCACGGGTTCTGACCTACCGCTCATTTCCCGCCCCACGCATCTCGTCAAAAAGTTAGCTCGTTGGTCATCCCGAAGGCAGACTGCAGAACGCACATATCCACGCCGTATCGCTCCATGTCGTACGGCAAGCAAGGCGAGTTGTCATAAGTATCCGCCAGTCCCATCTCTTTGGAAAGCGTTGTAAAATCCGGCTTGACCCCTCTCTCCTTGAACTTAGCAGCGTGTCGCTGCGCATGAACGTGCGTGTCCACGATGAACCTGGCACAAGGTATCCCCATCCACTCCTCCTTTCATTTCAGGGCACGAGGGCATCTCCCCTCTCTAACCCTGCCCCTCTTTCTTGAGCTTAGCCGAGATCTCCTGACGCAGTACCTTCTTATCCACTTTCCCAACGAGCGTGACAGGGAGCTTGCTAACCACTTCAAGCCTCTCCGGCAAGAGGAGCCACCCCGCCCCGAGACCCTTCAAAAATTGAGTCATTTCATCGAAGCCCAGGCTCTTTCCGGGTTTCAACACAACATAGGCACAGGCACGCTCACCGAGCCTCGCATCGGGCATTCCAACAACCGCCGCTTTCTCGACGCTTGGGTGCCGCTGAAGCAGGCTCTCTATCTCAGATGGAATGATCCCTTCGCCGCCCCGCTGAATAATATCCTTCTTGCGGCCGGTGACGAAGAGATGGCCCTGCTCATCAATCTTGCCAAGATCTCCCATTTTGTAATAGCCGTCACGCGTAAAGATTGCCCTGTTCTCTGCATCCGACTGATAGTAACCGGTAAAGATGCACGGCCCTCTGGCACAAAGCTCACCTTCTGTGTTTGGGGGTAACTCACGTTCTTCGTCGTCAATCACCTTCCACTCATCCCCCGCGCACATAGGCTTGCCGATAGAAGTACGGAAGACCTCCGGTGATTCACCCTGGACATGCTTGGCGCAGGGTCCTTCGGTCGAACCGAACTCGCTCCCCAAAAACTGCGCTCCGATACTGCCGAAGAACTCGAGGGCGCTTTGGGCAGTTTCCGGTCGAAGCGCTGCCCCGGCTGTCTGTACCTTGCGTAACGAGGTGAGATTGTAACGCTTCGAGGCAGGGTCGTTCAGGATATCCTCCAGTTGCGTGGGGACCAGTACGATGTGCGTAATCTTGTGCCGCTCGATTGCCTGCAGGATCGGTGTCGCTTTGGGAATTGCGATCAGTACCAACGGAATGGCAAACAGGATGGCCTTGCCAACGGGCCCCTGGTGTGCCAACGTGTGGCCAATGGGGGTGGCCAGGCCGGTCACCTCGTCAGGCAAGGTGCCCGTGTTGGTGTATCGAATATTGGCAAGAAAGCTATTGTGCGTGCGCGGTACCCCTTTGGGCAGGCCAGTCGTCCCCCCCGTAGGAAAAATGACGGCCACATCATCAGGGTCCGGGCGAAACGGAGCCAGGAAGTCCTCGGGGTAGTGATCAAGCTTCACATCATGGATAAGTCTTCCCATGGAGAGAGCATCCCCGGGCAATTCTTTTGCGGCTTCAGGCATGATCACGTATCTGAGCCCTTCTGCCTCGGGACGGATCTTGTCGATCAAGGGAAGAAAATCCCGGCCACCTTCTCTTGCCGGTACGATCCAAGCGACCGGTTGGAAAACCCTGAAAAAGCGGGAGACTTCGCGATGTTCCTGACGGGAAACCGCAAGCACCGGCACAGCTCCGATCTTGTGTGACGCATAATAGGCAATAAGGAATTCGAGCTGGGTCGGCAACTGGATCAGGATGCGGTCATGCTTTTTGATCCCCATTTCAATGAGGGCGATGGCAAACCGTTCAACTTTCTCCTTCAACCGGCCATAAGTAAGACTGCCCCGTTCGTCAATGACGGCAAGCCGCTCAGGTGAATTGCGAGTAGCCCGGTCAAGCAGATCGCCATAGGTAAGGTTAAGCCACCATCCCTTAGCGACATATTGTCTGATCATCTCTCCCGGATATGGGGTTGCTCCCTCAAGGTAGCCAGCACCCATACCACACCTCCGCAGCAACTCTTAGACGGCTTGTCCTAATAATCTGAGTATTGACGCAACCGAAACCAATCAGGGTGAGCCTGCCGAACCATGTATATCGCCCTTCGACAAGCCTGTCCTGAGCGCACCGACCGTCCTTCGACAGGCTCAGGGCGAACGGTTTTTTTCGAATGTCCTGAGCGAAATCGATGGGCAAGCTTAGGATGATTGGTAAGGGTTGATATCGGCTCTTATCCGACCGCCCCATCTTGATATTAGGGCAGATACCAAGCCTATGGGGCCAAACGCTTAAAGGCAAGATAGGGGAAGTTCAAGGTCAATGCAGCTTTTTGGACAATCAAGCACGCAGCTTCCACAGTACCAGCAATCCTCCGGGTAAGCTGGAATGACCCTTTCTTCCTTTTCATCATATTCAAAAACATCTAAAGGACATATATCGTAACAAGTCTTGCATCCTGAGCATTCTTCGTACCGGATCACGACGCTCATCTATTATCCTCCGTTGAGATGTCCTTCAGTCTTCTCAAAGGACGTGAGCAAACCTCCATGGTTCCATCATCGCCCTGCCGAAGAACGGTGTGCTTTCTCCAGTTTATGTTATCTGTTTCAGGGTAATCGATGCGATAGTGGACCGCGACCGGGCAGATACGGGTCTCTTTCCTGAACAGAGCTGCCCTTAAGTGCATCTCGCCGAGAAGAAGGATAGAATCCACCTCAATCGCCCGTTTCAACTCTCTGACGTTTCTGGCCACCATCTTGGGGAAAAATGTTTCCTTAAAATAAGCCAACCGCTCCAATCCTCTCTTTAACTTCCCTTCGTTTCGAAGGAATCCCGCATAATCAGAGATTGTCTTCCTGATTTTATCTTCCAATTCAAAGGGCTCGATCCCTTTTGCAGGCCCCGTGTATCTTTCTATTCTTGCCTTTTCTCCCCTCACCTGGTCCCAATTGATTTCAGGGGGAGGTATCTTCTTTGAAACCTCGGCACCGTTCTTCCCGCTCAAGGCTCCGAAGACAAAAGCGCCCATGCTGCTGAATCGCCATCCCCCCCCGTGGCAGTCCCCTGCTGCATAAAGCCCTTCCAAAGTCGTCCTCCCGTCCATGGAGATGGATACCCCTGCCTGGCAGTTGTGGAGATAAGGTGGATGATTTTCGAACTCAATAGGTTTTTTTCTCAGATCAATATTTCGAGCCTTGATATAGACAAAATAGGCTTCACATTCCATCTTGAGGGCTAACTCCTTGTCCTTTATCGCCTCTTCGGACAGATATGTTAAATCATAATGAATGGGCCCTCTTCCCTCCACATTTTCTGCATAAAGCCATCCCCAAGTTTTTGTTTTCATGTTCATGTCTGGATAAAGGGGAGCCCCAGAATAATCAATCACTTTTGAGCCATGGCGATAGGCGATGGGCCCGACCCCCCAATGTTCGTAGTCTTTCCATACGGGTGATTGCTTTAAGAGTTCCATGTTGAGGATCTCTGCTCCGGCCCGATAGGCTAAGGCTACCCCCTCTCCAACATTTGCCGGACATCCTGCCGTGATATTCCGAGACGGTGCGTATAGGCTATCTCTGTGGCGATAAAGACGATAGCCTCCTCCTGTGGTGAGAATGGTAGCTTTCGACTGAACCACTACGAATTCACCGGTGCGCGTGTTAATACCTATTGCACCAATTACAGGGAGACCCTTTTGTCCCTCACGGGTAAGGAGAGTTATTGCCATTGTGCGCTCAAGGAGTCTCACCCCTCTATCCCGGACGACCTGAGCAAGTTTGGGTTTGAATGTTTGCCCCTCAGGCGGATAGATGACAATTTTCCCAGGAAATAAAATATCCGGCGCCCACTCGAACATGAATGACTCGTCATCCAAACGGCAACGGATCCCATAACTTTCTAGGTCTTTGATGATTCCATAACTCTCCTTTGCAAATATATAGGAGAGGTCTTCGTTAACGATCTCTCCATAGTCGAACTGCTTCGATGCAAATTCTTCAGCAGACATGTTGAAATCAGGAGCGATCAGAGGGATGCGATGAAGTCCCGTTGCAGCATTCCCGCTTCTGGATATCGCCGCCTTTTCCATAAGGACCACAGTTGCCCCTTGCTCTTTGGCTTTGATAGCTGCTATGCAACCACCCAGGCCTCCTCCGATTACAAGCACATCCGTTCTAATTACGCCCTTTTTCGACACTATCATTTGATCTCCCTCATCGTTAATATTTTAGGAAATACTAATTCCAGAACAGAATAATAATCAATCGTTAAAATTAACTATTTTTAAAAGGGTCTATTGTTCTTGACTTGCTGAACCATATCTGTTATATTTCGGTTATAGTATTAAAATCAATAGGTTATGCAGGTACTTTCCTCCAAAGAAAAAGATTGGGTCATTGCGATTATTGATCTTGCCAATTCATGCATTGAAATAGACACTCTCCGAAATAAGATCGGCGACTACCTGGTCAATTTCATCCCCTCCTCTTTCTACGGATCCTACTTTTACGACGTCCGTTCGAACAAGGTCATCAACGGAGTCACGAGGAATTTAAGCAAGGATTTCATCAATTCATTTAATAATTACTATTACAAGAAAAATCCCTTCATCGGAAAGATCATCGATCTGGGTGAACCTATCCGGATCACAGACGCCATCGCCCATAAAGATCTTAGGGAAACAGAATACTTTCGGGATTTCCTTGCTCCGGAAAGACTCCATTTCGGTATAAACGTTTTTTACAAGATTTACGAAAATTTTTACTTAAGTATTGTCCTATGGAGATCGAAGGGGGAATCGGATTACGGTGAAAGAGATATTCAATTATTTAAAGCTGTGTCCCCTCATCTAAGAAAAGCTGTGCATAAAGCGATCCTTTATTCGAAGATTTACGAGATGAACAATCTCTACAATAGGGTTTTCGATAATTTGGATAAAGGCTTTATTATTGTGGATTCGAAGTCTAAAGTCATTTGTGCCAACAAAGCCGCAAGGGATGCAGGATTTCAACCCGATAAGGAGATAAGAGTTGAAGACAATCTTTTTAGTCCAATTCAAGCGGGTAAATATAAAGTAGATGTCTATCAACACAAATGCCCGGAATATCTTTGGAATGGACTTTATTCAATTATACTTTTTGAAAGCCTTTGCTCAAAAAGGAATATCGATCTAAGCTTTTTGGGTAAAGAACATGGCCTTACGTCAAGGGAAGTTGAAATTGTCGAGTTGATCCTGCAAGGACATAAAAATAGCGAAATCGCAAATTGTCTATTTATAAGCAAATTTACAGTTAACTGTCACATAAGAAATATTTTTAGAAAATTGAACGTTAAAAGCCGAGCAAAGATCACCTCAAAGATCATATTTGGAAACAAGAGTTAGTATGCCGGCGGTTCGATCCCGCTCTGCTCCACCAGAAAATCAGAAAGGGGCGATCCAATGAATCGCTCCTTTTTTATGCCTAAAAATTTTAAATCCGGTGAACTACCGGGTGGGCTTTAGGCTCAGGAAAATCTCTTCGAACCACCTGAGGAGCCACAAGCAGAGGCTGATTCCGAACCCTTTAAAGAGGAGAAACCGGAGAGCACTTTCTCGGGCTTCTTTCCTCCACAGTAGGGACACGACAGCAACTCTTCTCCCTCGTTCAGTTTTTGAATCTTCTCAAATATTTTTTCACACTTACGACACCGATATTCATAGATAGGCATGGTTTTCTCCTTAATGTCAAATTTCAAAATCCAAATCCCAATTTAAATCCTAAGTTCAAATGTCGAAAGGTAAAGTCCACACAAGTTGAAATTTTTGAAATTGGAGCTTTGACATTTGTTTGAAATTTGAACTTTGTCATTTGAGCTTGTCCAGTTAATCCTGGACTACTTCATATCCTGCATCTGTAATCGCTTTTACGATCTGGCCCGTGGCAACCGCCTTCGTATTATCAAGCCAGACTTCTCCTTTTCCAAGGTCCACCTGAACATTCTGAACTCCGTTCAATTGATTTAATGCCTTTGTCACAGACATCACGCAATGCTGACAACTCATCCCTTTCACTTTTAAAACGGTAGCCATTATCTCATCCCCCTTTCCCAATTCAGTCCCAAGATCGGTAACCCGAACTTCTTCTCCTCTTTCTTCTTCCTCAACCTCAGCCTCAGCCTTAACCTTTTCTTTATCCTCAACCTCAACCTTAGCCTTAACCTTATTTTTCATCAGTTCCTCATACCAAACCGTATGTCGCTCTTTCACATATTCTATATCCACCTCTCCTGTGAAGATCGATTTAGTTAGAGGCCGGTTGACCTTAAAGATCAATGCGGCCAGATGGGCCAGGACGCCCAGAAGAAAGAAGATGGTCGCAAAGGTATGAGTCAATGTCATCGAAGTGATCAGGACCGGAGGCAGATAGACTCCGGGCAAATTCTTAAGGACTTTTACTATTCCGGTCAGAACCAGGATTAATCCGACACCGCCCAAATAGGTGTAGGCGAGTCGCTGTTCGGCAAGGTACTTATCCGATTTCGGCTCTTTTCCAAACCCAAACATGCTTAATATGGTGATCAGGGAAGCCTTAAAATCTCCTTTTTGGGGAAGAAGCCCTTGATGTCCCAGCCATCCATGGAAGATGGCATGAAAGACCAAAATGGAGACAAAGACGATTCCTGCGAGATAATGAATTTTTAGATTGATGAAGAAGTCTCCTGCCCAGCCCAGGCCCGGAATCTGAGTCACCATATACCTTTTATACATGGGGAGCTCCCCAAAGCCTGAGAAAATCAGAAGGAGTCCGGAGAGAGCCAAAACCCAGTGTTCTATCAGTTCAATCGGGCTATGGCGGAGAATGGTTTTTTTATCCTCGCTGATTCTCTCTTTCATTGCTTCTCCTCCTTTTTACTCTCGCTCTGCGCTATGCCCTTTGCCTGCCCTCCGAAAGGCTTCTGCAGGCGGGCGCTTTGCTTCTTCTCGTAGAAGGCAAGACCGATAGCACCCAGGGCGCTGATGAGGGGGGCGATGAGAAAACCCTTGGCCCATTCATTCACATCACGAAGCGGGTTTAGGACTTTTCCCATAGTAAGATTGGATTTCGCCTCTTTTAATTTCGAATCGATCTTTTCAAAGGGGGTTTTACTCACATAGATCGTAGCTGTTCCATCGTTTTCTTCTTCTCCGTAGATGAAACCATTGATCTCTTTTGCCCTCTCATGCGCCATTTTCAGGATCGCATCCCTTCTTCCGAAAAAGAGAGGTTTCTTCATCCCCAGTCTTTTCTCACAGGCCTCCACGCAAGCCGGGATTTGCCCCTTTTTGATCCGGTCGTGGCAGAGGTCACATTTGTACATTACGCCCCCACCGGCAGGAATGGGCTGAAGTTTGAGATAGATCCCCACACCGCTCTGTCTCTGAGGAATATGCCAGGGGCAGACCGCTTTGCATTTGGCTCCTCCCATACAGAGGTCATGATTGATCACCACGGACCCATCCGAGTATTTATTCAGGGCGCCGAAGGGACAGAGATGAGCGCAGGGTGGGTTGTCGCAGTGCATACACCGTCGAGGGACGAAGATTTCCTCTCCTTCCATCTCGACTTTCTGCACCGTTGTCCAGTTATATGGGGTAAGCTGATGGATCACATCCCTCTTTCTCGACCAGTCATCGTGGGTCTTCTGAGGCCAGAGGTCTTTGATCGGTTCTTTTGGGTCGGGAAATTTCTTCTCATTCTCCTTCCGGCACGCTTCCACGCATTTAGGGACGGTTTCGTTTTTACATCCATCACATTTGGTCAGATCGATCAGGGTGGCATAGGTTCCGGGTTTCGCAGACGCGGTCTCAACCATTCCCGCAGTGCAGGCTGCACCAATGGCCGTCACCATCGCCCCCTTCTTAAGAAAACTCCTTCTTGTTAAACCCTGTTTGCTATTCATAAATTCACCCCTCTAACCCCCCTTTGGAAACTTTGTTTAAATATGAAATAACCGTCCCCTTGCAAAGGGGGAGAGGCGGTTAGGTGGAAAAGGTTTAGAGCGGTAACCTTTTGCCGTTCGGGCTCGGTCGTGTCAACTGGATGAGAACATTCGATTTTATACAAGTGACCATTACCTATCATCTGAAAGACCCGCATTCTAAAACTTTGGAACCTGACTGCCTCTCCCCTTTTGATTGCGATTGGATCAGGCCCAGTCGATATACCTTGAGATGGCGGTTTGGAAGTCTTTCAGCGTCTCTTTCTGTTTCAAAATCGGTTCTTTTCGGCTCTCTTCGAGGCACTCCTCCATATAGGTCCGGATGATGGCTGTCCCCACCTTTTTGATGGCAGCAGTAGCAGCGGCTACCTGCGTTAGGATATCCGGGCAGGCAGCCCCCTCCTCCACCATTCTCTGAAGGCCTCTCAACTGGCCTTCGATCCTCCTCAATCTTAGCAAAACTTCCTTCTTGGGTCGGCCGGTCTCCATACTATACCTCCCTATGGTATAAGATGATATTAACCAGCAAACACAAATTTGTCAACCGTGAACGGCGTTTCTTCACCCCCGCCTTCTAAGGTTTGGGCAAGGCGCTCAACTCTGTGGGCCGAGTCACAGTGCGCCATTTTTTTTACACCTTCTTCTATGCTGAGGTTTTACGGGGAGGGTACCCCTTACATATTGTCAAAAAGGTAATGAAATAGTTCAAAAAAACGGCTCTTATCTTTTCATCATGCCAATTCGGTTTATAAAAAAGTTTATTAAAATCAGGTAGTTGCCTAATTATCACCCGTTTGGCACTGAAATTGCTCTATATTACTTAAAAATTAAATATGCCGATAAAGCCAAACTCCGAGTAATCGGAGGACGGAAAGCCACGGATCCTAAAAGAAACCAAAAATTGGTTTCTGACCTTTAGCAAGGAGCTAAGGGTAATCTTAAGTGAATTTGCTAATGCAAATTCCTGGGATGGCCGGGTTGCCAAAGCAAAAACCGGACTTAAACCCGTGGCGCAACTCGATCCACGGGTTTTTTATTGATTTTGAAAGGTTTGGAAGGACAGGGTAAAAAATGAAATTACTGACTACAGTCATGATCTCTCTCACATTCGTTCTGGGAATTGGAATGATCGGACTAACCTTCTTTCTCGGAAAGATGGCTTTAGCCTCTGCCATAAGAGAATAGAATATTTAATCCAGCATCAAGACTCTTCTATATCGCCCCCTTAATTCCAATAATGCCCAAAAACGTCTTTTTTTTGACTTTTTGTCCGTTTTACCGGGTGAATCGTCATCCTCGCCAATATTGAAATATATTAATGATATCAATGAAATACTTGTTTCCCCCCCATCGAAAAAAATTGGCACAAATTATGCTTTAATACCTATCGTTACCTATTGGGATTGTCTTTAAAAACTGACAGGTTCTACATTAAATGAGAGGAAAAAAAGGATTTACACTTATTGAATTATTGATTGTGGTGGCAATTATTGGAATCCTTGCCGCCATCGCCATCCCGATGTATCGATCGCACACAACCAAGGCAAGAATGTCCGAAGTGGTCAATGCTCTCGGTCATCTTGCAAAAGCAGTGGGTCTCTATCAGGATGAGGCAGGAGCCGCAGTCTGGCCCGATTGTCCAGATATGGCAGCCATCCGGACGAGTTTAGGGGTGGGATTGGCAAGTATCAGGATCAGCGATGCCAGAATAGATCAGGCAACCAGAACTATCGAGGTCACTCTTAATAACGTTGGTTTAGAGGTCGATGGTAGAACTTTAATACTCAGTGGCAATCAAAATGGCGATGGTTCCATTGCATGGCAATGGGGCGGCACAGTCCCGCAGGCTTTCATTCCAAGAAGGTAATATCCCTTATTAGAGGGTGATCGGGGTTTTAGTTTAAGGCATTGAAAACATTTCACAAATCTCATTTTTTCCAAAGCTGGCAAATTCCTTATTTTCGACTTATGATGTTCTCCGACAGGAGGCACCATGGAACCATTAC
>Ga0208244_100650_pt1 | contig 28974 bp, 27 predicted proteins | sample SubbioCR12Aug_5A_FD_184828 | JGI IMG/M metagenome (GOLD analysis project Ga0208244, IMG submission 184828) | Serpentinite rock and fluid subsurface biosphere microbial communities from McLaughlin Reserve, California, USA - CR12Aug_5A (SPAdes) | ecosystem: Environmental > Terrestrial > Deep...
AAACGATTTAAAAAACTCACGCAACAGTGGATCGATTTAGCGATTCAACTCTCGCAGATGAAAATCACACTTGCAAAGGAAGGCAAAATCAAGCTATCTTGATCGTTAAGAACTCGGTACTCTCAAGTTATTAGCAGATGCCTTATATACAGCAAGATCTTTTCTGTACTGTTGCCAGGTATAAGCTTTCAAATTACCTTGGCTTTTCTCATAAAGCTTCTCACACATTATACGAAGGCATAAGATAGTATCCAACAATGCCTCAGCGTATTGTTTTATTAAAGCTCCGAATTCACTCTCTTTATCGAGTGTTCTAATAATTCCATTGAGTCTCTCTTTAAGAGAATTTAGATTTTCGTAATGCTTCCCATAATCTGTAGCCTCGAATATTCCAGAGAATGGGATTATTCTTCTTAATGAATATTTAAATATATCATTGTGGATTTTGATGTATTCCTGAAGTATGTCATGTATTTCTTTTGCTTTTTCCAGTTGCCCAAGCATTTATAACTCCGTGGTGTTCCTTTCTAAATGCCTAACGTATGTGTCACTGACGAGTGCCACTGTATGATAACCAAATGCCTGAAACCAATTTGCACGCCTCATCGCAATGCAAGCTGAAAAAGCGTCCTGTGGCACTCGTTCATGTGCACACAATTGTTAGCAATAGTTGCCTATGTCCGCGTTAGTTTATACAACCATTATGTTCAATTAATTTTGTTTTTTTCATAGTCCAAATAAAAGCTTCCGTATCTTCTTTCAGCTTTATAAATATTCACCTTTGCTTGTCTTTTTTCTACTAAAATTTTTATTCTTTCCTCATCTTCTTTTGTAGTTTTTAGTCCTAAAACAATTCCCTCTAACGCATCAGGCTCAAATTCCCATATCTCATTAATATTTTTTGAAGGATTTGCCAGATTTATCCTCAGTCGCCATTCGTTTTCGTACTCCCATTCTTTATACTTTATCTTTACCATGTTACGACCAATTTGCTCCAACTCTTCATCTGAATATTTATCTGGCAATTTGTATTCAACTGACGCTGGTACTGGTAAATAATCCACTTTGATTAATGAATTTATGAGTTCATCTGGAATTAATTTTTTACTATCAAATATGTAGCATAACCCCTTATGTGAATCCCCATAATGAGAAAACATGATGTTATTTAAAGTCCTGTCCGCTGTTTGGGCACTAAAACTCCGTATTCTGAGATGCTTACTCAAAAAAGATCGAACTTCTTTTGTTGCATATTCAGACAATCTTTGCTTTAAAATCTCCTCGGTACAACAAGTCAATTCATCCCGGTAATTATTAATTTCATTCGAGTCTTCTTCAGATAAATCAGGTACAGTTTTCCTTTTTTCAATGTAATTTTCTACGATAAATAGTCCTTTTAACTGATCGACTAAATCTTCCTTTGGCAGCCCAACAAACTCAAATTCAAAAAAACAATCGAATGGGTCATTAAATCCTCTGGTAGGATCTGTGATCGCAAAAGTATTTTTCAAGATAACATCAACACAATATTTATCTAGTTTTGAATAGTACAATAATTTTTCCGGGAAATCGTTTTCAATCATATAATTTTGCTAACGCTGCTCTTCAGCGGGCGCGGCTTTTTGCGCTCCGCTGGAAGAGCTTGTTCGGCTTTCTAAGTTCATCCTCTGTAAGCATTTTCCCAAGATACTGGCAGATCATTTCTGGTATCTTTCTATTATCACGGAATAGTCTGTATCGCCAGAACTTCTTTTTGAGTCGTTGTGAATACTCATCAAGAAGATATTGAACCTTATCATGGTCTGTTCCCTTATCTGGTATTTCAACCGGAGCTTGACCACCGAACTCCACCAATACGATATTTGCCGACTCGTATGCGTCTTTGACGTTCATCTAATGCCTGTCTTGATATTTGGTTTCGCGTCTGGCTCAATATCTTCAGCGTTGAAGACATGCGACTGGAGAACTCTATTTTCAAAATCATTTACAAAAACCATCATTCCACCTTGAGCTGTAACTTGCTCATATTGCCGTAATGTTCTTGACCGTGTCCGTTTTGACAATGTATTGATGTATTCCTTTGCGGGATATGCGAATACTTTACGCTCAAGCAAATTGCATTCGATAAGCGGATGGCGATTTCTGTGCTCTTGCCATGCTTTCATTATTGTGGGCCAGAAATCCGCAATGTCGATTGTATAGTCTTTCATTGTTTTTCTGCCGAACAGATAGTAGACGGAAAAATTATATTATGATAAGATAATTCCGCCTATTATTGCATGCCTGATTCTTGATTAACCTGTTAAAATAATTAGGTATTCTATGTTAAAAATCATGGATGTCCACGATTCCTCCAAAGAGCCGGGCTGTTGATATGTTGATATGATGCTGGCTCCCGGGAGAATCCAACCTCTCTATCCCTATTAATCTAAACATTTATCAAAAAAAGGATAGGCTCGTCAAGATATTCGATTAGGACTATTCGAAATGATCCGAGATTGGGAGTTTTTTATCTAATTCGAAGGGAAATGGTTTCTGAACTTCAATCTGGAATGACTCTGTTCCAAATTCAATCTGTAAGTATTTCTCCCCTCAATGAGTGAGGGTAGGCTTTGACGATGCGAACGGGGACAATCTTTCCTGTTGATTCCAAATCCCCTTCGAAGTTGACTGTCTTATGAGTGCGGGTTCTTCCGGTCACATCCTGCTCGGTCTGCTTGCTGTAGCCCTCCACCAGAACCTCTTCGATACAGCCCTCCAGGGCCTGGTTCTTTTGAAGGGTGATCTCCTTTTGAATCTTCTGTAGAAGCGCAAGCCTTTCCTGTTTCATCTGCTCTTCCACCTGATCACTGATCTCGGCGGCCCTTGTTCCTTTTCTTGGAGAGTATTTAAAGGAGAAGAGGTCATCGAACCGGACCTTCTCCATCAAGTCGAGGGTTTCTTCGAAGTCCTTCTCCTGCTCACCCGGAAAACCAGCGATCACATCCGAGGTAATCGCAATGGAGGGGCAAACCTCTCTCAACCGATCGATCTTTTCAAGGTATGACTCTCTGGTGTAGCCCCGATTCATCGCCTTCAGGATTCCATTTGAACCGGATTGGAATGGAAGATGAATATGCTCGCAGAGTTTCTTCAGGCCCCCATGCGCCTGGATCAGTTCCTCGGATAAGTCCTTCGGATGAGAAGTGGTGAAACGAATTCGCTCGACCCCCTCGATTTCATCAAGCCTTGAGAGAAGTTCTGGAAATCTGATCTCTTCTTTCAGTCCCTTTCCGTAAGAATTGACATTCTGGCCAAGGAGGCAGATCTCTTTCACACCCCTTTGCGCCAGGTGACTGACCTCATCTACAATCTCCTGACTCGGCCGGCTCCTCTCCCTTCCCCTCACATAGGGGACAATGCAGTAGGAGCAGAAGTGGTTGCACCCCTGCATGATCGTGACATAGGATTTGACCACGGATACTTGGCCCTGAGGGAGAAAGGCGTCGAGGTGCTTCCCTTCCGTATCAAACCCCGTTTCACAGACCTTCTCTCCGATCACTTCCACCCTCTCCAGCATTTGCGGAATCAGCGCAATGGCGTGGGTTCCGATCACCATATCGAGGTAGGGAATCCGGGCCAACAATCTTTGGCCTTCCTGCTGGGCCACACAGCCGGCCACCCCGATGATCGTTCCTCTCTCCTCTTTCAATCCCTTAAATCTTCCAAGGGCGCTGTAGACCTTCTGTTCCGGCTTCTCCCTGACGCTACAGGTGTTGACGAGGATGAGGTCGGCCTCTTGCGCATCCTCCGTTTCCAGATAATTTGACCTTTGGAGGAGCCGAAGAATCTGCTCCGAGTCATGTTCATTCATCTGGCAACCATACGTTTCGATGTAAACTCGCTTTTGCATTGATCTATTCATTGAGTGCATTCCGGGAGGTGCAAACCACTTCAGTTGTCGAATTTGCCTGGTTTCTTTTTTCCTGGATTCCTGGCTTCCTTATTTCGGGGAGTGCAACTTACTCCAGTCGTCGAACTTGCCTGGTTTCTTTTTTCCTGGATTTCTGGCTTCCTTATTTCGGAGAGTACAACTTACTCCAGTCGTCGAACTTGCCTGGTTTCTTTTTTCCTGAATTCCTGGATTCCTGGCCTCCTTATTCAGTCGTCGAATTTGCCGGCAGGCCCCTTATCACTCGCCAGGCGGGAGGCCTTTCCAATGATCTTGCTCTCTGCCCATTCCGCAGGGTCTTCCATCCGGCCAACTTTTGGTCCGAGATCATGGGAGCCCGCTTTCAGAATGGCCTCAATGGCAAAAGGAGCCGTATCCTGGGAATTGAAGACCTCTGTCATCATCTTGTAAGCGAATGCCCCCACCTGCTCGACGATCCGATCCCGGATCTCTCTGGGTTGGGCGAGCAGTTTATTTTCAAACGGCAGGTTGAGATTCTTATAGTCCCCCTTTTTCCAACTTTTCGATTGGGCATGGGCCACCATCTCCGCCCACAACTCCTCGGTAACGCCCTCCCCTTTGACTTTGCTGAAATTTCCATCCGCATCGAGAATGGCATTTCCATAATCATTGACCTGAACGCCCCAGGAGATCATCTGGAGGGCTGTGGCGACATTCGCTTTGGTGGTGTGGGTTTTGGCAAGGATTTGACGAAGTCTCTCCGAGCTGTTTCCGGAAGTTCCGTGTTGAGCGCCGGAGACCCTATAGGGTTCTATCGCTTTGTGAATATCTGCGGTCAATTGCACCTGGATTCCTGAGTCCTTCTCCTCGATGCCATGGGTCGTCCCATTGTTCAGGGCGATCCAATCCGGGAAAATATCATTCGCATTCAGCCCCCGGATGAGAAAGACCGCCTCTTCCACCGTGGAAAGCCCTGTCTCACCTTTGATTTCCCCCACTTCTGTCTCAAGCCCAGCCCATTTAGGAATAAAGGGATTGATGGAAATATTGGCTAATAGGTTCTGGTCGTCAGGAAGATGAGACGCATCAATGGCAATCGAGGTCATTCCCGCTTCAAAGAAGGTGGGAATCTCCACTTTGGCGGCGGCAAGATCCTTCTCATTCTTAATGCCATAATGGTCGGCATGGATTGCTACCGGGATGGTAATTCCAAGTTCGTTGCAGATCGTATCGACCAGCATCGCCATATTCCAGTAGTTGACCGCACAATAGGCTTTCGCGCCCCCCTCCGATTTTGCGATCTCGATGATGACGGGCGTGTTGGCTCGCTGGGCAGCCTGAAGGACTCCCCGGATCACAAATTGATTCCGGCCGTTTGCCGCCATTGCAATCGCCCTCCCTTTGGCGATCATGGCCCGATCCACCACCTTCCCGCTCACAATTAAGGCTTTCGAATTAGGGAAAAGTTTCTTGATGTTAGGCGGCCGTCCAATCTCAAGCGCTTTCTTAAAATCAGCTTTGGAAACCTTTCTTTTTGCCATGGCTTTCTCTCCTTTCATTGGGTTAAGTTTTATTCCCTTCTTACCCTTAACCTCAACCTTAGCCTTAGCCTTTTTCTCTTAAGACCCTGGCAATATCCTCCACCAACTTCTTTGAACCTACGTAGAGCGCTGTTCGCTGGTGGTGTTTGCCCGGCTGAATCTCAAGAATCGGGATTCCTGCCTCATTGACAGCCATTCCCCCTGCTTCTCGGCAGATGAAGGCCACGACCGACCCTTCATACATGAGGCGCAATTTTCCTTCCGGACGATTCTTCTTGGGATTGGGATGATTGACGATCGCCGGATACATGAACATGCCGCCGTTCGTCAGGAGCCTGTGAAAATCCCCGGCTAACGCGCCCAGGTATCTGAACGCATACTTGCTTTCGTTCTCTATGATCCATTTCTGAACGCGCTCAGCAAAAGTGGTGCGGTTAGAGGCATTGAACGACAACTCCCAGCTTTTGGGGTCTTCGGGAAGGATCATCCGGGTAGGCCTGACAAAGTTCATGGTCTCGTCGATATGAAACTGCCATGTGCCCGCATCCTTCAGCCCGAGGGTGAAGGTTCCCGTAGGAATCACAAACATGCCGGCGGCGATATAATCTTTTCCTGACCTCAAATGGCCGTCCTCAGAGCCTTCGAGATTACGCTTCGCAATGCCAAAGAGAAAACCGATCGGAAGCCCATGGGGGATATTGGAGGATCCGTCCATCGGGTCGAAATAGACAAAATAACGCCCTCCCTTGGGATTGATCTGGATGATCTCCTCCGATTCCTCGCTGACCGCATGAATGACCCGGCCTGAGGTCTTCAGATAGTGAAGGGTGATCTCCTGGGCGATCTGATCCATACGCATGACATCCTCACCCTGCACATTGACATCGCCTGCGGAGCCAAGATTTCCTTTCAAGGCGCCGGTAAGATAATAGTGCTGAATATACTTCCCCGCGCTGATGATGGCGTCCATGAGGACCAGAAAATGATAGGTGCGATTATGCTTCTCCTGATGCTGGAGAAGAAAATTCATAAAGGTCTGCTCAAATCGAATCATAGACTTCTCCTCCCTTCTTCCTTGTTTTTCGGAACTACACTTTCCATTTTCTTAAGAGGCGAATCGAACCGTAATGGGTCAGATCGAGATGGAGGGGGGTCACGGAGATAGACGCCTTGGATACCGCCTCAAAATCGGTGTCCTTCTTCCGGTCAAAAATGAATTGTCCGCTTCCAATCCAGTAATATTTCTTCCCCCGAGGATCCGTCTTCTCGATGACGCCGCTTCCATTATGAACCCACCTTCCCTGACGGGTAATCTTGTAGGATTTGATTTCCTCTTCATCGAGGTTGGGGACATTGATATTGAGAAGGGTGTCTTTCGGGAGTCCATATCTGATCACGTGCTTAGCCATTCTCACCGCAAAGCGCGCCGCAGGATCGAATTTGAAATGGCTTCTCGAGACCAGGGAGATGGCAAAGGAAGGAATGCCCAACAGGGTTCCCTCGAAGGCCGCCGAGACGGTCCCGGAATAGGTGACATCATCTCCCAGGTTTCCTCCCTTGTTAATCCCTGCCACAATCAACCCTGGCCGACCCGGAACGAGGACATTGACCCCCAGGTGAACGCAATCAGCCGGAGTCCCATCCACAGCGTAATAATCTCTCTTGATCTTTTCTACACGAAGGGGCCGATGGAGGGTAAGGGAGTGAGCAATGGCGCTCTCTTCCCGGTCAGGAGCGACGACGAAAACATCGCCAATCTCACGGAGAGCCTTTGCCAGTACAAGGATGCCTTTGGAGTGGATCCCATCGTCATTGGTCACCAGAATCTTAGGTTTTCTGTCCATAGGGGATGGGAGAAAAGATGGTCGGGGCGAGAGGATTTGAACCTCCGACACCTGACACCCCATGCCAGTGCGCTACCAGGCTGCGCTACGCCCCGAAGTAAACCATGGAATGATAGAATACTGGAATATTCGGTGCAAGATGAAAGGAATTATCTTGTTGAAAATGTTTTTAACCCATCATTCCATTATTCCAATTTTCCATTATTCCAACATGTTTTTTGTTTTTAGTATATTCAATTTCAACAAAAAAGTCCAGATTAATCGACTACGACCACAGCCGTTCCTCTAGCGGTCACCAGCCACATCACCATATCATTATGCGTTCCCAGAACCTGATAGTCCACATCCACCCCGATGACTCCATTTCCCCCCATCTCAATCGCCTCATCCTCAAGCGTCCGGACGCAGAGTTCCCTTGCGCTCTTCACCTTCTCGGCCCAGGAGATCGAAACCCCTCCGTTAAACCTCTTCAAATCCAGATCCTGGACCAGGCCCACTCCGAAAATATGTTCGTGGGTCACCATTCCCAGTGTCTTCAAAATTTTTCGGTTGCTGAAATCAAAGGCATGGACGGCCATGATCTCCTTTCTCTTCTGCTCCTTCTCTAAAAATTTTCTTACTTCCTTCTTCCTCTTCTCGTTACAGGTGGAGCAGATGTCGGGAAGCCCTTGTCCTGACTCATAGACATAAGAGCTTCCGCAGGCCGTACAACTCACCACCCAATTCATAAAATTCCTCCCTGTCCACCCCCGCCCTCGCTTTCCCCCATCGAGCGACTGTGTCGTAATTCCGTTCATGGTTCGAGAACCTCACCACGAACGGACTACGCTATGCTAAAAATCAATCACTTAGCCGTTCGTCTCGGTTGCGAGTCGAAGCGACCTGAGTGCGTCGAAGGGCGAATGGCTAATTACGACACAGTCTCCAAAAGGGGAGGGAACGATTGGTTATGGACTGATTAGTAACCCGCTTATTCCAGCATTCTTCTGATCCCCTTCAACTCTTCCCGGACCGCCAACAGGAGGTCGTGATCGACCCCTCTCGATCTTTTTTCAACCAGCCTCAGCTTAACCCTACTGTTCTCCGCACGCTCAAAGTCTCTGATCTTCTTCTTCGCTCCGGAGATGGTGAAGCCTTCCTCGTAGAGGAGTTTTCTAATTTTCAGGATGAGGTCCAGATCCTTTCTCCGGTAGAGGCGCTGGAGGGATCCTCCTTTGTGGGGCTTAATCACTCTGAACTCCGACTCCCAATAACGGAGCACATGCGGTTTGATCCCTGTAATCCGGCTCACCTCTCCAATCCGGTAATAGAGCCTCTCCTGGGAGATGGGATATTCCATTTCTTGATGCTTCAGCAATCTGGTCACAGCCTTATCACCTCACTCTGCGGACCTGACCATCCTCACATGGAGACGGAAATGGGCCAAGGGTGGCTTACAATCTCCGATCCCTCACTCCGGGAAGGTCTGCTCTCCTATCGGTTTATCCTTCCGGTTGAGGCCGGCTTTCAGCACCTGACTTGGCTTAAAGGTTAAAATCCGTCTCGGAGTAATTTCGATGTCATTCCCTGTCTGAGGGTTGCGGCCCCGCCTTGACCTCTTGTTCCTAATGACAAAATTTCCAAAACCCGAGAGCTTGATCTTGTCATTGTGCTGGAGATGTTCCTTGATGATATCGAAGATGGACTCAACAATCTTGGCCACCTCTTTCTTAGAAAACCCGACCTTCTCGTAAATGGCCTCCACAATATCGACCTTCGTCATCGCCTTCATCCTCCTTTCTCCGAAATCTTGACCCTGGTAAGAAAGCCCCTTTCTTCCTAACGGGGTTTATCCTCTCAATTCCGCTTTAAAGACTCCCCTCAACCTAGAGATGACCTTCTCATGATATTGATTTACTTCATCGTCCGTCAGAGTCCGGTCGCCGGCTTGATATCGGATTCGATAAGAGATGCTTTTCTTCCCGTGGGGAACCGGGGCTCCCCGATAGACATCAAAGAGCTTGATTTCGTCGATAAAGGGTTGGTCAAACAAACGGATGGCCTCTTCCACCTTTTCCGCTTCGAGGTGATCCTCGACCACGAGAGAGAGGTCCCGGTGGACCGCAGGGAATTTCGGGAGGGGCCGAAACTTTTTTTCTCCAACTCCATTCTTCACCATCCGGTCGAAATCGATTTCGAAGAGATAGGCCTTCCCGGGAATTTCATAATGGCTTAACGTTTCCGGATGGACCTCCCCCAGAACCCCCAGCACCTCTCCTCCGAGAAGGATTTTCGACGACTTCCCTGGATGAAGATAAGGGATATCCCCGGCCTTGTCAAATAGGGCTCCTTTGACCTGAAGGAATTCGAACAGATCCTCGATGCAGCCCTTGACATCGTAAAAATCGATCCCCCTCACTGACGAGGCCCAATGGATTTCTCCATCCATTCCCATGGCCAAACCTGAAAGATATTTGACTTCTTTTGGGAGTCGTTCCCCCTGTGCGGGCAGATAGGTTTTCTTCAATTCGAAGATCCTCAGGTTCACATTCTTATGAGAGAGATTGTAATGGGCTGTCTCCATCAGACCAGGAATCAAAGAGGTTCTCATAACGGAAGAGTCCGCTGTCAGAGGGTTCAGAATTGGAAGACACTGTCTCCTCGGATCGTCCGGAGAAAGGCAGAGCCCATTCAAGGACATTGGAGCCGTAAAGCTATAGGTGACCACTTCGAAAAAACCATGCCGGATAAGGAGATCTTTTGCCTTCTGTTCAAAGATCAACTCCCGGCTCATCTCTTCGGAAGAAGGCGGCCCTTGGGGAAGGGTGAGCGGAATCTTTTCATATCCATCCATGCGCACCACCTCTTCGATCAGGTCGATCTCCCTCTCGAGATCGCCGCGAAAGGAAGGAGGGGTTACGATCAGTTTCTCCTCATCCTCCTGACGGACATCCAACTCCAGGTTCGTTAAATAAGTTTTTATCTGTTTTGTCGAGATCTCCGTTCCCAGGATACGGTTCACTCCGGAGACGCTCAAACGGATCGGGTTGGGCCGGATGGGTTTCGGATAAGCATCCACCGCTCCTTCCATCACCCTGCCTCCGGATAATTTCTGAATCATTGAGGCCGCGCGGTTGGCCGCATTCAGACACCCTCCGTAATCGATCCCCCTTCCAAACCGGTAGGAGGCCTCTGTCTCAAACCCGAGCTTTTTGGAAGTCCTTCGATTGTTCATTGGGTGAAAGTAAGCGCTCTCTAAAAGGACGGTTTGGGTCTGGGCCCTGATCTCCGAGTTGAGCCCTCCCATGACGCCGGCAATGGCCACCGGTTTGACCCCATCGCAGATCATCAGCATCTCTTCATCCAGGGTTCTCTTGACTCCGTCGAGCGTGACAAACTCTTCGCTTGTATGAGCTCTGCGGACCACGATTCTCCCCTCTTCCAACAGTTCAAAATCAAAGGCGTGCAAGGGCTGACCATACTCCATCATCACATAGTTGGTCACATCGACGACATTATTGATGGAGCGAATGCCCACCTTCTCCAATCGGTTCCGCATCCAATGCGGAGAGGGACCGATCGTCACTCCTTCGATCATGCGCGCCACATATCGGGGGCAGAGATCCGGGTCCTGAAGGGTCACCGAGGTTCTCTGATGAATCTCGCTGCTCGCGTCAGAGAGCGACAGGCTTGGATATTTGAGCCGCTGATCGGTGAGGGCTGCGATCTCTCTGGCGACTCCAATCACACAGAGGCAGTCCGGGCGGTTCGGTGTGACGCTGATATCGAGAATCGTATCCGCTAAGTCGAGGGCCTCGCCTAAGTTCACGCCAAGAGAGGCATCGGAATCGAGGATCATAATCCCGGAAGCGTCCTTGCCCAACCCCAGTTCGATCTCCGAACAGAGCATCCCTTCGGAAACCTCTCCCCTGATCTTAGACTTTTTGATCTCAACACCGTTCGGGAGTTTTGCTCCGACAACAGCCAGAGGAACCCTCTGCCCCTCCCGGATATTTGTGGCGCCGCAGACGACCGAAAATTTCTCATCAGGGGTTCTTGCCTCGACCAGGGAAAGACGGTCCGCGTTGGGGTGTCTCCGGATCGATTGAATCTCAGCCACAACGATCTTTTCAAACCCCTGCCCCATAGGCGTGGCTGCCTCAACCTCCAATCCTCCCATGGTCAGAAGGTTGACCAATTCCTTCAGGTCCATCCGGATATCGATATAATCTTTGAGCCAGTTGAGAGATACCTTCATAGTCATAAATCCTAAATCCGAATATCGGGCGAAGCATCCGTTTCGGACCAATCCGAAACAATTTCAAAATTCAAATTTTCCAAATCCTAAACTTCTCGTTTCGGTCATTTGTATTTCGAAAATTCGTGCTTGTTTAGGATTTCGTGTTTAGGATTTCGAATTTCCTTCTTTCAAAATTGCTTCAAAAACCTCAAATCATTCGTGAAGAAGAGGCGGATGTCGTTGATGCCATACTTGAGCATGGCGATCCGTTCGATCCCCATCCCAAAGGCAAACCCGGTCACCTCTTCCGGGTCGTAGTCAACGAACCGGTAGACAGCAGGATCGACCATGCCGGAGCCTAAAATTTCAAGCCATCCTGTGCCGGAGCAGACCCCGCACCCTTTTCCCCCGCAGATAAAACATTCGATGTCTATCTCGGCGCTCGGCTCTGTAAAGGGAAAGAAACTGGGGCGGAACCTCAGCTTCGTTTCCTTACCAAACATCTGGTGAACAAAGACGGTCAATATCCCTTTGAGGTCTGAAAAGGTGATTCCCCTGTCCACCAGAAGCCCTTCCACCTGATGAAACATGGGGGAATGAGTCGGATCCGAATCGCACCGATAGACCGCTCCCGGGCAGATCACACGGACAGGCGGCCTCTTTTTTTCCATGGTCCTCACCTGGACAGGAGAGGTATGCGTTCTCAAAACCACATCGTCCGAGATAAAGAAGGTGGCCTGCATCTCCCTCGCAGGATGCCCTTTTGGAATGTTGAGGGCTTCGAAATTGTAATAGTCCAATTCCACTTCCGGACCTTCCACCACTTCAAAACCTAATCGTGAGAAGATATGGATGATCTCATCCAGAGTTTGAGTGAGGGGATGCTTTCTCCCTAAAATCATCCTCCTGCCAGGAAGGGTCACATCAATCTTCTCCCTTTCCAGCGCTTCCGTTCTCTCCTGTTCCTGGATGCACCGGAGGCACTCTTCCACCCTTGCCTCCAGATCTTCTTTGATCTCATTCGCCCTTCGGCCTATCTCTCTTCGCTCATCCTCTGGAAGCGTTCCCAACCTCTTGAGAAGTTGCGTCAGGCTCCCCTTCCTCCCCAGCACATTGACCCGGATGTCGGAGATCTCCGGCTCGGTCCTTGCCAGACCGAGGGAAGCCTGGCACTCCTCTCGAATCTTTTCCAACTCCTCTTTCAACGATCTCTTCCTCTGAAGACCCTCATGTGGGATAGACAATGAACAATGGACGATGAACAGTGAACATATAGATTGTTCATGGTTCAACGTTTAAGGTTCATTGTCCCTTCATTGCCTTGGCCTTCTCAACAATCTTTAAAAAAGCGCCGGGGTCGCTCACAGCCAGATCAGCCAATATCTTTCGGTCCAATTCGATATGCGCTTTCTTCAAGGCATCCATCAGAGAACTGTAGGATAAGCCATGGATCCTCGCCGCCGCATTGATCCGGGTGATCCACAACCTCCGAAAATCTCTCTTTCTTGCCCTGCGGTCCCTATAGGCATAAGCAAGGGCTCGGTGAACAGCATCCACGGCTGTCCGATAGAGCCGGCTCCGTCCCCCCACATAACCCTTGGCCATCTTTAAGACCTTTTTTCTTCTCGCTCTGGTCTTCGGTCCACCTTTTACTCTTGGCATGGAACATACTCCTTCCTCAAATTAATCATTGCAAATTTCAATATTCTCAATTCCCATTTCCCATTTGGTTCTTATAGATAGGGAATCAATTTCTCGATCCCTTTCATATCCGTCTTGCTGATCACCTTCGGTCTTCTCAGGCCTCGCTTCCGATTGGCCGCCTTCTTCGTCAGGATATGCCGTGCGAACGCCCTTTTCGCCTTCACCTTTCCAGTTCCGGTTTTTTTGAATCGTTTTGCCGCTCCACGGTTCGTCTTTATTTTTGGCACGATCTCCTCCTTGTCTTGATAGTCGAGAGTGGAACGTAGTAGGTGGTATTCTCTTCTACCTTCCACTTTCCACCTTCTACATTCTATGGTGTCTTCTGGCTCGGCAGGGGAGCCAGAATCATCACATAATTCCTGCCTTCGAATTTGGCGGGCTGTTCAATCTTTCCCCACTCTTTGGCCTGCTCTGCAATCCGTCCCATCATCTGTTTCCCTAATTCAGAATGAGTGATCTCTCTTCCCCTGAAGATAATGGTGACCTTGGTTTTATTGCCCTCTTTTAAAAAACGCTCGATATGTCGGAGTTTAAACTCCAGGTCGTGTTCCTCTGTTTTGGATCTGAACTTCACTTCCTTGAGATGGACGACAGCCTGCTTTTTCTTCGCATCATGTGCCTTTTTGCTCTGCTGATATTTGAACTTTCCGAAGTCCATGATCCGACAGACCGGCGGTTCCGATTTCGGCGAAACCTCCACCAGGTCTAAATCGGCATTGGCGGCTGCCCGAAGCGCCTCTACCAGCGGCAATATCCCTAACTGCTTTCCTTCAGAGTCGATGACTCTGACCTCCCTTGCCCGAATCTCGCGATTGATGCGTACATCCCTGCTAATAAATCCCACCTCCTTCTTTGGATATTCGAGTGTAGAATGTGGCGAGTGGTCGACCCTCTCTCCACTTTCCACCTACAAAGCCGGATAATCCGATTCGACCAGATGGATGAACTCCTCCACAGCCATTGAACCGATTGCCTCGCCGCTCCGTTTGCGAGGAGAGACGGTCTCCTCCTTCTCTTCCTTATCTCCTATCACCAGCATATAAGGAATCTTCTGTACCTGCGCCTCCCGGACTTTGAATCCCAGCTTCTCGTTTCTCAGATCCTTTTCAACCCGGATTCCTTTTTGGATCAACCGTTGATAGACTTTCTCCGCATAAGGGATATGCCGTTCCGTTACGGTCAAAAGGATGGCCTGGACAGGGGCGAGCCAGACCGGAAAGGCCCCGGCATAATGCTCGATGAGCACCCCGATAAATCTTTCCATGGCTCCGAGGATCACCCGATGGAGCATGACAGGCCGGTGTTTTTCTCCATCGCTTCCCACGTAGGTGAGATCGAACCTTTCGGGCATGGCGAAGTCAACCTGGATGGTGGCGCACTGCCATCTCCGGTTCAGGGCGTCTTTGAGTTTGACATCAATCTTGGGACCATAAAAGGCTCCGTCCCCTTCGTTAATCTCAAAGGGGAGGTTTTTCTCTTTAAGGGTGTTGAACAGGGCATGGGTCGCCTTCTCCCAATCCTCACCCGTTCCGATCGATTTCTCCGGACGTGTGCTTAGCTCCATTTCGTATTCGAAACCGAATATCTTCATCACATCATCGACGAATTGAATGATGGCGCCGATCTCATCGTTCAGTTGATCCGGACGGCAGAGGATATGGGCATCGTCCTGCGTAAAACCCCTGACCCGGAGCAGTCCATGGAGTTCTCCGGATTTTTCATGGCGGTGAACCGTGCCTAATTCGAAATATCGCAGGGGAAGGTCCCGGTAGCTTCTGATCTGCGATTTGTAGATCAGCATATGGGCGAGGCAGTTCATGGGTTTGATCCCGTACTCCGCATCCTCCACCTTGGTGAAATACATCTTGTCCCTGTAATTTTCAAAATGACCGGACCGCTTCCACAGATCCAGTTTGAGAAGCTGGGGACCGATGACGATCTGATAACCACGCTTCAGGTGTTCTTTTCTCTCAAAGTCTTCCAGGATCGTTCTGAGGAGGGCGCCCTTGGGATGGTAGATCACCAGGCCGGGACCCGCCTCCTCGCTCAGGCTAAAAAGATCGAGTTCCCTTCCAAGCTTCCGGTGGTCCCGTTTCTTCGCCTCTTCAAGCATATGAAGATAATCTTTCAACCCCTGAGAATCCGGGAAGGCCGTTCCATAAATCCGCTGGAGCACCTGGTTCCTGGCATCTCCCCTCCAGTAAGTTCCTGAGACGCTTAAGAGCTTGAACGCTTTAATCTTCCCGGTTGATGGAAGGTGAGGTCCCTCGCACAGGTCAACAAAAGAACCCTGGCGATAGAGAGAGACGCGGTTAGGAAGGTCGTCCATATGCTCAACTTTATAACTCTCTCCCATCTTTTTGAAAGTTAAGATGGCCTCATCTTTTGAAACCTCATTTCGAATAAAAGGCTCATCCTTTCGGATGATCTCCTCCATTCTCTTTTCAATCGATTCAAGATCCTGCGGAGTGAAGGTCTTCTCATAATCAAAATCGTAATAGAAGCCTCCTTCCGTGGAAGGACCGAAAGTTAGCTTTACCGAAGGAAAAAGTTCTTTCACCGCCTGTGCCATCACATGGGCAGCCGAATGGCGCAAAATATCGATGCCTTTCCTCGAATGGGACGAGATGAAAGAGATTGATGCATCCCTTTCCATTGGTCTTGAAAGATCGACCAAAGCGCCGTCTATCTGCGCTGCCACTGCCTCTTTATCAGCAAATTCGATAAGTTTCGTTCCCTTCGGAGCCAATCTCTTTTCGCCACCGGGTAAGGTGATCGCTATTTTCTCTATCATGGTTGCCTGAATTGAAATGGAAGAGGCATCACCCATGTGAAAAAATGAATGATGCCTCTCCAATTTTCTTGTTAAAATGTCTTTTTTCTCAATAACTTGTCTTTCACTTCCTGATAAATAGGTTTAAATGGTAGGCACGTGGGGATTTGAACCCCAGACTTCTACCGCGTCAAGGTAGCGCTCTCCCCCTGAGCTACGTGCCTACAACCCTCCTCCTTGCACAGCGGTGACCGCTAAAAATTCCCTGTATGTATAGCCCCTTTTTTGATTATTGTCAAGGAAATTATTAAGTTATAACGTAATCCCTCAGTTAATGAAGCAGAAAAGGGTCGGGAGGTTTTTCTGGAAAATCCCCCCGACCCTTTTACTTCACGTCTTGAATACCAGTTCCCCTTTCTTGCCGTCCATATCCACGGTGACCGTATCCCCTTCCTTAAATTTGCCTTCCAATATCCTTATCGCCAATCTATCCTGAATCTCCTTTTGAATCACACGTTTAAGCGGACGGGCGCCATAAGCGGGATCAAACCCTTCTTTCGCTAAAAATTCCTTTGCTTTTTCAGTCATCTTGAGACCTATCCGCCTTTCGAGAAGCCTTTTCTCAAGTTTCTTTGATTGAATATCAACGATGGCCTTTATTTCCTCAATCCCAAGACTGCGAAAGATCACCAACTCATCAATCCGATTTAGAAATTCCGGTTTGAACTGGGCCTTCACAGCCTCCATCACCCGCCTCCGCATCTCCTCATAATCTTTCTCTCCAAGATCCACAATCCACTGACTTCCGATGTTGGAAGTCATGATCACGACCGTATTCTTAAAATCGACTGTTCTTCCGTGGCCATCGGTCAACCGTCCGTCATCGAGAATCTGAAGGAGGATATTGAATACCTCCGGATGGGCCTTCTCAATCTCATCCATCAGGACAATGGAGTAAGGTCTTCTCCTGACCGCTTCGGTGAGAAACCCTCCTTCTTCATAGCCCACATATCCGGGCGGCGCTCCGATGAGCCGGGCCACCGAATGCTTCTCCATAAATTCGGACATATCGATCCTGACCATGGCCTGTTCATCATCGAAGAGAAATTCGGCCAGGGCGCGGGCCAGTTCCGTCTTTCCCACGCCGGTTGGGCCCATAAAGATGAAGGAGCCGATCGGGCGGTTCGGATCCTGCAACCCCGCCCTCGCCCTTCTCACCGCATTCGAAACGGCAACGATCGCATCATCCTGACCCACCACCCTCTGCCCCAGCCTCTCCTCCATACGGATGAGCTTTTCGACCTCTCCTTCCAGCATCCTTGAGACCGGGATCCTTGTCCATTTGGAGACGACCTCAGCCACATCCTCTTCATCCACCTCCTCCTTGAGCATCTTCCCCGCCTTCTGCAGCTCGGTAAGCTTCTCCTCTTCCTGTTTCTGCTCTTTTTCGAGATGGATCATCTCACCGTATTGTAATTCTGCCAGTTTCGAGTAGTCGGCCTCTCGCTCAGCCTCCTTCATTATCTGTTTGGTTTTTTCCATCTGTTCCTTGATCTGCTGGATTCGCGAAATGGCCTTCTTCTCGTTCTCCCATTTCAGTTTCTTCTCCTGCACTCCATTCTTCAGGCCTGAGAGCTCCTCTTCAAGTTTTTTTAATCGCTCGACAGAACCTTTATCCTTCTCCTTCTTCAGGGCCTGCCGTTCAATCTCTAACTGCATCACTCTTCGCTGGACCTCATCGATCTCCATGGGCACGCTATCGATCTCGATCCTGAGCCTCGATGCCGCCTCATCGATCAGATCGACCGCCTTATCCGGAAGAAAACGGTCTGAAATGTATCGGTGAGAAAGCATGGAAGCCGCAAGAAGCGCTGAGTCCTTGATCTTCACCCCGTGGTGAACCTCGTATCGCTCCTTCAAGCCCCTTAAGATCGCAATCGTATCTTCTACCGAAGGTTGGGCCACATAGATCGGCTGAAATCTCCTTTCAAGGGCGGCGTCCTTCTCCACATACTTCCGGTATTCGTTAAGCGTGGTAGCCCCCACACATCGCAACTCTCCTCTTGCCAGGGCAGGCTTGAGCATATTGGAGGCATCGATCGCCCCTTCTGCGGCTCCGGCTCCCACCAGGGTGTGGAGTTCGTCGATGAAGAGGATGATATTTCCCGCGGCCGCCGTGATCTCTTTTAAAACGGCCTTCAATCTCTCTTCGAACTCCCCGCGGAATTTGGCGCCCGCGATCAGGGCTCCCAGGTCGAGGGCAACCAGTTTTTTATTCTTCAGGGTCTCGGGGACATCTCCCTTGATGATTCTCTGTGCCAGTCCTTCTACAATCGCTGTCTTCCCCACCCCGGGCTCGCCGATCAGCACCGGATTATTCTTCGTCCTCCGCGAGAGAACCTGAATGACCCTGCGGATCTCATCGTCCCTTCCGATTACTGGGTCAAGCTTCCCCTTTCTTGCCTCCTCCGTCAGGTCCCTGCTGTATCGCTTCAATGCCTGATACTTCTCCTCCGGGTTCTGATCTGTCACACGGTGAGATCCCCGGATCTCCTGCAAGACCTTGAAGATCGCATCCTTCGTCACCCCGTTTCTCTGGAGGATCTGCGAAGAAGCTCCTCCTCTTTCATCCGCAATGGCGATCAGAAGATGCTCGGTGGAAAGATACTCATCCGTCAACCTCTCTGCCTCTTTCCAGGCCGCATTCAATATCTCATTAAGCCGGCTTGAAAGGTAGACCTGGCCTGTCCCTCCTGTCACCCTTGGAATCCGATTCAACTCCTCTTCAAGTTGAGAGGTGATGAGATTCGGATTGGCCCCTAACTTTTGGATGATGGGAATGACAATCCCTTCTTTTTGCATCAGAAGGGCATACAGAAGATGTTCCACATCAATCTGTTGATGGCTTCTCTGCTCAGCCAAACCCTTAGCGGCCTGCAACGCCTCCTGCGCTTTTAATGTCAATTTATCTATATTCATCCCTTTTACCCCCTATGACGGTCCTCATCCAAAAAATAATCATCCCTCAGGGAATTTGCAATCAGGATCCAACTTTTCTACTTGCCCAAAAAATAACCTGCTAACTCCCTCTCCCCAGGCGGGAGAGGGTGGGGGTGAGGGGGCTCTACCATGACCACCCCCACCTCAATCCTCCCCCATCAAGGGGGAGGATAATACTTGGTCATTCTCATAGTTCGAAGCTGGCTCTTCGGCCATTACCAATTCATTTCAGAACCTCTGACAGATGGATAAATTCCTCTATGGAAAGGGTTTCAGGTCTCCTTCGGGGATCGATCCCTGTCGCCTTCATCCTCTCCTTTATCAAGGCAGGAAGAGGAAGGCCGGAATGTTTCAATGAATTGATCAGAGTCTTCCTTCGATGGCTAAAACTTGCTTTCACCACCTCTTTAAACCACTTTTCGCCATCCGGCTCAATCCATGGCTCTTCTCTCCATACAAGATGGACCACCGCAGATTCTACTTTCGGGCGCGGGAAGAAGGCAGAAGGACTGATAAAGAAGTGGATGGAAGGGTGAGAAACCATCTGGACAAAGATGGATAAGGCCCCATACTCTTTCACTCCCGCAGGGGCGATCATCCGTTCAACCACCTCTCTCTGCAACATCAAGGTCAGGTTGGAAAAATATCTCCTCGATTCGATGAAACGGAAAAGCAAAGGTGTTGAAATCTGGTAGGGCAGATTTGCGACCACCTTCAACGGCGCCTTTACATGATGGGATAAGGCATCAAAGTCGATCTTGAAGATATCTTTCTGGATGATTTCCACATTGGAAACGGCTGACATCTTTTTTTTTAATATCTCTGCTAATCTTGAATCAATCTCAACGGCGATCACACGTTTCGCCTGTCGAGCAAGTCCAAGGGTCATCTCTCCCAGGCCAGGCCCCACTTCGAGGATGACATCCTCCTTATTCACCTCGGCGGTTCGAATCACCTTGTCGATAATGTTCCGATCAACAAGAAAATGCTGACCCAGTCTCTTTTTGGGAAATAAGCCGTATTCTTTTAGTTCTTGCCTAATCGATACCATAGTCATTAAATCCAAATGCCAAAGTTCAAATGTCAAAGGAATGTCAAAAAAACCAATGTCAAATCTATTTATTTTTGGTATCAATTTAACCTAATGAAAAAAAGAATCATCATAAAATCCCCCTTAATCCCCCTTTGCTAAAGGGGGAAACCCCTATCTCCTCCCTTTGGCCCGCTGCGCCAGCGCTTGCGCGGCGAGCAAAGGGAGGCGCCGCCGTCCAGAGCCGCACTGCTCACGCCAAACAAAGCATTGGGACTTTGGCGCCGGACGGTCGGGAGGGATTTTACAAAGATTTTCAAACAGCTAAAGTGTTACGTTTTTAGCAAATTTTGTTATTTGAACTTTGGATTTCATTTGAACTTTAAACTTTGTCATTTGACATTCTTCGTTAGAGCGGCAGATTCGAAAAGGCATTAAGCGATAATGGGGACCTTAAGCCCCTTTTCAAACATTCATGTCCCACCACACCCACCATGGCCGCATTGTCCGTGCAGAAGGCAGGAGAAGGAATATGGACCCGTATCTTCTGCTCGGATGCCCCCTCTTCCATCCTCTGCCGGAGAAGCCGATTGGCTGCTACTCCTCCTGAGATGACCACTCGCTTTAAACCCTGATGCCTTGCCGCTTGAAAAGTCTTTTTTACCAAAACATCGACGACCGCCTCCTGAAAACTGGAAACAATGTTGCAGATCATCTCTTTTGGAAAACCTCCGGCTGGCTCGGGATGAGCCTTCACGAAATTGACCACGGCGGTTTTCACCCCGCTGAAACTGAAATCGAACGAATCCTTCCCGAGGGATGCCCTTGGAAACCGGATCGCCTTTGAATCTCCAGTTATGGAAAGCTGATCGATAATCGGCCCGCCCGGATACCCCAGCCCAAGCAGTTTAGCGACTTTATCAAAGGCCTCTCCTGCCGCATCATCTCTCGTCTGCCCAAGCATCTTATATGCTCCGAATCCATCCACCCGGAAAAGAGAGGTATGACCTCCTGATACGACCAGCCCGAGAAAAGGGAATCGTGGGGGGCGCTCTTCAAGAAAAATGGCCGAGAGGTGCGCTTCAATATGATTCACTCCAACAAAAGGCGCTCCTGTGACAAAGGCCAGCGATTTGGCAAACGAGAGACCCACTAAAAGTGAACCCACCAGCCCCGGCCCCTGAGTCACCGCAATGCCATCGATCTCCTGCAAAGTGCCCCCTGCCCTTTCAAGGGCTTCGGTCACAATGGGAACGATCGCCTCAATATGTTTTCTCGAAGCTAATTCCGGAACAACCCCTCCGTATTTCTGATGGACGGCAACCTGCGAGGAGACCACATTGGAGAGAATCTTCCTCCCATCCAGAACCACAGCCGCCCCAGTATCATCACACGATGTTTCAATAGCCAATACTCGCATAAGCCTTACCTTAAAAAAAGCAGCGGATCAACCGCGTTATTATTTCTTCTAATTTCGAAGTGAAGATGGGGGCCTGTGGCCCGTCCGGTCTGACCGACCTTTCCGATGACCTGTCCCCTTTCCACCCACTCCCCTTCTTCAACAAGATTGACTTCGTTGTGTCCATAGATCGTTACGAATTCTTCGGAATGGCGAAGGATTATCAGGTTTCCATATCCCCGGATCGTATTGCCCGAATAGATGACTTTTCCGGAACCGGAGGCTTTGATCGCAGTGCCGGCAGGAGAGGAGATGTCAATTCCCATATGCCTTCTGCCCTCTGTCTCATCAAATCCATCTCTCATCTGCCCTTCCACTGGCCAGATAAAACTCATCTTCTTATAGGCCATCTTCTCCTGATGGCCTGATTCCTCAACCACATCTTCAATATAGACCTCCACCTTTAACGCTCTCTTCGCTCCGGGGATGAAGATTCTCTGGCCCGTCCGAATCCTACCCGGGTCCGAAATATTGTTCAATGACGCCACCTCTTTGAGATCGACCCCATAGGTCTTGCAGATTCGGAAAAGGGTCTGATGCTTTTCAACCACATGGTAAACGCCGCTTCTTGGCGCAGAAGGGGTTTTATCAATGACAACTCTATGTTTCGCACACCCCTGGGCGAGTATGATGACTGAAAAAAATAATGCCCAAAAAATATTATTTGACATCCGGGTCTAAGCAACGCTTTTTCTGATCACTGATAACTGATCACTATCTTTTGCTCATCGTCCCTCATCTCTCGTCCCTCGTTCATTCCCCTTCCCACCCATATCTCCCGATCAATTTCACAAATCGACATCCGCCGAGGTCCTCCTTCTTCATTCCTTCTTCTGTCTTCGTGATTCGAAAGAGATCCTGGATATGGATGTCTCCCACCGGTATCACCAATCTTCCGCCCATTGTCAGCTGGTCATAGAAAGGTTGAGGAATATCCGGAGATCCTGCGGTAACGATAATGGCGTCAAAGGGGCCTTTTTCCGACCATCCAAACGTGCCATCGAAGATTTTGATCTCTACATTGAAATATCCAAGATCATAGAGCAACTTCCTGGCCCGGATGGCCAGCGGACGAATCCTTTCGACGGAAAAGACCTCCTGGGCCAATTCGGCCAGGATGGCTGTCTGATAACCTGATCCCGATCCGATCTCCAGAACCCTCTCCTTTCCCTTTAACTCCATCGCCTCGGTCATCAGGGCGACCATATAGGGTTGAGAAATGGTCTGTTTCTCTCCGATGGGAAGGGGACGGTCATTGTAAGCCTGATTCTGGAGCGCCTCCTCGACAAAGAGGTGTCGAGGGACTTTCTTCATGGCAGCGATCAGACGGGGATCCTTGATCCCCCTTTCAATGATCTGCTCTTCCACCATCTTTTCTCTTGCCTTTGGAAAATCGAGCATCTTCTGAACCCGAAATGTCAAAGTTCAAAATCCAAATGCCAAATGAATGTCAAGGTTCAAAATCCAAAATATTCTTGCCATTTGAGTTTTGGATTTAATTTGACATTTGAACTTTGGCATTTGGATTTACTATTCTTCTTTCTCCGCTTTTTTCTTCAACTCACTTAAAATCTTTAGGGCCTCGATCGGAGTCATCTGATCAGGGTCGATCTTTTTCAATTCCGATCGGATGGGATCAGTCTGAGAAAAAAGGGACGGCTGAATCGGGATCTTGGGTTTTGAAGTTGCAACCTTCGACTTGGCAATTTTGGGCAGGCCCATTGAATCAAACTCCCCCCTCTCAAGATTGGAAAGAATCTCCTTTGCCCGGTCAATCACTTTTGCGGGAAGGCCTGCTAATCGGGCTACCTGAATCCCATAGCTCCGGTTGGTTCCCCCTTCCACCACCTTCCTGAGAAAGATGATCTCTCCTCCCCATTCCTTCACAGCCACATTGTAATTCTTCACCCTCTCTTTGGTAAGGGCCAATTCGGTTAATTCGTGGTAGTGGGTCGCAAAAAGGGTCCTCGGCCTGAGCAGGGGATGATCGTGGAGATGCTCGACAACGGCCCAGGCAATGCTCAACCCGTCAAACGTGCTCGTTCCCCTCCCGACCTCATCGAGAACGACAAGGCTCCTTGTGGTGGCCTGCTGGAGGATACGCGCTGTCTCCATCATCTCCACCATGAAGGTGCTCTGGCCCCGCATGATATTGTCCAGGGCGCCGATGCGGGTGAAGATCCGGTCCACCAAGCCGATCCGGGCTTCGGCTGCGGGAACAAAGCTTCCCATTTGCGCCATCAGGATGATGATCGCCACCTGTCTCAGATAGGTCGATTTGCCCGCCATATTGGGTCCGGTGATGATGAGAATCTGATTCTCGTGATGATCGAGCAAGGTGTCATTGGGGACAAACCTTTCGGAAAGCGACATCCGCTCGAGGACCGGATGCCTTCCATCCTGAATCACAATCTCTTCGCCTTCGTCTATCCTGGGCCGGCAGTAGTCATTCCGGTCGGCCACTTCAGTCAGGGAACATAGAACATCGATCGCCGCAACCGCAGAGGCTGTGTTCTGGAGGCCCGGCGTCTCCTCGGAGACCTTCTTCTGTATCTCCTCAAAGAGTCTGTATTCAAGCTGGCAGATCGCTTCCTCCGCGCCCAACACCTTGGTCTCGAACTCTTTCAGTTCCGGCGTGATGAACCGCTCGGCATTGACCAGTGTCTGCTTTCTGATGTAATGGGCAGGGACGAGGTGGAGATTACTTTTGGTCACTTCGATATAATATCCGAAGACCTGATTGTATCGAACCTTTAGAGTGGAGATCCCTGTCTTTTTCCTCTCCTCGGCTTCCAGTCGAATGATCCACTTCTTCCCTTCCCTGCCGATCTCTCTTAAATCATCTAATTCTTTATTAAAGTGGGATTTGATGATGCCTCCCTCCTTCACTGTGAGAGGAGGATGGTCAACGATGGAGGAGTCGAGGAGTTGGAAAAGGCTTTCAAACCCTTCGATCTCCCGTGACACATCCTTCAGGAGAGAGGAAGTAAAAGCCTCAAGAAGAATTTTCAGATCGGGCAGGTGCCGGATCGAATTTTTTAACCCGACAAGGTCTCTGGCGTTCGCATGTCCGAGGAAGATCCGGGACGCAAGCCTTTCGATGTCCTGAATCTCTTTTAAAGGCTCCCTCACCCGCTTTCGCTCAATCTTCTTCTCCTTCAACTCGGAAACAGATTCCAGCCTCCGTTCGATCTCCACGATATCCATCAGGGGATAATTCAACCACTGTTTCAATTTCCTGCTCCCCATTGGGGTCATCGTCTCATCAAGCCCCCAGAAGAGAGATCCCTTCTTACTCTGGTCGAAGAGGGTCTGAGTCAGTTCCAGGTTCCTCTTTGTCACTTCGTCGATCACCATAAAATCCTGGACCTGATAGAAGGTGATGGACCGGATATGGGAGAGCGGCCTCTTCTGATTCTCTTCCGCATAAAGCAGAACCATCTCCGCAGCCATGGCTGCCAGAGGGAATTCATTGGGAATCGAATCCCTGTGGGCTTCATTTAGGGGATGGAAAGAGTCGGGTTTCGAATCCTCTAAAAAATTGATCAGACCATTCTCAAAACTCTTTTTAAATCCGGCAAAACAGGGATGTTCCTGAAAACGATGAAAGCAAAGGATCTCTTTGGGTTCATTTCTTTGGGCTTCGTTCAGGAAGGGTTCAAATCCGGAGATCTGACAGGCCTTCAATTCGCCTGTGGAAATATCGAGAAAGGCAAGACCGAAGACCTCCCCTTCCGCACAGAATCCCATCAGGTAATTATTCTCGCCGGTGCCCAGATGGATGGAGTCCATGGTGAGGCCCGGCGTGAAGACCCTGACGACCTCTCTCTTCACAATCCCCTTGGCTAATTTCGGGTCCTCCACCTGATCGCAAAGAGCGACCTTATACCCCTTCTGGAGAAGTTTGGAAATATAAGTTTCGGCTGTGAAGTGTGGAACGCCGCAGAGTGGAATGCTGTCCTTCTGGCCCTTGTTCCTCGAGGTCAATGCGATCTCCAGCTCCTTCGAAGCCACCTGGGCATCTTCGAAGAACATTTCATAGAAGTCACCCATGCGAAAGAAGAGAATCGAATCCGGGTATTGGCTCTTGACCTGGAGATACTGCTTGATCATCGGGGTAATCGATTTGGTCGTCATCAGGAAGATAATTTAACAGAATCTGACAGGGTTGTAAAATGGAAAGGGGGTAATAAAGTTCGGAGTTTGGAGTTCGGAGTTAAAGAAGGAAATTCAAGAATTAATAATGATCACTCCGAACTACCTGCTCCGATTCTATCGGGGCGAACTCATTGCTCCGAACTGTTAAGGAAAGAGTGGCACCACATCGAGGCCCATGGTTTCGGGGTAGCCTAACATGATATTCATATTCTGGACGGCTTCACCGGAAGCCCCTTTCACCAGGTTATCAATTGCTGTAACGATAACAGCGCGATCACCGGCCTCATTCACCGTCATCCCAATATCACAAAAATTTGAACCTCTCACATCTTTGGTATTGGGGAGTTTCCCCTTTGGGTAAATCCGGACGAATGGCTCTTCTCCATAAACTTCCTGGAAAGCATTGAGCAGTTCTTCAGTCTTCATCTTCTTGGTCAGGTGAACATAGAGGGTCGTCAGAATTCCCCGGTCCATCGGAATGAGATGAGGAACGAAGGTGACTGCAATCTTCTTCTGAGCCAGCAGGCTCGCCTCCTGCTCAATCTCCGGCGTGTGCCGGTGCGCAAAGATCTTGTAAGCCTTGACCCCCTCGTTCACCTCGCAGAAGAGCGATTCCAGGACCACATCCCGGCCTGCCCCGCTGACGCCGGATTTGGAATCAACGACAATCCCCTCAAGGGAAATGATCCCTTTCTTGATCAGGGGGATCAACCCGATCAATGCCCCTGTCGGATAGCAACCCGGGTTCCCAACAATCTTTGTGTTTCGAATCTTATCCCGGTGGAGTTCCGGAAGCCCATAGACCGATACATCAAGAAGGTCCGGAGCCGTATGCTTCTGGTACCAGCGCTCATAAACCGAAGAATCTTTCAACCGAAAATCGGCGCTCAGGTCAACCACTCTCTTGCCCATCCGGTAAAATAGCGGGACCGTCTCCATTGCGGTCTTGTGGGGAAGCGCCGTGAAGACAAAATCTGTTTTCTTTGAAATCTGTTCTACGGAGAGTTCTTCGCATTTTATCTCGAGGTGTTTGGCCAACGATGGAAAAACCTGGCCAATCTGAACCCCGGCATATTTTTGAGAGGTCAGCGCCATCACTTCCACCTCAGGATGGTGAAGGAGAAGCCGCAAAAGCTCCGCCCCCGTATACCCCGTTGCTCCAATAATGGCTACCTTTGTTTTCATAAACCTCCTTAATTATAGATTCCTCATCTCCTCTTTCTGCAAACCTGCTTGTTTTAAAATCTCAAATAACGTCCCTTTTGGTAAATCCTTCTTATGGAGAGGAACAACAACTCTTTTTTTTGTTTCCGGGTGATAGTATATGTGATGGCTTCCTTTGGACCTATCCAGCAGAAACCCTTTTTTTTCAAGAATTCTGATAATTTCCTGTGGAGTAAAGGAAGGAAGTTTAGGCATGAACCTCTACGGTTAATGTATATTCTAAAGTGCTTTCCTCCGTTGGCACTTCTTCGCCATGGTCTTTTAAGCTCTCAATATAAAGCTCAATAGCCTCTTTGGCCATCTCTATCGCTTCTTCTATGCTGTTGCCATAAGTGACACATCCGGGGAGTGAAGGAACAATTACCGTATAACCGCCTTCAGATTCTTTCCGAAGCATAATTCTATAGCTCAATAATTTCATATGATTACCCCAATATTTATTTTAATTTAATTTTTGTGTTATAGTCAAGGCTAAAAAAATGTTTAGAAATTCATTTTTAATCTACCTGTCAAAGTGACATCAATTCTGAGCAAATCCCTCAAGACCAGACCCGGCATTTATTGCTTTTCTATGAAGAAAGTCCCTCTTGCGGGAGAGGGCTGGGGTGAGGGGTAAAGCCCCGACGTGCCTCAGCTTCTACACGCGGTACGTAAGTCCACCCGATCTCCTGCGCGTATTTCAGGATGCGGGCCTGGACGGTTTTGTGTTCTTCGGGCGCGGGCATCAGTCGGCTTTCCTTGGTTTCCTGGGTTTGGGCAGTTTTTTCACGGCTTCGTCAAAGTCCTTTTCCACTTGTGAGGGCTGGGCAAGCTGAAGAACCCGGAACTTCTCAAATTCCAGCTCCGCTTTCCGAACCGCTTCCTCATGGGAAATGGTTCCAGCATGGGTGAGGATCTCCCGCTCGCCCAGGCGCAGGAAATCATCCAGTTTGGAGATCCAGTCCCGCATATACATCGGCTTGCGGTTCAGCGCCTGGAGTTCGGCAAATTCAAGATAGGCGTTGACAATGCGGTTGAGGGCTTCGAGTTCCTTCGCCGTCAGGTAATTCTTCGCGATGACCGCTTCTCCCTTGAACGGTTTGGTTCCCTGCCAATTCGTCAGTCCCATGTTCGGCCTGGCCGCGTCCGACCGCTTGTGGACGATCTCCGCCGCCGTATGTCCATGCGCCGCCCAGTGCATTTTGTTCTGCATCGTAGCGAAGAAAACCTGCGACGTCTCTTCGCCCGGGTCGTAGTCAATGCTCGTTGCATAAATCTCCAGCACCTTGCGCCAGAAAACCTTCTCCGACGACCGGATGTCGCGGATGCGGGCCAGCAGTTCCTCGAAGTAATTCCCGCCCCCGGCCCGCTTGAACCGCTCGTCATCCAGCGCGAACCCCTTGACGATGTATTCCCGCAGCCGCTGGGTGGCCCAGATGCGGAACTGCGTGCCGCGATGCGATTTTACCCGGTAACCGACGGAAATGATGACATCCAGGTTGTAGAACTTGGTCTGGTAGTTTTTGCCATCGGCGGCAGTTGTTAAGAATTCCTTAACCACTGAACCCGGCTGCAACTCGCCTTCCGCGAAGACATTCCGAATGTGCATGCTCACATTCGGAATGGAGGTTTGAAACAGCTCGGCCATCTGGTTCTGCGTCAGCCAGACCGTCTCGTTCTCCAGGCGGACTTCCAGCCGCGTTTTCCCATCCTCCGTTTGATAAAGGAGCAACTGGGATTGGGGTTCGTCGTTCATCGTGCGTTCTCCTTTGCGTTCCTTTGCGGTAAAACCTCTTCCGGTGTCACCCCCGCCGGGTCAAAACCCCGCCGCCGCTCGACCTCATCGCACGGCACATAAGTCCAGCCGATCCCCTGCGCGTGTTTCAAGATGCGGGCCTGGACGGTCTTGCGTTGATTAGGGTGCAATGGATACCTCCGGCTGTGAGCTTGAATCGTTGCCTCGCAAGAGCTGATACCAAAAAAATGGCGCCAGCGGAGTCCTAAAATGCCTGCATGCAACTAGGCCTAAAACAAGCGCGAATATGAAGGTGAAATCACAGCCGACCTATCGGACCGAAAATGCGACGGAGGTCGCAATAAATTGATTAGCCTACCCCCACCTGAAGGCATACTTCTCCCTTCCATTGTTTG
>Ga0208244_100652_pt1 | contig 28856 bp, 26 predicted proteins | sample SubbioCR12Aug_5A_FD_184828 | JGI IMG/M metagenome (GOLD analysis project Ga0208244, IMG submission 184828) | Serpentinite rock and fluid subsurface biosphere microbial communities from McLaughlin Reserve, California, USA - CR12Aug_5A (SPAdes) | ecosystem: Environmental > Terrestrial > Deep...
GTGCGGAAGAAAAATGTTTCGCTGAAGAAAGCCGTTCCAGTGCAATAATCCGAGCGAAGGTGTTCGGCGGCTGACGTCGCTTCGGACATTCGCCGACGCGACTGCAGCATTGTTCAGATTTCCCCCCACAAAGGGAGTGGTTTTGCCTCCTTCACTCCCTACCTCGTCCGGCAGAGATTCGGCCCCCTGCCGGACATTTATTTTGGTCCAGCTCCTGGCGATCTCCGTATTCAAAAAAAAGGGAACGCCTTTCGGTCGTTCCCTCTTTCGTTACAAAATGACTCGATATCTGTTACAGGGATCTCTCCCAGTACGTGCGTCCCGCCTTTGTGTTTACCAGAGCGATGCGTTTCGTTACGAGTACCATGTGTGATTCAGCTGGGTTCTTCGAGGAATCAAGCTTGACCTGAAGATGAACCTGGAAATACATACCATCCTCATCGGCCTTCGCCGAAGCTGCGACATCTCGAGACATCCGCAGGGGAAGATTGGGTTTGAAATTCAGATGCAGGCTCGAGATCCGATATCCCCGTCTGATTGAATCAGTGAGCGCTACAAAAGGATTTGGGGATACAGAACATTGGACAGTGGGGATAGTATAAGGCGCTTCGACGGTTTCTTGCGCGCGAATGGAGTACATCTCTTTCACGACATCGTACTTCTCCAGAATCGCCTTGAATCGAATGGAAATCACACGCTGGTCCAGTTTCTGGTCTTTGATATACTTCGCGACGTTCGCGAAGTATTGTTTCCCGAACGAGTCGAGTCGCTGTTCGAAATCTGATTTTGTCTCAAATTCTGATTTGCTCTCCGACTGATTAACATATTTATCCGACTCGTCCTTCAAGAACGACCATGCTTGCTTCAGAAGCTGAGTGAAGTTCTCTGAGGTGAGTTCCTCAACGGCGGGATCTGATGCCGGTTTGTCAGCCGGCTGTTGAGCATATGCCGTGGCACCAATCGCAGTGGCAAGAATGATGACAAAAAATCGGATTATTGTTCGTGCGTTCATAGCGGATCCTCGCGGAATAGATGAGACGAAAATGCATCACGCAACATGGTCAAGAACTCTTTCCGTGACTACTTTCGCGCTCTGGATGCAATCTCCAATCGAAATACCACCGCGATAGTTGCTGCAGAAGAAGAGACCGGGATGGGATTCCTCGAATTCTGACAGCGTATCCAGCGTCGCGTGGTATCCAAGAACATATTGCGGGATTGCCTTCGTCCAACGCGTAACCTTCAAATATATGGGTTTTCCGTCAATATGCATAATTGATTTGAGCTCTTCCATTACGATCCGCTGAATGTGATCGTCGTCAAGGTCACAGAGGGCCGGATTTCGAGAACCCCCAATAAACACAGTCAGCGCCACGTGACCAGGTGTCGCCCGACCCGGAAACAGGCTCGAAGACCAGAGACACCCCAGGATGTTCCTATGCTCCTTCGCCGGGATGAGGAATCCGAATCCATCAAGGGGTCTTTGAATGTCAGTTTCACGATATCCCAAAAATACAGAAATGACCGGTGCATAAGGAATATCGGCCAGTGTCTTGGAAGTTTTTTGGGAAAGAGAATGGATGACCGGTGCCGCCGCGTATGATGGAACAGAAAGGACAACAGACTCCGATTCGATCTCATGATTCTGGTCGCCGAGCAGATATTCAATGACGTATCTTCGGGCATCGGGCTCATCGTTGGGAACTTGATCATTGAGGGAGATATCTCGGATTTGTGTGACCTTTGCCCCTGTGGAAATGACGTCGCCGAGTTTGCCCGCAATCGCCCGGGGGAGTGACTGCAATCCATCCCTGAATGAGAATGTCTCCGCGCGGTCTTTTCCTTTTTCCCGTCGATTTGTCCGTTCCCGTCTTCCTTGGATCATTCCCTTGATCAGGCCGCCATACTTTTCCTCGAGGGCATGAAGTTTCGGAAAGGCAGCGCGAACGCTCAATTGGTCGGGACGCGCAGCATATATCCCTGCGACGAACGGATCCACCGCGTAGTCGAGGAATTCCCTTCCGATCCGGCGGATCACGAAATCTGCCACGCTCTCCTCATGGAGCGTCCGACCGATGAACGGCTCGCGAAGCAGGCGGAGTTTCGCGGAAAATGAGAAGAGATGAGTCGTGAGCAATTCGAGGGGAGAGAGAGGGAGGGCATGGAGAATCCCACTTCTTAGCACATAACGATTCCGACCTACAGGATTGGCGTAGAGGAACTTTTCGGTCAGACCGCAGGTGCGGACGATTTCTCCGATGAGAGGTGTTGTTTCAAGAGCGGAGTTTGGGCCCGTTTCCACCAGAAATCCATCCTCACGCACAGTCTTCATCGTTCCTCCAACCTCACTTTCTCTCTCGAGAAGCCGGACGCTGAGTCCGCGTTCGGTTATCCCGAGTGCTGCGGCAAGGCCGGAAATTCCGCCTCCGACAATGACGACATCGACTTTCTCTGGTCCCATAGATAAAACCTCCTCTCGATAGACCTAACGCTTCGTTTGACGATACCAGGGACAAAGGGTAGGTGGTGGATCGGCGGGACTCTTTGCGCGCAGCTGCCGGCATTTTGAGACTTGTCGTTCGCCGCTTTGGACGGTTGACAGGACGAGCTCCGTAAGGCATCGAATGAAAGAAGGATGATCATTGAGAGCCGGCATCAGTTCAAACCGGTCGATGCCAAGATGTTCGGCCTCCTCTCGGACTTCAATGTTAATTTCGTGCAGCGTCTCGATATGATCGGTAACAAATGCGATAGGAATAACGACAACATTCTTCCTTCCCGCGTGCGCATACTCTCGTATGGTGTCCACGAGTGAAGGAGAGAGCCATTTCTGCGGACCGACTTTGCTCTGATAGCAAAGAGTGTGGGGCGACGACCATCCGCCTTGTTCCATCACCTGCCGCACTGTTTCCTCTACGTGGAGCTTGTACGGATCTCCCCTGCGAATGAAACTGATGGGAACGCCATGCGCGCTGAATATGAGGATGATCTCTTTAGGATCGACCCCTTCGAAACGGCGAAGGGTGGCGCTAATCCTCTCCACAAACGCCTCGATCAGAAGAGGATGGTTCGGATAGCAGCAGATCAGCCGGGTATCGAGCGAGGAAATGCCGAACGCTTTCGACTGTCGATTCCATTCGTTCAGGCTCGAATACGTGGTGGCACGTGAGAATTGGGGATAGAGCGGAAGAAGGACGACTTGGGAAAAAGCTCCGTCTCGGATAGATTGTGCTGCCGCGTTTGTCATCGGATGCCAGTAGCGCATCGCCGTGAACACGGTTGCCGGTAGTCCCTTCCCGCGGAGGGATATTTCCAGGGCGCGAGCCTGTGACTCCGTTGACCTGTTGATCGGGGAGCTTCCGCCAATTTCCTCGTAATGTCGGGCAATTGGCTTCGACCGGCGGGAGGATATCAACTTCGCCAGCAGTCTGCGGGCGATAAATGCTCCGGGAAAATTGATAATATCTTCATCGCAAAAAAGATTGTAGAGGAAGGGTTCGACGGCGTCGAGTGAATCCGGCCCACCGAGTTGGAAAAGAACTACAGCAACATGTTGGTTCTGCATCATCCCTCTCACTAGAATCCAACAATCCGTCGATTACGACGGAGACGAAACCCCACAATCGAGGTACTGAAAGGCCTTATCCATGTTGGCATGGCTTCCCACAAGCACAATTGTATCGCCCGGCTCAATTGAGAAGTCGCGTGTGGGTGAAATATGCGGCGTCTCGCCACGGACCACGGCTATCACTGTAGCCCCAGTTCTACCGCGGAAATCGAGATCCTCGAGAGTCTTCCCGATGGCAAAACACTCGTCCGTCACAAGATACGTATCTGATGTTCCTGCCGCAAGAAGCTTTGCCACCCGGTCGAGTCCCCTGGTCGTTTGCGGAAGACCACGAAGCATTCCGTAATTTTCGTCGCGGATGACTTTGATTTGGGCATTGATCACATTTCGTGGAATATGATATTGCGCGAGAACGCGAGTGAAGATTTCGATCGAGGTTTCAAATTCCTCCGGAATCACTTCATCTGCTCCAAGTCGGGAAAGCTCGTCGATCTCTGAGACGAGTCGTGTGCGGACAATGATGTGGAGATTTGGATTCTGCGATCGGGCGAGATGCACTCCGGTTCGGGTTGCTTGCGGATCTGAGATCGCGAACACAATGAGTTGGGCCTCCGTGATTCCGATATTCATAAGGATGTCTTTCCGGGTGATATCCCCAAAGACCACGGGGTGATCCTCCTTCATCAATCCGACAACCACTTCGCTGTCCGTTTCTACGATCACGTACGGGATACCGGTCTCGCGCAGCACGCGGGCCAGGTTTTGGCCATTGACTCCGTATCCTGCGATTATCACATGGTTAGCGAGCGGCAGCTGCTTGGCGGGAGTGCCGTCAGACTTGATCTTTCTGAAAGGAATCAGGTGCTGTGTCCGTTCCGCGATCTGTGGAGCAAAAGCAATCAGGGGCGGCGTTACGATCATTGTAAACACCGAGGCACTCAGGAAATACTGATACAGATCTCCGTCAAGAAGACCGTATGTCTGACCAACCTTCGACAACACAAACGAAAACTCCCCGACCTGAGCCAGGCTGAATGCGGTAATGATTGCTGTCCTCGGGGATGATCGCAAGACAAGTCCGACAAGAATGACAATCATTGCCTTGATAAGGAATATTCCGCTGCTGATCCCGAGTATCGTGAAGGGCTGGTCGGAGACGAAGCTCAGATCGAGCAGCATTCCCACGGAGATGAAAAACAGGCTTGAAAACAGGTCGCGAAAACCGATGATCTCAGCCACCACCTCGTGACTATATTCGGATTCAGAAATAATCAATCCGGCAATGAATGCTCCAAGAGCGTACGAAAATCCAAATGATGCCGTGATGTAAGACATCAGCAGACAAAACAGAAGAGAACCCATCAGGAAAACCTCGCGAATCTGCACGCGGGCAATCTGATAGAGAATCTTCGGCATCACGAAACGGGCCGCGAAGAAAATCGCAGCTACAGCGAAAACGCCGAGCGAAAACCTGCCTGCGAGTTCAATAAATGTTGACTCGGTTCCGCCTGCCAGGATGGGGGTGAGGACGATCATGGGAACGATGCAGAAATCCTGGAAGAGTAAGACCCCAATTGATAACCGCCCGTGAGGAGAATCCAGTTCGTTTCGATCGCTGAGGATTTTTAGGACAATGGCAGTGCTGCTGAGAGCGACCAAAAATCCAAAGAATATTTTTTCATTCGCTGAAAAACCGCCCAGACTGGTGATGCCGGCGACAATCGCAATCGTGACGAGAACCTGTGCGCCGCCTCCGAGGAAGAATTGGCGACGAATTGCGCGAAGCTGGGCGAGCGAAAACTCGATGCCGATGAAGAAGAGCAGCATGACGACGCCGAGTTCAGCAAAAATTTCAATTTCTTCCTTATCCCCGATGAAGTGAAATCCGTAAGGACCGATGAGCATTCCCGTGATGAGAAAGCCGACAACGCTCGGAATGCGCAAGGGCTTGCTCGCCGAAACGATCAGGACAGCAGCTGCCAGCAGAATGACAAACTCGCCAAGAAATTTCAGTTCAGCCATTACTCATGTCCAATCACGCGGATTCCGAAGAACTTCTAGAAATGCCGCTTCACGCGGACCGGGGGCTTCAGCGGGATTGTATTCCCAGCGTACAAGAGGGGGGAGGGCCATGAGAATTGACTCAACTCGCCCATCCGTCTCCAACCCGAACAACGTTCCCCGATCATAAAGAAGATTGAATTCGACATATCTTCCGCGCCGCATCCACTGCCACCGCTTTTCACGTTCTCCCCAGGGCTCATCTTTGCGTCGCTCGACAAGAGGAACATAAGCCGAGAGAATCGCTTTGCCACAATCTCTGACGAACTCGAACAGCTTGTCAAAATCCCCCCTCAGGTGGTCATAGAATATTCCCCCAATTCCACGCGCCTCTCGTCGATGATTCAGATAGAAATACTCATCGCACAGTTCCTTGAACTGCGGGTAGTATGTGGGATCGTGTTTGTCACACACTCGCTTCCAGACCGTATGGAAATGTCGGGCATCCTCCTCAAACAAGTAATACGGCGTGAGATCGCCTCCTCCTCCGAACCACCAGTCGCCATGCTCCAATTCGATGTATCGAAAATTGGCGTGTACAGTCGGAACCATCGGACTCCACGGGTGAAGGACGAGGGAGATGCCCGCGGCAAACACCTCCTGCTGAGGAGTATCGAATCGCCGGGCGAGCCTCTCGGAGAGAGAACTCCGAACGGCCGACGTACTGATCCCCCCCTTTTCAAAGACCGAGCCGTTCTGAAGGACTCTGGTCAATCCTCCGCCGCCGATTGGATGCTTCCACGGGTCGGAAGAGAATTTTCCTCCTCCATCCACTTTCTCCAACTCGTTGCACAATTCCGCCTGCAGATCGGCATCAAACTCCTCAACCAGCCGTTTTCGATCTCTCATGTTGATTCCCGAGCTTCAGCACTATGACTGCCTGAAATAGATTACTGAGTCTCCTCCGATTTTGTGGAGGAGGGTTTCTTCCCCTCGTCGTTCTCATCCTTCAGTGTCGAAAGCAGTTCCTTCCAATCAAGCCACCGGTCTTTGCCGTTGATCCATTTTTCCATCCAGTTGAATTCCGATACCATCTTCACGAGCTGATTGCGCATTTCTGTGATTCCATGCGTGTTTCCCGGGTATACGAAGTACTCGGTCGGTACTCCGAGCTTCACAAGCGCCATGTGAAGTTCATCGCTTTGCGGACGAGGGACGCGGGGATCTCCATCCACCACATGAATCAATGTCGGAGTCTTGGCGTTCTTGATGTACTTGAGAGGCGACACATCCCAATAGTGTTCGAAATTGTCATATGGCTTCCCGCCAAAGTAAAATTCACGATTGCGTTGAATATCGCTTTGAGCGTACATCGAGGTCCAGTTCACGGCGCCAGCTCCTGAAGATATCGCCTTGAAGCGATCGGTGTGGGTGAGGATCCAGTTCGACCAATGTCCGCCGGCGCTCCATCCCATCACGCCCATCCGATCCGCGTCAACCATTCCGCCGTTGATCAGGTGATCGGCGCCGAGCATGATGTCATCGTATGCCTGACGGAAGTAGTCTCCTCCGATTTCCATTTTGAATTTTTCGCCGTAATTGGTCGAACCGCGGTAGTTGGGGAGAAGGCAAAAGTATCCAGCGGCGGCGTAGACATGAACATAAGTCCCATAGGATGCGTTGAAACTCAAGAGCGAAGCAGCCGCCGGTCCGCCGTGGATCTGAATCACGAGAGGATACCGTTTTCCTTTTTCATATCCGACCGGATAGACCAGAACCCCCTCCACCATTGTCCCGTCTGAGGATTTCCACCGCACAGCCTCGGTTTTGCCCAGCGCCATCTCTCGAACCTGCGGATTGGAATCTGTAAGCTGTTTCCATTGAGCCCGATTTCCAATTTGTTTCAACGAGGGGACGATATAGATATTTGATGGCGTCGTTGGGTCGGAGTAGTTGACAAGCACGACCTTTGTCGCATCATCATAATTGGTGAACGCAACTCCCTGGACATTGGTGAGCTGGCGCACCTTTCCGGTTTCCGTGGAAACAGCGAAGAGTTGGACAGTCGCGTTCCATCCTCCATTGAAGTAGATATCCTTTCCATCCTCGGACCAGAAGGAGATAGAAAGGGATTGGTCATGTTCGCTTCCAAGTTTCTTCCATGTTCCTCCACGATCATTGATTCGACGCACGTAGATCTTTTCCTCGCGAAAGAACGTGAAATCGTCGTCGGCGGTAAACGCCACGAGCTTGTTGTCCGGAGAAAACTGGAGGGAGCTTTCTCCAATTTCGGCATTCTCGGTCACGCGCTCGATGTGTCGGGTGGCTAGTTCGAGAAGGTACAAATCGCCGTATATACTAGCTTCGGTGATGTTCTTTTTGTAGCGATCATTCATGATGCCCCGGTATCCTAACCATTTCCCATCTTTGGAGAGCGTCACGCCGTTGATCGAATATTCCTGCGTGTCCACGAGTTTCGTCTCTTTTATCGAATCGAAATCAACAGACCAGAGAAGCGCGACGGGAGAATCTTCGTTGCGCAGACGCGCATCAAATTTCTTTTCCTTTCGCTCTTTGTTTGACTTGTCCACGGAATCAGGGGAGAGGAAAAAAATCTGGCGGGAATCCGGGGAAATCATCCACCAGGTGATAGGCGCGGATCTCTTTGTGAGTTGAATAGGTTTTTCCGATTCAATCTTCCCGACCGCGAGGGCATAAATCTGGCGTTCATCCTCTTTTCCCGCCGAATAGACGAGCCATTTTCCGTCCTTCGAGAATTCGAATGTATTCACACCCTCCTTGGCGTCTACGATCTTTCTTGCCTCACCTCCATCCGGTCGCATCATGTAGAGCTGGTTCTGAGTTGAACGACTCTCAGATGCTTCCCGATTGGAGAGAAATACGAAGAAGGCGCCATCAGGCGACCATCGCGGAGAAGTCTCGTTTTTGTCCTTCGTGAAAGTCATTTGCCGGGTTGAGGGGATGCCCCGTTCGGTGGAGACCAGGAAAACATCGCTGAATCGCTTCGCCCCTTTCCAATCGGTGGTTGTACGCGTGTAAAGTACCCACTTGCCGTTAGGACTCACCGAAGCATTTGACACTGATTGCATTTCGATAATGTCCATGAATTTCATAACGCGGGGAGACCCGGCCGTTTGCCATGCTGAAGACGGGGTGAGGGAGAGCGCGAAAAACGTGATCAAGGCCAACGATTTGGCGACGGAGAAAGACGGGATAGAGATCATCGGACGTATCCAGGAATTGTGGAGGATTGATTGATGTGATTTGAGGCGTGAAGCGTGAAAGCAATGTAATACTGGATCAGAACGAAAGCCAGCGAAAAAGATTTCGATGATCAGGACTCTCGAATCGACGGCGAACCGAACGGCGGGCTTCATTGATGAAAGCGCGGACTCTCCTCCTTGACTGCATTCACAAACGCCCGAGCATGATCGGGCGGGATGTCCGGGAGGATCCCATGACCGAGATTGAAGATATGTCCCGATCCGTGGCCGTATTTCTCCAGTATGCTGACGACCCCGGCTCGAATACGCTCCGGAGATGCGTAGAGGAGCGTGGGATCAAGATTCCCCTGAAGCGAAACGTTTTGTCCGACCAGCCTGCGGGCCGCTCCGATATCTGTCGTCCAGTCCAGCCCAACAACATCAGCGCCGGTTTCGGCAATCGTCTCAAGAGAGTGATCGCAGTCTTTGCAAAAGACGATGATCGGCACGCCGCTTGGTTTTACACGTTCAATAACGTTTCGTATATAGCGAAGGGAAAATTCCACGAACGCATCGGGAGGCAAAATGCCTCCCCAGGTATCGAATATCTGAACAGCCTGAGCGCCGGCCTCGATCTTCGCATTTAGATAATCTCCGACGGCTGAGGCGAGTTTTCCAAGAAGGAGGTGTGCCTCCGAAGGATTCGAGTAGACCAATTCTTTGACGTAACGGAAATTCTTCGAACCGCGACCTTCGACCATATACGCGGCCAGTGTCCAGGGCGATCCGGAAAAACCAATCAGGGGAACCCGATCTCGGAGGTTCTTTCGCGTCAGCGACACAGCGTCCATGACGTACTTCAGTTCGCGATTCGGATCAGGAGCGTGTAGCGCATCGATTTGTGCCCGACTCCGGATGGGCGAGGGAAACCTTGGTCCTCCTTTTCCTTCTTCCACAACAAGTTCCATCCCCATCGCCTCGGGTACTATGAGGATATCGGAAAAGATGATGCACGCGTCGACACCAACAAGTTCGACCGGTTGGATGGAGACTTCAGCCGCAAGCTCCGGAGTCTTGCAGAGCGTCAAGAAATCTGTCTTGGCACGGATCGCGCGATATTCCGACAAATAGCGCCCCGCCTGTCGCATCATCCATACAGGTGTCCGTTCGACAGGTTGACGTTTACAGGCACGGAGAAAAAGATCATTCATAAGGCAATAGGGGATGTGGAATGTGGAATGATTAAGTATTCGATTCAAAATGTCGGGCGATCGTTGCCGCGAGTGATTCTGCTGTCGATCGTTCGGCAATGATGTCCACTTTCAGTCCAATCTCATCCGCCGCCTTAGCAGTTGTGGGACCGATGACAGCCACGAGGATATTGTTGTTTTCCGGCAGATGGACCAGTTCAAGAAAATTCCGGATGCTGGATGGACTGAAGAAGGTGACGACATCGATCTCGCGCCTATTCAGAGATTCCTGGATCGCAGTCAGTTCGTTGGAATCCGGCATGACATTTCTGTAGACAACAACCTCATCCACCCGACCGCCGAAGGAACGAACTTTCTGCGGGACTGTATCCGTCGCAAGATCTCCCTTCGGAAACAGGAAAGCCTTTCCTGCAATATCCGCTGAGAGAATCGACTCGACGAGGTCGTCTGCAGTGAATGTGTCGGGAGTCAACGCAACACGCATTCCGAGATCATGAAGGCGAAGAGAGGTCTTTTCGCCCACGGAGTAGATCGGGATCGACTGAAGAATGCCCATTGCCTCAGGGTCGAGATCGTCGACTCGCAGAAAAAACCGCTCGACGCTGTTTGCGCTCGTGAAGATGATTCCATCGTATGACCGTAGTCTCCGTATGGCCGCATCGCACTCGTGCCAAGTTTCCGGTTCTCGTATCTCAATCGTGGGGAAGGAGAGAACCCGGAATCCTTTTTGCTCAAAGAGGGGAACAACGCTCTCATTGGCCTCCATCGAGCGGGTCAATAGGATTGTTCGTGGCTGCGTCATAAACAGATTCACTGTGTTCTGGATGACGATCTGGGATTACTCAGCGCTCTCGCTGCGGATTTCAGCCAAAATTTCCCGTCCTCCGCGTTCCAATAACTCTCTCGCGAGTCCGATTGCGAGCGATTCGGATTCTTCAACAGATCCGGAGATCGTCCCGCGGACAATTCGGCGTCCATCGAGACTTCCGATGAGGCCATCGAGCTTGAACTTGGATTCTTCTATTCTGCCATAAGTTCCGATGGGAACCTGGCATCCACCCTCCAAGTGGCGCAGGAATGCCCGTTCCCCGCGTGTCGCTGCGGTGGACTCATCATGCTGCAACGACTTGAGGAGATCGATCAGAGCGGAATTTCCCTCACGGATCTCAATAGCCAGAGCCCCCTGACCCACCGCAGGAAGCATCACGTCTAACGGAATCGTTTCGGTAATCCTGTCGGCCCAGCCCAATCTCCGTACGCCGGCCCCCGCGAGGATCATACCGCTCCAGTCAGATTCATCGAGTTTGCGTAGCCGGGTATTAAGGTTGCCGCGAATATCGATGATCTCGAGATCGGGACGAAAGTTTAGAAGCTGACACCGGCGACGAAGACTTCCCGTGGCAATTTTGGCATGCTGCGGAAGTTCCTTCAACGAACGAACGGATAGTGAAGAGTGAGCGACGAAGACATCCCGCACATCGTCGCGCTTTGTCACAGCATCAATCGTAAGTCCATCAGGAAGCACTGTGGGTAGATCTTTCAGGCTATGAACCGCGAGGTCAACCTCCCCCTCAAGAAGCGCATGCTCGATTTCCTTGGTAAACAATCCCTTGTCACCGATCTTGGAAAGGGGAGAATCGAGGATCTTGTCTCCTGTTGTCTTGATGATCACGAGATCAATACTCATATCAGGGTAGACATCAGAAAGTCGGCCTTTGATGTGGTTGCTCTGCCAGAGGGCAAGCTCGCTTCCTCGAGTCCCGATGCGAATGCGCTTAGTCATCATTCTGTTCTTTCTCTGCCGGGGACCCGAGGTCAAACAGCTCCCTCAGTACGCTGATCTTGAGAAGACCCTCGGACGCGGTTTGTGTCTGACCATTCTTGAGGTTCACCGTCGGCCGGTGAAGAATTTTGTTGAGGATGCGCTTCGTCAGAATCTCGACGAGTTCGCGCTCATGGGGAGCGAACCGATTGATGTTCTTCTCAACTTCATCCGCCCGGATAGCTTCAAAATGCTCGCGTATCGCGGCAATGGTGGGAGTCACATGAAGGGAGGAATACCACTGGTACAATTCTGCAACCTGATGTGCAATTATGGAGCGGATTTTTGGAATTTCGTTCTGGCGCTTCTGCAGGTTTTCATTGATCATCCCCTGAAGCGCGTCGATATCATACACAAATACCCCATCGATCTTTCGTGTCTCAGGGTCTATGTTCCGTGGAACGCCGATGTCTATTATAAAGAGGGTAGAGGCGAGGCGCTTCTTCACGATGCGACGAACGTCGTCAGCCGAGAGAACATAATTGTCGCTCTGGATCGAAGTGATGAGGATATCAACATCAGCGAGATGATTACCGAAATCGTCGAAGGGGAGCGTTGATCCTCCCACCTCCCGGGCGAGTAATTCTGCGCGCTCAGCGGTGCGGTTCGTAATCAGCAGCTTCCCGATGCCGTGTGACTTGAGGTGTTTTGCCGTCAATTGGGCGGTTTCGCCCGCGCCGATGACGAGGGCACTTTTTTCACCCAGGACTTCGAACATCCGCTCCGCGAGCTCAACGGCGGCATAGCTTACTGAAACGGCTCCTTCCGAAATTACCGTCTCCGTACGGACGCGCTTACCAACATGAAACGCCGATTGGAAAATCTTGTTCATGAAGAAGCCGGACGCGCCTATCTCCTGCGAGATCCGAAATCCCTCTTTGATCTGGGAAAGAATCTGCACATCACCCAGAATCATTGAATCGATCCCCGAGGCGACGCGGAACAGATGCTCGGTGGCGCCGCTCGCGAAGTAGTTGAAGAATTGATCGTGGGGAACGTGATCGGCCGCAGATTTCTGATTCAGAAGCAGATCGGTCAGAAATTTCACGCGCAGTTCGGGCTGCCGGACATGCACATAAAGCTCCGTCCGGTTACATGTGGAGAACAAGACAGCCTCATCAAATCCTTCCGAATTGAGGAGGGGAAGGGTAGCCTTGATCTCCTGCTCGGAGAACCAGAGACGTTCTCTCAACTCCAAAGGAGCGGTGTGGTGTGATATGCCTACACAAACAAGGTTCATGAAAGAAGGTGATGTATCCTCTGTCAATCGAACTTATGGAACCCGCTGAGAAACAGGTTGATGACCACCATCGAAACCAGGGTTATCCCAAACCCCCACACGGAAAGCATCATCACTTTGCGCCCCTTCCAATCTCCCCTGCGTTTCGCCAATATTCCGATTCCGTACATCAACCAGATGAGCATTGTTCCGATAAGCTTAGGATCGAGGTAGGAAAAATCGAGCCCTGAGGAAGGAAGCCAAACAAAACCCGCAATGATCGCAACACCCAGTAAGACAAATCCCATCTTGAAGGCCGTGAAACCCATTCGCTCGAGCGTCTCAAGATTCGGGAGTTTTTGGTAGACGACCCCAAAGCGATTTGATTTGATCTCATGGTAGAGCATGAGGTAGAGAAAGCCAAACACCGCAGAGATCGCGATGGCCGCGTACCCCAGCATCGCTGAAGAGACATGCAAACCGAACAAATTACTGCGGAGCGCCTCGGGAACCTCGGTGAGATCGCGTATGAAGAGGGAAGAGATCAGTTGAAGCACGAACGCGATGATCGCGATGAAATATCCGGTTCCTTTTGCCTTCGACCGGAACTCGATGAAGAGATAGGCAACCGCTACGGAGAATGAGACAACGGTGAGCATCTCATAAATCGAAGTCACCGGGGGATGTCTGAATTCGACCGTCCTTAGAATCAGATACGCAAAATGGAGAACGACTGTGAAGACGAAGATCTTCGTTTTGATCCCTCTGGCCCACGCTTCATCGGAAAAAAAAGCCTTTCCGTACACGAAAACAATGCCAAAATAGAGAACTGGCAGCGCAATATTGAGGATGTTAATGTAGGGGATCAGACTCACTATTCGACTCCGTCGCTCGATATAGATCAATTTAGGCAAATGTTGTTGCATCGTCAAGGAATCACCAGCCGGGACTTTGACACTCACCGGGGAGGATGCAGGAAATTGAGTTTGTTGCGTTTGCGGAACGTGATGGCTATATTTATCATTAAAAGTCACTCTCCTAAACAATCGCGTCTGAAAAAGGATGATATCTCATGGAACAACTACTCTCGCTGGTTGATCAGAACAAAGAACGTTATGTCAATGAACTCCGGGATCTTATCGCGATACCCAGTGTGAGTTCGCAGAAGAACCATAATGCCGACCTTCGTCAATGTGCGGAGTGGGTTGCCAACCACATGATCTCCATCGGAATGCAAAAGGCCCAAGTGTTCGAGACTCCCGGTAATCCGATCGTCTACGCCGAGTGGCTCGGCGCAGCCGGGATGCCGACGGTTCTCCTTTATGGCCACTATGATGTGCAGCCGGTCGATCCGGTCAATCTCTGGTCGTCTCCACCGTTTGAGCTGTCGCTGCGCGGCGAAAACATGTATGCACGCGGAACGGCGGATGACAAGGGACAGATCTTCATACATTTCAAGGCGGTCGAGGCGTATCTCCGGGATGGTGGTCGCCTGCCTGTGAACCTCAAGATGATCATTGAGGGTGAAGAAGAAGTCGGAAGTCCAAATCTTGCGAAATTCGTAACAGACCATAAGGACCTTCTCAAGTCGGATCTTGTTTTAATCTCCGATTCGTCTATGTTTGCGAAAGGAGTTCCATCAATCGGATACGGTTTGCGCGGACTCGCGTATATGGAAATTGAACTTACAGGTCCGAACCGCGACTTGCATTCCGGATCGTTCGGGGGTTCGGTCCACAATCCCATTCAGGCCTTGAGCGAGATGATCGCGTCCCTCCACGACAAGAACGGAAAGATCACGATCCCCGGATTCTACAAAGACGTTGTCCCCCTCACCAAAGCGGAACGCGCGGCGTTTAAGAAACTTCCGCACTATGACAAGCGGTATGCGAAGGATCTGGGCGTAAAAGAACTGTACGGAGAGAAGGGGTATACGACTTTGGAAAGGTTATGGGCGAGGCCGACCCTCGAGTGCAACGGTATCTGGGGAGGATACATCGGCGAAGGGGCGAAGACCGTGCTTCCCTCGAAAGCATTTGCGAAGATCTCGATGCGCCTTGTCCCGAATCAAAGCTCAGGGAAGATCGCAAAACTCTTTGAAAAACACGTCAAGAGCATTGCCCCAAAGTCGGTTGATGTCAAAGTCTCCACTCACCATGGGGGTGAGCCGGTAGTGACTCCGCTGGATAGTCCTGGTGTGCAAGCGGCTGTTGTCGCGTTGGAAAAAGGTTTTGGGAAAAAGCCGTTGTACCAACGGGAAGGGGGATCAATTCCTATCGTCGTCCAATTTAAAAAAATCCTCGGATTGGATACGGTACTTCTTGGTTTCGGGCTTCCAGATGAGAACGCCCATGCCCCCGATGAACACATGAATATCGACAACTTCTTTGGCGGCATTCGCACGTCGATCCACTTCTTCAATGAACTTCCGAGGTTTTGGAAGGGATCAAAGAAGAAATAACGGTATGGAAGGTGTTGTGATCTGAAACAAGCCCTGCTCCGGCGGGGCTTTGTTTTTACTTGGGGGTTTCGTATGTTTTCCTGTTACTCTTACTGGACCAGAGCATGATCAGCAAAGAATTCCTTTCCAAAATACCGGTCTTCCAGAAGCTCGATCCGAACGATATGGAGGTCTTATCCGAGCTCTGGAATGCACGTTCGCTGGAAACGGGAGAGGTACTCTACCGAAAAGGAGAGATGGGAACGTCGATGGTGTTTATTGAATCGGGAACAATTCGCATCAGTGTCCCGATCCTTCGTGCTCACAAGGAGATGGAAATTTCCGTGCTCCACGCGGGAAATTTTCTTGGAGAGCTCGCGCTCATCGATGGTTTGCCGCGAACGGCCACCGCAACGGCCGTCGAGCCGTGTCGCATCTATGAAATGAAGCGGGAGGATTTTTTGTCGTTCCTCATGGATCGCCCCACGGTCGCGGTGCTCATGATGAGTGAAATCGGGCGGCGGCTCCGGAGCACCAACGAGTTGGTGCAGTCGCTTGCCTCGAAGAACGTGAACGAAGAACTTGAAGAGAAGTTGAATCTGGGAGAGCGGCTTTCCGACCGGATCGCCGTGTTCGGAGGCAGTTGGACATTCATCATCATCTTCTCCGTGCTTGTCGCCATCTGGCTTGTTCTGAATGCTGCGCAGATCTGGTTTCAGCCGTTCGATCCCTTCCCATACATATTTCTCAATCTCATGCTCTCGTGTCTCGCGGCAATCCAGGCGCCGATCATCATGATGAGCCAGAACCGCGCGCAGAAGAAGGACCGACTAAGGGCGGAGCTCGATTATCAGGTCAATCTCAAATCCGAGTTGATGCTGCAGAATCTGCATATCAAGTTCGATGAGTTCAAATCACATGATCCTCGCGATATGCACAAAGCGGTTTCCGAAGACCTGAAACGACTTCAGGACCAGCTCGAACTACTTTCCCGCCAGGTTTCCGAGCGATCGTGATTTGATTCCTTCCGTGGACTGTATATCGACCGCGTGGTCAATGGGAATGTTTCCGAAAGGGCTCAGATGAAAATCTACACCAAAACCGGCGACAAGGGGGAAACATCGCTGTTCGGTGGTCGACGCGTTTCCAAGGATGACCTTCGGATCGACGCCTACGGTGATGTGGATGAACTGAACAGCTGGATTGGTCTCATTCGTTCGCTGAATCCTGATCCTTCAATAGATCATCTGCTCGAATCAGTTCAGAACGATCTCTTTGTTCTCGGTTCGGATCTTGCGTCTCCAGTCGATCTCGAAAAGCCCGGTCTTGTGCGTATCGAGCCAATGCAGATCGAGAGACTCGAAAAAGAGATTGATCGGATTGAGGATGGGCTTGATCCCCTCGAATCGTTTATTCTGCCCTCCGGTTCAACAATCGCCTCTCATCTCCATGTTGCACGGACCATATGTCGCCGGACTGAACGCGCTGTTGTTCGACTCTCGAAAACTGAATCGATCGGCCCGAATCCCGTCGTTTACTTAAACCGATTGTCCGACCTACTCTTTGACCTCGCTCGGCTTTCCAACAAGCTGAGTTCCACCCCTGAGACACGTTGGCCGTCTGCTCGCTGACGTCCCAATTCTGAATCCGATCGCAGTCTCCTCAACTTGCCGATGATGGGCGAGCGCTCACCTTCATCAGATCTCGAAATTTCCGGTCGACTCCATTCGACATCATTGGGATCGTCACGGTTGAGAAATGCGATCACGATTTAATCCATCCGTATTCGAAAAGATCGTAGCCGCCAATCCGGTTTTCAATTCTGCGAAGCTCGAGCCTGGGAGTCGAACTATTTCTTGACTCTCGCGAGAGTTCTGGCTATATTTTTCCCGTTTGTTTCTACAAAGATGCGATCATTGTGAACGACGTGTTCAATGCTGACTGAATTCGGACGTCTCTTCATCTTCATCATTCTGGGGGTAATCTTTGTTGCTGCGGGTCTGATCACTGCGTGGCTGCTCAGACCTCATCGTCCGTACCCCGAGAAGCTCGCCACATACGAGTGCGGCGAAGAACCGATCGGGAATGCATGGATTCGATTTAACGTTCGATTCTACGTCATCGCACTCATCTTTCTGATCTTCGAAGTTGAAATAGTTTTCCTCTTCCCATGGGCGTTGGTGTACCGGGAGCTGGGCCTCTTCGCGTTCGTCGAGATGGCGATTTTCCTTCTTATTCTCCTCGTTGGCTTTGCATACGTGTGGGTGAAGGGGGATCTTGATTGGGACAAGCCTCGGCCGGAGATTCCATCTATCCGTCGCACGATGCCGGCGGAATCAGTCGGTGCGGGGCATACCGGCACGGGTCTGACTCAGGGAGCGAAATAGCTGCATGGGAATACTTGATCTTCGACTTGAAAAAAGCAATATCGTCATCACCTCTCTCGACAACCTCCTCAACTGGGCCCGCCTTTCGTCCCTCTGGCAAATGCAGTTCGGTCTCGCATGTTGCGCCATCGAAATGATGGCCGCGTCGGCATCGAATTTTGATATCATGCGGTTCGGCGTGATCCCCCGTGCAACACCCAGACAGACCGATGTGATGATTGTCGCCGGTACGGTAACAATCAAGATGGCCTCGCGCATCAAACGACTATATGATCAGATGGCTGAGCCACGCTACGTGCTCTCGATGGGAAGCTGTTCCAATTGCGGCGGTCCGTATTGGGAACACGGCTATCATGTGCTCAAAGGGGTTGATCGAGTAATCCCGGTGGATGTCTATGTCCCTGGCTGCCCGCCACGTCCGGAGGCACTGCTCGAAGGAATCATGAAGCTCCAGGAGAAGGTTCGCCAGGAGAGTATCGCAAAGAAATCCGCATAAATTTGAACGCCATGACGCCTCAGGAAATTCTCGATAAGCTCACGTCGCAATTCGGCGATGCCATCCTGGAATCGAAGCTTGATGTCGCGCAACCGTGGATCAAAATCGCTCGGGACCGCGCAGAGGGAATTTGTCTGTACCTGCGTGATGAACCATCGCTGCAGTTTGACTATCTGATGTGCCTGAGCGGCGTGGAACTGAGCGATGGAAACCTCGGTGTTGTGTACCACCTCTCTTCGATCATTCACAAGCACAAGATCGTCTTGAAGACGGTCTGTTCGAAGGAAGATCCCCATATCCAATCGGCAAGCGCCGTATGGGGAACGGCGAATTGGCACGAGCGGGAAGCCTTCGACATGTTTGGAATCATCTTTGACGGACATCCGGACCTGCGCCGCATTCTTCTCCCGGATGATTGGGAGGGTTATCCCCTCCGTAAAGACTACAAAGTCCAGGAGTTCTACAACGGAATAAAAGTTCCGTATTAGCGACCTGCAATACATGGATCAATCGAGGCCACTCCCCACAAATTACGTCACTCAACCCGATAGGGTCATCACCTCCAGGGGCAAGACCGTCCGTACGGAAGAGATGATCATCAACATGGGTCCCCAGCATCCCTCCACGCACGGGGTGCTGCGTCTGGAGATCGTCGTCGATGGTGAAATTATTGTCGACGCCATTCCTCACATCGGTTATCTCCACCGGTGCTTTGAAAAACACGCCGAACACATGACGAATTACCAGCAGGTGATTCCGTATGCCGATCGTATGGACTATGTCGCGTCCATGAACAACGATCATGCGTTTGCTCTGGCGGTGGAGAGGATGATGAAGATCGAAGTTCCGGAGCGCGTAGAGTATATCCGAGTTATCATGGCGGAACTACAGCGGATCGCTAGCCATCTGGTGGCGTTGGGGACGTACGGCATTGACGCGGGGGCATTCACTCCGTTTCTCTATTGTTTTCGCGATCGCGAAAAGATTCTCGATTTGTTTGAAATTACGTGCGGAGCTCGTTTGCTTTACAACTACATTTGGGTTGGCGGTCTCTCGCATGATCTGCCTGCGGGCTTTGTCGAACAGGCAAAGGAATTTTGCGCTTACTTCAAGCCGAAAATCAAAGAGTTCAACGATCTCCTCACGTATAACGAAATTTTCATCAAACGGACTGCCAACGTTGGCGTATTGCCAGGTGATGTCGCGATCAACTATGCATGCAGCGGACCGATGCTGCGGGGATCGGGCGTGAATTGGGATCTCCGGCGAGATGATCCATACGCGGTGTATGATAAGTTTGATTGGGAAGTACAGGTCGGAAAAGGTGAGGTTGGGACAGTAGGGGATTGCTGGGACCGACACATTGTGCGTGTCCGTGAGATGGAACAAAGCGTGAAGATTATTGAGCAAGCACTTGCAGGAATACCTGAAGGCAACGTTCAATCGGCCGTTCCGAAGCGAATTCGTCCGGAGGCGGGAGAAATCTATATCCGGACGGAGACCCCACGCGGAGAACTTGGATTCTTCATCATGAGCGACGGCTCAGGATCTCCGTATCGCGTGAAAGCACGCGGTCCGGCGTTTGTCAATCTCAGTGTGCTTCCCGAGATCGCTCGAGGTGCAATGATTGCTGATCTCACAATGATAGTCGGGAGCGTTGATATCGTTCTTGGTGAAGTGGATCGGTAGGTTTTTTCCCTTCTCCTATGGCGTCTATTGAATATTTCTATGGAACTTCTACAACTACTCGGTCTTGAGACAAATCTTCTGACAATCATCATTGTCAGCGCCCTGCCCCTCGTATTCATTCTTTTGTACGCGCTCGTGACGCTGTACCTCGAGATGAAAGTGTCGGCGCACATCCAGGATCGCGTTGCGTACATGCGCACCGGATGGCATGGAGTTCTACAGCCGTTCGCGGACATCCTGAAGCTTCTTCAAAAGGAAGATACCGTCCCGACCGCAGCCGATCGATTTCTTTTCAAGCTCGCCCCGTTCATAGTCTTTGCTGCCACGTATGCAGGATTTGCGGTGATTCCGTTCAGCAGCGTCTACATCGGCAGCAACATCAATCTTGGTGTCTTCTTCATGATCGCCGCGTCGTCGCTTGTGGTGATCGGTATTCTCATGGGAGGATGGGCTTCGAACAACAAGTGGTCTATCTTTGGTGCGTTTCGCTCGGCCGCTCAGATGATCAGTTATGAAATCCCCATAGCGCTGGGCGTTCTCATCGCTGTCATGATCACAGAATCGTTGAATCTCCAGGAAGTGACGCAGTTTCAGTCGGGAGGCATTCAGAATTGGGTGGTCTTTGGCGGCCCGCTCCCCCTGACCCAGAAGCTTCTCTTGCTTCCCTTCACGATTCTCACCTTCTTCATTCTTTTCATTGCGTCGATTGCCGAAGTCAACCGTACGCCGTTCGATCTCGCTGAAGCAGAATCAGAATTGGTTCAGGGATTTAACACCGAATACAGCGGCATGCGGTTCGCAATGTTCTATCTGGCTGAGTACGCAAACATGTTCCTCGTGTCGGCTGTGGTGGTCTCGCTGTTTCTTGGCGGATGGTCGAGCCCGTTTGGAACGGCGCTATCCGGACCCCTTTGGGATCTCTTCTGGTTTGTCGCGAAGGGGATGTTCCTCGTGTTCATGCAAATCTGGATTCGTTGGACGCTTCCTCGCCTGCGGGTTGATCAGCTGATGTACACCTCCTGGAAGGTGCTGATACCGTTTTTGTTTCTCTGTGTGTTTGCGGTCGGCTTGATCCTTGTTCTCTGATAGAATATTCATGAATCCTGTTCGAACATATTTCCGAAATATCTGGCTCGCCCTTTCATCGATCGCGATCGGGATGCGGATCACATTCAAGCATCTCTTTGTCCGCTCGGTGACGGTTCAATACCCTGATGTCAAGTTGAAGCTCCCCCCGCGCGCGCGGAACCGGCTGTACGTCAACATGGACGACTGCATCGGATGCGATCAATGCGCGATGGCCTGTCCGGTCGACTGTATCACAATCGAAACCATCAAATCGACGCCGGATCAGGATTTGGGAGTGACCTCGACGGGACACAAGAAACGACTTCATGTTCCCCAGTTCGACATCGATATCGCGAAATGCTGTTACTGCGGCCTCTGCGTCTATCCATGCCCGACGGAATGTATCGTGATGACAGACGTCTATGAGTTTTCGGAATTTGACCGGAAGAACCTGATCTATAACTATAGCGTGATGACCCCGGCGGATATCGAAGAGGCTCGGGCAAAGCTAAAGAAAGCAGAGGAGGAAGCCGCTGCAAAGAAGGCAGCAGCGGCCGCGGCTCCAAAGCCCGCTCCGACACCGCCACCGACTCCATTAGATCCAAAGTGAGTTCCATGGACTTCTATACGATTGTCTTTTATATCTTTGCCTTGATTACTCTCGGTTCTGCAGTCATCGTCGTGTTCTCGCGCAACATCGTTTATGCCGCGTTTGCTCTTCTCTTTGCGCTCTTCGGTGTGGCAGGACTGTATGTTCTCCTGATGGCGGATTTTTTGGCAATCACGCAACTCCTCGTCTATGTAGGAGGAATCCTTGTGTTGATTCTTTTCGGCGTGATGCTGACGAGTAGAGTGATCGATGTCCAGATGAAATCCAGCACGATACAACTCGTGCCGGCTGTAGCAATCTTCGGTCTGCTTGCAGGAACGATGGTAGGGGTGTTCTGGTCGACCGATTGGTATGTCACGGCAAACCCGGTTGACGTGGTCAAGACGGCCCCGCAAATCGGCAACATGTTGCTCACGACCTATCTGCTTCCGTTCGAAATTGCATCCGTCGTGCTCCTTGTCGCTCTGATTGGCGCGGCGATGATCGCGCGAAGAGAGCGGAAGAATTGATTCGACAGTAACGTATGTGGGACGAACAGTGATTGGTATGCAAGACTTTTTCCAGTGGCTCCAGAATCCCGGATTGAATCATTTCCTGATTCTGAGCGGACTGTTGTTTTCGCTCGGTGTGTTCGCTGTCATTACGCGAAAGAACGCCATCATGGTTCTCATGGGTATTGAGCTGATACTCAATTCGGCGAACATCAATTTCATCGCCTTCTCCCGGTTTTCGACTGGCACGTTTGACGGGCAGGTGATCGCAATCTTTGTCATTATCCTTGCGGCCGCGGAAGCAGCCATTGCCCTCGCCATCGTGCTGAACATCTACCAGAATTTCAACACGGTGAACGTCGACGAGATCAACAAGCTGCGGGACTGATTCCCGCATTCTGTCTGTGTATGGTATATCGCTCGCTATGACGCACGACATCATTATACAACTTACGATCGCCATCCTGTTGCTCCCGTTGCTCAGCTTCGTTGTGCTGATCTTTTTCAACAAGCGCCTTCCCCGACAGGGTGATTGGCTCGGCACAGGAGTTCTCTTTGTTACGCTGGGTCTATCGATTGTTGTGATGCTTGCCAAGTTGACGGCGTATTCCGAAGAAGTGATCCGTGTCTCCTTCGATTGGGTCGACTTTGGAAATGTTCCGCTTCTGGGTCCGATGACGCTGACGCTGGGGATCATGGTTGATAATCTGGTGGCCACAATGTTGGTCGTGGTAACCCTTGTCAGCGCTCTGGTTCATTTGTTCTCGATCGGATACATGCAGGGCGATGTTCGCTACGGTCGGTACTTTGCCTATCTCGGGATCTTTTCGTTCTCGATGCTTGGAATCGTTGTCACGGATAACCTCTGGATGATGTATGTCGCATGGGAACTGGTGGGATTGAGTTCGTATCTGCTGATTGGTCACTGGTTTGAGAAGAAATCCGCTTCCGACGCGGCGAAGAAGGCATTCATCATCAACCGGATCGGGGATATCGGTATGTTTACCGGTATCATGATCATCTTTGCCACGTTCCAAACCTTCACATTTTCAGAAATTTTTGCCGGCATCGCCGGTGGCACCCTCCCGATGGGGAGCGAGACATGGCTAACCGTTGCAGGGATTCTGATCTTCCTCGGTGCAGTTGGAAAATCGGCGCAGTTCCCGCTTCATGTCTGGTTGCCGGATGCGATGGAGGGTCCCACTCCTGTCAGCGCGTTGATCCACGCGGCCACGATGGTTGCGGCGGGAGTTTACCTCGTCGCGCGGACATTCCCGATGATGACGGCCGACGCGCTGATGTTCATCGCGTATGTTGGTGCGATCACGGCTTTTGTGTCGGCGACGATCGCGATTGCCCAGAACGATATCAAAAAAGTTCTTGCCTACTCCACCGTGAGTCAGTTGGGATACATGGTGATGGGGCTCGGCGTCGGTGCATACACCGCCGGTTACTTCCATCTCGTTACGCATGCGATGTTCAAAGCCGGATTGTTCCTCGGATCCGGATCGGTCATCTATGCCATGCACCATGCACTCCATCATGCGGGAGATCATCACACCGATCCGCAGGATATCAGGAACATGGGGGGACTCGGAAAAAAAATGCCGGTCACCTTCTGGACTTTTCTGATCTACACGCTCGCAATTTCGGGAGTACCACTCACGTCCGGATTTCTGAGCAAAGATGAGATTCTTGCCGGGACGCTGGCTTATGGAAGCTTGACCGGTCATTACCTTATTCCAATCGTCGGATTCCTTGTCGCAGGTTTGACGGCGTTCTATATGTTCAGAATTGTGATTACTGCATTTCTTGGAACACACAAGGACGAGCGCCGATTGGATTCGATTCATGAATCGCCGTTGTCCATGACGATTCCCCTGATCATCTTTGCCGTCTTATCGTTTTTTGCCTTTTACAGCTTCAATCCGTTTGGCGCAGCCAGCGGTTGGTTTTTCGAGGCGTTGCAGCGTCCGCTCTCAGTAGTTCCTGCGGGAATTGCGGCGGCAGGCATCGAGCAATTCAATGATGCAGTTCATCATTCACACTCAACCGCAATGATTCTGTCGCTGTCCGTCGCCGGTCTGGGAATCCTTGTCGCGTTTGCCGCATACTATTGGAAGAAGATCAATGCCGATTCGATCGCCGCATCCATGCGGCCTGTGCATCAATTCCTCGTGAACAAGTGGTATTTCGACGAGCTATACGACGCGTCGGTTGTCCGTGGGACACTTTTAATCACTCGCATCATCCGGTGGTTTGATGATACCGTCATCGACGGCATCGTCAATGGAACGGCAACCTGGACACGCGCGCTCACCCTCGGGGCAAAGGGGAATTGGGGAGAAGGGAGATTCGGGGCTGCCTCTTACATCATTGTGGCGGCTGGCGTTTCATTATTTGCCGGATGGACAGTGAGCGTGTCTCTTCTGCCGGAGGCTCCAACAATTTGGTCGTATGGTTGGTACGGGCTGATCGGGATCGGATCCGCCGGGCTTTCCTTCTTCATGTTCTATGCAGGGGTGGGAGGTTTCGACAATCGAATCGTGGACGGAATGGTCAACCTCATGGCATATGCCGCCGGATTCCTCGGACTCATCACGAGACGAATCCAGACCGGAAAGGTTCAGACGTACATTACGTTTGTGCTCGTAGGTGTGATGGTTTTCTTTCTCTGGTTCCGTTGATCTAAAGCGTGTGCGTACGCGCAGAAGAAATTTGGCGCGCTGATTTTTGGGTTTTCTTGGAGGATATGGTCGCAATGGAATTACAGTTCTTGGGTATCGGAATTCTCAGCTGGATAACATTCCTGCCGATTGCAGGAATGATCCTGGTGCTGTTCGTGCCAAAGGGAAACGACAATGCCATGAAATGGACGGCTGCCTTCTTCACCTTTGCTCAGGTGGTGCTGGCAGTGATGATCTATTTCAACTTCAACCGTGGAATGACCGGAATCAATTCGCTTGAGGGAATGCAATTCGTCGAAAAAGCGGCGTGGATTGATGTCCAGAGTGTCCCCTGGTTCGGACGCATACTCATCGAGTACTTTGTCGGCGTCGATGGCTTGAGTGTGACGATGGTGTTGCTGACAGCACTCATCAGCTTCATCGCCGTCTTTGCTTCCTGGAACATCAAGAAGGCCATGAAGGGGTACATGGCGATGCTCCTCCTGCTTGACACGGGGATGATCGGAGTCTTCGTTTCGCTCGACTTCTTCCTGTTCTACGTCTTCTGGGAGGTCATGCTCCTGCCGATGTACTTCCTGATCGGCATCTGGGGTGGACCCCGGCGTGAGTACGCAGCAATCAAGTTCTTCCTCTATACGCTGTTTGGAAGCGTGCTGATGCTTCTGGCAATGATCGCCCTGTATTTCAGCGTGACGATTCTCGATCCGGCCACAGGTCAGAGTGTTCATACGTTCAACATGCTCGCGATGATGAATCCAGCAAACTTCGAGGCGGGTTCTCTCCTTGCGGGATCGGCGACGTACTGGAGGCATCTGGCATATATTGCCCTCTTCATCGGGTTTGCGATCAAAGTCCCGATATTCCCGTTCCATACCTGGCTTCCCGATGCTCACGTTGAGGCCCCGACGGCAATCAGCGTTATTCTGGCTGGCGTGCTTCTGAAAATGGGGACGTATGGCATCCTCCGGATAAGCTACCCCATGTTTCCCGAGCTGGCCCAATGGTACGCCTTGCCTCTTGCGATCCTTGCCTTTATCAATATCGTGTATGGCGCTTTGGCGGCGATGGCTCAAAAAGACTTCAAGAAGCTGATAGCGTACTCGAGTATCAGTCACATGGGAATCGTGTTGCTCGGCATGGCGGCGCTCAACACGCAAGGAATGGTCGGAGCGGTGTTCCAGATGTTCAATCACGGAACGATTACCGCAATGCTCTTCTTGATTGTCGGCGTACTGTATGACAGGACACACACGCGCGACCTTGACGCGTTCGGTGGATTGGCCATCACCATGCCGAAATACACCGGTATCATGACGGTGGCGTTCTTTGCCGCGTTGGGTTTGCCCGGGTTGAGCGGATTTATTTCAGAGGCCTTCAGCTTCCTCGGCGCGTTCCAGACGTTCCGGTATATCACGATCGCATCAACACTTGGTATCATTCTGACGGCGGCGTACATGCTCTGGACGCTGCAACGTGTGTTCCTTGGTCAACCCAACGAGAAATGGGCAGGCTTGCCCGACATCAATGGTCGGGAGTTGTTCACTCTTGTCCCTCTCGCAGTTATTGTGATTACACTCGGCATCTACCCCTCGTTCATGCTGGATCTCATGACATCATCCCTCAATCATCTTGTGGGCGTCGTGGTGAGCAACGGAGGTCCGGTAGCCATTGTGCCGTAGCGACCAGTCAGGCGTCAATCGCGGTATAAGCGGTTTCACAACACTTGAAGACGTTCAGATCGACTCATGGTAGAACAAATACTTGAAAGTTTGTCGCGGTTCCTTCCCGAGACAGTCCTCGTCGGCTCGCTCTGTCTGGCGATTCTGGCGGATTTGATCTTTCAGAAGAACCGGGGAATCACTCCGCTTATCACGCTGCTCGGATTATTCCTTTCTCTTTACTACGTAACGGAACAGGCTGGTCTGTCGCAGCAGGTTTTCAGCGGAATGATTGTGGTCGATCCTTTCGCGGTCTTCTTTAAGTTCATCATTGGCATCACGGCGATCCTGATCGTCCTTTTTTCCTTCTATTCGTCTGAAGTCCAGTCGACCCCGAACAGAATGGGAGAATACTTCAGTCTCCTGCTCGCCCTGACGCTTGGCATGTATTTGATGGCTGGGGCTGTCAATCTCCTGATGATGGTTTTGGCCCTTGAACTGACAAGTCTGACCTCCTATATCCTCGCCGGCTACACCCGAGAAGCTCCCGATTCGAGCGAGGCGTCGCTTAAGTACATGATCTACGGCGCGCTCTCGACCGGCTTGATGCTCTATGGCATTTCGATCCTCTACGGTCTAACCGGAGCGACCGACATTTATGGAATCAACGCGTCGATCGCAAGCCAGGGTGTCAATGGCGTGACACTCCTCATCGCCGTCATTCTGATTCTTGCAGGATTTGGCTACAAGATTTCTGCAGTTCCATTCCATTTCTGGACTCCCGATGTCTACGAAGGGGCTCCGGTGACGATCACGGCATTCCTGTCTGTTGCCTCGAAGGCTGCGGGATTCGCGATGATGATCAGGTTCTTCAAGATTTCGTTCATCGATTCTGCGGCCATCGGATTGCCGGTGGGCGTGTGGTCAACGCTTCAGGGATTCGAGTGGAACAAGATCGTTGCAGTCATATCCGTGCTCACCATGACGTTGGGAAACCTCGTCGCAGTGTGGCAGGATAATCTGAAGAGACTTCTCGCCTATTCGAGTATTGCCCATGCCGGATATATGCTGATGGGGGTTGTGGTGCTCAGCGATGCCGGAATAGCAGCCGTGTTGATTTATTTTGTGGTCTACCTCTTCATGAACCTCGGTGCCTTCTACGTTGTCATGCTCGTAGCCAACAAGACCGGCAAAGAGGATATCGATGCCTATAAGGGGCTCGGCTACCGCTCGCCTCTTGTTGGTGTGTGCATGGTTGTGTTTCTGATTTCGTTGACGGGGCTACCGCCAACGGCGGGATTTGTTGGGAAGTTGTACCTCTTCGCGGCGCTTCTTGAGGCCAAGTGGATTTGGCTTGCAGTTGTCGGCGCACTCAACAGCGTGGTGTCACTCTACTACTATGTGCGTATCCTTCGCAACATGTTCCTCCGGGATCCGGTTGAAGATAAATCAACCATTCAGTTCTCGATCGCTCAAGTGCTGGTACTGCTTGGACTGGTCGTTCCTACCATTCTCTTTGGGCTCTATTTCGCGCCCCTGGTTGATTTCGCAAATGCATCCGTTGTGATGTTTGGTGTGCGGTGATAGAACGATTCGCTCCCGCTTCGCCTTGCTGGAAGCTGGTTATGCCAGTTGACCGTCACCTACCAGGTTGACGGTCAACTCCCAATACTAGGAAGGTTTCCACGCGATCTCTCAGAAACCTTCCGAAGGTTGACCAATAGATAATCACCGTTTCGGTGTAGTTACTTGGCTCCGGTTCTGGGTCACTCCCACGGAGGTGTTGATACTTTTACACGCGTTTTACATTATCGCCTCATCTGATGCCTCGATTCAAGCTCCATATCGAATACGACGGAACGCGTTATAGCGGTTGGCAAATCCAGAAAAACGCCAAAACGATCCAGGGTCGGATCATGGAGGCCATCCGCGAGGTGTGCAAAACCGAGACCTTCGAGTTCTACGGCTCCGGTCGAACCGACGCAGGAGTCCACGCGCTAGGGCAAATTGCCCATCTTGATGTCGCCACATCCCTCCAGAAGGATATTCTCCGGTTCAAGATCAATGATACACTGTCGCCGGACATTCATATCGTGGGGATTGAAAAAGCGGATAAGCGCTTCCATGCCCGTCATGACGCGGTGGCCCGAAGCTATCTTTATCAGATCTCGACTCGACGGACCGCATTAGCAGGCTGTTGAAAAAGGAGGCATCGACTGAAGTCGACGCCTTTCAGTCAGCGAAACCCTTCGGGTTTTGTCGAAAAACTAGCCGTCCGATTTATC
>Ga0208244_100653_pt1 | contig 28844 bp, 23 predicted proteins | sample SubbioCR12Aug_5A_FD_184828 | JGI IMG/M metagenome (GOLD analysis project Ga0208244, IMG submission 184828) | Serpentinite rock and fluid subsurface biosphere microbial communities from McLaughlin Reserve, California, USA - CR12Aug_5A (SPAdes) | ecosystem: Environmental > Terrestrial > Deep...
CGGCTGTCCGACAAATTTTATTTCCGTATTTTTGCTCATGTTGTTTGTTGTTCGCAAAGCAAACTTACAACATGGGGTGAAACCTTCGGGGATTAACCCCTATTTTTTTTTAGTCGTTCAGTAGTGAAATAATAAGAACATGGGAAAACTCATTGAAGAATTTCACAGCTATCGTGAAAAAATGAATAAAAAAATCCTTGCAGTTGACAACAAGGTAATTAAGCGCATATATAGCGCCGATGCATTAACCTACATTGACGGAGCTTTGCCTGCAAAAACAAAAGAAATGCTAGGGTTGGTAAGTTCAATGGTCTTAAGATGTGATGATTGTGTAAAATATCATCTTGAGAAATGCTATGAGCTGGGAGTAACAAAAGAAGAGCTTTTTGAAATCTTTTCAGTGGCAAATATAGTAGGCGGAACAATCGTTATACCACATACAAGAAGAGCTTTGGAGTTTTGGGAAGAACTCGAAGAAACCAATTCCTAAATTTTTTTTAAACATCTCTCCACATCAAAATATTTTTTTCTATATTGCAGTCCAAATTTTAAAAAATTGATTGCAGGAATAGGAACAGATATAATTGAAGTTGACAGAATAAAGAAACAGCTTTCAGAGCAATCTGGCCTGAAAGAAGATTTATTTACCTCCTGCGAAATTGACTATTGCGAAAGCAAAATCAACAAAGCTCAACATTATGCCGCAAGGTTTGCCGCAAAGGAAGCATTTCTAAAAGCTCTTGGATCCGGGTTAATTAATGGAATGAGATTTACAGATATCGAAATTCGAAATGATGAAGCAGGCAAACCTAGCATTCAATTATACGGCAAGGTCCTTGAATACTTTCACCAACTTAATATTTCTTCAATTCATTTATCAATATCACATATTGGCAGTATTGCCAATGCAATAGTATTAACCGAAAAACAACCAAACTGAAACACTATGTCAAACATTGTATCTTATGACGAAAGAGTAAAAAACTTCAGCTGGAAGATTGCTGAGGATGAATTAGATTACAAGCCCGGCCAACCTATTAATATTGGATGGTATTGCTCCGACAGAATTTGCCAAATGGGGAAAGGCGATAAATATGCCTTACTATGGGAAAACGCAATGGGAGTTGAAAAAAAATACACTTATAATGACCTTAGGTTAACTTCAAATACCATAGGGCATTTTCTTCGTTCAGTAGGCATTGAAGCAGAAGATAGAGTTTGTATTTTTCTTGAGAGAATCCCCGAATTGTACTTAAGCTTTGTTGGCATATTAAAGATTGGAGCCATAGCTCAACCGCTGTTCTCTGCATTTGGAGAAGAATCTCTGTTTATCCGACTAGAAAATGCCGGAACAAAGGCTATTATTACTCAAAGAAAACATCTTGGAAAGGTTAGAAAAATAGTTGATAAATTGCCAAATTTAAAACACATTATTGTTGTTGACCATGATGGTAAAAAGGAATTAATGGATAATGAAGTTGTTTTCTCATTGGAAACTGCAACTCCGGTTGAAGACCTTAAAATTCATCCAACAGTAGCCGAATCACCATCGGTATTGCATTATACATCAGGCACTACAGGGCAACCAAAGGGAGTAAAGCACGTTCATTACTCATTAATTTCACAATATCTAACAACAAAGTGGGTACTCGACCTACAGGACGATGATATTTATTGGTGTACTGCCGACCCGGGATGGGTTACAGGTACATCATACGGGATTATTGGGCCATTCTCTATGGGAGTAACTCAATGTGTGCTTGAAGCAGGTTTTTCGGCCGAAGCATGGTACAAATTTATTGAGAAGTATAAAATTTCAATGTGGTACTCTGCTCCAACTGCAATTAGATCATTGATGAAAGCCGGAGAAGAAATTATTAAAAAGTTTAATTTATCAAGCCTCAGACATCTTGCAAGCGTTGGTGAACCACTAAACTCAGAAGCTGTAATATGGTCGGAAAGAGTTTTGGGAATGCCATTTTATGATACTTATTGGCAAACAGAAACAGGCTCGATGATACTTTGTAATTATCCGGGGATGAAAGTAAAGCCGGGTTCAATGGGCAAGCCATTTCCGGGAATTACTGCTGCAATTCTTGATATAAAAACTTTTGAACCGGTTGCTCAAGGCGTTGTTGGACTAATCGGACTTAAGCCTGACTGGCCGGCTCTTATGCGTACATATTGGGCCAACGAAGAAACTTTCAAGAAAAAATTCGAAAACGGATGGTATCTGCCAGGCGACCGCGCAAGGATCGACAGTGATGGATATTATTGGTTCGTAGGAAGAGACGACGATGTTATAAATACCGGCGGCCACCTTGTTAGCCCATTTGAAGTTGAATCAGCTCTTTTAGAGCATGAAGCCGTTGCTGAATCTGCAGTGGTAAGCAAACCGGATGAAATTAACATGGAGGTTGTTAAGGCTTTCGTTACTCTAAAACCCGGATTTGAAGCTAACGACGACACTGAGCTGCTGATTATGAATTTTATTCGTAAAAAACTTTCTCCTTTAGCTATGCCTCAGGAAATTGAGTTTATTGAGAAATTACCAAAAACCAGAAGTGGTAAAATTATGAGAAGAATTTTACACGCTCAGGAATGGGGTGAAGAAATTGGAGATACTTCAACTCTTGAAGATGATTAATAGATTTTTTTTGATTTTTATAAATAAACTTTAGTACTAACCAATTAACACATTTAGAATTATGGAAGAAATGAAAGACATCGTATTGCAGTACGTTATTGACGAATATTTAGAAGATCCGGACGAAGAGATAACTTATGAAACTCCACTAATCTCTGGCGGGATAGTAGATTCTTTCTCAATGGTTTCTTTAAAAAGATTTCTTGAGAATAAATACAAAATTTCTATTCCTGACGAGGATGCTTCTCCAGAAGCATTTGACTCTGTGAATAAAATTGTTTCTTTAGTAAACAGATTTCTGAATAAATAAAAAGCAAAACTATGGCTTATAGCGAAAAGGTAAGGCAAATGTTCCAGGGCACATTGCAGGGAATGCAAAATGATGGCCTTTTTAAACAGGAACGTTTTATTCATTCAAGTCAGGCTGCCGACATAGAAGTTGAATTTCCAACCGGAGCATCACTGAAGAAAGTAATAAATATGTGTGCAAATAATTATCTGGGACTATCCAGTCACCCTGACGTTGTAAAGGCAGCTCACGAAGGCCTAGACACAAGAGGTTATGGAATGTCGTCGGTTAGATTTATTTGCGGCACACAAGACATTCACAAGGAGCTTGAGAGGAAAATAACTGAATTTCTTGGCACAGAAGACACAATTCTTTTTCCATCATGCATGGATGCTAATGCAGGTGTTTTTGAAGCAATCCTTGGAAGTGAAGATGTTATGATTAGCGACCGATTGGTTCACGCATCAATAATTGACGGAATGCGTTTGTGCAGTGCAATGCATGACACATTCAAGCATTCAGACATGGCTCACTTGGAATCTAAACTGCAACTTCATTCAGACAAAAGGCTAAAGATGGTAATTACTGATGGCGTTTTCTCTATGGACGGAGATACAGCTAAATTGGATGAAATGGTTGCATTATGTGAGAAGTATGATGCTATGCTTTTTGTTGATGATTCCCACTCAAGCGGATTTATCGGAAGAACAGGCCGTGGAACTCATGAGCATTGCGGAGTGATAGGAAAAATTGACATTATAACTACAACTTTCGGCAAAGCATTAGGCGGCGCATCCGGTGGATGTGTTTCAGGAAGAAAAGAGCTTGTTGAAATGTGCAGGCAAAAAGCTCGTCCATATTTATTCTCGAATACAATTGCCCCTGTGGTAGTTGCCGGCGTGTTAAGAGTTCTCGACATTCTATCATTATCTATAGAAAGAAGAGACAAACTAGAGAAAAATACCGAGTTTTGGAGAAAAGGGCTGCTTGATGCAGGATTTGTATTAAAAGAAGGGAATACTCCAATAGTACCTGTAATGTTGTTCAATGCTAAACTTTCTCAGGATTTTTCAAGAGATCTTTTTGAAGAAGGAATATACGCCGTAGGATTTTTCTTCCCTGTTGTGCCGCAAGGACAAGCTCGTATTCGCACTCAAATTTCAGCAGGACATGATATGCATCACTTAGAAAAAGCCTTGAACGCTTTTATTAAAGTAGGAAAGAAGTATGACATTCTTGGAAAAACTAAAAAAGAAATTGTTGATATGTACGGTATGTAGATAACTTTTTTAGACAAAAAAAGAAATGGCTGTGAAAAAATATTCCTTCTCAGCCATTTCTTTTTCAACTGATAATAAAGGAAGTCACAAATATTATAGCCATAATCAAAACAAACAAAAATCTAACTTGCAATCGTTTAAACAATTATTTAATACTGTTAATTGCTTTTTTTTGTGGTTTATTGGCAGGCTGTAAAAAAAATATTCTTATATTTGCATTAATTAAATATTTAAATTATTTGATTTAAAACATAGCTCTGTTATTTTTTATTTTAGATTTGCATAGACTAAGCACAATTAGTAGATCAACATAAGACCTCGAAAAATGAATCAAGTTTCGTATCAAAGTATTATGATGGAGTTGGCAGATATAAAGGACAAGGAAATTGTTCATATTAAGCCTACATTGGAAACTCCTGAAATAATACTAAACAAAAAAGATGGCTTAATGAAGTTTGAAGGAAGGTCGCTTCCTGAAAACCCAAAGCTATTTTATGCCCCAATAAAAAACTGGCTTAATGCCTACGCCGAAAGTCCACACCAATATACTCACGTTACTTTTCGGTTTGATTATATGAACACAACATCTTCAAAAATGGTGATGGAAGTTATTGACATAATTAAATCTGTTGAGCGACATAGCGGAAGATTAATTATTGACTGGTATTATCAAGAAGACGATGATGATATGATGGAGGCAGGAGAAGATTTTGCAGGAGTTACAGGTGCAGAATTTAATTTTTACTCATATCCTTGAAATTAATCATCTGACCTTTAATTATATTAAACTTTTCTAAACCTTCGGGGCCATACAACCAAAGAGGACCATCCGGCTTACCCATTTTATAGTTAATTATCTTTTCGGGAGTTTTGTATTCTCTTTCTTTAAAAAACAACCAAGCACCGTTTTCTTTTCCTTGCACATACTCTCCGCTCTCCTTTAATCCGCCATCACTATGCAATAATGTCCAATTTCCTTCTGGATGTCCTTCACTGTAATGTCCAACTTGCTTGATAGAGCCATCGGGAAAGTAAACCAACCATTCACCATGATATCTATTATTATTAAATTCCCCCACAGTGTATAGCTTAAAGTTTGGATAATATGATTTCCATATTCCTATCTTTAGCCCATCTTTATAAATGCCGTGTACTTTTAATTCTCCTCCTCTATAATATTCGAAGTATTCTCCATTAAGAATTCCATTATTATAAAATGACCTAATCATTTTATTCCCATTCTCATAATAGCCAATATACAATCCATTAAGAAGTCCGTTGTCATAAATAGATAGTCTTTGCAAAACACCATTGCGATAGTAGACCTTTAAAGTATCACAAAACACACCATTTTTTTTGGTTCCGGAATAATTTATTGATTCATTGTCATAATATTCAATCCAGAATCCGTTTTCAATATCGTTTTGAGCTTCATAATGCTTATGCATATTCCCGTTTGGATAATATATCTTCTGAACACCATTAATTACCCCCTTTGAATAAGACAATTCGCTTTCTAAGCTCCCATCAGGATAATATGTTTTAAAAGAACCATTTAATTCCCCGAATTCATAAAATGCTTTTTGAATTAATTCTCCTGATTCGTCAAAAGCGGCATAACTACCATGTCTTTTGCCTTCAACAAAATTAATTTCTTGTTGAACAATGCCATTATTAAAATATATATACCAAAGGCCATGAGGAAGATTGTTAACATAATGACCTTTTTGCCTTAAACTACCATCTGTGAGAAACAGTTTATATTCGCCTTCTCTAACAGTGTCACTAAAATTAACAAATCCGAAATATTCTTCTTTTATAATATCAGAATCGTTATAATAAGTTGAAAATTTGATGTTTTGTGCAGAAAGGCCAAGACAAATAAACATAGAGATAGCAACATTAGCAATGATGCTAAACCCATATTTTTTAAAAAAGAAAAATCTTGTAAGATTATTCAACATTAATTATAATTTGGGTTCCCTTTAATGAAGTACTTCCCGGATAATCCAGAATTGCAGCAAGAGCGTATCTGCCAGGAGGCAATGTTTTAGTCATTACTAATTCGACAGTTCTTGCAGCCTGAGGGTATAATGCAACTTCAATCGTTTTAAACTTATACTCTTTACCGGTTGACATATCAGAAGCAATTAGATGCACTTTGCTATTAAGAATTTTTTCTCCTGTATTGTCTATATTAACAGAGAAACGTCTTTCGTCAGATTTGCTTGATACTATTTCTTGGAAACCACCAATTTCAACATTTCCAACATCACCTGTAGTTGGATTATATGTAATAAAAATGTCTATCCTTCCCGAAACGCTCATACCGGTTTGAAGATCTCTATCAACAGAAAAAGAAGTCTGTTCAGCAGCAGTTGCAAAACTTAGAATCCCCCACTTCGCAGTATAATCATCAAGAGGAGCCTGAAGGTTTACCTGAATATTTGCAGATTCATTTGGTTGAAGCTCAACCATCATAGGATTTAAGTTAATCCAACTTGCGATAGAATTTCTTGTAGATCCAGCAGGTAGAATTTCCATTCTTCCCTGACGTTGGATAAGGAAATCTAGCATTCTAAGAGTAATAGTCTCTTTTTTATTTCCGTGGTTTTTAACAGTTACTATTTTACTTTGCGATTCATTAGGAGCAATATTAAATGTAACCCTAACCGGAGCAACTTCAAAATCCTGTGAAACTACGTTTTCATTTGATAGCACAACAAAAGCAAGTGCAATAATTAAATATATTTTTTTCATTTGGTATAAATTTCTTAATCTATTATTACGATTTCAAACTTAACAAATTTATACAATATTTTTCAATTTTGCTGATTTGTCGGCAATAATTATTCATGAATTGAATTTTTAATTAAATTTGTCTGATAAACTATTATTCATTCTTATGAATGATAGTGTCGAGAACAATTTTGAAATACACAGTCGCAACAATGAGCTATTGATTCAATCTGTTTTTTATGATTAAATACAAGATTTATATAAAGTCAATAACCAAAATATCTATTCTATTTGTTTCACTGATAATTAGCGGAAGTAGTATTTATTCACAGCAACTTCGTCAATTAAGCCAGTCAAACAATGACAGGATTGCTCGACTAGAAGAACTTTCACAATTGTATATTAATTCAGGGGATTTTCTAAATGCAATATCTTCGTTAAATCAGATTACATATATATATTGGGAAAACGGAAGACCAGACAAAGCGGTGGAATCTTTTCTACGTACAGCACCATTATATGAAAAGATAAATGATTTCGAGAACCTTGCCAAATTATACAGCAATGTAGGTTTAATTTATCTCGACCTTGAAGACTTAAATGGCGCTGACAGAAGCTTTTCAAAAAATCTTGAAACAAATAGAAAACTAGGGAATCAGAGAGGGATAGCCACTGCCTTGGTTGATTTTGCTTACGTTAAGAATTTAAAGAAAGAGCATAGAGAAGCTATTGCGTTACTTGAAGAAGCTTTAGATCTTGCCCTGAAAATAAATTACGAATCAATTCTTCCTGTTATTTATAATTTATTGTCGAACAATTATACAAGCATTGGCAATATTAAGTTAGGCGAAGAATATCGCAAAAAATATAATGATATAAGAGAGTTTTTAGCCCGACAAACTATGAGGGGAGAATTCCAACAGAGAGAACAACAAAGTCAGGTTGAAATTATGAAGTCTCATGCAGAAGCAAGAGCCAGAGAGCTAGAGATAAAGATAAATCAATTAATATTCCAGGAAAAGCAGGATTCGATATTCATAATTGTGCGTGCCAAAGAAGACTCTTTGGTAAAATCACGTCAAAGAGACAGTTTACAGCGGCAAAATATTTTGTTGTTAGAGCAGGAAAGTAAATTACAAGAAGCAGAAATTGAAAGGCAATTCGCAGTTCAAAACTTTCAATTGCTCATTATTTACGCTGGGGCAGCCTTCATAATTTTATTTTTAGTTTTGATTATAATCGTTTACAGTGGTTATAAGACAAAACAAAAAATCAATCTTAAACTTGAATTTAGGAATGCCGAAATTCAGCATACAAACGAGAAATTAGAGGTTGCACTTGAAAAAATTGAAGAGCAAAACTATCGAATAACCCAAAGTATAACATATGCGAGGGAAATACAGAGAGCATTGTTCTTCCCGATTGACAACTTAAAGCATTATATACCGGAGTCGTTTATCTTTTTCCAACCGGTTGATTTAGTTAGTGGTGATTTTTATTGGTTTAAAGAAATTGGCTTAGCAAGTAATGACGAGGATATTGCAGTTCCCGAGCACACAATTCATGCAGATAATGCTGACACTTCCAACAATAGAGGATTTTTGCCTATAAAAGGAGATAAATTTATTGTCACTGCAGTTGACTGTACAGGTCATGGTGTGCCAGGGGCATTTATGTCGATGATTGGATATAATTTACTTGATTCAATTACAAAATCCGGAGTAACAAATGCAAACAAGATTTTAGAAAAACTGAATATTGGAGTTAGAAAAACATTAAATCAGGAAGAGGGTAAAAATCAGGATGGCATGGATATATCGATGTGTGTGATTGATAAGCATAGCCGCACTGTAGAGTTTGCCGGAGCGAATAATCCAGTTATATATATTCAAAACAAAGTTGCAACATTAATCAAAGGCGATAGAATGCCAATTGGTGGAAGCCAAAAAGTAAAAGAAAGATTTTATACATCTCATATAATTAACGTTGATCAACCAACCTCTTTTTATATTTTATCAGACGGGTTTACGGATCAATTTGGAGGTGAGACAGGTAGAAAATTTTTGTTGAAAAATTTTGTTGATCTTGTAGAATCTATACATGATAGGCCAATGGAGGAGCAAAAGTCTCTTTTGAGTGATGTATTCCTTGAATGGAGAGGCAAAGAGCCGCAAATCGACGACGTGGTAGTAATCGGATTCAAACTTGGTTAGTCGGCAGTTTTTTGTTAATAACCTACGAAAAACTGCTTTATTTTGCAATTTTTTACATTTTTTAAATGATTCAATACTTTTTTTATATATATTTGAACATTATTATTAAAAAGCAGTTTAATTAAGAAATTAAATATTGCCTCATTTTATTAACTAAATCTTTATAATTATGAAAAAATTAGCTTTACTTTTATTAGGTCTTTTCATTTACGCTTCAAACGTAAATGCTCAGGTTGATGACAGAGCTGTTATTCCTGTTGCTGTTACTCTAAATTCCATTTTAAGATTGAATGTTACTTCCGGTGGAAACATTGAATTCAACTTTAACACATTGAATGACTATGATAGTGGTATTCAAACAGGAGCCCCTTATCAGACAAAATTCAATGTAGCTTCTTCTGTAAACTGGGATGTATTTATGTATGCCGAAGATGCTAATCTAATCGGAACTGATGAAATTGGTGTTGCAAATATTATGACTTTAGATAATATAGGTTATCATATTACAAGTGATGGTACTATAGGAGCTAACGTTGATTTAGCTTTCGATGCTGCTGCTCCCGGCCCTCTAACAAATGTAACAACAACTATATTAGTTGGTTATGATGGTGCTACATCCAACGCAGGTGATATCAACCAAAACAGCTTCACAATTCATTGGAGATGTGGAACACAAGAAGGCTCAATGAATGCGACAAGTATTCTTTCGCAGACTATTGCTGCTGACCGTTATGCAACAAATGTTTTTCTTTTACTACAACCCAATTAATACTTTATTATACAACACTTACAATTCTCAGACAACATAAGTCGTCTGAGAATTGTAATTTATAATAATTGTTTATATTGTTAAGGGATATAATAATGCGTACTTGTTCGAAGAAGGTATTTGCGTTGTTGTTTTGGGTTGTGTTTCAGTTAAATGCATTTTCTCAGGACGGTGATTTGATGATTGAAACCGGCGGGAATGTAGTTTTTCATATTAACTCCCTCACAAAATACAACGATGGACAGGAGCTAAACACCTGGACAAGAATAGCAATATCTGTTTCTGGCCTTGGGGCCACTGATGGGTGGAGGGTGGAGGTTTTGACTGAAGACCCCAAACTTCAAGGAGACAACTGGGGCAGAGATTTGGATGTTGACTATCTTTCTGTTTCAGCAACGCCATTCAACCCTGCTTCGGCATCCCTAAATTATTTCCCGATTAACACATTATCAGCTGTACCACAAAATCTAATTACCGGTGAAGGCAACGGTATATTTATAGTAACCATAAATTACGGAATTGGATTAGACTTGCTTGGAACAGACAACATATTACTTGGAGAATGGCCTGACTATTACACAGTAAGGTTGTTTTTCGATTTAAAACCCAATTAAAACCTCATACATGAAGCTTGCATACACATATTGTATTTTGTTGCTGTTTCTGCTTTCATGTATAACCGAGACACTTTCTCAAAGTTACAATAACAACAGCATAAATCACTCTTTTCCATACATTACAGCTGAATTCACAAGAGAGAGCGTAATCATTGACCCTGATGCAACATTATTTAATGTTCTAGTTATAAAAAACAAAGGCGAACGAAGGGAAGAAGTATTTATAGAAATAAATGTCCCTATCGGTTGGTCGGTTATGGCTGCTGAAACTCGCTCCCACTTTATAAATCCAGGCGATTCTATTTTAATTCCGGTGCGTGCAGCCCCTGCAAAAGGTGTTGAGGGAGAAATTGGTTACTCACTGATTGCTGCCATCAATGAGAGGTCGGGGGAGAACTTCACCAATGCATATTGCTTTGTAAAGATTGTAAGGAAGTCGGAATTAAGGTTCAGACCAATAACAAGAGTGAGTTACTTCGATCAACAAACAGGGCAAAGCACCATGTCTTTTCGCATTGACAACAGAGGCAATGTTAGTGAATTGATTTATATAAGCTTACAATCAACAAAAAATGTTTCGGTTCTTAATGAAAGAGACAATTTGTTCAACATGGATTTCCTCTTAAAAGCTCGGTCCGATACCGTAATTACTATTCCTGTAAAAGTTGTTGACAATAAAAATTTAAAAAATGGAAGTCTTTTCAGGGTAGATTTAAAAGGAAGTACACAAGAAAGCACATTTGGAACATCATTTTGGTTTAATCATTTGGTTAGTAATTACAAATACGATATTCCCGAGTCAGAAAAAATGCTAATAGCCGAAATAGCGGCTCAGAATCTTTTAAGTAACCAGCCTGTAGTTTATTCAGGAGGTTTTAAAGGCAATTTGTTGCTTCCTAAAAAAAGAGATTTTAATTATATATTTTATCGCTATGGCTCTGGTTCTGCAGATGAATTTTTAAAATACTCAAGAGTTAAGTTCTCCTACAACACTCCAAAACTAAACCTAACAATAGGAGATATTACCGGCTTGAGCTTAAAGTATGGAGGTGGTCGTGGTGCAGAAATCAGATACAGGTTCGCTGATGAATTTCAAACCATAGTAGCAGCCAGCCAAAACAATTTCAAACCTATAAAAAACTTCAGCTTAGGCTTTGAAGAAAAATACACATCAGTAAATATTGCCACAAGACTATCATACAGCCAGAACATGAGTTTCAACAATGAGTCATATGTTGCCAATGCAAGAGGAGTTGTTAAATTAAATCAAGATCACAGAATTAGAGCTGATGTTGGATTAAGCTCAGTAAACTATAACGATGCTGGCATATCAGCTTATGGTTACGGATTTTTGCTAGATTACAATGGAAAATTTGACAAAACGACTGTAAGAATAAAAGAGCAGTTTGGCTCAACTGATTACTATGGACAGTTTACCGGAAGGCACGATTTAAGTGCAAGAATTTTCCATCCATTAAATAGCGGATTAGAGTTAGATTTAAATGCAACCGATCAACGCTACAAACCTTCAATAGAATCATCTTCAGGAGTTGTTTCAAATAGATTTTTAGATAACACCAGAGTAAATTTCACTACGTTAAAACATGTTGACAGAGGTTTCTCAATTTATGGCGGACCAATTTACGAAAGAAAGAGCACTAACACGTTTTTCCTATATGATGGAATTACTCCTTTTACAACACATTCGGCCAAAATTGTTGTTGGAACAAGAGTAAATGATGGCTCAGGACTTACCTTTAATCCAAGTCTCACTGTTGGGTACTCTTTTATTACAGAGTATTCAATACCGGACCCGGACATATATAGATACAACATAAACAATAGAGACAAAAGTTTATTTAACAGCCATCTTAGTTTTAATTTAAGAAGCGGATGGTGGGGTACTTACTTAAATTATTTTTATGGTCCATATTCTGTAAATCAGGAAATTACAGATTTCTATTATAACATAAATGCGCATTCTGTGAGAGTAATGCCATATCTTGAAAGATTTATATACAAAGACATGGTAAGGCTATCAACAAAGTTGAGTTTTTTATATGATTTTGCATTTAAGACATCCCGATTAAACCTTAGCAATCAGTTAGATATATTTTTAAAATACGACATAACCCTAAGCGTATTAAACACATACAGCTATCAGTTAACCACAGACTTAATTACAGACGATAAATACACATATTCAAATTTATATTTTGAAGTAAGACTGACAAAAGCATTTAACTTTAACCAACCAAGAATAAAATATTATGATTTAAAAATCAACTTATATAAAGATGTAAACGGCAACTTAAAAAGAGAGTCTAATGAACCAGGGGTAAAAGATATTCTAGTCAATATAACATCTATTGAGCCATCACAATCGGAAGGATTTGATGCTGGAATGACTGTTGGAAAGATGGTTTCAACAAAGTTACTTTCTGGAATGGATGGAACTGTAAAATACGAGAATCTTGCCAGAGGTTTTTATAAAGTTGAATTAGAAAATGTTGGAAAAGATCAAGATAAATATTTCCCAGATCAAAAAGAGTTTATTGTTCAGCTCACAGGGGACGAGGTTTTATATGTTCCTTATTTGGAAAGAAATAAAATTTTCGGAAGGGTAGTTTTAAATAGAAGCAGGCTTTCAAATTTAGGAAGAATTGAAGTAAGTAATATTAAGGTAACTGCTGTTGACAGCAAAGGAAGGGCAGCTTCTGCACTTACCGACATCAATGGATATTTTGAGATGTATGTTCCAAGTGTTGACCATTATATTGTAACCATAAATAATATTTTTAAAGATCATTTCAATTTGAGGCAAAATGATTTTAGAGCTAACCTTAATGGCTTTAAGCAATTTGAAGTAAACTATGTTTTTGATGAGATTAGAAGGACCATTGAGTTTGCTCCGACCGCGCTCGACTTTGATGCAGAAATTCGAAAAGTTGGACGTGCAAATTTAAACGGCATGGTAAGAGACGCCTCAACATTACAACCATTAAGGGCACAGATTGATGTTATAGACACCAAAACCGGTAACAACATAGTTCAAACAGTGTCAGACAGAGGTACAGGCAGATACAGTGCTTCCTTTGTAACTGGAGAAAATTATCAGATAGTATTATCAGCGAATGGTTATTGGATGCATACAGATAATCTTTCGCTTGATCAATTCCTTACAATACAAGATATTGAAAGGGATGTTCTGCTTGAAGTGATTTCTATTGGAGCAAGGTTTGCATTAAACAACCTAAGATTTGCACCTGGCAGCTCAGAGCTTATAACAGAGGCTTTGCCGGAACTAGACAGGCTAATTGAACAATTGAAACAAAATCCAAATGTTAGAATACGAATCGAGGGCCATTCAGATGCAGTTGAAACCCTTGATTATCCAAATATTGCTATGCAAAGAGCTGAAGTAGTTATGAGATATATGGTTAAGAATGGATTTAGCAATATTGAGTTTACCGGAAGAAAAGATTCGCAACCACTTGCTCCGAGTGATACAGAGGAGAACAGACGAAGAAACAGGAGAGTTGAAATTATTATTATTGATCGTTAGCAAACATGAATTCCTATTTTAAAACATTCTCATTATTAATATTGTCATTTGCGGCATTTTATTTTTATTCATGCAACAAAGAGGTTGAGTTTGCTTTTGACAAAAACGATTTAATTGACACTCCTTGGGGAATTCCACAAATTATTGAACCGGGAATGGGAGATATTGACTTATCAGCACCTACAATTTTTTATTCTGACGGTCACATGACTATAGGTTCAGACTATATTGATTTTTGGTCGATAAGAGACTCCCGCACTATTCTTATTGAGCAAGCCGGAGAGCTTTGGTTCGTAATCAGGCTAAATCCCGACACATTATATGTTGAAAAAACGAAATACCCGGGAGGCACATTCATTGTCAAATGTATGTACTTTCCAATGGATGATTATTATTAAATCACTGTCTTAATGCAGCTTTAGAGAAAATATGCTCAGGTATATTTTGATTAAACTTAATTTCCAGCATTTTAAACTCTGTTCCCTCCCCTTGTTTCAGCATGTCCTTATATAATATAGTAGTTGGGAACCATCTTCCGTCAATCTTTTTAATATCTGAAAATGTTGTTTGTTTCAGTAGCTGGCCGCTTTTTGCAAATAGTTCTTCTTTCAAGGGAACAAACCTTTCCGAATCTATCCAAATTTTTCTAGAATCGTAGGCAATATCAGACACATTGGCTTTTAAAAGCAGGACGTATGCTTTTCTGTCATTTATCAACTCCTCCCCTACTACTTCAGAATCATAAATATCAGTAAGTTTTCTATCTTCCATCATATCTTCATAAGACAGATCGGACCCCATAACAGATTGTCGAAGCATATGACCTGATATTTGAATAATTCTATCTGTGGAAGGATTATAAATCCAAAGTTGATTATCCAATTTAAGCATTTTTGTTCCTTTTTCTTTTGCAGGCGACAAATATTCAGTATATGTTTTAGAATCTCCAACCGAATAAGAAAGTGATGTTATTGTTCTGCTACTTCTTCTTCCGTGAATTGTCATAGAAGATTCAACAATTCTATTTTCGGAGTACATGTTCTCATCAACCCTTTTCAAGATATAATCTGCATTTACTTGACAAAAAGATAAAAGGCTAATAAAAAAAACATTTATAAAAACTATTTGTGCTTTCATGATTTATACTTTTGATTTAACATATACATTTTGATGAGGAATAAAATCATGCCTCTAATTCTTTAAATAATCTTGCGGTTTGTCTTTTATAAATACCAATTCCCGCAAGCATAGTTCCAATTACAGTAGAAATAACCCCGGGTATAAAACCAATATAGAAATCCATTGTTGTAATGCGTGCATTAATGGTATTTGGGAACATTACTGATGCACCTTCCATCATACCTTCAATATTTAATCCATACTCTTGAAGAATAAATGCGAAAAACAATCCTAAGAAAGTTCCAAACACTGAGCCTATGATTCCAATAATAACAGACTCAACAATCATAGACGTATACACATGGCCTTTTGTTTCACCCATTGCAAGTCTGATTCCCACTTCACCATATCTTCTCAATGCACCGAGCAAACCTGCATTCCAGAGCACAAGTGACATTGCGATAATAAAAACGAAGGTTATATACCACGACCAATACTGCGACAATTCAATATAAGCGCCCATTCCGCCCTGATCACCAAGAGTTAGCATAACAGGGGCAAATTCGTCATTTATATTATTGCACTTTGAATTAAAATCATCCTGAATTGATAATGCGTTTTTATGATTATAATATCCATCCGGTAAAAACCCAATTATTTCACTAACAGCATCATTCATATCAAGAGCAATTTTCACATCCTCAATATCAACAATAATACTTCCTTTATCCATTATATCAACTCCAAAAGACAAAGTTCCTGCAATAGTGAAGTTATACATAACCATGCTTCCATTCATGCTTGAACCAATCAACGTTACATCATCACCTGGATTTACTTGAAGTTTTCGAGAAAACAGTTCACTAATCAAAATTTCACCGGAATTAGCCGGCAAACTTCCTCTAACTAAAGAATTCGCCAAATTTAGTCTATCAATTTCTTGTGAATTTGGAGATAGGATATCTAAGCCTAAGCCAAAAGCCGGGCCTTGAGCTTTTGTTTCCCCATATTCATCGGGCGCATCGACTAAGCCTCCAAATTGAATTCTTTGGCTCCATTTTATATGAGGATAACGAGCATTTAATTTTTCTAAGAAATCTTCAACATCAATAATAGCAAGATCTATTGGATTAAGTTCGATATTTTCGGCATAAGCATTAGTCATAATTTTAACATGCCCATAATTGAATTTAGCATTCATTTCGAGAGCGTCACCCATAAATCCGGTGATATAAGCGTGCAGAAAAACAGTTAGCATAACGCCAACACTTACTACTATAATTGGAAGGCGACTACGACTCTTGTCGCGAATAACGCCATTAAGCAAAAATTTAATCATTGTAATTTCCCCCTTAAAGCTTCTGTTGGATTCATTTTAGCAATTTTTCTTGAAGGAATATAGCTAACTACCGCAGTTGTTATCATAACTATAAGGATAGTTGTAAATATCAAACCAATGCTATAAACCGGGAATAAAGTTTGAGACATAGCCATTCCAAATTGGCTTGCATCAATTGGCAAAGTAAACCCATGGTTTGCCTGCCATGCAAGAAAAGGAATTCCATAAATAGCACCCACAATAGCCGCCAAAATTGAATTCATAGTTCCTTCAACAGTAAACAAACCTACTACTTGTTTACGTGTATAGCCTAATGCAACATATGTTCCTATTTCTTTTTGCCTCCTAAAAATTGACAAAACCTGAGTATCAAAAATTCCAAGCATTGCGAGCAGCAGGAGAATGAAGTAGAATACTGACTGTCCGGCAGTTTTAGTTTTAATCATATTATCAACCTGTTTTGTAAGCTCTTTAAAACTTTTTTGCCTCCACCCTTCAACCTCAATCCAATCAGCCTCACTGTTGCGAAAAGTAAAAATTGTTGCGCTTTCCGGCATAATCATCATTTCTCTCAGCTTTTCAATATCAATATAAATTTGTCCGGCTTCAGCAGATGGAACATTAGAATAGAAAACATCAACAATAACAAGCTCAGCGGCATCAAAAGTGCCATTAATATCTCGCCACCTTAATGTAACATAATCGCCAATGCTAAGTTTAGAGCTTTGGGCTGTCATACCGCCAATTACCGCCGGAATTGCATTTACTACAGTGTCAAGTTTTGAAGTTGGGATTTTTAAAATTGTTTGATTTGGGTTTATCCCTTTTACCATTACAGACTGCATTCTTCCCAAGGGATAAATTGTACCTTGGACAATAAGTATTGGCTCCAAATCACCTGACTTGATAAGCTCACTAAATTCATCAGGCACCTTTGCATTGCTTTCATTTAAAGAAAAGGGGTCTAATGGATCGTATTGTTCATGCCAATATTGCCCACCGCCAATTTCGAAACTAATCATGTCATTCTTAGCCTGATGATCCCATCCAAGCATTACACCTCTCATCCATATAATAACGACAAAAGAGAAAGAGAGTACAATAACATTAAGCCAAGTTCGCAAACCTGCTCCGATGAGGTTTCGGTATGCTAATTTTATTGCGAGTTTCATCGTTTTAGCTTTTAGGATTTTCGACTATAACATCTTTTTCAACCTGACCATCGAGTAGAAATATCTTTCTTCTCAGATAAGAAATTACCTTTTCGTCGTGAGTGGCGAAAATAAAAGTAGTATTAAGCTCTCTGTTAAGGTTAAGCATAGTTTTTAGAATATTATGAGAATTTTTTGCATCAAGGTTAGCAGTAGGTTCATCTGCTAGAACTACAGAAGGTTTTTTAACCATAGCCCTTGCCACAGCAACCCTTTGGCATTCGCCACCTGAGAGCTGGGGTGGTTTAGACTTTTCCTTATCAGTAAGCCCAACCCATTCAAGAGCATCCATAACCATTTTGCGTCTTTCAGATGCACTTTTTTTAAGCAGCAACAATGGAAATTCTACATTTTCATACACAGTATGAACCTGAAGCAGATTATAGCTCTGAAAAATAAAGCCAAGACTTTCCTTTCGAAGTTGAGCCGCATCTTTTTGATTGAGATTTCCAATAGACTTTCCCAGAACTAATACTTCACCTTCTGTAGGAACATCAAGTGATCCAACAATATTGAGAAGAGTGGTTTTCCCGGAGCCGCTTGGTCCGATTAGTCCTGCAAATTCGCCTTTAGTGAAAGTCAGGTCTATCTCTTTTAAGGCTGTAAACTCCCCTTTCCCCATTGGGAAACGTTTTGTGAGTTTTTTGATTTGTATTATTTCCATAAAATTCGTTTTTAAACAGAAAATATTAATAATTATATACCACCATAAGCTGCATTCCTCTGCCGGCAAAGAGTTTAGATGCTTCATTTTGTTGAGGCAAATTAAATGTTTCCGGATTCCAAAATGCCATTATAAAAAATGAAACATTATCTCTACTATGCTGAAAGTTTAAAAAGTTGTAATAGTTTTTGTTAGACCAATCGTAATATACCATTGCGCTTAAATTATTAAAAATATCAAGAGGGTAAGACAATGATGCGGCGCTAAAATATTTTTTATTGGCAAATTCAAGCAAATCTTTATCCATAGAAAAAAACAGCTGTTCAAATGCTGCATATAACCCATTGCCTATGCCGAAAGTATAATCAGTGCCGAAAGTTGCAATATTTTGATTAGTGAAAATTCCTAAATCCTTTCCTTTATGAATAACAGCGGCTTCAAACCACAGACCAACGATTAAGTCCCACTTCCCATCAATTCCAATTCTGTTTTCAGAAATATCTTCAACATTTGGAAGATATAAAAGATTTTGAGTATTGGAATTTCTATGATGAAAGGAGACTGCAATTTCACCTGCCGGCATAGGAGTTTGTATGCGTCCGCCAAATTCAGGAGTTCCTTTAGACGTTTGACCAATCTCCCAGGTTTTAGGCCCATCATTTCCATACAATCCCCATAACCAAATATTTGTATTATTTAAAAAATAATATCTTCCCAGAATACCCCAAACGCCATCGGTGAGTTGAAGAGGATCGCGAGGGTCAACCTGATCAAACCACATTAATGGTCTAAGAAGAGATGCTGATCCAAAATTGATTTTTTGTAATCCAAGCCTTAACTCGAATTGATTTGAAGAAAAACGGCCCCAGAATCTATATGGCTTTATTCTTCCGTCATATTCAATATCATAATTTGAAAACTCAAAACCCGTTGAAGCACTAATGTTTGCAGAAGCCTCAAAATCAAGAGAATAATCTTTACCTAAAAAAAGAGATTGATTTAATTGAGGAATTTCTCTAGCACCAAGCCAAATAGGAAAATCGTTGTTCCTATTATAATTAACAAAATATGAAGATTGATTGCTAAATGAAAAAGAGTAACGTTCTTGTCCGAAAGATACAAAAATCGTTAGTGCTAGATAAACCAATATTGCAGAAAAAACTTTCATGTTAAATTAATTATTATCTCTTGGAAGAATTCCATAAGTAAAAAACCTTGAAAATTCCATAACTAATTCCTGTGGATTTCCGTATAGTTGCAGAAGCTTTGGGTCAGTTATTATTTCACTCATTTTGTTCATCATAATAAGCATACCCTCCGGCTTAAAATCTTTTCGAAACCATCCGTTTTTCTGTGCCAGCTTAAAGTCTTTAATAAGGTTAGCCCAAACCTCAACAGACCTTTTCTCAACATATTCAGATAATCCAAGCTCAGGATTTTTATAAAAATCCATTAAAAAATCTCGACTTATTTCATTAGTGCTATCAGCTTTAAATTTTAACATCAGCTCCACCTTTTGGTAAGCAGTAGTTGACTTATCAGAAATAATCGACTTGAACTTATGAATTCCATCGTCAACTACTTCGTCATAAACAGCTTTTGCAATCTCAATTTTATTTTCAAAATATCTGTAGAAAGTCATTTTACTAACACCGGATTTTTGACAAATCTCCTCGATAGACACTTTTTTAAACCCGTGCTTCCAAAATAGCTCTTTTGCAGTGCTAGTTAGAGAATGATATTTTTTACCCTTATGCATAAAATAAATGTTACTTTTTTGAGTCAAAGTTACGTTTTATTTTATATTTACACAATATCGTAACAAATTTTTAACAATAATTAAAAATAAAATCACAAGCTCTGATTTTATAGGCTCTTGACAAGTGTTAATATAAATGAAGAAGACTTAGAAGGAGAAGAATTTTCTTGTTATGGTTTCAAAGCCATTAGTAATTCGGATAAGGAACACCCCTTTTTGAGGAATACTTTCTCTGATAATAATAGGAGTATTTATTTCTACGTCTGGCAATTTGTTTTCAGCAAGCTGTTTGCCTGTGATTTCAAATATCTGATAAGAAATCATTGGTTGACCTGTACTAACAAGAAGTTCAAGATTACCATCAGAAGCAATCAATTTATGAATAACAAGTCCGTACAAATCTGCATTACAATTAATCAATACGGGATTAAAATCAACTACTTTGCCGTTATAATCGGTTTGCCTAAGTCTATAATAAGTATCTCCAAAATTCACAGAATAGTCGAGCACTTGATAATTATGTTTTTGAGAAGTAGTTCCATTGCCGGGCACATCCTGAACCTTAGTCCAATTTTTCAGATTGTTGCTTTTTTCAACAGTAAAGAACCAGTTATTAGATTCTGAATAAGTTTCCCAGAAAACAATAACATGATCTATCTTGCATTCTGCATAGAATCCAACTAATTCAATTGGGAGAGGATTATCATCAAAATCTGCTCCTATGCCGAATTGTCCGAAAGAGTTTCCAATGTTATTGGAGGTAATTACAACAACGTCATTAATATCATCATAAACGACAGAAGACAATTCTCCGGCAATTGTCCAGGGGCTAGAATCATTATCACGTCTAACCAACCTTAAACCATTTTCATCGGTGATTTCATGGGCAGCTTCTTCTGTTATATCAGAAAGTTGAGCCGTCATTGAAAAATTAAAACCATTTGCAGCCATTCCATCACCTTTAGCAATTTCCCAGACACCTTTTGAGGATATGTGATTAATTATCTGTAATCCATCAAAAATTGGAGGACTAATAAAAGTATCATCTCCATCTATATTGGTATTAAAGTATGTAGTGAGGCTTCCGCCCGGAGATGTATCCCCAAAAGTTATTGAAACAGGATTATAAGAATCGACATCTCCGACAGGAAAGAGAACGGTTTCACCTTTAACCCCATTTTTAGTTCCATCATCAAATTCTATCCATCTTTTAAACGGCCCTACAAAATGCTCGGAAACAAAACTGAGAGCACCTCTACTTGCCTCGCTCACACCAAGAGTAATAACATTTGTACCATTATTAACTATTCCGGCATTAAGAATTAAAGAAGCACCAATATTTATATTTTGAGCAACAATAAAACCGTTAGAGTTATTAAATCTCAAAGCCGGAAAATATAAATCACTAGCTCCCGAAATTGACTGTTGTGATGACCCACGAAAAGTTACAACACCACTTCCCGAGGCATTAAAAACATTTGTTGTCAGGCTATTATTAATTAAGTTGCCAAATAAATCAATATCATCAAAAAGTTCAATATCAGTATTCTCTTCTAAAGTCAAATTACCACCAAACGAGACATAAGTACCAGAAGAAATAATCATTGAGGTATTATCGCTTAGTATAAAATCCTGAGCAATCAGTTTATTAGAATTAAAGGAAATCAATACTATTATATACAAAGCAATAAGCGCCCAGCATAAACCAAAATTGGATTTAGTTCTGCATTTACTGTATGTATTTAAAAAGCATTTCATTTTTCAAGAATATCGGCTAACAATAATTACTAAACTATAATATATCTAAATTTACCGCATAAAATTACTTGAGATTTTAAACAAATATTTACGTAAAACACTGTTTTTGTCTAAATTAGCGCTGCAAACGATACCGCAAACGTTTGCGACGATTTTCCTCCAAATTATTGATATTCAGAACAAAAAACATCTAAAAAATATCCATATTTTAATAGATTTGTGTTGGAAAAAGAAAATCTGGACATATTTTTTGAACAGGTTAATGATTTTTGAAAAAAAAGGATTAAATTTAAGCTTTCATTATTGTTTTATTAATCACAAGTGTTAAAACCTTACAATTATGATTAGGAAAATTAAACTATTATTGCTATTCATGGGTTTGCTTGTTACTTCTGCATTTTCCCAGACAGGGACAATAAAGGGTGTGATAACAGACCGGGCCACAGGTGAGACCTTACCCGGCGCAAACGTTTTGATTGAAGGCACAACAACCGGTGTTATTTCTGATGTTAGGGGAGCCTACAGTATTACAGTGCCAGCAGGCAATGTTTCTGTTAGAGTAAGCTTTCTGGGTTATGATACAGAGATTAGACAGGTTTCAGTTGGTGCAAACGAAACCATTACATTAAATTTTGAACTTTATGCTGATATAATGACTCTTTCAGAGTTTATTGTTATCGGCTATGGTGTTCAGAAGCGTGAAGACATGACAGGCTCTATAGCCGTTATTGACTCAAGAGACTTTAACAAGGGAAACATCACTACTCCTGCAGGTTTATTATCAGGTAAAGTTCCCGGAGTTCAAATCACTTCTGCAGGTGGTGCACCTGGTAGTGGTGATGTAATACGTATCAGGGGCGGCTCATCATTATCAGCCAGCAACGACCCATTAATTGTTATTGATGGTGTTCCAATAGATGGCGGTGGTGTACCCGGAATCAGAAATCCTCTTTCTACAATTAACCCAAGCGATATCGAATCATTTACGATATTAAAAGATGCTAGTGCTACTGCAATTTATGGTTCTAGAGCGTCTAACGGGGTTATTATTATAACAACCAAAAAAGGGAAAGAAGGAATGCCTCTTACATTATCTTACTCAGGAACATACTCTATGTCGAGTAATATTAGAAATGTAGATGTTTTGAGTGCAGATGAATTCAGGAATACTATTAACGAAAGATATGCCGATAGACCTAATGTGCTTAATCTATTAGGAGAGGAAGGAGTTTCAACAGACTGGCAAAAAGAAATATTTCAGGATGCTTTTGCTCACGACCATGTAGTAAGTGGTTATGGCGCATACAAGAAAATTCCTTACAGAGCATCTCTTGGCTATAATGCTCAGGAGGGTGTTTTGAAAAAAGACTATTTACAAAGAGTATCAGCTTCTTTAAATGTTAATCCTTCTTTTTTGGATAATCATTTAAAAGTAAACATTAATGCAAAAGGGGCAAACGTTAACAACAAATTTGCAAATGAAGGAGCAATTGGAGCTGCTGTTATGTATGACCCGACCAAGCCTGTAACAGTTGCAGATACAACCTTCGGTGGATACTTTGCATGGGTTGACGACAGTGGATTACCAAAAAGGGTAGCAACAAGCAACCCTGTTGCATTATTGGAATTAACAGACAATCAGTCATCTGTAAGAAGGTTAATTACAAACGCACAGATTGATTACAAGGTTCATTGGCTGCCTGAGCTTAGGGCAAACCTTAACCTTGCTCTGGATTATTCCGAATCAGAAGGTACTAACTTCACTCCTGATTTCGCTCCATGGGCATATACTTCAGGAGGTAGTACAAGCGCATACGACCAAAAAAGAAGCAATGAATTATTGGATTTTTATCTAAATTATAACAAAGATATTGAATCAATAAAGAGCAATATTGACATTATGGCAGCCTATTCTCACCAAAGATTTTGGTTGCAAGGATCTAACTTGGCCACAAACATATTTGGAAACAGATATGGTGCGCCATTTAATGTTTATGATGGAAAGTTGATAGACCAAGCTGCCGGTTTGGCTGAAGCTAGAAATTATGAGGGAGAAGTTGTTCTTATCTCATTCTTTGGTCGTTTGCAGTATAGTCTTATGAATCGTTATTTGTTATATGTTACAGTTCGTAATGACCATTCTTCAAGGTTCTCACCTGAAACAAGAAGCGGTATTTTCCCATCTGCTGCGTTTGCTTGGAAAATATTAGAAGAACCATTTATGGATAATGCAAATAATGTATCTGAACTTAAGTTGAGATTAGGTTATGGTGTTACCGGTCAACAAGATATTGGAGGTTATTATCCTTATCTTGCAAGATATACTCCAAGTCGCCCCGGCGCTTCATATCCATTTGGAACAGATGCAAGCGGCAATCCTATTTATGTTACAACCATTCGTCCGGAAGGATATGACAGAAACATAAAATGGGAGGAAACCGAAACTTACAATATAGGTCTTGATTTTGGGTTTAAGAAAGATAGATATACTGGGTCTTTAGATTTATATAAAAGAAACACAAAAGACCTTATAAACTTCATTCCGGTTGCTGCAGGATCTAACCTTTCAAACTACATACTAACAAATGTAGGTAGCATGGAAAATCGCGGTATTGAATTATCATTATTTACTAGACCTATCAGCACAAATGAAATAAGCTGGTTAATTGGAATTAACGGAACCTACAATGAAACCAAAATTTCCAAGCTTACTGCTTATGAAGATCCTGATTATATTGGTGTACCTACAGGAGGTATTTCAGGCGGTGTAGGAAACAACATCCAAATTCACACAGTAGGTTTTGCACCTAACTCATTTTTTGTGTACCAACAGGTTTATGATAACGAAGGAAATCCAATAGAAGGACTTTATGTTGACCTAGACGGAGACGGAGAAATTACTTTAGACGACCTATATCGTTTCAACAAACCCACTCCTACTTATTATTTTGGTATAACAAACTCTGTAGATTACAAAAACTGGAGCTTCTCATTTGCCGGTAGAGCAAATATTGGCAACTTTGTATATAACAACGTTAGCTCCGTAAACGGCGAATTAAGCCGCTTACATCGTCCTGAAGGACCATATTTGAGCAATGTTACTTCAGATGCATTGTTATATGAATTTAACAATGCTCAATACTTCTCAGATTTTTACATACAAGATGCTTCATTCTTTAAAATGGATCATATAACTCTGGGATATAACTTTCCTGACCTTGTTTCAAAAGGTTCTAATCTAAATGTATCTTTTGTTGTTCAAAATGCTTTTATGATAACAGGATACAAAGGACTAGATCCTGAAGTGGCCTATGGAGTAGATAACAACATTTATCCGAGACCAAGAATATTTGTATTAAGTTTAGGACTGCAGTTTTAATAATTTTAAAAGTAAATGAAAATGAAAAAATTAGCATTTATCGCCATATTAGCAGCAGGTATATCTTTATTTTTTACTTCCTGCTTAAAGGATCTGAATACAGCTCCTTTGGATGACAACGAAATAACTGCGGCTGATGTATTTAATGACCCTGCAGCATACAGACAATTCCTTGCGAAAATTTATGCAGGCTTGGCTGTTTCAGGTCAGCAAGGCCCCGCAGGTATGGGCGACATTAGTGGTATTGACGAAGGTTTCGGACAATATATCAGAGGCCTTTGGTACCATCAGGTATTATCAACCGATGAAGCTGTTATCGGATGGGATGATCAAACTATCAAGGATTTTGTTTATCAGCAATGGACACCTAGCGATGTGTTTGTTTCAGCTATGTATTACAGAATATTTTATCAGATTTCAATTGCCAATGAGTTTTTGAGAGAGACGACTGAAGAAAAACTTAACAGTAGAGATAATGTAACTCCGGCACTTAGAGATGAGATACAAGTTTACAGAGCAGAGGCAAGATTTTTAAGAGCATTAAGCTATTGGCATGCACTTGATATTTTCGCAAATGTTCCTTTTGTAACAGAAGAAGATCCAGTTGGAAACTTCTTCCCACCACAAATAATGAGGCCCGAGCTATTCAAATTTATTGAAGCCGAACTTGTAGATATTCTTGACGATATGGTTGCTCCAAAGCAAAATGAATACGGCAGAGCTGATAGAGCAGCAGCATGGATGGTTTTAGCCAAACTATATTTGAATGCGCAAATTTATGCAGACGAAAACAGGTATAATGATTGTGTAACAATGTGTAAAAACATTATAGATGCAGGATTTGCTCTTGAAGAAGAATATGAATATCTTTTCATGGCAGATAATATTCTTTGCCAAGATGAAATAATTTTCAGAGTACCTTATCATGGCATTCAGACACAAACTTATGGAGGAACAACATTTATAATATTCGCCAAAACAGGTGGTGAAATGTCGCCTGCAGATTACGGCATTGACGATGGATGGGGTGGATTAAGAACAACCAAAGCGCTTGTAAATCTATTTTCTGCTACAGACCCAAGAGCATTGTTCTTTACTGAAGATCAGACATTAGAAATTGACAATCTTTCGGAATTTACAAACGGATATGCTGTTGAGAAGTTTACAAACATGAAACGTAATGGAACACCCGGAAGCAATGTACAATTTGTTGATACTGACTTTCCATTATTTAGGCTAGCAGATGTTTACTTAATGTATGCAGAAGCTGTATTAAGAGGTGCTACCAACGGAAATCTTTCTGATGCTCTTGATTATGTAAATGAAATTAGAGAAAGAGCTTTTGGAGATTCAAGTGGAAACATAACTTCAGGCGACCTTACTTTAAGTTTCATACTTGATGAAAGGGCAAGAGAACTATACTGGGAAGGCCACAGAAGAACAGACCTTGTTAGATTTAACAAATTTGCCGGAAACACAGGGTATGTATGGCCATGGAAAGGAAGATCTAAAGATGGACTTGCTGTTGCTGCAAAGTACAATGTTTTCCCAATTCCGAATTCGGATATTATGGCTAATCAAAATTTAACTCAAAATGACGATTATTAAAAAACTGACAGCTATGAAAAAGATAAGCTTAATTCTTGCAGTACTTATTGGTGTTTTTGCATTCTTTATTTCCTGTGAGAAATACGATAAAGTTGTGCTGGACATGGAAGATACCATTGCCCCACAACTAACAAATCCTGCTGATGGAGGCACTTATGTTTTGTTAAAAAGTGAAGCCAACAATGTTTTTGCATCCTTTGCTTGGACAGAAGCTGTTTATAATGTTGAAGGTTTGCCGCAAGTAAAATACATTGTTCAGGTTGATTATGCAGATAGCTTGTTTAAAAACGCTAGAGATCTAGCCAACACAGCTGATCTTTCTGCCGACGTTACTGTTACAACTCTGAACCAGCGTTTACTCGCATTGGAAGCAGAACCCGGACAGGCAAAAGAATTTGCATTCAGAGTATTCTCGTATATTTCTATAGATTCAGAATACACTTATGCATACTCTGAGACTATTACTCTTACAATTACTCCTTATGCTGATACAGTTACTGCAAATCCTATTTATTTACTTGGAAATGCAACTGCTGCAGGATGGAGCAATACAGCAGCGCTTGAATTGACGCCAATTAGCGGAGGTCTTTATGGAATAGTGGCTGCACTTAATGGACAATACATCAAATTTATTTCCGTACTAGGCCAATGGGCTCCACAGTGGGGAAAAGATGAAGGAGATGCAAATGAAGGAACGTTAGCATACAGACCAACAGAGGCAGTTGCCGACCCACCTGCTATAGATGTTTCAACATTGCCTCCGGGTGAATATTATATCCTTGCCGATACTGCGGCTCTAACATACAAAGTTACCCCAAGTACAATGGAGCTTTATTTGATGGGAACAGCAACAGAGGCAGGTTTAAACAACACATCAGCTTTGGCAATGACTAAAGATGGCGTTGGTAAATTCAGCATTACAACTGAACTAACATCCGGCGGAACATTATTCTTCATTGAGGTATTAGGAGAAAATCTACCTATGTTCGGAACAAATGCAGAAGGAACAGCTGAAGAAGGCAAACTAGTTCGTCGCGCTACAGCAGGAGATCCTGAGGTAATTATGATTCCTGCTCCAGCAGCATCAGGCGAATACTTAATTGAGGTAAATCTAAGTAAGCGGACATACACAATCTCCGCAAAATAATAATTAGTGGTTTGGTTTTAAAAAAAGGCGCAGAATTTTTGCGCCTTTTTTTTAGATTCGATGCGCTGGCAAAAAACATTGAGTCCTGAGTCATAAGTCGAAAGTCGGCAGTCGAAAGTCGAAAGTTTAAAACCCTATACCTCTATACCCCTATACCTTATTTCCACCACCCCCCCAAGCCCCCTAAAGGGGGAGCTGATGACAGTTTTCGTATACCTAAATCCCAAGCCGGCCAAATTTAACCAGACCAAATTATTCAGGGAAAGGGCTTGACCTGTCCCAGCTTGACCAATCCCAAATCCGATATTTCAAATCCGACATCCCAAATCCCACCAACCCCCAAGCCCCTTAAAGGGGGAGCTGATGACAGTTTTCATACCCTATACCTTTATACCCTTATACCCTATACCCCTCCCTACCTATAAGCTTCAAAGCAATACGCGTGCATATGTGTAAGAGCTACGACTTTTCCTTTTTCGTTGCCTTGGCCGGGGATTACATATACTGCGTTGGTGCGGAATTCTGCATTGCTGCCTTCTATTAGCTCTGCATCTAGTCGCCAGACCGTTTCGCCTGTATATACATCAACTGCGTGAAGTTTACCTGTGCTGCCGCCTACAAAATATACAACACCATTCATATAGCTCATCCTGCTGCTTGTACCTGCACCCTCGCCTGTCCACACAACACCGCCTGTCTCAGGATTCAACCTGTATAGCTTACCATCTTCACACAAGGCTA
>Ga0208244_100654_pt1 | contig 28843 bp, 22 predicted proteins | sample SubbioCR12Aug_5A_FD_184828 | JGI IMG/M metagenome (GOLD analysis project Ga0208244, IMG submission 184828) | Serpentinite rock and fluid subsurface biosphere microbial communities from McLaughlin Reserve, California, USA - CR12Aug_5A (SPAdes) | ecosystem: Environmental > Terrestrial > Deep...
GGCTTATCAGGCAATACTTTCCTAAAGGGTCTTCTTTTGAAAATATTACTAATCAACAAATTCAATATGTTCAACACAAGTTAAATAACAGACCAAGAAAAAAATTGGGGTTCTTATCACCAATTGAATTTTTATCATTAAATTTGATTAAACAAAAAGTTGCATTTGTGACTTGAATTCAGCAGACATTATACAACCCTGCTTTGTATTTCTTCAAATTTTCTGGATTTTTAAACCATGCAATAGTTTCTTCAAGACCCTGTCGTAAATCGTATCTTGGTTTCCATCCGGTTAGTTCTTTTGTCAAATTATTATCGCCCCACAACCTGAAAACTTCAGATTTTTCGGGTCTGATTCTTTGTTCATCTGTTATAAAATTAACATCGCTTTTCATAATATCTTTTATCAAATTGAGAATATCGGCAATAGATATCTCAAAGTTTGATGCAATGTTTATTTCTTTTCCTATGGTTTTGTCCGATTCGGCAATTGCTAAAAAGCCTTCGCAGGTGTCTTTTACGTAGTTAAAGTCTCTTGTTGGAGTCACATCACCCAGCTTTATTTCTTTCATGCCGTTTGCTATCTGGGTAATTATGGTAGGTATAATTGCTCTTGCAGATTGCCTTGGTCCATAAGTATTAAAAGGTCTTACCGTGGTAATTGGCAGTTCAAAAGAATTATAAAAACTCATAGCCATCGCATCCGCTCCAATCTTTGATGCTGAATATGGCGATTGTGGTTGCTTGGGGTGCTTTTCATCAATCGGGACATATTGTGCAGTGCCATAAACTTCAGATGTTGAGGTATTCAAAACTCTTATTCCTCCAAGCTCTTTTGCTGCCTGGCAAACATTAAGAGTCCCCTTTATGTTTGTATCAACATAGCTATCCGGAGCATGGTATGAATAAGGTATTGCTATTAATGCCGCCAAATGAAAAACGATATCAACATCCTTCATTATGTGTTTCACAAAGTGAGGATCGCGAATATCCCCTGTTACTATTTCAAGATTTTTGTTGGCAGGAATGTCTTCAAGCCATCCCCAATAGTTAAAGGAGTTGTAATATGATAGCGCTCTAACTTTGTATCCTTTTTCTAAAAGCAGCTCAGTAAGATGAGAGCCTATGAAGCCGTCGGCGCCGGTGATAAGTGCGTGTTTCATGTGTTTTGTTTATTCGTTTAGTTGTTTAGGCGTTTAATCGGGAGTTGCGTAGTGCTAGTTTGTGCTTTTTCGACTCAACAAATCAACAGTTAAACAATTCAACAATATAACATTTAGTTGTTTAGGCGTTTAATCGGGAGTTGCGTAGTGCTAGTTTGTGCTTTTTCGACTCAACAATTAAACAATTCAACAATAGAACATTTAGTTGTTTATGCTATTTAATCGAGATTTGCGTAGTGCATTAAGCTTGTTTGATATTCTTTCAATTTGCAACCGAATGTTTACCAAATCACTTTCATTTGAAAATCCTAATTCAAACGAGATAATCATTTGGTTTAGCAATTCCATTAAACTACTGTATGCTAACTGATAAAAATGCGCCTGATCTCTAGCTGAAGTTCTTGAACATCCTTCTGCAATATTTGAACAAACAGACGTTGCAGATCGTCTCATTTGAGAAACAAAACCATATTTTTCTTCATCTGGGAAAGCACTTGTAAGCTTATATACCTGAACAGTCAAATCCTTGCTTTCTTTCCAAACTTCAAGCTTTTCAAAACTAAACATATGTGGTGTTTCTTTAATTGACATTGGCTTGGATGTTTAGGCGTTTAGTTGTTTAGTCGCAATAGTCCGAGCATATTTTTTTTAAGATGGCTTTTCCCCATTAAACGCCTAAACGATTAAACAATTAAACATCTCAACGACTAAACGATTAAACCCCCTCCCACAGCTTCGCCCTGTCACTCCCATTCTATGAAATGACCATGTGTCTTTATTATCAATTGCTTCAGGCGTTTTTTTCGCCTTTTTATTTTATGTTTTCCCAGAGCAAAAATGCTTCGGGACTATCTTTTAAGCAATCTTCCTTTTCATCAGAAGTTGCTATTACATATCTGATTTTTCTATTTATAAGCGATTCTGCTTTCTCTATAAGCTTAAGCAGATATACTTTGTCAACTCCATTTCCAACCAATACAACATCAATGAAAGGTCCGTCGAGACCTTTAGCAAAAGATCCTGTGAGATAAGCGCTTTCCAAATTTCCAAGCCTGATAACTACCCTGTCAATTACATGATCAATTCCGGTATGTTTAAGTAAAAGATTGTGAATGTCCTTGAAAAGAGGGTGTTTTGTGTTTGCAGTATAAAGCTTTTTATTGCCAGAGGCTTGAGTTTTAAGCATTCCAGCTTCCTCAAGTCTATTAAGCTCAACTCGGATTGAGTTTGTAGACTCCCCAAATTCCGATTCTAAATCGCGCAGCCATGAAGTAGTATTGCTGTTTAGAAAAAACTTAAGCAGCAGCCTTATTCTGGTCTTTGATGTTATAAGCGTCTGAAGCATAACATAGTTTGAGTAACAAATTTACTCAATCTTTTTAAAATGATTGAGTTTTGTGTAATATTTTTATTGGTTTTATACGGCTTTTCTATTGAAAATGTTTTGAAATAACAATTTCTAAGGAATTTACGTAATTTCATTTGACCACATATTTTATGATAAAAGTTGAAAACTCTGTTAATAATGAGAATTTCAATGTTGTAAAATAGCATTAGTTTTCTTTAAATTTGCATAAAACAGATTAATGCAACAAATAAGCTGGTACGCTGCTCATACAAAACCCAGAAATGAAAAAAAGTCCGCCGGGCTTTTATTGAATAAGGGTGTAGAGGTCTTTTTACCACTTCAAAAAACTCTTAAGCAGTGGAGCGACCGAAAAAAGTGGGTTGAAATTCCTCTAATAAATTCTTATATCTTCGTCAAAACAGATTTATCAGACTACTTAGAGATTCTAAATACTCCCGGAATTGTCAGAATAATAGGATTTGAAGGAAAGCCTGTTCCTATTCCTGATAAACAAATAGATACTTTAAAAGCTATCATTTCAGAAAACATTGAAGCAGAGGCTACTACTGAATTTATTCCTGAAGGTAAAAAAGTAGAAATATTGTATGGATCGCTAAAAGGTCTCACTGGTGAGTTAATTTCTTATCGAGGAAAGAAAAAAATTCTGATTCGGCTTGAAATCATTAACACTTCGGTTAAGCTAAATATTCCTGCAAATTTTGTAAAAGAAATCAGATAATACCGCAATTTCATTTTTTTCAAAAAGATAGTCTAGTGCTTTGTTTTTGAAACTAATTAGGTGAATTACTGTATAATACAATTGAAGTTCTACTTAATTTTGAAACACTTAAAACTTGTTTGTGGAAGTACTAGAAACAAAGGATATAAACGTGAAACTCAGTCCCAAAAAAATTGTGAAAAAAAGGAAAGATAAAGGCGTTCTTTCTTTCGATAGGGGTATTCGCAATTTTATTTCGCAATTTGTTGCCTTAGATAATTCTTCCAACAAACTAATTGCTACATCCACACAATTCAATATTGAGACCCTTAACCCTGAGGAAACTAAAAACATCGTTAACATTAAGAGGATTAACGATATCAGGCGACTAAATAAGTTTTTTGTCGCAGTAAATGAAAAACTTCCTGTTAATGGCTTATATATAGGTTGTTGTGAAACTCTTGAGCTTAGACGGAAACGCTTGCTTAGAAAATACCCATGGGTTTTGAATAGAATATATCTATTTATGGATTTTGTTTTCAAACGAGTTATCCCAAAGCTTCCAATCACAAAGCAAGTTTATTTTGGACTTACCGGAGGAAGGAATCGAGTTCTTAGCAGAGCTGAAACTCTTGGGCGTCTTTATAGTACGGGTTTCTCTATTGTTGAAGAAAAGGTAGTTTGCGGAATGTTTTTCTTTGTTGCAAAGAAGGTTTCTAAACCTAAGCCGGTGCATAATGCATCTTATGGCGCGGTTTTCAAGATGAAGCGTACAGGGAAAAACGGAAAAACAATCTATGTTTATAAAATGAGGACTATGTATCCCTTCTCGGAGTTTCTGCAGCCATATGTTTATGAAAAAAACAAGCTTGAGCCGGGTGGTAAATTCAAGGATGATTTTAGGATATCTGCAATAGGGAAGGTTTTTCGCGCTCTTTGGATTGATGAATTGCCAATGCTTCTAAATCTTTTTAAGGGTGATATAAAAATTGTTGGAGTGCGGCCACTAAGTAAACAATATCAAACCTTATATCCATCGGATTATTTAAAGTTCAGACATAAATTCCGACCGGGACTCATACCCCCATATTATGCCGACATGCCAAAAGGGATTGAAGCGATTGTAGAATCAGAAAAACGATACCTCGAAGCATACCTTAAAAACCCAATTGTAACGGATTTTAGATATTTCTGGAAGGCCTTCTATAATATTGTATTTAAGAGAGCAAGGAGCAAGTAGCCGGGAGTTACCCCTAAATCCCCTAAAGGGGACTTCCGCAACTAACTGTTATTTATGCGTTCCCCTTTAGGGGACAGGAGTTAACAAAGCTAGCTAGTAGAGCTAAATAATTTTGTCATTAAAATCGGTATTCTAAGCTTAGAATAACAGCATTTGCCTTATTTCAAGAATTATATTCCGAATTCTTTTTTCAGAACATCAACAAAATCAAGTTTTTCCCACGCAAAGAATTCTGCTTTTTTAAAGTATTTAGTTTTGCCTCCAACTACTTTTTCAACAGTGTCTTTGTCTTTATAAAAAACCTCAACTTCTTCAACATGAGGAGTTCTTCCAAAATGTCCGTATGTAGCAGTTCTTTGGAAAATTGGGTTTTTAAGTCCAAATCTTTTTACAATTGCATACGGTCTAAGATCAAACATCTTACTAATTTTTTCGGCTATTTCTGCATCAGTAAGTTTTACTTTTGCAGAGCCATATGTGTTTACAAAAACGCCCACTGGTTCAGCTACGCCTATAGCATATGCAACTTGCACCAAAACCTCACCGGCAATACCAGCAGCAACCATGTTTTTAGCAATATGCCTAGTTGCGTATGCAGCAGAGCGGTCAACTTTACTTGAGTCTTTTCCTGAGAATGCACCACCACCATGTGCACCTTTTCCACCATAAGTATCAACGATTATTTTTCTACCTGTAAGGCCTGTGTCTCCGTGAGGACCACCAATAACAAACTTTCCTGTTGGGTTAACCAAAAGTCGGTAATCATCCTTAAACAATTCTTGGAGTCTTTTAGGCAGAGTGGCAACTGCCCTAGGAATTAAAATGTTGCGCATATCGCTCTCAATTTGCGAATGCATTTTTTTGTCGGCTGCCAATTGAGCATCTATTGATTCATTTGCAGGTTTTACAAAATCATCATGCTGAGTAGAAAGAACAATGGTATTTATTCTCACAGGCTTATGGTTTTCGTCGTACTCAACGGTAACCTGAGATTTGCTATCGGGTCTTAAGTATGTCATTTCCTTGCCTTCTTTTCTGATAGCAGCAAGTTCTTGTAATAAGATGTGCGACAAATCTAAAGACAGTGGCATATACTCATCTGTCTCAAGAGAAGCATATCCAAACATCATACCTTGATCTCCAGCACCTTGATCTTCATCTTTCTGTCTTACTACACCTTGATTTATATCTGCAGATTGTTCATGAATTGTTGAGATGATACCACAAGAATCTGCCTCAAATTTATAATCTGATTTAGTATATCCTATTTCGTTAAGAACTCTGCGCACAACGGTTTGTATGTCAATATATCCATTAGTTCTAACTTCACCACTGCAAACTACAAGTCCGGTTGTACAAAGAGTTTCGCAAGCAACCTTTGATTCTGAGTCGTGACGAAGAAATTCGTCTAGTAATGCATCTGAAATTTGGTCCGATACTTTATCTGGATGTCCCTCTGAAACGGACTCTGAAGTAAATAAATATCTCATTGTTGTAATCTTTATATTTTAAAATTGAAAATTTTCAAGTGGCAAAGTTAATTAAAAATGTTAATTATCAAGATTTCACAGATGTTAACTGTCTAAAAACTTCCTCAAGGCTTTGTTCTTCAACCCCAATAGTTAATATAACCCAGTTGTTTGCTGAGGATATTTTGAAGATTTCAGGACGAATATCTTTATCAGTATTTGTAAACACCTTGTATTTATTTCCGTCTTGAACAACATTTGTAACACCTTCAATAGCTTTTAAAACCATAGAGTCTATTTTTTGTTCAAACTCTACAAAAACAGTTTTGTTAAGATTTGAGAAGGCTTGCATTTGTTCGGTTGGTGCATCAGCAACAATTTTCCCTTTATTAACAATAATAACTCTATTGCACATGGCTTCAACTTCTTGCATAATATGAGTGGATAATAGTATTGTTTTCTCTTTTCCAATCTCAGAAATCAAGTTTCTTATATCTACGATTTGATTGGGGTCTAAGCCTGAGGTTGGTTCGTCAAGAATAATTACTTCCGGGTCGTGTATTAAGGCTTGGGCTATACCTACTCTTTGTCTGTATCCTTTAGATAAGACCCCTAATTTTTTATGAATTTCCGGCAAAAGTCCCGTTTTTTCAATAATATAATCTATGCGACTTTTCGTTGAATTGCCTAATTTATGAACACCGGCAATAAATGACAGATACTCCTTTATATACATGTCGAAATAAAGGGGATTGTTCTCGGGAAGATACCCTACCCTCTTTTTTACCTCCATAGATTGGGTTGCAACATCAAATCCACAAACTGACACCATTCCTAAGCTTTGTGGAATATAACAAGTTATGATTTTCATCATGGTCGATTTCCCAGCGCCATTCGGCCCCAGAAAACCAACCACCTCGCCTTTTTTCACATTAAATGAAACATTGTCAAGGGCTTTTTGCTTACCGTATAATTTGCTAACCGATTCAACTATTATTGACATAATTATAAATTTGAATGTGCGAATTTACAAAAAAATAAACGCTTATTCTTTTCCCGATATTTTTCTTAATTTTATGCAAAATCAAAATATTGTAAAACATTGACTGGAATTGTTATAAAATCGACCGGAAGTTGGTATTCGGTTATGCAAGATGTTTCGCTAATTGTTACTCAATGTAAGCTTAGAGGAAAATTTAAGTTTAAAGCAAACAAATTTACTAACCCAATCGCGGTAGGCGATGTTGTTGATTATACAATAGGTTCTGACCAAACAGGCATTATAACAAACATTCACGACAGAAAAAATTATATAGTCAGGAAATCAATCAAGCTTTCAAAACAAGCTCATGTAATAGCTGCAAATATTGATCAAGCTGTACTTATTGCCACAATCGCATTACCTCGAACAACAACAGGTTTTATTGATAGGTTTCTCGCAACAGCAGAAGCTTATTCAATTCCATCAGTAATTGTATTTAACAAAAGTGATCTTTACGGAGGAGCCGAAATTGAAAAATTCAATGAATTAAAGGGTATATATGAATCCATAGGATATAAGTGCTATTTAGTTTCTGCTCTAGAAAAAACAATACTTGATGATTTTAGTAATTTATTGAAGGAAAAAATTTCTTTATTGGCTGGACATTCAGGAGTTGGAAAATCTACACTTATCAATTCAATTGAGCCTAGATTAGATTTAAAAACCGGAAATATAAGCCTTGCTCATTCTAAAGGCAAACATACTACAACCTTTGCTGAAATGTTTATGCTGTCAAACGGGGGCTTTATTATTGATACTCCGGGCATTAAAGAATTCGGACTTTCTGATGTTGAGCCTTGGGAAGTAGCTCACTATTTCCCGGAGATGAGAGCTTTATTTAATGAGTGTAAATTTGATAATTGCACCCACGATCATGAGCCGGGGTGCAAGGTTATAGAAGAATTGCAGAAAGGAAATATAAGTCTGTCAAGATACTCCAGCTATATTAGTATGCTTTATGGTGACGATAATAGAGGGTAGATTGGGTATCAAGAATCAGGTGTCAGGCATTGAATTTTAGATTTGATGACTGTCTGCTGCTGACTTACAACTTACAACTTACATATGAGGGCATTAATACAAAGAGTAAAAAGAGCATCGGTTACAATAGATGGGAAAACATATTCCGAAATAGGACAAGGAATGTTAATTCTGCTTGGTGTTGAAGAAGCGGATACAAAGGATGATATTGAATGGCTTGTTGGTAAGATTTCTTAGCTTAGAATATTTGATGATTCTGAAGGTATAATGAATCTTTCAATCTGCGATATTGAGGGAGATTTTTTGGTGGTAAGTCAGTTTACGTTACATGCGAGCACAAAAAAGGGCAACAGACCCAGCTACATAAAGGCTGCCAGGCCTGAAACTGCAATTCCGTTGTACGAAAAGTTTGTAGAATGTCTTAAAAAAGACAGTGATTTGCAAGTTAAGACAGGTGTTTTTGGCGCTATGATGGATGTAGAGCTGATAAATGACGGACCTGTAACAATAATGATTGACAGCAAAAGCAGGGAATAAAAAAAAGGGAAGCACCGCGCCCCCCTTTATCTTCAATCTTATGAATCTGTAATCTTAAATCTAATATGCCCATTTCAACCAGATAGCACCCCAAGTAAATCCACCTCCAAAAGCAGTAAGAATAATATTATCACCTTTTTTGAACTTAGATTCATTTTCCCAAATACATAAAGGGATTGTGGCATTAGTTGTATTTCCATATCTTTCGATATTGATAATTGCCTTTTCCATTGGCAATCCTGTTCTGCGCGCTGCTGCTTCAATAATTCTAAGATTTGCCTGATGCGCTATTAAGTATGATATATCTTCAGGTTTAAGATTATTTTGTTGCATTACTTGAAGAGAGATATCACCCATTTTTGTAACAGCAAATTTGAAAACAGCCTGACCTTCTTGATAAATATAATGTTCACGGGCGTCGACTGTTGCATGAGATGCGGGTTTAACCGATCCTCCAGCTTTCTGATGAAGATGAATTCTTCCGGAACCATCAGTTCCAAATGCATGATCCATTATTCCAAACTCTTCGGTTGTGGGCTCTAGAAGAACTGCTCCTGCCGCGTCACCAAAAATCACACATGTTTGTCTGTCTTGGTAATCAACGATTGAAGACATTTTGTCGGAACCAATAACAATAACCTTTTTATATTTTCCAGAGCTTATAAAGTTTGATGCTGTGACTAAGGCGTAAATAAAACCTGAACAAGCAGCATTCAAATCGTAGCTGAACGCATTTTTTATCCCCGCTTTATCACTAATAATATTAGCAGTAGCCGGAAATTGCATATCACCTGTAACGGTTGCGCAAATAACCAAGTCAATTTCAGATGGGTCAATATTCTTTTTTTTCAGCAGAGCTTTCACTGCTTCAGCACCCATATCTGAGGTGCCTTTGCCTTCTCCTTTTAGAATATGTCTTTCTTTGATACCTGTGCGAGTCATTATCCACTCATCTGTGGTATCAACCATTTTTTCAAGTTCCTTATTGTTTAAAATATAGTCTGGAACAAATACCTCTATACCAGTAATTGCTGCTCTTATTTTTGTCATTACAATATGATTATATTAAAAAACTATTCAGTGTCTCCGTTGTTAATTTTCAAAGCATTGAATTTGCTGAGTGCATCAGAAATTTTATCATTAATCTTTGCATTGAAAACATCTTTAGAAAGTATTAACATGTTTTTGATTGCAACATTATTTGAAATACCATGTCCAATCAAAACAGTTGAGTTTATACCTAAAATAGGAGTTCCCCCATAAAGTTCATAATTAAATCTATTTATAAACTCATCTGTAAGGTTTCTTTTCATGAGCAATCTATACATTGCTTCAATCTGCTTCAAAACGATATTACCGACAAAACCATCACACACAACAACATCAACTTTGTCGGGTTTGAAAAGATCACGACTTTCAATATTTCCAATAAAATTAAAGTCTTTGGAGTCTTTCATTAAGCGATATGCTGACTGACAAAGAAGGCTACCTTTTTCTTCTTCGCTGCCAATATTAAGCAACCCAACCTTTGGGTTAGGAATTTTATAAACAGATTCGGCATAAATACTTCCAAGAACACCAAATTGGTATAAAACGTCGGGTTTGCTATCGGGATTGGTTCCTACATCAATAAGAACTCCGGCCCCGCCATTTTCTTTTGGAAGAATAGATGTAGTTGCTGGTCGTATTATTCCAGGAATAGGATTTATGCTATAAATAGACCCTACAACCATTGCTCCAGTATTTCCTGCGCTGGAGAAAGAATCTATTTCTCCTTTTTTCAACAGTTTAAACCCTTTTGCTATACTTGAGTCGGGTTTGTTTGTAAATGCCTTAATGGGAGAGTCTCCCATTTCAATTACTTCTGAAGCATGAACTATTTCAAAATCTTCAGCCTTGCCACCTTGCTTTTCGAGTTCGTCTAGTATTGCATTTTCATTTCCAATTAGAACGATTTTGTCGCCATTAGAAATCTCTTTTTGGGCTAATATTGCGCCACCAACTGTTGCTGCAGGAGCATAATCACCACCCATAACATCTAGGCCGATTTTCATAGCAAAGAATTTAAATTATACTGATTTATTAAGCATTAAGCAGTAGCTGCTTTTTCAACAGCAACCTGTCCGCGATAATAACCACACTCTGGACAAACTCTGTGCATCAGTTTATAAGAACCACAGTTTGAACATGCAGAGATAGCAGGTTCAGTAGCTTTATAATGCGTTCTTCTTTTGTTTTTACGCTGCTTCGAAATTTTACTCTTGGGATGTGCCATAATTACTAAAAATTAAACGTTTAATATGTATTTTAATCAAATTTCAACTTCTTCAACTCTTCCCATCTTGAATCGGTCTGAGTCGCCTTTTTTTTATTACTTTTTGAATGAGACAAGTTTTCCAGCCTCTTAATAACTTCTTTGTCACAATTCATTCTATCGCCAAGCCCTCCGGGATGAACACGTTTTGCCGGCAACGCAAGATGAATGAACTCATAAATATATTGAGCAACATTAATTTCAGCCTGAGTTGTCGGAATAACAATTATTTCATCCGATTGCTCTAGATAAAATTCTCCAAATTTAAAGATCAATTTACTGTCTATAATAATATCTTGAGGATAATCATCAAGACACAGATCACATTCTAAATCAACATAGCCCTTAATAGAAAAATCCAGAACAAGCATATCGCTTTTCTTTTCCAATAAAAGGGCACATTTTACATTGCCTGATTTAACTTCGCTCTCATTAAAACAAGAAAAAAACTTCTCATTTATTTTATAAGAAAACTCATGCTTTCCTAGGGAAAGTCCTACATAAGCTATCTGAAACTCCTTTAATGCCGCCAAAGTACTATCAGATTATTTAAGGGTGCAAAATTACAATTAATTATTTAAAACAAAAACATTATTAGTTTTTATTTGAACGCCTTTTCAAGAAGGGCATCTCCACCCAGTTTAAGGCGATTAAAATATTCGGGCACTTCTTTTCCGCAAAGACTATTTACATATAGCTTTGCAAGATATTGAGCCAGCATAAAACCTTGTCCTCTCAGACCTAAAAATAATCCTTTGTCAACATCAATAATCATTTTTGGTTCTATATAATACCCAGCCCAAAGCGCCTGAAAACCAACTGCTGATATTTCTGGTATCCATTCTGTAAATATTTCAGAAACTATTTCCGCAAATTCTTTGGAATTTACTTTTAGGTCTTTGTCTGTTTCGAGAGGTTCTAAAGCAGGAGAAGCACACCCTATAATCTGTCCTGTGTTGCCGAGTTGTTGTCCATACACTGCAGTAAACCCTTTGTAATGTCTCCTGTCGATAAGCATATCAAGAGGGTTGCCGTTAACTCCAAGCATTGGCAATCTTCTTGTAATAAAAGCCTGATGTTTTACAGGGAATAGACCTGTTTCTATTCCAAGCATATGAGCAAATTTATTGCCTTCATCTCCAAGGGCATTAATAAATATAGGAGTGCGATACTCAACATATTCACCCCCGTGAATTTTTACAATTGCTTTATAAACATCTCCTTCTTTGCGAACATCAATAAGTTCGCTATCCTCAAGAACAGTTCCTCCGCTGTTTACTCCAACTTTTCTAAGCACATCAATAACTTTACCTGGAGTAGCTTGCCAGCATTCGCTTGTTTTAAGAGCAGCTATATAGTTTTTATTGTCAACATTAAAATATGGAGAGATCTCACTTTTAAACTGATTCGGGTTAAGCATAATTGCTTTTTGCCACGACATTGAATCTTTCAGAGCCTTGTACATTTGCTCATCATGGGCGAATGTAACATAATTAATCAGTCGAAAATCGACATCTCCAATCTTCTGCAATTCCTGAAATAATTCGAGGTTATGTCTTGCGATATCTGTAAGTTCGGGCAGACTAAACACAGGTCTTCCTCCTGCAATATTTCTCCAAGAAGATCCGAAGCCATAATTTAATAATGTCGGCTTATAGCCTTCTTCTGCAAGGAATCTGAACAGAGAGCTGCCGGCAATTCCACCACCTGCAATAAGAGACTTGACCTCCACAATCTTGTTGGCTTTTCCTATTGCATTTGTGATCACTTTTTCCTTCAATGCAGTAGGATATAATTCTCCTATTGTAATTTGATTAGAGAGTGGCGCTCTTGGAGTTGAACTTCCAATAAGCTCTATGCCTTTGGGTCTTAAGTTCATTTTCAACCTTTGAATACATCTTTTACCACGGCAAGGCCCCATCCCAAGGTGAGTTGTGTGCTTAATTTCCTCTACAGATATATATTTACGATCGCCAATAATTTCCATAACATCATCAAAGCCAACATCATCACAATGACACATAAAAATTTCTGATGTGACCTTTTCTTTATGTGGTTTTGTTGTAAGTTTTTCAGGGAATTCTTCTTTAATTATAAACCCTCTAACTTTTAACATATCTTCTTTATTCATATCAGAAGATTTTACTCTTGCAATATGAGTTAGATTAGGCTTGCGAAGAATTTTTTGAATAACTCCTTCTCCAAGAATATTTGCATAATTATCAACAAGAAAAACGTCCTTTCCTTCTTCCATATCAAATTCTATAGGTAAAAAGAACACTCCTGTTTTGAGATTATATCCAAAAATGGCCAATCCAGGGCACTGATAAACACAATCCATGCAACCAACACATTTTTCAAAATCAATTTGAGGAACTGTGCTTGTTGAGGATTTAGTAATTGCGCCATATTTACATGCAAATGCGCAAGGATTACAAGCAAATCCGTATAAGCAATCAATTTGCACAAAAGGTTTCTCCAATCTTTCTTCTGTCGGAAGAGCAGGCTCATCTATTACTTTAATAGGATGCTGTTGAGAATCTATATATTCTTTAGATACATTGAGATATTCATCATATTTAAACCTAATGCCTTGATTTTCCAAAATTTCATATGCCACCTGTTTGCCTCTGAGAACAGCACTTGTCCCCTCTCCTATTCTGACGGCATCACCAGCTCCATAGCAATTTCTTCCAAACATTTCATATCCCTTAATAAGAAGAGCATCATCCGGCATTAGTCCGGTGCAAATATTAATTACATCAATATCTTCAACCACAAATTCGGTTCCCGGAATAGGTTTAAAATTTTCTGCTTTAGCAAGCACGGCACCTCTAATTCCATCCCCCTTTTTGTTGGGTAATGCTTCTATAATCATTGTGGAAAGCATAACCGGAATACCAAGCCTGCGAACTCTGTTTGCCTGTACCGGAAATCCGCCTTCGTTTGGTTGAGCTTCGATTATTGCCTTAACTTTTGCTCCTGCTTGAGTAAGCTGATAGCTTGTAAGATACCCTATATTTCCGGCTCCAACCGTAAGAACGCTTTTACCTAAGAGAGTAAGCTCAGTGTTCATCATTTTTTGAACTACAGCGGCAGTATATACTCCGGGAAGGTCATCATTATGAAAAGTTGGAAGAAATGGAACTGCACCGGAGGCAACTACAAAGTGCTTACAATCAATATAAAAAATTTCATTTGATTTAAAGTTTTTAACAGCAACCCTATTACCTTCAAACACATCCCAAACTGTACAGTCGAGCATTATACCAGAATGATCTTCTCCAGCTAAAGTCTTAGCTATTTCAAAGCCTCTCATTCCGCCGTATTTTTTCTCTTTTTCAAAAAAGAAAAACTGATGTGTTTGCATATTAAACTGACCACCAATCTGTGAATTGCTGTCAACAACTATATTGCTAACATTATGTTCGTTTAAAATTTCACGAGTAGCCAATCCAGCAGGTCCTGCACCTATAATTACAACATCCGTTTTGTATACCTTTACAGCTTCCGTTTTTTCGTATTTTGTTGGTTTTGTAACAAAATCATGAGGTATTTCAATAACCTCCTTAATATTGTCAACATTTGTAATACAAATTCGTTTTATAATACCATCTACCAACATTTCGCAAGCACCACATTTGCCAATGCCACATTCAAGACTTCTGCTGCGATGAGCAAGACTATGACTGTGAATAGGAAACCCTGCCTGATGCAAGGCTGCTGCAATTGTAAACCCCTTTTCTCCTTTTATTTTTTCCCCTTTGTATGTAAACTCAACATAAGCCGGTTTTGGAACAGATATTATTGGATGTTTATCTATCTTTTGCATTTATAAAATTTTTTCGAAAATATAATTTATCTATTTGCTTAATAGCGTTTTAAAAACATCCGCAAAGGTAAGGGATTTAAAAAATTCATATCAGGAATTAAGAAATTTTTTATTTTGCCTCAAACAAATAATATCAATGCTTGTTTTGTGTTTAAAGTTTTATATAGTATTTTAAACACTTATATAATTAGTAATTATGAAATTCAACTACAAAATATCATATATATTAAACATTTTAGCTATTCTGCTTCTTTTTAGCACACACGCTGTATCGCAAACCGGAGGAATTAAAGGGCGAGTCTATAATGAAAAAAACAATGAGGCGGTTCCATTTGCAAATATTGTTATACAAGGGACAACAACCGGGAGTATATCAGATTTTGATGGAAACTTTATTTTTGCCGGTTTACAACCGGGGTTTGTTCGCTTAGTTATTTCGGCAGTTGGCTTTGAGCAAAAGATTACGGAAGAAATAATGATTTCGAATTCAAGAACTGCAAACATTGACATTCCAATGAAAGAGATGGACTTTTTGCTTGACGAGGTTGTGATTTCAGTATCTCAATTTCAGAGAAAGGAAGAAAGTCCTGTGTCGATGAGAAGACTAGGAATTTCTGAGATTGAGAGAAATCCAGGCGGGAATAGAGATATTTCTAAAGTAATACAATCATTACCAGGGGTAGCACTTACTCCGTCATTTAGAAATGATGTAATTATCAGAGGAGGAGGCCCAAATGAAAACAGATTCTATCTTGATGGTGTGGAAATACCAAATTTAAATCATTTTGCAACTCAAGGAGCAAGTGGTGGTCCAGTAGGAATATTAAATGTTGATTTTATTCGAGAAGTGGAAATGTATTCTTCGGCTTTTCCTGCAAATAGGGGAAATGCTTTGAGCTCGATTTTTGAATTTCGCCAGGTAAAGGGAGACTCCGAAAAATTGAATTTCAGAGGAACAATTGGGGCCAGCGATTTGGCATTAACTTTAGATGGTCCTTTGACAGATAATACAACTATGATATTCTCTGTTAGACGATCTTATCTTCAGTTTCTTTTTAGTGTAATAGGATTGCCATTTTTACCCACTTACAATGATTTTCAGTTTAAGACCGACACTAAGTTAAGCGACAAATCAGAATTAACATTCATTGGAATTGGCGCTCTTGACCAATTTACTTTAAACTTAAATGCAAATGAGACAGAAGAACAAAGATATATTCTTGATTATCTTCCTGTAAGTGAGCAATGGAATTATACAATTGGTGGAGTTTACAGGCGATTCAGAGATAATGGATTTGACCGTGTGGTTTTAAGCAGAAATATGTTAAGAAATTTTTCTTACAAATACCCTGACAATGATGAATCAAAGCCAAAAACATTCGATTACGAATCAGACGAAATTGAAAACAAAGTTAGATATGAAAGAACTTTTCAAACCGGTCCATACAGAATAATATACGGAGCAGGAGGAGAATATGCCAAGTATCTTAATTATACGTACAGAGAAGTGTTTTTGCAAAACCAGCCTTTTACAATTGAATATGATTCTTTCTTAGATTTGTTTAAATACAGTTTGTTTTCTCAAGTAACCAGAAATTTTTTAAATGAAAAGCTATCACTGTCTTTTGGAATACGAACAGACGCAAATAGCTACTCATCAAGTATGTCAAACCCATTGAAGCAATTATCTCCACGATTGTCGGGGTCTTATCAATTATCTCAAGAACTTGCACTAACAGCAAGCACAGGACGGTACTATCAAATGCCTGCCTATACAACATTAGGATATAAAGACAGTGAAGGTGTTTTCAGGAACAAAGAAAACAATCTGAGATATATAGGAGTAGACCATTATGTTGGCGGTTTCGAATATTTACCAACAAACAAATCAAAAATAACAATTGAAGGATTTTACAAACAATATCATTATTATCCTTTTTCGGTAAAAGACCAGGTTCCGCTTGGCAGCAAGGCCATTGATTTCGGAATATTCGGTGATGAAGAAGTAACGTCAGATAGTCAGGGAAGATCCTATGGTGCAGAATTGTTATATAGAGAACAACGATTTAAAGGACTTAACTTAATCCTTTCTTACACATTTGTAAAGAGTGAGTTTAAAGATAAGAACAATGTATATATTCCATCTGCTTGGGATAGTCGTCATATAATAAACCTAACAGCAACACAAAAATTACCCAGAAACTGGGATATAGGCGCAAAATGGAAGTTTTCCGGAGGAGCACCATATACACCTTTTGATATTGAATATTCTGAGCAAGTTGCAGCTTGGGATGCTCAAAGGCAAGGATATTTAGACTATTCCAATTTTAACACTGAAAGATTGCCTGCATTTCATCAGTTAGATATTAGAATTGACAAGCAGTTTTATTTCAGAACATTCTCTCTTATGTTGTATCTTGATGTGCAAAATGTATATAACTTTGAATCGGAGTTGCCACCTTCACTGCTAAGAGTGGAAGGATCTGCTCCATATACAGATGATGATGGAATTATGAGATATGAATTAAAAGAAGTAAGAAGCTATTCGGGCACAGTTTTGCCAAGTATAGGAATTATGTTTGAATTTTAAGATAAAAAGATATACAATGAAAAAGCTTACTATAATATCAGCAATTATTGTTTATACAATAATAACCGCATTTTCTCCAAGTACAAGTCCACAGTCAAGATGGCTAAAAAGACAACAGGCCAAACAGCCGCCAATATTATTAGAAACATTGTCTGATAATATAGGTCACAAAATAATTATAGAGTTTAAAAGAGGTAAAACAATGAATTACCCCTTAATGGCTTTTTGGATTGAAGACCTTGAAGGAAATTACATACAAACATTGTATGTAGCTCAGTCTATCGCACAAGGATACTTCCGACATGGAGACACTTCAACCGGAAGATGGCAGCCAGGACCCCTCAGAAGACCGGCAGCACTGCCATATTGGAGTCACAAAAGAGGGATAAAAGCTGCTGATGGATTATACATTCCAACAATTGACAATCCTATGCCAGATGCTGTGACCGGAGCAACACCAACATCAAACTTTATTCTTTCAACAAAGACAGAAACAAAAGAAATAAAGACCTTTAATATAATGATGGAAATAAACCAATCATGGGATTGGAATAATTACTGGCATAATAATAAGTACCCTGACGATGTGAACTATAAAACATCAAGCCAGCCGGCACTTGTTTATCGCGCTACAGTTGATATAAGCAACCTGCAATCAGAATATAAAATGGAGGTAATTGGACATAGCCATTGGTCGGGGGCAAATGGAAATTTATACGAAGACCTCAGTACAATAACGAGTGCGTTGAAAATTGTTGGCGAGGTAATAATAAGGTTGGAATAATAAAATACGGTCGGGAAAAACCGTTGGTATTGGAAGGGACAAGGCAATGCCTTGTCCCAACGGTATCGTTTTCATTGTCCCAACGGTATCGTTTCCAATGCCTTGTCCCTCCCGTTTTTCAATTTCCTGTCCCTAATATATCAATTAATCCTTCATTGACAATTTATCCAGATTTTGGGCTGTTCTAACCAGATTTATAAATTCCGCTCTATATCCTTCTATATCTTTACCCTTTGCCGAAAGGGCCATTTTAATTACGTTATCATAAGAAGCTCTTGATTTAAACTCAGAGTTTCGGAGCAATAATCCAAATTCGGCAACTGCGGCAGCAAATCTAAAGTCATCGGATGTTTTATCGATTGCGATAAGCTTACCTTTTACGGGTAAATCGAACATTACACTTTTTTCGCCATCAGGTTCTTTGTATCTAGCTTTTATTGTTAATAATTCGGAATTCAAGTTTGGTGCAGGGCGTGAAGGTACAGCCTGATATTTAAGAGGATCTACTCCCGGAATATTTTCATCTGAGCCGGCCGGAATTATTTCGTATAGCGCTGTAACACTATGTCCTGCTCCCATTTCGCCGGCATCTTTCGCGTCGTTGTTAAAATCTTCATCGTTCAATCTGCGGTTTTCGTATCCTATCAAGCGATATGCTTTTACTCTTTCAGGGTTAAACTCAATTTGTAATTTTACATCTTTTGCTATTGTAAATAAAGTTCCGGCAAATTCACTAACCATAACTTTTCTTGCTTCTTGAATATTATCAATATAAGCATAGTTGCCGTTCCCTTTGTTTGCAATTATTTCCAAACGATCATCTTTATAATTTCCCATTCCAAAGCCTAATACAGTAATAAACACCCCACTTTTACGCTTATCTTCAACTAATCTCTCCATTGAGGCATTACTAGATTCACCAACATTGAAATCTCCATCTGTAGCCATAATAATTCTGTTGTTACCACCTTTAATAAAGTTTTTCTCAGCAACATCATAAGCCATCCTTAGTGCCTGTCCTCCAGCAGTGGATCCACCAGCTTGAAGCCCGTTAATAGCATTCAGAATTTTTTGTTTATTGCTTGCAGGAGTTGATTCAAGTAGTATTTCTGTCCGGCTTGCATAAACAACAATCGAAACTCTATCTTGTGGGCGTAGTTCCTCTACCAACATATTCATTGCAGTTTGAAGCAGAGGCAATTTATTTGGTGAATACATAGAACCTGAAACATCTATTAAAAAAACCAAATTAGAATAAGGCAACTCTGATTTGTCAACTTCAACTCCTTTCAATCCAACATGTAAAAGCTGAGTTTTAGGGTTCCATGGGCATTCAGACAATTCTGCATGCATAGCAAACGGATGTTTTCCCGTTGGTTGTGCATAATCATAGCTGAAATAATTTAACATTTCCTCAATTCTAACCACATCTTTTTGTGGAAGAGAGCCGGAGTTTAAAAATCTGCGAACATTAGAATATGCAGCATTGTCTACATCAATTGAGAAGGTTGATAATGGGTTGTTATTTACATCTTTAAATCCGGTCTCGTTTATTGCACTATAAGACTCAGTGTTGTAATAATACTGGTCGTAATCTGCATACACATATCCCGTAGGAGCAGCATGAGTATGAGCACCGCCATATGCTTTTTCTCGTGAGACTTTAGCAGAAGTTTCAACAGTGTAAAAAACCTCATCATATATTACTTCTTGTTCTAAATAAATTACCGTTGTGGCAATTTTTAATGAAACATCAATTTGAGTTTGTTTTGCAATTTCTACTTCTTTTGATTCGCAATTATTACAAGAAAACACTAAGAATTTATCTCTGGCTGTAACCAAAATAGAATAATTCCCTTTTGAGTCGGAGATTGAGCTTCTTACTGTTCCTTTTACTGTTACAGTGACTCCAGGAAGGCCTTTTCCTCCTTCGTCGGTAATAGTTCCGTAAATTGTTCTTGTTTGCGCAAACGCATAAGTGGTTATTAATAACAAACTCACTATCATTAAAATGTTCTTTTTCATAGCTTTAAATTTTAAGGGTTAAAAAATAAATTGTTAGATTTTGTTTTTCTTTTTTTGATTAACTTCACAAACAGGATGCACACATTTTAATTATTCCACAAAATTTTTAAAATTTTTTAAAAACAATTTTCAATCGACTGATTATCTGCTAATTGCGCTTATTTAAAAAAAATAAAAACCTATACTCAGATCAAGAGTTGCTTGATGCCTATAAAGAAAATAGTGATCAGAAAGTTCTTGCAGATCTGTTTTCCAGATATACTCATATGATATATGGTGTATGTATGAAATATTTACAAAATCAGGATGATGCTGCTGATGCTGTAATGAACATATACGAAAAACTTGCTAAAGAAGTAAACAGGCATAACATTCTAAATTTTTCTACTTGGCTATATGTTACAACAAAGAATCATTGTTTTATGGAATTGCGCAGCAGAAAAGCTGAAGAGAAGAAACACGAAAATTGGAAAGAAGATTATCAAATTTTTATGGAATCAGAAGTTTTTTTGCATCCTATCGATGAGAATGAATTACACTCTGAACAGTTAAAGCTTTGTATTGAGCAACTAAAGGCTGAACAAAAAGAATGTATTGAGCTATTCTATTATAAAAACAAATGTTATATGGAAATAGCAGAAATACTGGATATCAATGAAAAAAAAGTGAAAAGCTATTTGCAAAACGGAAAAAGAAATTTAAAAATATGTATGGAAACCGCAAATGACAAAAAAGAATAAACATATAATACCTTCATTAAAGCAATTTCTGAATTATATAAACAATAAGATGAATTCAGAAAAAAGAAATGCTTTCGAAAAGCATCTTCAAAAGGATCCATTTGCTGAAGATGCACTTGATGGTTTTTTACTGCTAGATAGAAAAAAAGCGGAAAAGGATATTTCAATTATAAATAAAAAAATACTGGGTCAAAACAAAACATCATACAATAGTATATATATAACAGGAATAGCTGCCGCTATAGCACTATTAGTTATATCATCATTAACATATCTAGCAATTAATCAATTATCCAGATCAAAAGATGAGAAGCAACTTGGTTATACAGAAGAGGAATCATTGCAGAAAGAAAAAGAATTGATTTTTTTGGCTGAAGAAGATGCAGACACCGGTTATACGCAGAAAGAGATTACCGCAACAGGCAGTTCTATGGAAAGAGTTAAAAAAGAGCAACCTAAAATAATTATAACTGATCAGGATGAGTTAATAAAAGTGCAAAACGAAAAAATAGAAGAGGTAATTGAAGAAGATTATATTTTTTACTCTGTTGAATCAAATGCAGGAGCTGCTCCTGCAAAGCCAGTAGTAGCAGTTGACATAATCTGTGAGGAAAAAAATGAGAGTGTGGCAATCGCTGTATTAGAAGATGCCGACAAGGGAAGTAAATCATCGCGAAAAACACTATCCCCTGATTACAAAAAAAGACCTGGCTATATTGCACCTTTACCTGTGAAGGGTATGGAGAGTTTTAATAAATATATTGAAGACAATGCTATAATACCAGATTCAATTGATCTTGTCTCTGCAAGTGTGTTGTTACGTTTATTAATTAGTGAAAAGGGAGAAATTTCAAACATTGAAGTACTAAGAAGTCCTTCGCCAACTCTATCTATAATGGCAGTTGAATTAATTAAAAATGGCCCAAGATGGATACCTGCAAAAATTGATGGAAAATCTGTTTCAGAGGAGGTCATTTTGACAATAGATTTTAAAAAATAATTCAAACTTTGGTGTTTTTTAGAATTTTTCGAGCAAATTCTACTTGGTTTTTATAGAAAAAATCGTCTCAAAAACTCTCAAAACCAAACCATCAACAACTCTATTAATCTGATATCCTGAGCATTATCACTTTTTTTGAATTTTTTTTTATAAAAATGTTTTTCATATTGTTTTCTTATTTAAATTTGGTCTAAATAAAAATTGATAGATTTGTCATAATAACACTATAGAGTTTTACTAAAGATTTAGTTTTTGATTGGTGATTTGGTTGGAAAGTGGTGTTTCCAGAAAGAGGCTGCCTAATAGGCAGCCTCTTTTTATTTTACCGAATAAAACATCTTATTTTCAGAAAAACAAAGCATAAGTTACGCCTAAGACCCCAACTGCTGCAAGGATAAATACGATTTTTGAAGGCATTATGCCATTGTTTTCAGCAGTTTTGCCGAAAATTCCGAACACTAATGGGTGTACAAGGAAAGGCATGGCAAAAACAAAGGCTATAAGCAAAGAAGCTTTTTCGCCAAACATTCCACCCTGGATAGCAGCAAAAAGACCAAAGTGAGATATAGCAGATGCGTTAGCCATTACAGAGTCGTTTAGTTCCATGCCTCCTGCATAAAGGATAAACAAACCACCAAAAACGGCTATCAATTGCCAACCCAGTGAAAAAATCATCAATCCCTTGATTTCTTTTGCATCTTTTCCTCCAGCTTTTCTCAATGTAACCAAAGCCCAATATGTAAGGATAGCACCAACGGCAATTATTGCAATGGCATATGGAATAAGCAAAACACCTGAGGTTGCACTTGCAGCAAGAACGGAAAAAACAAATATATGCCCTATAAACGGGATATTAATCATAATAGGTGCTCTTACTTGAGCTTCAGGGCCAAGATCGCCGGCTGTACAAGCACCTGTTAACCCCGAATGAGACAATGAGCCTGCCATCCCCGGGGCCAGATTTCTCATGTGATTTGCTTTTCCTAAAAGAATAAGAATCGTTAACCCACCAAACATCCATAATAACTGACCGAAGAATCCAAAAGATAGAACAGAAGTCATACCAGATAAAGAAAATGCCTCAGCAATTCTAGAACCTCCAACCATGAAATTGGCTGCAAGAACAACAGGAATACCGGCAAAAAGCAAAGATCTTATCGTGGGCCCGAATTTCCAGTTTGGCAACAACAAACCAGCTGACACAGAAAGTATCATAGCAAAAAATATTTCGGGCAAGGCAATATGAGGTCTAATCAATGTTGAGATATGCCATGATAGAACTAAAATTCCAAGAATCATAGCGGTTTCTATCATGCCTTTTCTTATATAAACATGCTTGTTTTTAATTTTCGCTCTGTAATCAATTAGAATTATGGATCCAACAATTCCTAAATAACCCAGAAGAGGATAAAAATTATCCAGAGGTTCATTGTTAGTATTACCTGTGATTACTCTTTTGAGAGACTCTATTCCTATAAGAATAAAAAATGAGCGAATAAGAAACATAAATTGCGTAAACTTTGTTCCAAGAAACATTTCGTCGTCGGAAGGAATAACAATGTCGGTTTTATCCATTATCCGATTTGCGAAAATTTTTCTTATCTCCTGCCCTCCAACAAAAAACGAAGCCGCTAGTGCGGTTATAGTTACCTTACTTGTAAAATCAAGTATTGGAAACTCTCTTAAACCTGGAGTTCCCATTCCTGTGCTAACTAATACATACCCCATTATTAAACCAAAAACTACAATTATCAATATGGGAGAATATCTAGTACCGGCAACAAAAGTACGAGACACCAAAACCATAGAAATAACAAGTAAAAAGGTTAACCAAAACTGGTTAAGAATCTGCGGATTGGCCATTGGCCCAACTATTTCTTCCATTATATGTGTTTTTTAAAAGTGGGCAAAAGTAGTATTTTTCTGTTTTATAACCCCATGCCTATTTGAATTTTAAGAAGATTTTAGGAATAAACCTTGGAGTATCTGTTTTATAATGGACATAATCATTGGGGAATCTTTCTTCTAAAAGTTTTTCTTCATAAGGCAATCTTAAAAACATAAGAGATAGGATTATAGGCAAACTTAATAAGCCAAACAACCAGTTGGAAGAAACAAAAAACAGTTCGGTAAAGAAAATAAAATAACCCACATTACGAGGGGATTGAATCCTCTGCGTTCCTCTGCGAAGCCTTAGCGCAACTCTGCGTTACAAAAGAATTATTATAACGCAGAGAATCGCTGAGGTTCGCAAAGAAATTAGATGCATTTATCAGTTTAATCTGTGTTCCCATTTCTTATAAAATCCGAAAAACGAATATCTAAATACGAAACAAATTCAAAATCATAAATAATAAAACACAAAACAACCTCAGGCAATGTTATCGGTGCTCTGCACCTCAAACCCAAAACCTCAAACCCCAAGCCCACTATTTCGCCATCTGCAATTTCATAATCTTTTCTCCCCCTTGGGTTGTTATTCTAACAAAATACATCCCAGGTTCAACATCGCTTAGTTTTATATCTAACACTTTGCTATCATGCTGCTGTGAGAAAATCAGCTTACCTGTAATATCAAATATTCTTACCTCTGTTATGATTTCTTCAGATATGATGTTGAAGTTACCTTTAGTTGGGTTTGGATATAATGTGATATCATAAGTGCCAGAATTAATTACCGAGACTTCTTCTGTAAATGTAGCTGTGATGTTTTTGTCTGAATTCATTGTGATGGTTGTGATGGATTGCAGTACATTTGCTACATCGCCGCTCCAGCTATCAAACTCCCAGCCTGAATCTGCTATTGCTTCAAGATCAAATACAGTTCCTTCTTCTACTGTTATAGCTGTAGAATAAACTTCTCCGTCAACTTCTACTGTGCCATTGCCTACTATGGTTATGGTGAGAGTGTATTCTACAATTGGCGGCGATGTTATTGACGCTGTTGTAGTTGGTACTCCGATTAGTGATAGTGTGTAATTATCTTTATCATCGCCAAGCAACAAGGCAGATACTATGCTCACAATCTTGTCTTCACCAACCTCAGAATCTTCAAATTCTGCAACTATTGAGGATATCTCAACGTCATCTCCCGAAATAGCTGTAATTAGCGTTAGATTGTTGTCTTCTATTGTTGCAGCAGTTGTGCCGTCATACTCTTTGTCGAGCACGGTAAAGGTTCCGCCAATAGTAAGTTCTTTGGCTGTGATGTTTGCTGTTGCTGTTGCTGTTGTTGATATTAAGGCATAATTATTCGCATCTGCACCGCTACTTATGGTTATATCAAAATAATTTACAGTCTTTGCTTGACCAACATTTTTGTTTTCAAAAGCAGCCGCAAAGGTCAATACTATAATGTCACCGTTTATTCTGTCATCGTCAAACCCTGTTCCGGCAACAGTTGTAGTTCCATCATATTCTTTATCATTGGCTGTAAAATTGCTCAAAACAAGAGTTCTTTTATTAATATCTGCTGTTGAATTATGATTATTGATGTAATATTTATCAGCATCAGCTCCTGATAAAGCAAGTCCTGTAATACTAACCGGCTTATTGTTTGCAGCATTTTTATTAGAAAACAATGCTACAACATTAGTAATGTCAAGCTCAACATCATCTCCGTCTGCAACCGGGCTTAGGGTTTCCCAATCAGCTATAGAAGCTATGTTTGTTCCGTCATATGCTTTGTCGGCAACTAAAAGTCCATTTAAGAATAGTTCTGCTTTATCAACTACATACATTATACCATTCACATAGTCAATATCATAATTGCCTATTCCTATTCCGGCAGCATCACTTGGAACAATATCATATTCCCCTTCAAAGGCATCAGATTGCGCGCCGTCGCTATACAAGGTGACAGAGGTTACAACATCTCCGGATATCATTTCTCCGGCAAAAAACTCATCACCATCGAAAATGTATTCAACTCCTAACGTTTTATAAAAACTACGTGCGGTAACTGTTAATGGTTTTTGTAAAATGTCTGCTGTTATAACCGGTAAAATCAAAGAGTAATTACTAGCATCATCACCATTGATTGTAAGTCCTGAAATAATTAGTTCATAATCTAATCCGGCATTAACAGATGGAAACGTTACAAAAGCATTGCTATAATCAAGATAAATATCATCTTCTACCAATGTGTTTTCTAAATGTCCCCAGGAATCTACTGTAGCTGCATTTGTACCATTATATACTTTGTTTTCAACAACAAGACCACTAATTGTTATCTCCCTTGCGTTAACAGTTATTTCAAACTCATTTGAATATACGGGGTCGCAAACACCGTTTTCAATTAGGACTTTGTATTTATAAACTCCAATGTTTTCAGGCGTCTCAGAAAAAGTTGTTTCTGTGCCGGGAATAATTTCCCATTCTTGAGTATTGATTTTCCTTTCCCAATGAACAACATTGCCTGTATAGTCGGAAAGCTCTAAAGTTCCGGTAGGATCTCCATAAGAAATCTCATTGTTGCCTGAAATTACACCTCCAACAGGCTGTGCAAATACAGTTACATCAGCATAAGTGCTTTCAACATTACCGCAAGCCGGACCGGAAACTACGCAGTAATACTGTCCTGCGTCATCAACTGTAACATTTGTGATTGTAAGAGTATTTGAGTTTTCATCAGTAATTTCAGAGCCATTGAAGTACCAAGTATAGAATAAGTCGGTACCTGTTGCCTGAACTTCGAGTATCAACTCTGAATTATCGCAAACCTCGTAAGTCTCTAATAAATCGGTTGTTAATTGAATTGCCGGATAAACAGTCAAAAGTGCCTGATTGCTTTCACCATTACCGCAATCACTTGGTACGTAACACGAATAATTTCCTTGATGAGAGATATTTACATTTTCAAACAAAAGAGATGATGAATTTACACCACTAATTCCGCTTCCATTACTCAGATTTACTCCATCTTTTTGCCATTGATAAGTGGGATTAGTGCCATTTGCATAAACTGTAAAAGAAATGTTATTCCCTTCGCAAGCTGTTTGAGCATCAAGCGGATTGATTGTAAGTTGGTCGGTAATTGTAAGCGTAACGGTTTGGCTAACAGCATTTCCACAAGTTCCCAAAACCCAGCATCTGTAATTAGCGGCATCACCTGCCTGAACGTTATTAATGGTATAGGTTGATGAAGTTGCATCGAGAATATTAACAGAGTTTTTTTGCCATTGATAAGACAATCCGGCACCAATAGCAGTTACATTAAAACTAACATTGCTGCCTGCACATGCAGTTTGGCTTTCGGGTTGTGTTGAAATAGCAGTTGTCTGATTAACTGTTAAAGTAGCTATTTCGGAAGTTACAGAAGTGCAAGTTCCTGTCACTGTGCAAGTATATTCTCCTTCATCAGAAGATTGCGCATTAGAAATTGATAATGTAGCACTATTTCCCCCAACAACAGTTGCGCCTCTCTTCCATTGGTATGAAGTTGCATTGGTTGCCGTAACCGTAAATTGAACAAAAGTGCCCTGACAAACTACTTTACTTTCGGGTTGTAATGTAATTTCAGGATTAGGGAAAATTGATAAAGTTGCAGAATTTGAAGTAGCAGTTCCGCAAGTTCCTGTAACTACGCAAGAGTAACTATCAACATCGGTTTCTTGAATATTTTCAATGGTTAATTGATTTGAATTTGTTCCTACATCAGTAGTTCCTTTTTTCCATTGATACGATAAATTTGTTCCCGAAGCAGATACCGTAAAAGTATGCGAACCACCAATACACTTCCATGTATTGCCGGGGTGACCGAATATAGATGTTGTCTGGTAAACAATTAAAGATACACTATTAGAGTTAACTGTTCCGCAATCGCCTGTAATTACTACACGATAACTTCCCGCATTTGCAGAAGAAATATTTGAAATGGTTAAACTTGAAGAATTTTCACCAATATTATTCCATTGATTTACAGGAAAATGTTGCCATTGATATTGTAAATTTTCGCCTTCGGCAACTACCGAAAATGTATGACTATCACCCGGGCATTTTGTTACACCAAGGGGTTGAGTAGTTATTGACGTAACTGTTTTCAAACTAAGTGCTACAACAGAACTTGTAACTACGCCACAATCTCCTGTTACTACACAAGAATAATTTCCGATATGACCGGAATTTGCTGAACTAATTGTATATGTTGCACTCACTGCTCCTGAAATTGCTTCAGTGCCTTTTTTCCATTGATAAGTTAAATTTTCGCCTTCGGCAACTACTGTAAATGTGGCTGCACTATTTGGGCAAACATTCTGATTTGAAGGATGCGTAGTAATATTTGTCGTTGTTTTAATATTTAAAATTGCTGATGCTGAATTAGTAGAGCCGGCCGGATTTGTAGCCACACAACGATAATATTTTTCGTGCAACCCTGTTACATTACTAATTGATAAATTATTGGTCAAAACGCCTGTATAAACTCCACCGTTTGAAAGGTTGGAAAAATCAGTGCCGTTTGAACTTATTTGCCAGCGATAAGTAATTGTTTCGTCGCCTGTTGCAACGATTGAAAAACTTGTGCTTGTAGCATTACAAACCGAAACACTCTGCGGTTGAGTGGTAATGCCCGGAATAATACTTTCAAAAGCGCCAATATCCGGAGTTGCATCGCGAGTGAAACCACGTTGGTCGGTAGTTGGCACTGAAACAGAGCCGTTTGTGCCTATGCCTCCGGCGTTAATTGCAACGCTGTTGAGAAGAAGTTTAAATGTTTGTGGCATATCTCCTTCTAAATCAGTAGCAATATTTAAGTTTGCCTGTTGTCCGGTAATATTAGTTGCTCCCCAAGTATAGTTTGTGCTAACTTCAACAATATTATAACCATTGTCCACTATTGAAGAACCGGTTACCAATTGGAAATCATTAATTACTTTCGGAGAACCGTAACCCGAATAATTATCGGCAATTATATTAATTTTCACTACTGAACGACTAAAAAAAATAGGGGTTAATCCCCGAAGGTTTCACCCCATGTTGTAAGTTTGCTTTGCGAACAACAAACAACATGAGCAAAAATACGGAAATAAAATTTGTCGGACAGCCGATTTTCAAACAAGTAA
>Ga0208244_100655_pt1 | contig 28817 bp, 27 predicted proteins | sample SubbioCR12Aug_5A_FD_184828 | JGI IMG/M metagenome (GOLD analysis project Ga0208244, IMG submission 184828) | Serpentinite rock and fluid subsurface biosphere microbial communities from McLaughlin Reserve, California, USA - CR12Aug_5A (SPAdes) | ecosystem: Environmental > Terrestrial > Deep...
GAGCGGCTCGGCAATTGGCAGCCACCTGCATTTTGAAGTTCGCTACAACCAGAACACCTATTTCTCGACCCGCAACCCTGAATTGTGGTTTGCCCCGCTCGAAGGCGCAGGCGCGCTGGCCGGGCGCATCTACGACCCCGACTATCCGCAGGTGCGCGGCGCAGTCCGCATCCAGCGCATGGAGGATGGCAAAATCGCCGACTTCCCAGCCTACCAGCCGATGGACATTTACCCGTCCGAACTGGTGATCGAAAACGGCGAGAACTTTGCCCTCAACGACCTGCCCTCCGGTCAATACCGCCTGACCTACCTGTATAACGGAAGGGTTTACGAGCGGTTTGTCGAAATTTTGCCCGGAATTTTAACGTTGATAACCATCGTTCTCGATTAAACTTGCAAGTAAATAAAAGTAGGGGCGACCCGCCAAGGCCTGAATTTGCCTGAATAGACCAGGGCGGGTCGCCCCTGCTCAATTATCACCAAAAACAAGGAGCAATTTTATGGGACTTAAACCCGACCACTGGATTCGCAAGATGGCAACCGAACACAAGATGATTGAACCGTTTGTAGAGAACCAGGTGCGCAAGGGCGTTATCTCTTACGGTGTTTCCTCCTACGGCTACGACTTGCGTGTAGCGAGCGAGTTCAAGATTTTCACCAATGTTTTTGGCGCGGTGGTCGACCCCAAGCATTTTGACCCCAAGAGCATGGTCGATTTTGTCGGCGATGTCTGTATCGTGCCGCCCAACTCGTTTGCCCTGGCGCGCTCGATTGAGTATTTCCGCATCCCGCGCAATGTGCTGACGGTTTGTCTCGGCAAATCGACCTACGCCCGCTGCGGAATCATCGTCAATGTGACGCCCTTCGAGCCGGAATGGGAAGGCTATGTCACCCTCGAAATCTCGAACACCACGCCCCTGCCCGCCAAAATCTACGCCAACGAGGGCCTGGCCCAAGTCCTGTTCTTTGAAGCCGACGAGGAATGCGAAACCAGTTACGCCGATAAAAAAGGCAAGTACCAGTACCAGCAGTCGATCTCGCTGCCGAAGTTGTAGGCGAGGGACAAAAAACAACCCTTTTTATCTCAAACAAAAACGCCGCTGGTTTCAGCGGCGTTTTTCCATAAACACCCCTCTCGCGCTGGGGCGGGTGAGGAAGGCGCGCGAGGCGATGCCCGATTGGGCAAAGGCGGTTGTCATTGCGTCTTGTACTTTTTGTGCATCTGGCGCTTCGACAAAGGCGATGAGCGATGGCCCGGCCCCTGAGAGCGCCGCCGCCCCGCAGGCCCTGGCCGCCAAATAGGCCGCCTCGCCGCCGGGAATGTGTTTCAAGCGATACGACTGGTGGAGTTTATCCTCCATGACCTGCGCCAGCAGGGACAGGTCGCCCGCGCGCAGGGCCTCGGTCACCAGCACGGCCCGGCCAATGTTGAAAATGGCGTCGCTGCGCGAAACCGAATCGGGTAAAACCGCGCGCGCGGTTTTGGTTGGTAAATCCATCTCAGGTTTGACGATGACGATGGTCAGTGGCGGCAGGTCGAAGCGACGGGAAATGACCTCGTCGCCGCAGCAGGCCGAGGCCACCAGTCCGCCCAGCAGGGCCGGGGCGACATTGTCAGGGTGCCCTTCGATTTCGTTGGCCAGCCTGAGCAGCCCCATGCTATCGAGCGGATTGCCCAACAGGGCGTTGGCCGCCGCCAACCCGCCGACGATGGCCGCCGCGCTCGACCCCAACCCTGAAGCGAGCGGGATATTGTTTTCGGCGAAAATTTCCAGTGCGGGGGGCATTTCCTTTCCGCAGGCTTCAAATAGCCGTGCCATCGAGCGCGTCAGCAGGTTGTCGGATGATTGGTTGAGGACGCCCTGCCCCTCGCCGCTGGCCCGGTAGCGCAAGCCCGGCGAGGCGGAGAGACGCGCCTCGACCCGGATGTGATTCCAGATGTCGAGCGCCAGGCCGAGGCTGTCGAATCCAGGCCCAAGGTTGGCCGATGTGGCGGGAACGTGAATGGTGATGATGTTGTCTGTGTTCATGGATGCCTTTTTGACATTATATAATACCCGCGCCCACAATCGGGATTCTTGCCGGGTAAAAAGTGAGATATTGTGGGCGGGGCGGGTATAATCGCGCCAATCTATTTCGCGGAGTTTTCCTTATGGCATATCAAGGCGTTTTACATCGTTACGGGCCGCTGCTCGACCTGCCCGCCCATACCCGCCCGGTTTCGCTGCTCGAAGGCGACACCCCGCTGATTCCTATGCCGCGCCTGGGCGCTGAACTCGGCTGCGAGTTATACGTCAAGTTCGAGGGGCTCAACCCGACTGGTTCGTTCAAAGACCGGGGCATGACCGCCGCCATCAGCGAAGCCCTGGGGCGCGGCGCGCAGACGGTCATTTGCGCTTCGACCGGTAACACCGCCGCTTCTGCTGCGGCTTACGCGGCCCGTTCGGGCCTGCGGGCGATTGTACTCATCCCGGAAGGCAAGGTGGCGATGGGCAAACTGGCCGGGGCGGTGGCCTACGGCGCGCAGGTGATCCAGGTGCAGGGGTCTTTCGACGATGCCCTCTCGCTGGTGGTCGAGATTACCCAAAAAACGCCGATTGCTTTGGTCAATTCGATTAATCCTTACCGAATCGAGGGTCAAAAAAGCGCGGCCTTCGAGATTTGCGACAACCTGGGCAGCGCGCCCGATTGGTTGTGCCTGCCGGTTGGCAATGCGGGCAATATCACCTCGTACTGGGCCGGGTTCAAGCAGTATCACCAGATTAACAAGACCGGCTTGCCGCAGATTTTGGGCGTCCAGGCGGCGGGGGCCGCGCCTTTGGTGCTCGGCCACCCGGTCGAGAAGCCTGAGACGGTGGCGACCGCCATCCGCATTGGACGGCCGGCGCGGGGCGAACAGGCCCTCGAGGCGGCGCAAGAGTCGAACGGGTTAATCATCGCCGTTTCGGACGAGGAAATTCTCTCGACCCAGCGCATCCTTGCCAGCGAGGGGGTTTGGGTCGAACCGGCTTCGGCGGCGGGCATGGCCGGTTTAATGGCCCGAACGGCTGCGGGTGAGTTCGATCCGCGCGGGAAAAAGATAGTCGTCGTCTGCACCGGGCACGGGCTGAAGGACCCGGCCATTGTGACTGAGTCGTTTCAATCGCCCAAAATCATCCCGGCGACTTACGAAGCCCTTTCAAATCTGGTCGCTTAAAAGCCGTTGTGATATAGTTAACTCATGTTTGGGTCGCATTTTCTGGCAGGCGAAACAGATGGAAAGAAGCATTCACTCGCGCGACTGGAAGCGGTTTACCGCGAGCAGCGCAGTCATGCCCTGTTGGTCGCGCGCCGGGCAAAAAAACAGGCCGTTTTTTTGTTGGTGGCTGGTAATTTGTGGCCGACCTGTATTATGAAGGAAGAATCGCGTTTGTTGGCAGACGCCAGGCAAGCTCTCGACAAGTGGGCGGATGTGCCCGTTGCTCATGGTTTCCTGCCCTTGTTTGCCCTGCGCGCGGCAAAGATTTGGTTTGCGCATACTCCCCCGCCTGAATCTGAAAGGTTCTCGCCGGGGGATTTTTTCGCCCTGTTGGGGCAGTGCATTTCCGATGACCAGCCGTGCATGTTGTGGGGTCGCTCATTGGAAGACGAGTTTTTTGCCTTCTTCCCCGGCGGGGGCAAAACGGCCGACCAGGTGCTGGATATTTCAACCGGCGAACTGGTTTCAGACCCGGTTCTGGTTGCATCCCTTCTCAATTACCATTATTCTGAAATTCTGGTCGAGCGGTTTGTTTTTTCTCCTGAACTGGAAGGCTGGCAGGAATACCGCCTGCACCGTTCGTTCTGCGATGTTTGTGAAAATTTCCTGGCCCGCTACAGCCAACTGGTCGGGCGGGTGATGGCCCAGTCTCTGATGCGCGCCGTCAACGCTTTTGCCCGCCGGCAAAACCTGGCGGTGGAAATGCGCCAGGGCATGGTGTACGACAGCATAGTTTTGCCCGACCTGGCGGCAACCCGCGAAACATACCAAAACCTGCTGGCATATATGCTCGAACAAGCCGAACAGGTTATCGGCCAGAAACTGGTTGCTTCAATATTATTTGATGAAATGCAGAGCCTGTCTCAAGACTCGCGCAATGAATCCGGGGGGATTTTGCTCGAAAAATATCTGGACCAAACCCAACCCGGAGATTAGCCAATGCCACGCTCATTACGCTCCAGGCAAGAATTTACTTTATTGCTGCTGACCATGGCCCTGTTGGTCTTCATTTACCTGTGGATATACCTGTACACGCCCCTGGGCGGCATGAGCGATGAAGTTGTCCTCAACCTGATTTATCTCTTCTTTGTAATTTACCCGATTATCATCCTATGGCGCATCCTCGATTATTATGACCAGCAGGATATGCCGCGCCGCGTTTGGCTGGATTTCCTGTTTGGGTTTGGCCTGTTTTTTGTGGGCGAAACCGTGTGGGCGCTGATTAATGTCACCGAAGGCGAGGTGCCCTCGCCGTCCATGGCCGACGCCTTCTTTATCTTTGGCTATTTCTTCCTGGCGACCGGGCTGGTGCGCCAGTACAACCTGGTCTTCCCTGCCCGAAAGCAAAACCTGGTTATTGCCTCCCTCCTGGCTTGGCTGGCGGCAATCGCCATCTCTTTTGGGCTGGTTTATCTATCCACCGGCATTTGGGGCTTCGACGGTTTCTTTGAATACCTTTACGTCGCCCTCGACTTGCTGCTGGCCCTGCTGGCTTTTTACCTGATGCGCACCTTCGGCAACAGTTTGCTGGCCCGCCCCTTATGGGGCTTTTTGGTCATGTTCGTGGCAGATTTAATTTACGGCCTGTTGGTCAATTCTGACACCTATGTCTTTGTGCTCCAGCATGCCGATTTCACCCGCCTTTTTTCAGACATGGCCTACAACCTGGCTTATATCATCTTCGCTGTTGCTTTTTGGGGACACTACGCAATGCTTAAATATGATGCGGAAGATGCGGCGACCGAAAAATAATTTTTGCGGATGAAAAGAAAAACGGCGCGGACTCACCCGCGCCGTTTTTCCGTTTATTGGGCCTTCGCCAGTCTAATGCTTTTGCGCCTCGTCGTACGCCTTTACGTCGGCGATGGCCTTTTTGACGTTGACAAAGGGCAAAACCAGAAGGCCAGCTACGAAGAAGAAAATCAGCGAGAGCAGCGCCGGGCGCAGGCTGCCGAACATCTGGTTCATCAGGCCGAACAGCAGCGGGCCAATCCACGACGTGCCGCGCTCCGAAACCTCGTAGAAGGAATAGAATTCGGCCTCTTTGCCCTCAGGTATCATCTGCGCGAACAGGCTGCGGCTGATGGCCTGGCTGCCGCCCAACACCAGGGCAATGAAGAAGCCCAGAGCGTAGAATTGCAGCACGCGGCTGTCGCCATACAGACCGCCATAGGCGTAAATGACCACGACAGACCAAATCACCAGGCTGATGATAATCGATTCCTTTGCGCCGACTTTGCCAGCCAGCCAACCCCAGAACAGCGCACCGCCAAAGGCCACGAACTGAATCATCAGGATGATGATGGTCAGCGTGCCCTGTTCAATTTCCAGGCCGCCGTTGATGAGCGGGGCCGCCGCGAAAGTGGCCGAAACCGCGATGACGGTCTGGATGCCGTCGTTATATAGGAAATAAGCCAGCAGGTATTTAAGCGTTTCAGGAAAGTTCTTGATTTCTCGCAGGGTTTTCCCCAGTTGTTTGAACCCAACCCCGACATAGTTTTCGCCGGGCGGCAACGGGCGGGCGGTGCGCCTTGGGCGCAGCCTGGACCAGGTAATCAACGAGAATCCTATCCACCACAGGCCCGCCGAGGCCAGGTTAATCCGCACGGCCAGTTCGGTCGGCACCCCCAATGCATCGCGGAATTGGTAGAAAATCAGGTTGAGTAGCAGCAGCAACCCACCGCCCATGTAACCCATCGCCCAACCGTATGAGGAAACACTGTCGCGCTTGTCTTCGGTGGCGATGTCGGGCAGGTAGGCGTTGTAGAAAACAATCGCCGCGCCGAAGGCCAGGTTGGCAAAAATGTAGAGCAGCCCGCCCAGCCACCACAGGTCGCCGGTCACGGCAAACAGGCCGATGGTCGCCAGTGCGCCAAGCGTAGCGAAGATTTGCATCATTTGCTTGCGCATTTGCGAGTAGTCGGCAATTGCGCCGAGCACTGGCAGCACCAAAACCTGCAAGCCAACCGAAATCGAGACGCAATAAGGCAGGAAGGAATCGGGGGCGATTTGCAATCCCGCCAGGGTGGTGGTCAGCGGATACTGGCTGGCAATCGCCTCGCTCCACTCGAATCCGTTTTTCGCCAGGAACTCTACCCGGGCAGCTTCCCGCGCCAGCGAGGCCAGGTAAGGCCCGAGGAAGACTGTCCCGACGGTGGTGCTGAAGGCCGAGTTGGCCCAATCGTACATGGCCCAGCCGAAAATTTCACGTTTGTCATTCGGTTGGGGTTGCTGTTCGACTGCGGTGGAAGAAGTCATGTTATCTCCGCTGGTGAGGATGGGCTTGCCTGGTTGGGCGTATCGCTATTGTACAGGTGTTTTGTCAAAAATGTCGGAATTGCAATGAATTTTTACCAAATGTTAAACATCAACATTTTTGTCATACGCTTGAAATGAGGTTGTACGATTACGAAAAATGGCTGTGTGTTAGCATAACCTTGTGGAACAAAAACGAAGTTTTCTGTTTAAATCGGCGCAGCAGCCGTTGCAGGTTCTGGAAAAAAACGAACTGGAATCCTATGTGCGGGCCTGCCAGGAAGACAACCAGACCGGCTTCATCGAAATCGGCGACCCAAAGGGGGCGTATGCCTTGTTTGGGCTTTTGATGGTGCGCGGACAATTGGTCAATGCCTACCGCTTCGATGACCCGGCCCTGCGCCTGCCGGAATCGGATTGGTTCGAACATGCGGCTTCATCCCTGCCTTCATTTGGGCTGCGCACCCTTTCGCTGACCCCGCATGCCATGCGCCTGGTCAAGATTTTGGTCGAACAGCATCGAGCTGGTCGCGCCCGATTGGTTAATTTCGGCTCGCTCGAACCGACAGTGGTCAAATGGCGGCAAAGCGCTGGCCCAATTTTGCTGCACCTGGCCTGGCCCGGCGCCGATGGACTGGCTTTCCTGCCCGGCGGCGGGCTTCCGCCACACCAGACTCTCTTCTTGGCTGCTGACCAAGTGCAGCACAGCGCCGGGGGCATGTCGGCCCTGTATGGTTGGAAGGAATCCCAGGCGAGGCTGCGGGTTTATACCAGCCAGTCCAACGGCCCGGCCTGGGATGAGTACCTGCTGCATCTTGCCTTTGCCTGGCAGGTATCGCATCTGTTCCGGCGTTTCGAGGAACTGACCGGCCGTTTATTGGTCAACACGCTGGTGCGTGAGATGAATTTTTCTGCATCGGCGCACGGGTGGAACATTACCGTTTCAGCCCACAGCCTGACCGACCAGGCTTTGTTTCCTTCGCCGGGGCAGGCCTGGCTGGTGTACCAGCGTCTTTTTGAAATTATCAGCCAACATGCCGAATCGATTCTGGGGGGAGATTTGCTGTCCATGCTGCTGCGCGAGGCCCAAAACCGGTTGTATGCGCCGTACCGGGCGGTGTACGAGCGTTATGCGGCGACGATTGCGCTCGAAAAAATTCTCCCTGACGTATAATTGAAGCGGAACCCCTTCCGGCCTTCCTTATCAAGAATCATGTTGGGGAGGGGAATAATGAGTATTGTATGGATACCCTCTCGCGCTACAACCAACTCAAAGAAGAAATCAACTTCCATTTATACCGCTACCATGTGCTCGACGCGCCGGTCATCAGCGACGCCGAGTATGACAAACTGTGGAGCGAGTTCAAGGCCCTCGAAACCGAGCACCCCGAATGGGTGACCCCAGATTCGCCCTCCCGGCGGGCCGGGGCTGTTGTTTCGGACAAGTTCGAGAAGGTGCGTCATCCGCGTCCGATTCTCAGCCTGGCGAATGCCTTCGGCGCGGCGGATGCGCGGGCCTGGTACGAACGCATCTGCAAGATAGATGACCGGGTCGAGCGGGCCAAGTTCACCGTCGAGCCGAAAATTGACGGCCTGAGCGTCGTCCTGCACTACCGCGACGGAGTCTTTGTCCAGGGCGCGACGCGCGGCGACGGGGAGATAGGTGAGGATATAACAGCCAACCTGCGCACGGTGAGGGCGATTCCGTTGAAAATCCCGGTTTGGACCGAAGACAGTAGACCGAAGACCGGGACTGGCGGGCAATTGTCCATATTTGATGTATCGTCCACCGTCCACCGTCTACCGTCCTATCTCGTCATCCGTGGCGAGGTCTTCATCGCCAACAAGGATTTCGAGGCCATGAACACCCGCCTGGCCGAAGCCGGGGAGAAAACCTATCTCAACCCGCGTAATTCGGCGGCAGGCTCACTGCGCCAACTCGATCCGGCCATTACGGCTTCGCGCCCGCTGACTATTCTGGTGTACCAGGTGGTCTATTGGGAGGGCGAGGCCGCCGCACAACCGCCGACATCCCAATCGGAAATTCTGAACTGGCTTAAACAACTCGGCTTTCCCGTCTCTGACGCCGCCCGTACTTTCGATGCGCTCGACGATGCGATTGCCTACACCGAGACCTGGGAGCGCCGCCGCGACGAACTGGGCTACGAAGCCGACGGCATGGTCATAAAAGTGGATGACCTGCGCCTGGCCGATGAACTTGGTTTTGTCGGCAAAGACCCGCGCGGGGCGGTGGCGTTCAAGTTCCCGGCCCGCGAGGTGACCACCCGACTGCTCAATATCGAGGTCGAGGTCGGTCGCACGGGGGTGCTGACTCCCAAGGCGGTGCTCGAAGCAGTTGAGATTGGCGGCGTGGTTGTCAAAAGCGCCACCCTGCACAATTTTGATTACATCGCCGAGAAAGACATCCGCATCGGCGACCGGGTGCTGGTCAAACGCGCCGGGGAGGTCATCCCGTATGTCATCGGCCCGGTGGCGGAAGCGCGCACCGGCGCGGAGACGGTCTATACCCCGCCCGAAACTTGCCCGGCCTGTGCCCAGCCAGTCGAACATTTCGAGGGCGAGGTGGCCTGGTATTGTGTCAATGCCGCCTGCCCGGCCCAACTCGTGCGCAATCTGGAGCATTTTGTCTCGCGCGGCGCGATGGACATCAGCGGGCTGGGCATCAAAATTGTCGAGCAGTTGATTGCCGTCGGGCTGGTGCGCGATGTGGCCGACCTGTACACGCTGGACAGGGAACAATTGCTGGCGCTGGAGGGTTTTGCCGATAAAAAGGCCGACAACCTGCTGGCCGCCATTGCGGATTCAAAGTCGCGCCCGTTAAACCGCCTCATCGCCGCCCTCGGCATTCACGGTGTCGGTGAGGTGGCTGCCAACGACCTTGCGCGCCATTTCGGCAGTCTCGATGCGCTTTCAGCCGCCAGCGCCGCCGACCTGGAGGCGATTGAGGGTTTTGGCCCCAACACCTCTGCTTCGATTGTGGATTGGTTCGCCCGCCCCGCCAACCAAAATTTACTCAAGAAACTCAAAAATGCGAATGTCTGGCCGGTTTCCACACGTTCAACCTTAAACGTTCAACCTTCCAACCTGCCTTTCTCCGGCCTGACCTTTGTCATCACCGGCACGCTGCCGACCCTCAGCCGCGAGGGCGTCAAAGAATTTATCGAATTGCATGGCGGCAAAGTCACCGATTCGGTCAGCAAAAAGACCAGTTACCTGGTGCTGGGCGAAAATCCTGGCTCGAAATATGACAAAGCCCTCGCGTTGGGCGTTCCGGTGTTGGACGAATCTGCGTTGCGCAGGCTGGCAGCTGAATGAGTCCACTTACAAAATCGCGCCGGATAACGTATAATCGCCCGCGTTGCCAACCGGGAAGACAAAAATTTAGTGTATTCTGGGCAGGCCGTTCACCGGCGGCCTTGCTGTTTTATTTTGTGTGAAGACTACGATTCGATTCGCGGAGGAGGCGGTATGGAACCCAAATACATCATTTTTACGGGCGGGGTGGTCAGTTCGGTTGGCAAAGGCGTCACTGCGGCGGCGTTGGGGTTGCTGCTCAAACAGCGCGGCTTCAAGGTTGCAGTTCAAAAACTCGACCCTTATATTAATGTAGACCCCGGCACAATGAGCCCGTACCAGCACGGCGAAGTCTTCGTGTTGGATGATGGCGCGGAAACCGACCTCGATTTGGGACATTACGAGCGCTTTATCGACATCCGCCTGAACAAGGTTTGTAACTTCACCACCGGCCAGGTCTATGCCGAGGTCATCCATAAGGAGCGGCGCGGCGATTACCTGGGCGGGACCATCCAGGTAATCCCACATATCACCAACGAAATCAAGCGGCGCATAAAACTGGTGGCGCGCGCCATGGACGCCGAAATCGTCATCCTCGAGGTCGGCGGCACGGTCGGCGATATCGAATCGTTGCCGTTTATCGAATCGTTGCGTCAGTTGCGCAGCGAGGTTGGGCGCGAAAATGTCTTCTTCATCCATGTCACCTGGTTGCCGTTTATCGGCGCGACGGACGAACTCAAGACCAAGCCCACCCAGCACTCGGTTTCGGAACTGCGCTCGATTGGTATTTCACCGAACATGATTATTGCCCGCTCCGATTTCGAAGTGCCCGAAGAATTGTGCGAAAAGATAGCCCTGTTCTGCGATGTGGAAAAGAATGCGGTCGTGCCGATGAAAACCGCCGAGGTCTTGTACGAAGTGCCGCTCCTGCTCGAAAAATTGGGCGTCGGCGATTATGTCGTCGAGCGCATGGGATTGAAACCAACCAGCCAGCCCGACTGGCACGAATGGGAAGACCTGGTTGCGCGGGTACGCCAGCCGAACAAGCCCGAAATCCGTGTGGCGCTGGTGGGCAAGTATGTTGAACTGCATGACGCCTATATGTCGGTGCGCGAGTCGCTCAAACATGCCGCCCTGGCTGTCGGGGTCGACGCGCACATTGACTGGGTTCACTCGGCAGACCTGGAGAAAAACAAGGGCTGGGAAATCATCGAAGCCGCCGACGCAATCCTGGTTCCGGGCGGGTTTGGCTCGCGTGGAATCGAAGGCAAAATCGCGGCGGCCCGTTTTGCGCGCGAGAATAAAGTCCCCTACCTGGGTCTTTGCCTGGGGATGCAGTTGATGTGTGTCGAATTTGCCCGCAACGTGATAGGCTATGAATACGCCAATTCGAGCGAATTCGACCGCGCCACCACCCACCCGGTTATCGACCTGATGCTCGAACAGCGTGGGATTACCGACATGGGCGGTACGATGCGTCTGGGCCTGTATCCCTGCGATTTGCAGCCCGGCTCGAAAGCCGCCCAGGCCTACAGCGTTCCACGGGTCGATGAGCGCCACCGCCACCGCTTCGAGTTCAACAACAATTACCGCGTTGATTTCGAGAAGGCTGGTATGGTTTTTTCGGGTCTTTCGCCCGACGGCAAACTGGTCGAAATTTCGGAAGTCAAAGACCATCCCTTTATGGTTGGCAGCCAGTTTCATCCTGAATTCCTGTCGCGTCCCAACCGTCCGCACCCGCTTTTCCTGGGCTTTGTGCGCGCCGCGGCGGAGAGGGTGAAGGGCAAGGCCAAAAAGGCCAAATAGGAATAGGCTATAATAATTCTGCCCAAGGAGAGATGACCATGCGAGATGAGACCCGCCCCCCCATTATTGTTTGCGAGAACGTTTCCAAATGGTACGGAGATTTCCAGGCACTTAAAGACGTCAACCTCGAAGTGCGCAAAGGCGAGGTCATCGTCATTTTTGGCCCGTCAGGCTCTGGCAAGTCAACCTTCATTCGCACCATCAACCGCCTTGAAGAACACCAGGAAGGCAAAATTATTGTGGATGGTATCGAATTGAACGACGATACCCACAACATTGAGTTGATTCGCATGGAAACCGGCATGGTTTTCCAACAGTTCAATCTCTTCCCACACCTGACGGTCATGGAAAACATTACCCTGGCGCCTATCCAGGTGCGCAAATGGAGCAAGGAAAAAGCCGAAGAAGCCGCGCGGCAATTGCTCGAGCGGGTCGGCATCCCTGAGCAGGCCGACAAACACCCCGGCCAGTTATCGGGCGGACAGCAGCAACGGGTTGCGATTGCCCGCGCCCTGGCCATGCAGCCGAAAATTATGCTCTTCGACGAACCGACCTCCGCGCTCGACCCTGAAATGATAAAAGAAGTGCTGGATGTCATGGTCGAACTGGCGCGTTCCGGCATGACCATGCTGGTTGTCACGCACGAAATGGGCTTTGCCAAGGCCGTCGCTGACCGCATGGTCTTTTTCGACAAGGGCCAAATCGTCGAAATTGGCACCCCGCAGGAAATTTTCACCGCCCCCAAAGAAGAACGCACCCAACTGTTCCTTTCCCAAATCCTGACCCATTGAGCCTGATTCGTTATCCAACTGTAATGTCAGGTTTTCACGAGCGGGAGTAAGATACAAGGCGAGGCAAATAGCCTCGCCTTTTCCTTATTATGACCGCCAAAGTCCTCCTCAACCCTTACTCAAATCGCTGGAACGCCCAGGCCCGCTGGCCGCAGGCTGAATCTGCCCTGCGTGCGGCTGGCGTGGATTTTGACCTGGAAGTTTCAGACGGTCCGGGGGATATTGCCCTGCGGGCCGAACAAGCCGCGCGGGATGGTTTTTCTCCCGTTGTCGCGGCGGGCGGCGACGGGACACTTGGCGAGGCGGTTAACGGCCTGCTCCGGGCTGCCGGGTCGCCGAACGGGAAGGTTACCCCGCTGGGCATCCTGCCGCTAGGAACGGCCAACGACTTTGCTGAACACGCCCTCGGCCTGCCGCTCGACCTGAACGCCGCCGCGCAGGTGATAGCCACCGGGCGCTTGCGCGCAGTCGATTTGGGCACGGTCAATGGGCGTTATTTCATCAATAATACCGCCCTCGGGCTCGAACCTTACATTACCATCATCCAGAGCAAAATTGGCTGGCTCAAGGGCGTTCCGCGCTACCTGTTGGCGGCCATGCGCGGCATGCTCGACCGCCCCAATTGGAATGCCGAAATGGAGTGGGACGGCGGCCAGTACAGCGGGCCGGTTTCGCTGGTTTATATTGGCAACGGCGGGCGCAGCGGCGGCGTCTTTTACATGTCCCCCGGTGCCGACCCTGCTGATGGCAGGCTGACGATTGTGCATGGTTACCGCGCCACCCGCCTGGGCATGTTCCAGATGCTGCCCCTGGCAATGAAGTCTGGCCCTGGCAACTACACTCAAAGCCCAGGGGTGAGCGAGTTCGACTGTCAATGGCTCAAGGTGCGCCTCGACCATCCTAGCCCGGCCCATGCCGACGGCGACATCTTCACCACATCCGCCACTGAATTCGAGTACAAGATTTACCCGGCGCGTATGCCGGTGCTGGGCCCCTAGCGGGTTTCTTCGGCCTGGCGCGAATCAGGTAAAATACGGGGGTATGAATCAACAAGCCCCTGCCTTGCGCAATACCTTTACAGTTCTGTTTTTCGTCTTTTTTGCCATTGCCATGCTGGGCGGGCTGTTCTGGGCCAATCTGCTTTACGTCCAGCGCAGTTCGGCCAGCATTGAGTTCCTGCCGCTCTGGGTTGGCGCGAACAACCTGCTGCTCGAAGGCGTAACCCCTTACGGCGAATTTACCACCTACGAAATTCAAAAAATGGTTTATGGCCGCGTCGCCGGGCCGGGCGAACTGCCCCTGCGCGCCAACATCCCCTTGCCGCTGTTTTTGCTTTTCCTGCCTTTTGGCGCTGTTGGGGATATGGAACTGGCGCGCGCCGCCTGGATGGTGATTCTCGAGATCGGCCTGGTTCTGCTGGTTGTCTTTTCCCTGCGCCTGGCGCAATGGCGGGCGCATCCGTTATGGATGTTTTTCCTCGTCCTGTTTGGGGCGTTTTGGGCCGCCTCGGTCGAATCCCAGCTGGCGGCCAGCGCGGCAATTGTCCTGGCCGTTTTTTTGCTGGGCGCGATGCTGGCCCTGCGCGCCTCGCTCGACGAATTGGCGGGCATGCTGCTGGCCTTCTCTTTCTTTAACTTGGAAATGGGCGGCCTGTTGCTGCTCTTCCTGCTGGCCTGGATAACCATCAATGGGCGCTGGCGGGCCTGGGCCGGGTTGTTGATGACCCTGGCCCTGTTGTCTGGCGTTGCTTTTATCATCGATTCTGGCTGGGTGCTGGCTTTTGCCCGCGCAGTATTGCTGAACTGGCAGGCTGCCATGTCTCCGGATACTTTTTCACTGTTTACGGGCTGGTTCCCCGGCCTGGGCGAACGCATGGCTTGGGGGCTGACCTTCCTGCTCCTCCTGCTCCTGATGGTCGAAACCGGGCAGGCCTTTCGACGCGGCAACCTGCAATGGGCCTGGCTGGCCTGCCTGGCGGCGGCCGCAACCCCGCTGGTTGGTCTGCCGGTCAAACAGGACGGGTTGGTTTTCCTGATACCGGCTTTCCTGCTGGCGGCCTCTGTTTTCGCCCAGCGCTGGACATTGGTGGGCGGCTGGGTGGGTTTATTTAGTTTGCTGGCAGCTTTTGGCGCTTCGTGGGTGTTTTCCTACTGGAAGGTCGAATCGGGCTTTTTGTGGTTGTCCCTGCTCGCCATCCTGCTGCTTTACTGGGTGCGCTGGTGGGTTACCCGTCCCGCCCGCCTGTGGGCCGACCAGGTTACGACGGGGAAAACAACGCCGTATTAGAGAAAAATAGGCAGGAATCGGATGTTGGAAAAATTCCACATCAAAATTGAGCATTTGTGGGGGCTCATTGTTTTATTAGGTGTTTTTATATTTGTAAATACCCATCCCATTCGCCCAAACGATTTTTGGTTTCATATCGCCTATGGCCGCCTGATTGTCGAGAACAGGGCGCTGCCTGTAATTGATACTTTTTCGTTCACCATGTATGGTCAGCCCTATGAGTTTGCCCACAATTATTGGCTGGCGCAAGTTTTTATGTACTGGTTGTTTGAGAATGGCGGCGCAGAATGGAGCATCCTGGTTTTTAGCATCTTGGTTACTGCCGCTTATGCGGTTATTTTCTTATTCGGGATTTTCATCACGCGCGGCAACTGGCGTATTGCGGCTTTTGCGACCCTGTTTGCCGCATCATTAGGAATCAGCAACTGGAATATTCGCCCTCAAACCCTGGTCTACTTGCTTGCAGCCTTGTCTGTGGTGGGTATCGAATACTTTAAAAATTCTGATCGTAAATTTGCCTGGGGTATCTTTCTAGGCGTGATAATGGCGCTGTGGGTTAATAGTCATGGCACTTATTTCATTCCCTTTATTTTGGCAGGAGCCTGGCTGGCGGAATTACTGTGGCGGGTTGTTCGGGAAAAAAAATGGCAGGTTCTCCTTCCCGGGCTCCAGTTATTTTTATTCCTGCTGGTTGGAGTTTTAATCAATCCGCGAGGCGTTAAGGTTTTTTCCTACCTGTTATCGATGACATCGGCTCCCAGCGTGCAAGGCTTTGTTGCCGAATGGCAGCCTGTTCAGTTTGATGGGATAACAGGTATCATTTTCCTGTTTATGCTTTCTTTCTTGCTGATTGCCTGGGTAACTTCTGGTAAGAGGCTTACTCTATCTGAAACGCTTTCTTTGATTATTTTCGTCCTGCTGAGTTTGCGTTATGAGCGTGCCGTTGTCTGGTTGGGGATTACGCAGTCCCCACTGATGCTAAGTATCTTGCAGGAAGTTTTTGCTCGTTTTGGCAAGGTGGCAATTTCCCCGGACAGGCAAAACGTAAAACTTAACTTTATATTGGTCTTCTGTGTGGTTGTTCTATCCCTTTTTTCTGTTCCGTGGCTCAAGCAGTATTGGCCGCTCAGCCCTGAAAAGAAGAACCTGTATGCGTTGGACACCCCGGTTGATGCTGTTCGCTTTATGATAGGTAAGACCCTTCCGAACCAGGTTTTTGCAGAGATTGCTTTTAGTAGCTATATCACTTGGGCGGCGGGGGACAGATACTGGGTCTTTGTCGACCCGCGTTTTGATTTGTATCCTGAAGATTTGTGGGGAGATTATCTCAGGATTAGCATGGCACAAGGCCGATGGGAAGAAAAACTAAAAAACTATAATGTAGATATGCTGATGTTGTCGATTGAAGCACAGCCGAAACTTCTCCGAGCGGTTGGCGGTTCGCCAAACTGGGAATCAATATATCAAGATGATGTGGCTGCTGTTTTTGTCCGGCAAGGATGGCAGGAAAGTAAAACCAAAAAACCTTAAGAAATGCTTGTTCCTGTGCTATACTCGCAAACGACAGGTTGGCAGATGAATCAAATAACCCTAGTAATTGTCGATGACCACCCACTCTTTCGCCAGGGCGTTGTGGATACATTGTCCCTGGAGCCGAACCTATGCGTTATCGGCCAGTCATCGCATGGCGAACAGGGATTGGAACTCATTCGCAGCCTCGTGCCCGAGATTGCGATTGTGGATGTCAACCTGCCCGGCATGAATGGGCAGCAAATCACCCACGAACTGGGCGTTGAAAAGGCAAGCACACGGGTCATCCTGTTGACCGCGTATGACGATACCGAACAGGCTCTTCACGCCGCAATTGCGGGGGCATTTGCTTATTGTTCGAAAGACATCCAGCCCGGAGATTTGCTCGAAGTGATTCGCGTGGTTTCCATGGGCAAATATGTCATGGGCGGGCAGGTCATGACGGCCCTCGAATTGCAAGCCTGGATAGAGCGTCAAATCGAGGCTTCTCGCCGCTCTTACTCCGAACCGGGCAACCCTTACCATCCGCTTTCAGACCGCGAGATGGAAGTGTTAAATTGCGTTGTCGGCGGCATGAGCAACAAGGAGATTGCCGCCCTGTTGGGTATCAGCCACCAGACCGTCAAAAACCACATCACGTCCATCTTGCGTAAATTTAATGTTGAAGACCGCACCCAGGCTGTAGTATATGCCCTAAAACGCGGCTGGGTCAAGTTGCATCAGGATGACCACCCGCAGGAGTAATCACCAATGACAGACGAATACACCAACCCGATTGAAGAAGCGCGCAAAAGCATCCAGTCTGCGCTGGATGAATCCGGTCGCTCGTTGCACGAAGTCACGTTGATGATTGAGCAAAGCCAGGTCGAGGTTGGCAAACTCACCCAGCGCAATGCGGCGATAACCGCTCACCTCCAGCAGGTGCAGGCTCAGGGCAATAGCGCGTCCATCGAAGATGTGCGCATGGCCTATGATTCAGCCCTGGATGCCCAGCAGCGTCTTTTTGTCATGCGCGGCCAACTTGAAAAACTCCAGAGCGACCAGGCCCATCTTGACCAATACAATTCCCTGCTCAAAAAAGTGCTTGAATCGTTGCAGGTGGGGGATGTGTTGGGAAGCTCGCCTCAGAAAGCCTCCTCAGCCGGGATAGACATGGTTATCCAGGCCCAGGAGGCCGAACGTCAGCGCCTTTCGCGCCAGATGCACGACGGTCCGGCCCAGGCCCTTTCGAACTTTATCCTGCAAACCGAAATTGCCATGCGCCTGATGGATATTGATGTGGCCCAGGCACGTGAGGAACTTTCGAGCCTGAAGGCTTCTGCCATGGGGACTTTCCAAAAAGTGCGTAATTTTATTTTTGAGCTGCGCCCCATGATGCTCGACGACCTGGGCCTGGTGCCGACCATCAAGCGTTATGTCGAATCGTTCAAGGAACAAAATAACCTGGATATTACCGCCAATATTACCGGCCAGGAACGGCGGTTGGAGTCTTACATCGAGGTGTTGGTGTTTCGCGCCGTTCAGGAACTGCTTGGCAACGCAGCCCGTCACAGCCAGGCCAGCCAGGTAAAAGTGCAGGTGGATATCAACGACAGCGCCGTAAAGGTTGTGGTTGATGACAATGGCAAGGGTTTCGACCCTGAAATTATCAACCAGGGGGCCAGCCTGGGCCTGGGGTTGATACGGGAGCGGGTCGAGATGCTCGGCGGCGCTTTCGAACTGGCCAGCCAGGTCGGCAAAGGCGCGCGTATCACCTTCTCAATACCTGCCGCCTGATTAACATTTCTGTAAGTTGAAAGCGCTTGTCTTTTGCCCTGTTTTATATATAATAAGCATAGTCCTATTTTTGACAAGTTCATGAACAGGAAGGAGGTGAAAGACATGTTGTTCGCGAAAAATGAAAAAGGCCAAGGTTTAGTTGAATACGCTCTGATTCTCGTTCTAGTTTCCATTGTGGTTATTGTAATTATGGGCCTGATGGGTACCCAAATCAGTGGAATCTTTAGCCAGGTCACCAGCACTCTTGGTGGTTAATAGTAGTTTTGCCACCCAAGCAAGTTTATAAAAAGGAATTCCTGAAAAGGGATTCCTTTTTTATTATGTATCTATCGCCAGTGAATATCGCCTGGATTTTGCCTGCTTTTGATTGCTCATTTTTACTGTATAATCAATAAAAAGCAATATCTTTGTAGAGAAGGAGATTTTTCCTATGAGACGTGGCGGCGCTTTGCTCTTGTTGATTATCCTGCTCATCTTGGTGTTGAGTGTGGCGGCCTTTTTCTTGTTGCGCGGCGGCGGCGGTGCCGAGACTGCCGCGCCGACTCCCCAGCTTGCGACCATTGTGGTGTTGGTCCAGCCTGTCCCGCGTGACGAGTTGATTGTCGAAGCAATGCTCGAGGAAATTCCATATCCCGAAGAGCGCATTACCGGGTCGATGTTTCGCAAGATTGCCGATGTTGCCGATGTTTATTATGCCAAATACCCCCTGGTGCAGGGTCAGCCGCTGACACGTGAACTGGTCTCTGAGCGCCCCGGCATTTTGCAGGAAGGTTCGGAAGTTTCCAAAACCATTCCGCCGGGCATGACGGCCATTAGCCTACCCATTTCGCGCCTCGGCGCGGTCGGGTTTGCAATTCGGGATGGTGACAAGGTAAATGTGATTGCTACGACATCGTTTGTGGATTTGGACACTTCTTTTCAAAGCCTGTTGCCCAATTCTACGGCTACTGTGACAGGGACCGGGTTTTTACCCGAATCCCTGCCAATTTTGACCGTTAACATTTCATCGGGCGGAGAAAGCGCTACCCTGGGGCGGGCTGAATTGGAACCCACTCTCAACCAGGCTATCTACATAGTTCCGTCTGAAGAGCAGCGCCCACGCTTAGTTTCTCAAATGATACTCCAGAATATTCAGGTTCTCCGTGTGGGTCAGTTTAATCTGAGCGGGGACCAGACCGCTGTCCCGGAAGCGCAAGCCCAAGAAGGGGAGCAACAGCAACAACAGGCCCCACCACCTGTACCTGATATTGTCACCCTGATTGTTACGCCGCAGGATGCGATTGCCCTGACCTACCTCATACACAGCCAGGCAAGGATTACTTTAACCCTGCGCGCGCCGGATGACCCCAATTATTTCGATAATATTGAGTCGGTTACTTTGCAATACCTTATTAGCCAGTACAACATTGCCTTGCCGGCAAAACTTCCCTATGGCTTGAACCCACGTCTTGACATCTTGGTTGACCCGCTGGATAATTTCTTCCCTTAACCTTGACAGCATTGCAAATAAAGTCCGCGGAGTGTGATTTTGATGGCTGAAAAAGTTCGCGTCTTAATCGTAGACGATGTATCTGAAACGCGCGAAAATGTTCGCAAACTACTTCAATTCGAGACCGATATTGAAGTGGTCGGCGCGGCCCGCACCGGCAAGGAAGCTGTTCAGTTGACCTTCGAAATCAAGCCTGATGTGGTTTTGATGGATATTAACATGCCGGATATGGATGGTATTACGGCTACTGAGACCATCCGCCAGCGTGACCAGGCGGTTCAGATAGTTATCTTATCGGTGCAGGGTGACCCGAACTACATGCGCCGGGCCATGCTTGCCGGTGCGCGCGACTTCCTGACCAAACCGCCTATGGCCGACGAACTAATTTCCGCCATTCGCCGCGCTGGTCAAATGGCTCAATCTGTCCGCGCCCAAAGCGCCAAAATCGAGTCGACGTCCGTTTCTTCCACCAGCAATAAGCCGAGCGCGTTTACCGGTCTTGCCGCTGGTCGTGTAATCATGGTTTACAGCCCCAAAGGGGGGACGGGGGTCACCACCTTGGCGGTTAACCTGGCCGTGACCCTGCACAATGATGAAACTCGCGCGGTCCTGGTGGATGCAAAACTGCAGTATGGGGATGTGGCAGTCTTTCTAAATGAGCAGGGCAAGAACACCATTCTTGATTTGGTCTCGCGGGTGGATGAACTCGACCAGGAAGTGGTCGAGAGCGTTATGATTAAACATGCTGCTTCCGGTTTGCATGTTCTTGCCGCGCCTTCCCGCCCTGAAGAGGCGGAACAGGTCGGTGCTGGTCAGTTTATAAAACTTGTCAAATACTTGCGCCAGCATTATGCCTATGTTGTCATTGACACATCCAATGCCCTTGATGATGTTACCCTGGCGGCCATCGACAACTGCGATATTGTTACCCTGATAGTCAACCAGGATATCCCAGCCATTAAAAACTGCCGCTCTTTCCTGGATTTGCTGGATACGATAGGGTTCCAACGTTCCAGGGTTTGTTTTGTAATGAACAAATATGACAAGCGCATATCCATTACGCCTGAAAAAGTTGGCGAAAACCTCAAGCAGGCCATCGTGGGCGTAATTCCATTGGATGAGCGCGTCGTTATTCCCTCGGTGAATCGCGGTGTTCCGTTTATGATAGACAATAAGACCCAGCCAAGCGCCAGGGCCGTGTTTTCACTGGCCGAGGCCATTCGCAAGCAAATTAAAACACTGGATGCTTAAAAGTAAACGTTCAATGTAGTTGGAGAAAGTGCAATGTCCTTGCTTAAACGTATCGAACAGGGGCAGGGCCGCGCCCCTGATGCCCAACAAAAGCCAGGTTCTTCTTCTGGCGAATCGTCCGGAGGCGGTTTGTCCTCCATACAGGCCAAACGCGTTAATGCTCCATCAACCACTCCCCAATCTGGCACATATTTCGACCTGAAGACCCGCGTCCAAAACAAACTGCTCGCGGAGCTTGACCCTTCCATGGACATCAGCCGCACCGATGAAGTCCGGCGGACGATTATGGATTTGTTCGAGCAAATCCTAAACGAGGAGAACATCGTCCTTTCCCGCCCGGAGCGACAGCGTCTTTTTGAGCAGATTTCGGCGGAAATTTTGGGCTTTGGTCCGCTACAGCCCCTGCTGGAGGATGACTCAATTACAGAAATCATGGTCAATGGCCCCAAGAATATTTACGTCGAGCGCAAAGGCAAGATTGTCCGGGTTCCCATCACCTTTGAAAGCAACGACCATGTGATGCGCGTTATTGACCGTATTGTGGCGCCGCTTGGTCGTCGTATTGATGAGTCCAGCCCGTATGTGGATGCCCGTTTGCCGGATGGTTCCCGTGTCAATGCGGTTATTCCTCCCATTTCACTGGTTGGCCCGACACTGACCATTCGTAAGTTCGCCAAAAATCCCATCACTGTTGAACAACTCATCCAGTTTGGCTCGGTTACAGCCGAAGCCATTGAGTTTTTGAAGGCCTGTGTTATCGGGCGATTAAATGTCGTGGTTTCGGGTGGCACGGGTTCTGGAAAAACCACCCTGCTCAACATTATGTCCAGTTTTATCCCCAATGACGAGCGCATCATCACGATTGAGAACGCGGCTGAATTGCAATTGCGCCAGGAGCATGTCGTCACCCTTGAATCGCGCCCGGCCAACATCGAAGGCCGGGGCGAAATCACCATCCGCGACCTGGTCATCAACTCCCTGCGTATGCGCCCTGAGCGTGTGATTGTGGGTGAGTGCCGCGGTTCTGAAACGTTGGACATGCTCCAGGCCATGAACACCGGCCATGACGGCTCGATGACCACCGCTCACTCGAACAGTCCGCGCGACACCCTGGCGCGCATGGAAACCATGACCTTGATGGCGGGTATGGACCTGCCGATTCGTGCCATTCGTGAACAGATTGCGGCAGCGGTGGATGTGATTGTTCACCAGGAGCGTATGCGCGATGGTTCCCGAAAAGTCACCCATGTCACCGAAGTCAACGGCATGGAAGGTGATGTGATTACCCTGACGGATATTTTCATTTTCGAGCAGTCCGGTTACGAAAACGGCAGGGTTATTGGTCGCTTGAGGCCAACTGGTTTGCGCCCCAAGTTTATGGAAAAAATCGAGGCGGCTGGTATTCATTTGCCTGCCAGTGTCTTCGGAGTAGGCGCGCGGCGTTAACCACACTTTTTGTAAATCCCGCATCTTGCGACTGGTTTGAGAGGCAGCATGACTTTAGGAATAATCATTGTCGGGTTGATTGTCCTCCTGATATTAATAGGTATTGGCGTCTATGTTTCGTCTTCAAGCGAGCGAAACATGATGGAAGAGCGCCTTGGCAAATATATCGACCAGGAGCAGGCCGACAGGTCTAAGAAAGGTGAAAAATCTTCGCAACTTGTCACCGATTGGGTAAACCGGCGGGTTGAAAAGTCGTCATCAGGGGAGAAACTGGCGCGCAGCCTGGCGCGCGCGGACTTAAAGTTTAAGCCGGGCGAATTTATCGCTTTCTTGTTTATTCTTTCATTTGGTCTGGGTGGCCTGGCCTGGTTTTTAGGAGGCGATACACCCACAGCCAAAACCGTCTCGGCAATTCTTGGCGTTGTGCTCGGTTTGGGTGTGCCGCTTATCTACGTTCGTTCGCAACAGGGCCGCAGGTTGGATAAATTTAACAACCAACTTTCCGATATGCTCAACCTGATGGTCAATGGTTTGCGCGCCGGTTATTCCACCATGCAAGCCATGGAAGCAATCAGCAAGGAATTGCCTGCGCCCATTAATGAAGAGTTTCGACGGGTTGTGCAGGAAATGCAGTTGGGTATTTCGATGGATAAGGCGCTTGAAAATCTCTTGAGGCGTATTCCCAGTGAGGACCTTGATTTTGTGATTACTGCCATTAATGTTCAGAGAGAAGTTGGTGGTCCGCTTGCTGAAATCCTTGATACGATTGCCTTCACTATCCGCGAGCGTGTGCGTATTAAGGGTGAAATCAGGGTGATGACGGCCCAAGTGAGGACATCTGCCACCATCCTATCTGCAATTCCATTTGTTCTTTTTACAATTATCTGGTTAATCAATCAAGAGTATATGATGGAGTTTTTTACTAATATTTTATGTGGTGGAATTGCTATTGGGGTGTCTTTTCTAATGATAGGACTGGGCTATGCTGTTATGATGAAAATAGCCGATATTGAGGTTTAAATTATGAATCCAGCGACAATTATCCTGCTTCTTGTTTTGGTTGCTGTCATCATTGCTGCCATATTAATTTATGTGGGTTCACGTGTGCCGCGCCAGGATGAAGACCCGCTCGAAGCGCGCCTGGCCGAGTTCAGTCAGCGCGGCGAAAATGTCACGCTTGAACAGATTGAAATGTCGCAGTCTTTTCAGGAGCGTGTTATTTACCCAATTTTGCGCCAGTTTGGCGACTTAGCGGCTCGCTTTACCCCGCAGAATGCCATTCAGGACATTAATCAAAAACTGGAACGTTCTGGCAAGGCGGGCTGGATTGATGCATCGATGTTTCTTGCCTTGCGCTTTGTCGCCGCTGGTATAGCTGCTGGCCTGGCGTTTTTGGTATTTACGGTTTCCGCGGTAAAGCAACCCTTGAGCACAGCCATCCTTTATTCTCTCATTGCTCTGGTGATTGGCTTTTTCTTTCCACAACTCTGGCTGAACGAGCAAATCAAGAAGCGACAGCAGGAGGTTCAGAAGGCCCTTCCAGACGCCCTTGACCTCTTGACCATCTGTGTTGAAGCGGGGCTGGGTTTTGATGCTGCCATGTCCAACGTAGCCCAGAAATGGGACAATGAACTCTCATTGGCTTTTGCGCGTTGTATTCGTGAAACCCAATTGGGCAAAATTCGCCGTGATGCTATGCGCGATATGGCCGACCGCATAGACCTGTCTGACCTGACCAGTTTTGTCGCCGCGGTCGTTCAGAGTGAACAGCTAGGCGTTAGCATGGCTAAAATTCTTCGCATTCAGGCCGACCAAATGCGTATGCGCCGTCGCCAGATAGCCGAGGAAAAGGCCCAGCAGGCGCCAATCAAAATGTTGATACCCATGGTTGCCTTTATTTTTCCAACTATTTTCATTGTTCTGTTGACACCAGCTATCTTGCGTATTATGAAAATTGAAATTTTCAGGTAATAATTTATTCTTCGCGCCAATGTACGTTCACAAAAGGATAGGAATTTTGGCATTCAAAAAATCCATCCTGTATTGGTTTGAAAGTTCCTTTTGGAACATTGTTGACCTGGTTTTCCCGCCAACCTGCCCCAGTTGCCAGGAAATAGGTTTTCGCTGGTGTGAAGATTGCCAGCGTGTAGTGCGCCCCCTCGCAGGTGTTCAAATTTGCCAGGTTTGCGGTGCGCCATCTGATAAAGCGCGTTGTAAACGATGTAAATCCTTACGGCCCAGTTTTGTTCAACTGCGGTCGTGGGTGGTTTTTAGGCATCCAATTCGCAGTGTTTTGCACTCCCTCAAATACCAGCACAACATTGGACTGGGACAGACCCTTGCCTGGGCGATATCGCCTTCGCTAAAGCAATACAATTGGCCGGTGCAGGAGGTTGTGCCCATTCCGCTCAGTGAGCAGCGCCAGCGCGAGCGCGGATATAACCAGGCCGGACTGATTGCCCGACCGACATCCCAACTGATGGAAATAGATTACCGTCCTAATGCCCTGTGGCGCGCACGTCACACCCGCTCGCAGGTTGGGCTAACGATTAAAGAGCGCGAGAAAAATGTCCAAAATGCCTTCGAGGCCGACTCGGCCCTGGTTGCTGGCAAAAGTATCCTGCTCATGGACGATGTTTGCACGACAGGCGCTACCCTGACTGATGCTGCCCGCGCCCTATCTAATGCGGGCGCGCAGGCTGTTTATGCTTTTACGATTGCCAGGGCGCTCTCGCATGCTGATGCTTGAGCGTCTTGTCCGCGCCTTGCGCGGTTAAATCCCAATCCACCCATTCTCAAGGAGGCTGCCATGACCCAAAACATAGAGATTGTTGGACGAGATTTTGAAGTAACCGACCGAATCACGGATTATGTCACCAAAAAAGTGACCAAACTTGACCGGCACTTGAGCATGATTGATGAAACCCGCATCGAACTGTCCTACATTAAATCTGCCCGCAGCGCCCTCGACCGTTACGTCGCCCAGATGACCGTGCGCGGCAAAGGCTTCATCCTGCGCTCCGAAGAACGCGCCGATGACATCCGTGCTGCCATTGACATCGCACTCGAAAAGCTCGACCGCCAGGTCAGCCGCTACAAAGGCAAACACTTCAACAACCGCGGCGACGGCAAATCTGCGGCCGAAGTGGTCGATGTCTCCCCCGAATTCCTGGCCGAACTTGAAAGCGAAGAACCACCGGTCATCGTCCGCCGCAAGAAATTTGATTTGATTCCCATGGCCGAAGAAGAAGCCATTGAGCAGATGAAACTGCTCGGACACGATAACTTCTTCGTCTTCTACAACGCCAAAATTGGCGCAGTGAACGTCCTCTATCGCCGCCGCGATGGCACCTATGGTTTGATTGAACCCCAGGTTCGCTAATCCGCCAACCTGCCCGAAAAAGAGTAAAATGGACTGGCTCCCCTTGGAGCCAGTCCATTTTTGGAGTACCCATGGAAAACCTCGATTTTGATGATGCCCTGCTCGAACCCGGCTGGGAAGAAAAACTTGACACCCAGGCCATTGAACAGGCCACACGCGTCCTGCTGGCTGCCGTTGGCGAAGACCCGAATCGCGAAGGCCTGGCCCGCACTCCCCAGCGCGTTGCCCGCATGTACGCCGAACTCCTGGCCGGATACCGCACCGACCCCCAAAACGTTGTCAACGGGGCCATTTTTGACGTTCAATACGACGAAATGGTCATTGTCCGCGACATCGAATTCTACAGCCTGTGCGAACACCACATGCTGCCCTTTATGGGCCGCGCCCACGTCGCCTACATCCCCAACGGCAAAGTTCTCGGCCTCTCGAAAATCCCGCGCATTGTCGATATGTACGCCCGCCGCTTGCAAGTGCAGGAACGCATGACCCGCCAGATTGCCGACTTCCTGCGTGACCTGCTTAAACCCCAGGGCGTCGCCGTTGTCGTCGAAGCCATGCACCTGTGTTCCATGATGCGCGGCGTCAAAAAACACGACGCCCGCATGACCACCTCCGCCATGCACGGCGCATTCCGCGCCAACCTCGCCACTCGCCAGGAATTTTTAGCCAACATCTCGCGCGGCACATCTGCCCTGCGGATATAGGAAAATCGAAACCGCTGACCAATTGGCAGCGGTTTCTAATTCCGGGCTTTTTTCTCGCTCAGGCTTTTTCCCGCGAGATCTCGACTCCAACCGAGCCTGTATCGGCAATCGCTTGGGTCTTCTCCACGCGGATGGTGACTCCCCGCACTCCCGGCATCTCCAGGCAAACCCGCGCCAGGTCCTCCGCCAGGGCCTCCACCGTCATCCGGCGGACGGTGGTTGCATGTTCCCGCAACCGGTTTGCTACTTTTTCATAATCCACACAATCGGCAATCTCGTCTGATGTTGCCGCCTTGCGGGTATCGGTTAGCATGACCGCATTAATAACCATCTCCTGCGGGGCGGTGCGTTCATGCTCATAAATGCCAATGATGCCAGTTACTCGCAAATCCTTGATAAAAACCCTATCCATGTCGTGTAGCCGCCTTTTTTTTATCTGAGTTCATCCGTGCATCCGTGGAAAAATCCGTTGACAAGTTCTTATCCGCGCATCCGCGAAAAATCCGTTGACAACCCCAACGCTGCCGCCATCACCACCCAGGCAGCCACCTGCCCGGCCCTGATTCCTCCCGGCAACAGCGTAGAATCGCCCCGGAATCCTTCCACGAACAATTGTCCCGCGGCAGTCAACACCACAAAGAGCAGGAACAACCGACCATCCATCCGCTTTTTCGCTGTAAAACCCGATTCCTCGTCCGTTTCAATCCGCGATTCCGTGACAGAGTCCGCTGCCAAGTCCGTTTTCACCCACCGTCCCAGCCCCAGCAAAATCGCCAGTGCCAGCCCGATTTCATAGACCTGTGTCGGGTGGCGGACCGCTCCCCACAGTTCGATGCCCCAGGGCAAGGAAGTTTCCATGCCGAAGGCCGCGCCCGAGGCCAGGCGCGAAACCCCCAACCCAACCGCTGCAACCGCAAATAACGGGGTCAGCCCGTCGAGCGTGGACCAAAACTTCAGCCCGGCGCGCCGTTCGTAAACCAGCGCCGCCACCAGTGCGGACGCGAATCCACCAAACGGGTCGAGCGAACCCGCTTCACGCGAAAACAGGCTCAGGGGAGTCTGGACGAAGGCCGAAAAATTCTGCGCGGCGAAAAACAGCCTCGCGCCGAGTATCCCGCTAAACAATGCGATAAACGTCAGGTTATACAGCGCATCCGAATTCAGGCCGCGGTTTCTGGAAAATTTCTCGGTTAGCGAAAGACCCAGCCAGACGCTCAAAATCATCGACAGCGGCGCGACCGGCAGCGCCAGCGGGCCAAGTTGCAGGATTGGGAACATTATTGGCCCTCCTTGAGCAGGTTTTCGATGCGCGTGCGCAGCAGGGCCTCGTCCATCGGCCCGCCAACCACGACCTCGCGGATGACGCCGTCTTTGCCGACAAAAAACGAAGTCGGCAGCGACATTATCTGGTACAGGCGCGTCACATCCCCGGCCTGGTCGAGCGGGATTGGGAAAGTCAGCCCGTACTCTTTTACAAACGGGTCGAGTTGCGAGAATGTGTCCTGCACGGTCGAATTGATGGCCAGGATTTCGAACCCTTGCTCGTGATAGTCCTCATAAACCCTCTGCATGGCGGGCATTTCGGCCCGGCAGGGCGGACACCAGGTTGCCCAGATGTTTATCAAAACCACCTGGCCGCGCAGGTCGTCCAGCGCAATTTCCCCTCCGTCAAGCGTGGACAGGCTAAAAGCAGGTGCAAGGAAACCGGCCCGCGGCGCGGGGATTTGCCCGCCAGTGGTTGCGCCTTCTGGTGCGCGTGAAGCCCAAATCCAGGCCAGGGCGAGCGATAATACCAGTAAACTGCCCCAATTTTGTCGAAAATATTGCCTAAAATCCATTTTGCCTCTATAGTATTTAAACAGTCGTTGAATTCTAACCGATTAGATGCGCAGCCATGCTATTTGATACCCACACCTTTATTGGCGTTGACCCGTCAGGAGGCCGCAAACCATTCACCTACGCGGCATTCGATGCTCAGGGCCGCCTGCTGACCCTGGCGGATGGTGATATGGAGGATGTGCTGGCCTTCCTTGGCGGACAGCAGGCCGCGCTGGTGGCGATCAACGCCCCGCCGCGTCCCAATAACGGACTGGTGCGCGAAAGCCGCCAGAGCCTGCCCTTGTTGCACCAGTCAGGACGGGCGCTCGATATGCGTCTGGCTGAGTATAACCTGCGCGAACGCGGCATTAATGTCGCCGCCACACCCTCGCGCCGCGAATATTGTTCCGGCTGGGTGCAGGAGGCTTTCGATTTTTACCGCCGCATTGCCGAACTTGGCTACCAGCCCCATACCGACGAAAAACCACCCTACGCCTGGATAGAAACCCACCCGCAAGCCTGTTTTGCCGTTTTATTGGGCAAAAACCCGCTTTCACGCGCCAGCCTGGAAGGTCGCCTTCAGCGCCAACTGGTGCTCTACGAGCAGGGACTGCGCATCCGCGACCCGATGAATTTTTTTGAAGAACTGACCAGCCATAAACTGCTCAAAGGCATTTTACCGTTTGAGTTGCTCTACACGCCTGAACAACTCGACGCCCTGGCTGCT
>Ga0208244_100656_pt1 | contig 28651 bp, 16 predicted proteins | sample SubbioCR12Aug_5A_FD_184828 | JGI IMG/M metagenome (GOLD analysis project Ga0208244, IMG submission 184828) | Serpentinite rock and fluid subsurface biosphere microbial communities from McLaughlin Reserve, California, USA - CR12Aug_5A (SPAdes) | ecosystem: Environmental > Terrestrial > Deep...
CGTTAAGGGCAGGCACCAAAGCGATAATAACTAATTTAGTCCGCTGTAGAAAACATGTATAGCATAAATCTTACGACCCATGCGCATCACACGAATATCCGCTGAAAAGTCTCTCAGGGAGCAATCCGACGCCGACCTGAGCCGGCTCGACGCATTGTTTGCCCGCTACAAGGGCACGGCCGGCAGCCTCATACCCCTGCTTCAGGGCACACAGCACACCTTTGGATTCATCCCCCCCCATGCCTTTGAACGTATCTCGGCCGAAACGGGTATCCCATCTGCCGACATCTACGGGGTGGCTACCTTCTATGCCCAATTCAGGCTCAAGCCTGTAGGCAAAAACATCATTAAGGTGTGCCACGGCACCGCCTGCCATGTGCAGAACGCCAACGCCATCACCGATGCACTGAAGGAAGAACTCAATGTGCTCGACGGCGAAACTACCGCCGACGGGCTGTTCACCCTTGAGTCGGTGGCCTGTCTCGGCTGCTGCTCACTGGCCCCGGTGATGATGATCGGCGACGACACCTTTGGCAAACTCACCGGAAAAGCAGCCGTGCGGATCATCCGCGACATGAAAAATGCCACTTGCAAACAAAAGGAAGAATGACAATGGAACTGACACCAACAACCAAAGTGATTGTCGGGCTTGGAAGCTGCGGCATTGCAGCCGGAGCGGTGAAAACCTACAACCGGATAAAGGAACTGAGCGAGTCGGGCCTTGAAGGCTTTGAGCTGGCCAAAACAAGCTGTATCGGCATGTGCTACAAAGAACCCCTGGTGGAGGTGCAGGATGCTTCAGGTAGTGTGATCTACGGCGATATGACCGAAGAAAAGATAGAGGAGGTGCTGCGTAACCACCTCAACGGAACCATCGACCACAGCAAGGTAGTATCGGCCCAAAAGATTCAGGGCACCGAAGCCGCGTTTTTCGACGGTCAGGTGAAGATCGCCCTGCGCAACTGCGGATACATGGATCCCGAGGTGATTGAAGAAGCCGAACAGCGTGAGGCTTATGCCGCCATCAGGAAAATATTCGGTTCGGGCATGAGCTCTGAACAGGTAATTGCCGAGGTGCTTGCTTCGGGCCTGCGCGGAAGGGGAGGCGGTGGTTTCCCCACCGGACTCAAGTGGAAGTTTGCCTTCCAGAGCGAAAGCAGTGAAAAATACATCATCTGCAATGCCGACGAAGGCGACCCGGGTGCGTTCATGGATCGTTCGCTGCTCGAAGGTGACCCCCATGCTGTGCTCGAGGGCATGATGATCGGCGGCTACGCCATCGGGGCACAGGCAGGAGTGATCTATTGCCGTGCCGAGTATCCCCTGGCCATCAAAAGACTCAACATAGCCATCGACCAGGCACGCAGTAAAGGCTATCTGGGAAAAAATGCCATGGGCCGGGACGGATTTAATTTCGACATCTATGTGAAAGAAGGTGCGGGCGCTTTTGTCTGCGGCGAAGAAACAGCTCTGATTGCCAGCATCGAAGGACAAAGGGGGATGCCTCGCAAACGGCCGCCTTTCCCGGCGGTGTCGGGTCTGTGGAAGAAACCTACCAATATCAACAACGTGGAAACCTGGGCCAACATCCCGTGGATCATCAACAAAGGTGCGGCTGCCTATGCAGCTTACGGCACGGAAAAAAGCAAAGGAACAAAGGTATTTGCGCTCACTGGTAAGATACGCAACGGTGGTCTGGTGGAAGTGCCGATGGGTATCAGCATCAACGACATCATATTTAAACTTGGCGGCGGCATACAGAACGACCGTAAATTCAAGGCTGTGCAGTTGGGCGGCCCTTCAGGGGGCTGCATCCCCGCCGAACTGGGCCATACTCCCGTTGACTACGACTCAGTGACTGCCACCGGAGCCATCATGGGTTCGGGTGGTATGGTGGTGATGGACGAAACCACCTGTATGATTGACTTAGCCAAGTTTTTCCTGCATTTCACCCAGGAAGAATCCTGCGGCAAATGCACCTTCTGTCGCATAGGCACCAAACGGATGCTCGAGATACTGGAGCGCATCACCGAAGGAAAAGGCAAGGCCGAAGACCTCGACACCCTGGAATCGCTGGCCTATCAGATCAAGGATAACTCACTCTGTGGACTCGGTCAAACGGCACCCAATCCCGTGCTCACCACACTGAAATACTTCAGGCATGAGTACGAGGCGCATATTTTCCACCATAAGTGTCCGGCCAAAGTCTGCAAACCCCTGCTCACCTACACCATTGATCCGGAAAAATGTACGGGCTGCACGGTTTGTGCAAAGAAATGTCCGACCACAGCTATTGACGGCGGCCGCAAGCAGGTGCATGTGATACGCACCGAGGCCTGCATCCGCTGCGGCGAATGTTTCACGGTGTGTAAATTCGATGCAGTGCTGGTTGACTAAGCAAAAAACATTCAAAAATTACTGATTATGAGCCAATATATCACAATACAACTCAACGGAACAACTGTTCAGGGCATACAGGGCGAAACTATTTATGAATGTGCTTCACGTTATGGGATCGAAATCCCGACACTTTGCCATGACCCGCGTATTGAGCCGTTTTCGTCCTGTTATGTCTGTGTGGTCGAGGTGCAGGGGATGCGTGGCCATCAGCCCTCCTGCTCCACCTACATCACACCCGGCATGGAGGTAAACACCGAGACCGAAGCAGTAAAAAAGGCGCGCAAAACAGCCCTCGACCTGTTGCTGAGCAACCATTATGCCGACTGCCTTGGACCCTGCAAGCAAACCTGTCCGGCCGGAGTCGATGTTCAGGGATATATCTCGCTGATTGACAAAGGACGATATTCGGATGCCGTGGCCCTGATCAAGGAAACCAATCCGCTGCCGGCCATCTGCGGCCGGGTATGCGTGCGTCCGTGCGAGGCGGCATGCAGGCGCAACCTCATGGATGAGGGAGCAGCTGTGGGCATCGACTACCTGAAACGATTTGCATCAGACCGGGACCTTGAATCACCCGAAAAGTTTGTTCCAACGCTAAAACCAGAAACAGGCAAAAAAGTTGCTGTGATTGGTGCCGGTCCCGGCGGGCTGTCAACGGCTTACTACCTTCGCCTCGAAGGGCATAGCGTAGATATTTTTGAAGCAGCACCCCAGCCCGGCGGCTGGCTTCGTTACGGTATTCCCGAATACCGCCTGCCCAACAACCTTCTGGACCAGGAAGTGAAAAACATCACAGACCTCGGTGTGCAGATTCACTACAACAAAAAGTTTGGTGACAACCTCAGCTACAAAGAAATTGCAGCTTCTTATGATGCAACCGTACTCACCATCGGATCGCAGAAAGGGACGTCGGTAGGTTGTCCGGGCGACGATGCAGAAAACGTTTTCTCAGGCATTGATTTTCTTAGAAATATGGAAATGACCGGACAGCGCTACGATTTCAGCGGAAAAACCATAGTGGTTGTCGGGGGCGGAAACACGGCCATGGACTGCTGCCGCACTTCGGTGCGCTGCGGAGCCGAAAAGGTGTATGTGGTGTATCGCCGAACGGAGAAGGAAATGCCGGCCAACCCGATCGAGATCCACGAATCGAAACTCGAAGGGGTGGAATATCTGTTTCTGACCAATCCGGTGGAAATTACCAAAGACAAAGATGGCAGGCTCGAAGCGGTGCGTCTGATCAGGCAGGAACTGGGCGAGCCCGATGCTTCAGGCCGCCGGCGTCCGGTACCTGTAGCCGGCTCAGAGTTTGACCTCAGGGCCGATTTCGTCCTGGCTGCCATCGGTCAAAAAACAGATGTTAATTTCATCGACGACATGAACAGTTTCGCCACCGAAGGCAAATTGGTCATCAACCGCTGGGGCGATATCGATGCAGACAAGAAAAGTCTGCAAACCGGCATTCCTTCAGTGTTTGCCGCCGGCGATGGGGTCACCGGTCCTGCCACCATCATCGAGGCTATAGCTCAGGCGAGGATAGCCGCCCGTTCGTGCCACCAATACCTCATGGGACTTCCGCTCGAAGCACCAAAAAAGGAATTTCTCAGCAAGAGGGATAATTTCAAACCGCAGGAAACCGCTGAATACAAACATAAGTATCCGGCACAGCAGCGTCAGGAAATGCCGGTACTCGAAGCATCGGAGCGCAATAACTTCAATGAGGTAGAACTCGGATATACCGATGAAATCATGGCGTTTATGGAAGCTTCACGATGCCTCGAATGCGGATGCACCGAATACTTCACCTGCGACCTGAAAAAGCATTCCACCGAATATCAGGCCGAACAAAAGGCCTTCGAAGGTGAATTCCATGTGCATGAGGTTGACCACCGGCACCCCTTCATCGAGATAGACAACAACAAATGCATCCTCTGCTCACGTTGCATCCGTATCTGCCGCGAAGTGGCCGGAGCCAATGCCCTTGGTTTGATCAACCGAGGGTTTAAGAGCTTTGTAGCTCCTTCGATGGGTCTGCCTTTGCAACAAACCACCTGCGAAAGCTGCGGCTTGTGTATCTCTACATGCCCCACCGGCGCCATTACACACAACACTTCTTACAAACCCGGGCCGCTGAAACTCGAAGCGGTAAGTGCGGTAGATATGTTCGGCTCAGAAGGCTATGAAGTTGATCTGCTGCACCACAGGGGGCAGTTTTACGGAGCTGCTTCGCGAAGAGGTGAAATCAACAAAATGGACCTCATCAGCCGGCAGCAGTTTTTTGGCGCCTCCTTATTCTCCCATAAGGACAGAATAACCCAACCGCTTAAAAAACAAGCCAACGGGACTTTTGCAGCCATTACTTTCGATGAAGCATTCGATCTGATTGAAACAAAGATCAGACAAGTTCCTGCTGAAAAGAATGCATTTTTTGGCGGAGCAAGGCTCACCAACGAAGAGTTATATCTGATTCAGAAATGGGCCAGAGCAGGCGTGAAGACGAACAATGTAAGCAGTTTTCATTATGTCGGACGCGGCGACGGGTATTTCAGAAATTCGAACGAGAACGCACCGTTCTGCGATCTGCGCGGAGCAACTAAGGTGTTTGTTGCCGGGGGCGAGTTGCATCTGGACAACCCCATCATCAACCATATTCTGTGCAACACCCGCTTTAAGGAGCACATCGAAATCATTCACCTGACAACCATGCCCGACAGCCTGTTCAGCAAGAAAGCCGACAGGGTGATCAGGTTTGGCAGCTATTTCTGGTTTATTAAGGCAGTGAATCACTACCTGCTGAAAAACAACATGGAAAACAGTCTGTTCCTCAACGACCGTACCCAGGGATTTGATGAGTACAGCAGGGAAATGCTTGGCTGTGACTTTTCAAAACTGCTCGAGCTGGCCGGAACGGACGAGTCCGTTGTAGCTGCATTTGCGAGGGAGTATAACGAAGAAATGAATGCCGTGATGGTGTTCCAGGAAAAGGAACTCTCGTCCAACGCCTGTCTGGCCATGCATCATCTGGCCATGATCACGGGCAAACTGGGCAAAACAGCCAACGGGTTGATTGCGATCAAGGAAAAGAGTAACGCACACGGCATCATCGACATGGGTGTGTGCCACAAAATCGGGCCGGGGGCAGAACCAATTCTTGACGATGATCTGCAACACAGATTGGCGCAGATCTGGGGTGTGGCCGACCTGCCGTTTGCAGTCAACAGCGTGTACAGATTGATCAGCGAAGGAAGGCTGGAACAGGTCTTTATCTTCGGTGAAGACCCGCTGGGATGTGCGCTGAACAAGAACGAAGTGAAACAATGGTTCGACAAGCTCAAATTTGTTGTTGTTCAGGACCTGTTCATGACAGAAACTGCACAAAGGGCTGATCTGGTGCTGCCCGCAAGTTTCCCCTGGGAAACCGGTGGCTCGATGACCAACAGCCAGCGCAGGATACAACAGGTGGAGAAGCAATTGGAAGGCCCTGTAGCTGTGAACAGCTTTGGGCAGTTGACAGCAATCATGAAACGATTTGGGCTCAATGGTCTGAACAGTCCTGCCGGGGTACTCAATGAAGCCTTCAGCTTGCTGCCCAAACGCGGCGATTTCAAAGAACTGAAGTTTGTGTACAAGGATAAAGACAACGCAAACAGAATGTTTGATCACGGATGTGATGTGCTGAGTAAAATGATTGACAAAGAGTTTGCGGACAAATTGAATTGGTGATAGGCCTTTTGGAAATTCCTGTGTGGCCGGCTGTTGTGCAATGAACCATTTAGAAACTCAGTGCACTAAAAAGTAATCATATGAAAAGTTCGTCTGACTGTCAGATCTAAACTGACAAATCTGACAGTACATTTAAATCGCTTTATTATCACCAATTAATTTTGCGTCATCCTGTCAGTTTTGTGACGTGATTACATCATTTGCCTGACTTTTGGATTAACTTGTACCTTTGTGGCATTGTTTTGGATCGTTCAAATCACTGTTAACTCACAAATTAAATTGAATCGTATGAGCCAATCCACGGAACACATCGAATCTCTGATCATCGGATCCGGTCCGGCCGGTTACACAGCGGCCATTTATGCTGCACGTGCCGACCTCAAGCCTGTTATATATCAGGGCATGCAGCCCGGCGGGCAGTTGACCACCACTACTGAAGTTGAGAATTTCCCGGGTTATCCCGAAGGGGTTACCGGCCCCGAGATGATGGAAGAGCTGAAGAAACAGGCAGAGCGTTTCGGAACCGACACCCGCTGGGGGATGATTACCGAGGTGGACACCACTGCAAGACCATTCAGGGTGAAAGATGAAGACGGCAGGGAAATACTTGCCGAAACCATCATCGTTGCCACGGGTGCCACTGCAAAATACCTCGGCCTTGAATCAGAGGAACGGTTCAAAGGTGGAGGCGTTTCGGCCTGTGCCACATGCGATGGATTTTTCTACAAAGGCAAGGATGTAGCCGTTGTAGGTGGTGGCGATACAGCTGCCGAAGAAGCCAGTTATCTGGCAAAATTATGCCGCAAGGTATATCTTATTGTGCGCAGAGACGAACTCAGGGCGTCCAAAGCCATGCAGAAAAGAGTGCTCAACACGCCCAATATCGAGGTGCTGTGGAACCATGAAACCAAAGAACTTTTCGGTGAGGAATCAGGTTTTATGAAAACCCTCAAAGGTGCGGTGCTCGTTAACAACAAAACACACGAAGAAAGGGTGATCGACATTGACGGCTTCTTTGTGGCCATCGGTCATAAGCCCAACAGCGACCTGTTCAGCGGCGTGTTGGATATGGACGAAACAGGATACATCATTACCAAACCCGACAGCACAGCAACCAATATCCCGGGTATTTTTGCCTGTGGCGATGTTCAGGACAAGGTGTTCAGACAGGCGGTAACAGCCGCCGGAACAGGCTGTATGGCTGCCCTTGAAGCCGAGCGTTTCCTGGCTGCTCAGAACGACTGATCGAAATAGAAACTGATTCTTCGGTTCGCACGACCGGCAAATAAAAATACTACAGAGCTGATCAGGTCGTAACTGCTGAAAAAGCAGCGAAAAAACTTCTATTTTTGCTGCAAACTTAAACGGTGGAAGCATCATCAACACGCAATTCTCAGATCATCAGGGCTTCGTGGCTGAGCATCATTGTCAATGCTTTGCTCTCGGTGATAAAGATCGTTGCAGGCATCATGGCCGGAAGCCTCGCTGTGGTTGCTGATGGCATCGATTCGTCAGGCGATATTGTCACTTCGCTGATCACCCTGTTTACGGCCAGTATTATTTCAAGGCCGCCCAATATGCGGCATCCCTATGGCTATGAAAAGGCTGATACCGTAGCCACCAAATTGCTTGCATTTGTGATCTTCTTTGCAGGCGCCCAGCTTGCTATTGCCACATTCAGCAGCCTGATGGACAACAAAGTGCGTGAACTGCCATCTTTGCTTGCCGTTGTGGTGGTCGTGTTGTCAATCCTTGGAAAACAGGGTCTTGCATATTATCTCAGGAAGGTCGCAAAAAGAACTGAAAGCAGCATGCTCCGGGCCAATGCACGCAATATGCAAAACGATGTGCTTATTTCAGGTTCGGTGCTGATTGGGCTTATGTTCACCCATTTATTCAACATGCCGTTTCTCGATTCAGTAACAGCTTTACTTGTAAGTATCTGGATCATGGTGGTTGCCGTAAGAATAATTATCGACAGCAGCCGCGAACTCATGGACGGTGTCGAAGATCCGAATTTGTATAAGCTTGTTACTGATGCCACACTGAGTGTGGACGGTGCAGGCAATCCGCACAGGATCAGAATACGAAAAATGGCTCATCATTATCTTGTTGCCATGGATATCGAGATTGATGGCCACATAAGCCTCGAAAAAGCGCACAAAATCTCACATCAGGTCGAAGACAACATCAAGCAAAGTGTCCCAAACGTGTACGATGTCATCATTCACCTTGAGCCTGTGGGTGACGATGCCACCAATGAGGTTTTTGGAATTTCGGGAAAAGACCTGTAATGTTAATTTTTTTGCACATAAAATTAGTTTATAGTTTTGATAAACAATAAATTATTAGTAACAACACAGAGTGTTTGCCGGAGTAAAAAAAGCACCTGATTACCTATATTTTTCTATATTTGCAGCGGGTTTATTTGATGAAGTACCAAAAAACAAGCCGCATGATCCTGTTCTTTCAGCCTTCCCGACACAAGTTAATTGCACTTGAAACCGAATCAGACCTCAATCAGGAAGACCTGCAGAAGCTGAAATGGCTTTTTGGCGGGGCAGAATTGCTGGATGTCAGAACAGTTTCAGGAGATTTTATCGGACCTCGTCGTGAAATGGTCACCCCCTGGAGCACCAATGCAGTTGAGATTACCCAGAATATGGGCATATCAGGTATTTCACGTATCGAAGAATTTTTGGCTGCCGACAAAGGAAAGACCGCTTACGATCCCATGCTCCAGTACCTGTACCACAATCCGGGGCAGGATGTGTTCCTGATCGGCCGTAAACCTGAATCTCTTATTTATATCGATGACATCGGGGCCTATAATATCAGTGAAGGTCTTGCTTTGAGCCCGGATGAGGTGGAATACCTTTATCAGATCAGCCAGAAAATTGGACGCAGACTTACTGACAGTGAAGTTTATGGGTTCGCTCAGGTAAATTCGGAGCACTGCCGGCATAAGATATTCAACGGCACTTTTATCATTGATGGTAAAACCATGCCTGAAACCCTCTTTGCGTTGATCAAAAAGACCTCCGCAGCAAACCCGAACCGATTGGTTTCGGCCTACAAAGACAATGTTGCCTTTATCCTTGGTCCCGAAGCAGTTCAGTTTGCTCCTGAAAAACCTGATGATGCCGCATTTTTTACCCTTACAGACATATCAACGGTGATCTCCCTGAAGGCAGAGACCCATAACTTTCCCACTACTGTTGAACCATTCAATGGTGCTTCGACAGGAAGCGGCGGAGAGATCCGCGACCGGCTTGCCGGAGGCAAAGGAAGCATTCCACTGGCAGGCACTGCTGTCTACATGACACCTTATGCCCGCACTGAGGATGGCCGGAGTTGGGAACAGCACTGGCCTGAAAGAAACTGGCTCTACCACAAACCTTCGGAATTGCTCATCAAGGCCTCCAACGGAGCTTCCGACTTCGGAAACAAATTCGGTCAGCCACTGATCAACGGTAGTCTGCTGACTTTCGAACATATGGAAGGCAGACAATTTGGCTACGACAAGGTGGTGATGCTGGCCGGTGGTGTCGGTTACGCACGTGCTGAAGACAGCCGGAAGGAAACACCCGAACCCGGCGATGTGATCGTGGTTCTTGGAGGCGACAATTACCGCATTGGTATGGGCGGAGGTGCAGTTTCGAGTGTCGACACAGGACAATTAAGCAACGCCATCGAACTGAATGCTGTTCAAAGAGCCAATCCGGAGATGCAGAAGAGGGTTTCCAATGTCATCAGGGCAATGGCCGAAACAGGTTCCAATCCCATTCGCTCGGTACATGATCACGGAGCGGGTGGACACCTCAACAGCCTTTCGGAACTGGTGGAAGAAACCGGAGGAATCATCAAAGTGGGAAATCTGCCGGTAGGTGACCCCACACTCTCTGATAAGGAAATCATCGGCAACGAATCACAGGAACGCATGGGATTGGTGATCAGGCAAAAAGATCTTGAATTACTAGACCGTACCGCGAAAAGGGAGCGTTCGCCATCCTACGAAGTTGGCCGGGTAACCGGTGACCACCAACTGGTTTTTGAACGCAACGAAAGCGAATGCCCGGTGCAACTGCCTCTTGAGGATCTTTTCGGGAAACCACCACGCACTGTGCTCAGCGACAGCAGTAAATGCTACCATTTTGAGCCATTGCAATTTACTAATGATAACTTTCATTTCTACTTGAATCAGGTACTGCAACTTGAGGCTGTTGCCTGCAAGGATTGGCTCACCAACAAAGTGGATCGTTCTGTTACAGGCCGTGTGGCTATGCAGCAATGTTGCGGTGAAATACAGTTGCCTCTCAATAATTTGGGTATCACAGCTATAGATTATGTTGGTCATCGCGGCATTGCCACTGCACTCGGACACGCCCCCGTTGCCGGCCTTATTGACTCAAGAATCGGTTCGCGGCTATCAGTTGCCGAAGCCTTAACCAATCTGGTTTGGGCACCCATCGAAGGCGGCCTTAAAGGCGTTTCGTTAAGCGCCAACTGGATGTGGCCTGCAAAGAACGAGGGCGAGAACAGCCGTCTGTACAAAGCAGTGAAAGCATTGAGCGATTTCTGTATCGAATTGGGAATCAATGTGCCAACAGGCAAGGATAGTCTTTCGATGACACAGCAATATCCCGACGGAAACCGTGTGCTTGCACCCGGAACGGTTATCGTTACTGCTGTTGGTGAAGTGAGTGACTTCCGCAAGACCATACGGCCCGTGCTCATTCACGACACTGATTCTGTTCTGCTTTATGTGGACCTTTCGTCTGACGATTTTAAACTTGGGGGAAGCAGTTTTGCACAGGTGCTTCATGCCATTGGCAATCAGGCTCCTGATGTTATCGAACCCGAACGATTTGTACGGGCATTTGACTGTGTGCAGCACCTGATTCATAACGGTCTGGTGCTTTCGGGTCACGATGTATCTGGAGGCGGACTTGTGACGGCACTCCTCGAAATGAACTTTGCCAACTGCGACCACGGGCTTAGCGTCAACCTTGAAAAACTCGGCAATTCGGATACCATCAGTATATTGTTCAGCGAAAGACCTGCGCTGTTGCTTCAGATCAAAGAAACAGAAAAGACCAAAGAAATATTCGAAGAGCACGGAATTGATTTTGTTGTTCTGGGCAAACCCGAAAAGGATCGCTTCCTCACCATCAGGCGCGGAAAGGAAACCATCAGGCTTGAGATTGACCATTTGCGCGACACCTGGTATAAATCATCCTATTTGCTTGATCGTTTACAAAGCGGTGACCGCAAGGCTCTGGAACGGTTTAGGCATTATAAGCGTCAGGATCTGGAGTTTAGCTTCAACCGGTCTTTCTCCGGAAAAGCATCTCAGTATGGAATTGAGTTAAACCGGCGCAAGCCAACAGGCATCAGGGCAGCGATCATACGTGAGAAAGGTGTAAACGGCGACAGAGAAATGGCCTATGCACTATATCTCGCAGGTTTCGATGTTAAAGATGTGCATATGACCGACCTGATCAGCGGCCGCGAAGACCTCTCGGATGTGCGTATGATAGTGTTTGTGGGTGGATTCTCCAACTCCGACGTGCTTGGTTCGGCAAAAGGCTGGGCAGGTGCATTCCTCTACAACGACAAAGCAAGGGAAGCCCTCGAAAAGTTCTACGCCCGCCCCGACACCCTAAGTCTTGGTGTTTGCAACGGATGCCAGCTGATGACCGAACTCAAGCTCATTTATCCCGAACATCCCGAACATCTTGTGATGCTTCCAAATGACTCGGGCAAATTTGAGTCAGCTTTCCTCACGGTTGATATACCGGCAAATAACAGCGTCATGCTCGGATCCCTGGCCGGAAAACGTCTTGGTGTTTGGGTAGCCCACGGCGAAGGAAAGTTCAGTTTCCCCTGCTTCATGGACAAATACAACATAGTTATGACTTACGGCCATGAGGAATATCCGGGCAATCCCAACGGAAGCGATTGGGCGGCAGCGGCTGTATGTTCCAATGATGGCCGCCACCTGGCGATGATGCCCCACCTCGAGAGGGCTTTCCTGCCCTGGCAATGGGCGCACTACCCCGAAGGCCGTCAGGCAGACGAAGTAAGTCCATGGATAGAAGCATTTGTCAATGCACGCGAGTGGATCAAAAAACAAATGGATTGAGTTGTTGCCCCTGTGCAATTTACCGGACTAAAACAAAACGTTAATATCCATTACAAGCTGCTCCAACGGCTTTAACGGATAGTAGAATATGTTTTGTTAACGAAAACATGAATCATGAGAACGGATTATATACGGATAGGCGTTGTTGGTTTGGTGCTCACTGCAGTAATGATGTTTCCTCTTACGCTGCTTTCAGTACCCGACACCATACTTATGCAGGAAGTGGAAGTTCATGCCGGTAAAATCAGAAGCCTCTACAGCGATCACGTCAGAATTAACCGGATTTTAAACAGACAGGAGCTCAGCTACAATCCTTCGGGTGATCTTTCGGGATTGCTCAATTCACTTCCATCGGTGGATCTCCGTCAGCGGGGCCCCGGAGGTATTCAGGGCGATTTGGGCATCAGGGCAGGAACTTTTGAGCAAAGCCTGCTGCTGATCGACGGGGTGCAGCTGAATGACCCGCAAACCGGGCACCATAACATGAATATTGCTCCGGATACAGACGACCTCGAACGTGTTGAACTGCTCGAAGGATCAGGGTCGCGCATTTTCGGGCCTAATGCCCTGTCAGGCGCGGTAAACCTGGTTACCCGCCGGCCTGATGCCAACACCCTCAGGATTTCATTGAGTGGCGGACAGTTTGGCCTCAATCAGCAGCGTCTTTCCCTCGGTCTGCGCGGAAAAACAATAAGTACTTTATTTTCTGTTTCAAGATCATCATCAGATGGTTATGCTGAAAATACCGATTTCAACCGCCTGCAATTGTTCAACAAAGCAGAATGGAACAGTGGTCATGGATTGATTGCCCTTACAATCGCTTACACCAACAATGCTTTTGGCGCCTACAAATTCTACACCGGAACCTATCCCTGGCAATACGAACAGGTGCGCACCGGCTTCACCAGACTCTCTTTTGAAGGCAAAGGCCGCAACCAGCTAAGAGCCGGTATCCACTGGAGGCGGAATTTCGACCGATTTGAGCTGTTCAGGGAAGGGAAAGGATGGTATCAACTCAGCGAGGGGTGGTATGTCAGAAACCAGGACACTGCAGGGTTCCGCACCCCATCAGGACTTGTTCCTTATGCCGGCCATAATTTTCACCGAACTGATGTGCTTGGTGCCGAAGCAGGTCTGAGCCGTTCGGGATTACTGGGACGTGCAGCCATCGGGGCTTCCTGGAAGCTGGAAAGAATCCTTTCTACCGTGCTGGGCGAGAAACTGGATCAATCTGTGGCCGTTCCAGGTTTTGATGCAAAATACGGTTACGGGGACAGCCGCAACCACCTGAACTTTTTTGCTGACTATTCGCTCACAACCCGCTTTCTGAATTTTTCAGCTGGCGCGCTGCTCTACCGTCAGCCTGATTTTGGCTGGTTTTTCAGTCCGGGGACGGATGTTGAGTTGAAATTCAAAAAGCACTACCGGCTTTTTGCCTCTGTGAACCGGGCCATACGGCTGCCGACATTCACCGATCTTTACTACAAAGGCCCTGTAAACCAGGCCAATCCATTGCTAAAGCCTGAAACTGCCATTAACTGGGAAACAGGATTGTTGTTTAGTCGCGATGGGCTTCAGCTCAGGACGAACTTATTTCTCAGGCAGGGAAACAACATCATCGACTGGGTACGACCTGCCGATTCGGTCAAATGGATCAGCATGAACCACACCAGACTCAACACATACGGTGCTGAATTCAGCGCCCACTGGAATCCGAAATCACAGTGGATGTGGATGCCTCAGCAGTCAGGATTTACAGCGGCTTTTTATCGTGTTGACAAACAAAGTGGTAGTTTTCAGTCAGCCTATGCACTCGACTATGTCCGTATGAAATTGAACATTTCTGCCAACCACCGCCTTCCGGCCGGTTTTGGGTTCACCTGGAGCCTGACCTATCGCGACAGGGAAGGAGGCTGGTTTGATGCAACTGCAGGTAAACAGATTGATTATAAGCCGGTGTGGTTGCTTGATGCCAGAATGTTGTGGCAACGTAAACAATGGAAACTGCACCTTGCTGCAACCAATTGTTTCAATCAACCGTATTACGACATAGCCGGTGTGGTTATGCCCGGAAGGTGGATCAGCGGCGGTTTAAGCTATGAAATCAGCTTCAGATAGTTATTTGTACAAGAAATCAGGCTATGGAAACTCCTGAAGGAAATATCAACATATGGCAAAAAGTTGAAAAGACTGATGCGGACAAGGTCTTTTCAGCCAAGCTGATGCTTTTTGGCGAATACACCGTGATCTGCGGATCAATGGCGCTGATGACACCCCTTAGGCGTTTCTCGGCCCATTGGGACTGGCAACCTCCAGACTCCGGCCATCCTTCGGTTCCTTACCTCAACGATTATTTTTCTTACCTCAACGGAAACACCCAACTGCAAGGTGTGCTCGACCTGAAGCAAATGAAATCAGATTTGCATAACGGATTAGTATTTGCATCTGATATTCCGGTTGGTTATGGCGCCGGCTCATCGGGAGCTCTGGTGTCGGCTGTTTATCAACGATATGCATTTAGCGTATCCAATGATACGCATGCTTTGAAGCATATTCTTGCTGTGATGGAGTCGTATTTTCACGGGCAGAGTTCAGGACTCGATCCCTTGTGCATCAACCTTGACCGGCCTTTGCTGCTTCGCAGCGACGGGACTATAGATGCCGATATACACTTGCCGGATACAGTATTTTCCGATGCAGGTATTTTTCTGGTGGATACCGGTGACACCGGAATGACTGCCCCTTTGGTTGGTTTCTTCCGCGATCAGCTGAAAAACCTGAGCTTTTTCAGGAAGTTGGCTAACGTGCTGATTCCGGCAACCAACAACGCCATACGTTCATTTATCGATACCGACACTAAGGGTATGTTTGAAAACCTCAGCGTGATTTCCTCATTTCAACTTACCGAAATGCAACCAATGATTCCTGAAGACTTCAGGGATTTTTGGAAATCGGGCATGGAACAAGACCTTTACGTTACCAAACTTTGCGGTTCCGGCGGCGGTGGTTTCATGCTTGGGTTTACCCAAAACACAACCGCGCTGGATCAATGGATAAAGAGTAATTATCCTGATATCAATTACTTTTACCTGTAAAACTGATGGCCAGAAAAGCCATGGTTGACACTTCAGGTGTTAATCATTAAATTTGTACCAAACAGATACAAATGAAAACACAACAACGCATTGAGTTGCAAGGACAGATTGTTGATCTGGTTGCTATGGAGATTTATCCGGGCACAGTCATTGCCGAAGACGGTGTAATCACCGGAATCCGCAGGGAGAAGGTCAACAGCACCAATTATATCATCCCCGGCCTGATCGATGCACATGTGCATATCGAAAGTTCGATGCTGATTCCGTCAGAGTTTGCGCGGCTGGCTACGGTGCACGGAACGGTAGCCACTGTTTCTGATCCGCACGAAATTGCCAATGTGCTTGGTGTCGAAGGAATTGACTATATGATCGAAAATGGCAGACAAGTGCCCTTTAAATTTTATTTCGGTGCTTCGAGTTGTGTGCCGGCAACAGGTTTTGAAACAACAGGCGCATCTCTGGGGCCCGAAGACGTAGGCAGGCTGCTTGCACGACCTGAGATTAAATACCTGTCGGAGATGATGAATTATCCGGGTGTGCTGTTCAAAGATCCGGAAGTAATGGAGAAACTGCGGTTAGCCAGAATGTATGGTAAGCCTGTTGATGGGCACGCACCAGGTCTGATGGGCAAAGATGCCGAAACCTACATTGCGGCCGGAATAACCACTGACCATGAGTGTTTCACTATGGAGGAGGCGCTGGACAAGATCCGCTACGGGATGAAAATACAGATACGCGAAGGCAGTGCTGCACGTAACTTCGACGCACTGATCGGACTGCTTGACAATCATGCCGACATGGTGCTGTTTTGCAGCGACGACAAGCACCCGAACGATCTGGTGAAGGGACATATCAACTTGCTGGTAAAACGCGCCATCAGTCTGGGCTACGACCCACTTAATGTGCTGCGGAGTTGTGTGCTCAATCCGCGAAACCATTACGGACTCGACACAGGTTTGCTGCAACCCGGCGACCCGGCTGATATTGTAATTGTAGATCATCTGAGTGATTTTAACGTTTTGGCAACTTATGTGAACGGCATCAATGTAGCAGAGCATGGCAAGCCGTTGATCAACAGAATAGTGGCTGAGAAACCAAATAATTTTGTGGCCGAACCACTTCTGCCTGAACAAATTCAGTTGACAGGTACCGGGTGCATGATCAGGGTTATCGAAGCACTCGAAGGCCAGCTGATTACCAACACCTTGTTGCAATCACCTTTGATTATCGATGGCAAGCTTGTGAGCGACCCTGAACGCGACATCCTGAAAATTGTGGTGTATAACCGTTTCAGGCATGCAAGTCCGGCAGTAGCATTCATCAGAAATTTCGGCCTGAAGAAAGGTGCCATTGCCTCGACGGTGGCGCACGACAGCCACAACATCATTGCTGTTGGGGCAGAAGATAATGACATTGTAAAAGCCATCAACCTGCTTGTACAAACCAAAGGCGGCATTTCCGTAACCGGACCCGGTCTGAGCCATGTACTTCCGCTGCCTGTTGCCGGTCTGATGTCGGATGCTGACGGCTATCAGGTTGCCCGCGATTATGAGGTGATTGATGCTTTGGCCAAAACACTCGGATCAAAGCTCAATGCCCCCATTATGACGCTTTCGTTCATGGCGCTGCTGGTCATCCCCCAACTTAAACTGTCGGATCTTGGGTTGTTCGATGGTAAATCATTCTCTTTTACGCCACTCGAAGCAGAATCACGTATTGTATAATTTCTGAGAATCACAGTGTTTAAGGCTTTCTTATTTAGATTGTTTACATATTAGACCGGGAAAGCCATTCGTTTGTTTTTTATTGTGAATGTATTAACAAATCTTTATTTTTGCAGCAAAATATCCCTGATGGAAACCAGAGAGTTGAGTGCACAGAAGTTGGAGCGAATGGCCGGACGGATGCGGGCTATTGCCCATCCCATGCGCATTGCCATCATCGAGATGCTCACCGAATCGCCTGTGCTTAGTGTTACAGAGATTTACACAAAGCTCAGTATTGAACAGGCAGCAGCCTCGCACCACCTGAACATCATGAAAAACCACGGTGTGCTGAAATCGAAACGCGAAGGGAAGAAAATATTTTACTCGCTCGTAAACAATACCCTTTCCGACATCATCAAATGTCTGAGCCATTGTAAGGATTGCTGAAGGGTTCAGCCTGGACAGGCTGATTTACATCATTGTATACTACATGCTGAATAGTTTTAATTGAATTACTTGGAAAAGAAGTTCAAGTGATTGCATATATTTGTATCAAATGAACAGATCAGTATTCTTATTATTATTTTATGTTACGGCTTTGGTGATTCTACCCCCACAGCTTAATGGCCAGCCCATTTGGGTAAGCACGGGTGAGAATGTGGTTCCCGCCCTGATGAAGGAGCATGAAAATGGATATTTCCTGCTTGCGCGAAACACGCGATTATTGCCGAATGGAGCAATCAGCGAGTCAATGGCCGACATAACCAACAGGATTGTTTATGCCGACAAGGAAATGAATGTCAGGCACATGAAAATAATTTCGATGATCGGCGATTGGAATATAATGCTTAGCGAGGCGTTTTTGTCTGATTCCGAAACACTGTTGCTCACCGGCATTGCTTACCACGAATCGCTTGATGAATACAGTATTGGTATGGTGTGGACAGACACAGCACTGAATGTGCTGCGCGATACGGTGTTTGTGATGAAAAACTACAAGCTGATGCCTCATGGCTGGATGGTTCAAAACCAACAAGGCAATCTGGTTACCTACGGCACATGGACAGAGACAGATATTTCCGCTCAAGCTTACTCCGATCAATATTTCTTTATGGTGTTGGATTACGAAGGCAATTTGCTGGAGTTTTCAGTACAGTTTCTGACAGGGTTTCCATTTTATCTGGTTCCGGTCGGTGACGATAAATACCATATGTGGGCAATAAACAACACCATACTTCAGCTAAACAGTGATTTCACTCACGACACAAGTTATTTGACAGGTTTGCCGGCAGATATCACTATTCCAAGAATGAAACCCTTTCTTGAAAACAGATATTTCCTTTATGGAGATTTTTTCGTAGATGCAGGAAACGGATTTTATGATACAGACCTTGCTGTATTCGTTCTGGATAGTGTTGCCAATGTTATGAACTCATTTATTTATGGTTTTGCCGATACCTCAGACCGGGGAGCTCAGGTCAGTTTTTATCATCCCGACACCTTGTTTCTCGGCGGAGCCAGAAATGTGCAGCCTTTTCCGGAAGATTCAACCGATTTTAACCATCTTTTTGTCCATAAAACAAGTGTTTCGGGTGAGATCGTTGCCACGGCATTTTATGGAGCCAGCGGTATGTTGAGTATGGGTGGCGTGCTGGCTACTTCCGATGGCGGATGTATAATGGCCGGACAATGCTACGATTTTTTAACACATCCGGATTCAGAAGTCAGGGATGCCGTATTTGTAAAAGTTAATCCTGATGGAACCATAACCAGCCTTGGAGACAAAATGACTTCACTCAATGACAACTATTTTGTTGTATATCCAAATCCTGTGCGCGACCGGATATTCATTAAAAGCCACAGCAATATGAAAACAAGAGCTTTATTGTATAGCCCAACAGGTGTGCTGATCTCCGGTCATGAGTTTGTGTCATCTGCTGGATTTGAGGTTTCGGGTTTGCCTTCCGGGATTTATCTGCTGCAACTCCTCACCCCTGATGGTGCTGCCAAAACATATAAGGTGATGGTTGATCATTAACACCACTGTCTCATGTTCCTCTGAAAAATTTCCTGCGGAAACCCATTTCTTCAGAGAACACAGGATTTGTGCAACTGAATTGGGATTTTGTTATGAAACACAAGCGTCAATGTTCACACACAAATATTAACTTGTTGAACATTATCTCCTAATCTGAGGCTATATATGCTGTGGGGCTTACAGAACCGGAGGAGTATCTCTAATTCAATTCAATCCCAGAAGAAAATGAGTCACCATATTTTCCATTATCGTTTTTTAACTGAAGGGTCAGGCCGAAAATCTGCTTTTATTCAGAATTTCATTTTGAAATTGGCTGGGGGATATACTCATATATCTTTTGAAAACACGTGCAAAGTAGGATGGATCAGCAAACCCCACTGAAAAGGCAACTTCAGAGATGTTGTTTTCGGGTTTGCTCAGTAATGCAACCGCAAATTCAAGTTTAACGGTCAGAATAAATGCTTTTGGTGTAGTGTTCAAGTCGTTCTGGAAAAGCCGCTGAATGTTTCGTGTACTCATGGCCAACTCCACCGCAAGATCTTCAATCCTTATCTGCTGGTCAATATTTTTTATGATAAAGTTCCGTGCTTTATCTAAATAGGGCCGGTCAATTTGTTCAACAGTTTCAGGTATCTTATGGCTTACAATGTATGATACCAACGGCTCGCCTGCATCAGCCTCACGGTTTGGTATTTGTCTGATTTCTTTTGTCTTAATCATTATGACTATAAAGGAGATCAGAAGTGAAAGAATTGAAAACGTCAGCAAAAACAGCCAGTTATTAGCTACCATCTTGTTTAATTTCTTGTAAAAAGAAGGCGAACCACTTAGTTTGACAGGAATCCATAAATCCGGAAAGCCATAATCGGGATTTCCCAGAAAGCTTGAGCTGAAATAATTTGGCACAGGGCCCTCCGGAAGCACCCTAAAATCAATCAAGGTATCGTTATCATTGACACAGAAATCAGCCTTAAATACGAAACCGCTTTTTGGATCAATTCCAATGCCGGCCCAGGGAATTCGCGTTTCAATAATAAATAGAGAATCGGTGTCTGAATCATCATTTAGGGTGCCAATGAAAGACGTAGCAGTTCTGAAAACAATATTTGCTATTCCAGCCTCTTTAGGAACCAGGTGCTTTTCATTGATGTTCAATCTGTCGCCCTTAAAGACCGCATTATTTCCATATATGTCAATTAAGAATTGATAATCATTTACATCCATTAAGCTTTGACTGTCATTTTGCGAATCAATATAAACTTCAAAACTGTCGTTGTAATGCAGCCTTTTCGGATTGTTTGATTTTTCAAGTCCTATCAGGTTCTTATCAAGGACCCGGATACAGACGTAGAAATAATCTTCATCCCAAAGAAGTGACAGTGAACATGTGTTTGCATATTTTGTCCCGTCAACCGGTGTGGAAAAGACGTAGATTGGGACATCATTCCAATCGTTATAGTCGCCATCAATGATGATATTGTGGTTGTTGTATGCAACATCGAAAGAGAGACTATCCTGAGCAAATGAGACATAAAAGTGAACCATCAGACCTACAGTGACTAAAAATCTGATCGCAGAATGAAAAACCATGCCGTATTTTTTTCAAAAATATGGAAAATGAATGCTTTCAGACAGCTAAATTTTGAACATATTGTATTAATCGGCTTCAGGATGATTTGACCGATTGATTTTTGTGCTTTTCTCAGGACCTCATGTGTGCCATGTGAAATTCCGGAGAACACTTCTTTTTTGGGAATAAGTGCATGCCGACAAGAAGCACACACTATATGAGACACTTACAGTCGGCAAGTAAGTTTTTCATAGTCTTCTTATTTATGATTTTGGCGTATTTATCCTGATAATTGGCGCATTCCTATTCATGTTTCCGATTATGTGGCTATATTTTTGCCCAGACTAAATGCAGTGATTTTGTTACATAAAAACCCAACCAACAATTACAAAAACATGAAACTTATCGAAATGATGAAGATTATTTGGTTAAACATAGTGACCTTAATGATTCAGCAAAGGAAAGTCATCGGCATTATTGTTATGCTGCTATTCTCTTTAGGAACCTTTGTAGTTCATGCACAAAATGTTGGCATAAACGCAACCGGAACAATGCCTGATGCTTCTGCCGGATTAGACATTGATTTTCCGGACAAGGGACTTTTAATTCCTCGTGTTGCACTCTCAGGAATCGGTGACGTTTCAACTATACCCAATCCTGCACTGAGCCTTCTTGTATTCAATACAGCAGCCTCAGGTTCAGGCGGTAGCAGCGTATCGCCCGGATATTATTTCTGGAATGGTGCACAGTGGATTCAGCTTGTAACCGGCCCGCAATCAGGATCGGGATGGCAGTTGACTGGCAATACCGGTACAGTTGACGGAACTAATTTTATGGGTACAACCGATAATGTTCCGCTTAGTTTCAGGGTTAACAATCAGCAAGCCGCAAAAATTGCTTCAAACGGGCCTTTGTTTCTCGGTTATCAGGCGGGCATTTCCAATCTGGAAACGAGTAATACAGGAATTGGTTTTCAATCTCTTCAGTTGAATACCGAGGGAATCCAGAATACGGCAACTGGTTACGGGACGCTAGTTTCAAATACGATTGGTTCGCAGAACACAGCAATGGGTGTTAGTGCTTTATCATCCAATACAACCGGTGGCAAGAACACCTCATTAGGGGTTTTTACTTTATTCGCGAATACTACTGGGAGTTTCAACACAGCAACTGGCGTTAATGTGCTTTCGAACAATACAACAGGTATTTACAATACGGCAGTGGGTGCTTATAGTTTGTTTGTTAATTCAACGGGAAACTACAACACTGCATTCGGTGCCCATGCTCTAAAAGATAACACAACTGCTGTAAACAATACAGCTTTAGGAAGTTATGCCTTATTTACAAACTCAGTAGGGTTTGATAATACTGCAACTGGTTACCAATCACTGTACTCGAATACATTTGGCAACAAGAATACCGGAATAGGAGCAAAAGCGCTGTATTCAAACACAACTGGTTCGAACAATACAGCCCTTGGTCATGCAGCATTGCAGAGTAACCTGACTGGATCAGGAAATACAGCCATAGGATATAACGCGCTCACATTAAACAATATAGGCCTTGAGAATCTTGCTGTCGGATCAAATGCGTTGTCATCGAATATTTCTGGAAGTTTTAATACAGCGATTGGGTTTAATTCGTTACTCAATAATGACTTAGGTAACGGTAATACAGCTCTTGGATATGAATCTCTATTATCAAATACCGAAGGTACTGGCAATACAGCAACCGGAGACTGGGCTCTTTTCTCCAATAATTCTGGTGATTGGAATGTAGCTAATGGAAAAGAAGCACTCTATACAAATGAAACAGGGAGCCACAACACAGCAGTTGGGTATTCAGCGTTATATAATAGTATATCAAGTAATTACAACACGGCTATAGGTAGTGGGGCATTATTCACCAATACCGTTGGACACAGTAACGTAGCAATTGGTTTTGATGCCCTGAAGTTAAATAACGAAGGCTGGTTCAATACAGCTGTTGGCTACAATGCGCTCAGGGCAAATGTTAATGGACAAAGAAATACAGCCATAGGTAATAGTGCGCTATTTGCAAATAATTACGGAATCTACAATACAGCTCTCGGATATGCTTCTTTAGCAGGAATTACTGATGGAGATTACAATACTGCTGTAGGTTATGAGGCCGGACTGGAGCATAATCACAATCGGTCGAGTTTCTTTGGTTACAATGCCCGTGCTGCAACAGCTGGCCTTTATGATGCAACGGCAATCGGCTACAATACAATTGTTAATGCAAATTATCAGGTTAGGATTGGAAATATTGACATTGGCAGCATTGGAGGTTATGAGGACTGGACCGATCTTTCAGATATGAAGTTTAAATCAAATATCAGAGAAGATGTGCCGGGACTTGACTTCATTATGAAGCTGCGCCCAGTTACTTATACCTTATCAATGGATGAATTGTCAGCATTTATGGGTGATGAAAAAGGTAGTGATTCTTTGCAAGAGGATAACCGTATGGGAGCGGATGGTCGCGAAATAAAATCCAGAGTCCGGCGTACCGGTTTTCTGGCTCAGGAAGTTGAAACAAGTGCCCGGGAGACAGGATTTGATTTCAACGGAGTTGACAAACCTGCCAATGATAAGGGTACTTATGGTCTGCGGTATGCAAAATTCACAGTTCCGCTGGTAAAAGCTGTTCAGGAACAGCAACTGATGATACAGGAAATGAGTAACACCATCGAAACGCAACAAAGAGTAATTGAAGAACTGAGCAGACAATACAACATTTTGCAAGACCAAATCAGGGGAATCTTGAACAACTAATGAATTATATAAATATGAGAACAATACTGATCTTCATGTTATTTTTTGCCTGGGCTTTTACGGTAAACGCACAGATAATTTATGTGAATGGTGCTCATATTGTGTGCAATCCGGGTAGTCATTGGGTTTTAAACGAGGGTGATTTTACGTTGTTTGCCCCGCAAGCTGATTTACCTGCAAGTTTTTCACATTGCAGAATCGGACCAAACGCTTCATTGACTGTCGCTCCCACTAGTTTTTTAACTATAAACGGAACCCTTACAAATATGTCGGGAGTAGATGGACTGGTATTGCAATCCGGTTCTGACGGCACAGCATCGCTTATACACAATTCCCCAAATGTTGAGGCGACAGTGGAAAGATATCTTACCGGAAATCCTTTGCTTCAAAGCAAGCATTATCATCAGGTTTGTTTTCCATTGAATGCCCCTCTTATCGCTGCTGATTTTCTAGGGGCATATATGTGGGAATGGAGTCATACCCAACAAGAGTTTGTTTCCATTGGATCTTCAACTGAAACAATAGTTTCCAACAACAGTGGATACTTTATATTTTATCCTGAAAACGCAGTCACCTATGATTTCGCAGGTCAATTGAATAATGGCATAATAATGTTGCCACTGGCAACTCAAATCAATGATTTTTCTCTTGTGCCTAATCCTTATCCATCTGCGGTTGACTGGGATGCAACAGATGGCTGGACAAGGACAAATCTCGAAGGTTCCTATTGGATATGGAGTCCAGCAGCCAATAACTATGCTGTTTATAATGGTTTTGTGGGGTCGTTGGGAGCAACTGAGTTCATTCCTTCGGGACAGGCTTTTTTTGTGAAAAATGCTGCCGGCTCAGCGGTGCTGGAACTTAACAATAATGCACGTACCCATAGTTTTCAGGACTATTTTAAAAACAGTCGTAACGAAATGGATTATCTGAGTATCGGAGTTGAAGTTAATGGGTACCGTGATGAAATGTTGGTGCTGTTTCATGAAAATGCCGAAATCATAAAAGACTCTTTCGACAGCAACAAACTTTTTGGAAGTTCCAAATCTCCTCAACTCTTTAGCATATCCCCTGATGGTGCAGAACTATCCATCAACTGTATTCCCAAACCTGAAAAAGCAACCATGATTCCGGTTAGTTATTCCCTTGACTCGAATGTTGAAGTTAGATTTGAGTTCTCAATGCACGGAAGTTTTGATCAAAAAGTCAGGACTATTCTGGAGGATGTTTTGCGCAATGAAATGATTGATTTGAGCCTGAATAATTCATATACTTTTCAACACAATAAAGATAATCATTCAAATCGTTTTGTGCTTCATTTTGAACCAGTAACGGATATAACTGAAAGTAACAGAAATGCTTTTAAATACTGGAGTGAAGGAGGAAAAGTCTTTCTCAGCATTCCGGACATGATTGGTGTTCAAGCCAATATTCAGATGTTTGATGTTGCCGGGAATCTATTGCTTGCAGAAGATCATGTTCTTAGCGATCCAGCTATAATTCAGGCAAAGAATAGAGGCATTGTAATTATAAAAGTTGCTGATAAGGAAAGTATAAGGGTAGCTAAATTATTTATTCAATGATTTATTTCTGCCACTACAGCTTCGTATGACAGTATTTTTATTCTCAAAATTAATAATACAAGAAATATCTACTCCAGCTTCCAGCTTTCCTCGAAATCCCAGTTGGCTCTGATGTCCAGTTCTTTGTTGAAGTAGATAACCTCTTCTGGTTGTATTGCTTTGAGGTAATTGCCTGTGTCCCACCGTCGGTTTTGGTTGCGGTCGTCAATGGCTTTCAGCCGGTATTTGCCGGGATTGAGGTTTCGGATCGTCAGCCTGCCGGATTGAGTCACAAAATATTCCCGCAGCACAGCCTCTTTGGTGCCCAGCAACTGAATAACATAGTGCTTTCCTTCGGCCATGCTGATGTCCATGAACAGGTTGCCATAGTCCTCAGGTGGAGGCACCTTGAAAGACAACCTGATGCTGTCGTTGACCAATCTGTTGAGCCCTGTGAACACTGAGTCGGGCAAAGTGAAAGTGTATTGTTGGCCGGGCAGGAAATCATAATCAAAGCGATAACTCAGACCAAGGCTGTCGGATCTGGTAAGTGCCGGTTTGAAATGCAGGGTGTCGCTGTTGATCACCATCATGACGGAATCAGGCAGGTTCTTCTCAACCACCGGATACCCGAAATTCAACTGCAATGGTGTTTCAATTTCAAGCTTTCTGTTGGGAATATTGGCAGTCCAGGCAAGGAATTCACGCTCGGCAGTGTCTCTTCTGGTGAGTCTTCGCGCCTGAGCGGCCTGTCTGGGTATGAGCGAAAGATGGAGTGTGTCGCGAATCAGGGTGTCTTTGGTTATGGTCAGGTGGATGGAGTCGGCAATTCCGGGTCTGAAATACCACAGCAGCGTATCGCCCATTCTGGTAAACATGGGCATAATGTTGAGCGTATCAGGAAGGTTATCCAACGAATTAATCTCAACGTCATAAGCAGCCTGCCTGAATGCAAACCGCAATAAACCCGGCTTGACCATTTCGGCCCTGAGCAGCTTTTGCGTTGAATCCACCTCCTGGAACATAGCCAGACGAAGCGCATGAACAAAGGAAAGTGAATCTGTCTGTAGCTGCAGCAAACTGTCAGCTGTTTTTTGGGCCGCAGCCAGTTCTGTATCGATTTCTTCATCGGAAAATTCCAAAGAATCGGTAACAAGCAATGAGTCGATCACAGGTTCGGGAGTAAACTCAGGCATGATTAAGCTGTCAGAAAATGCAATGAGTTCACCGGCCATGTCATAAATGAAGTTACTGTTCATGTCGGACAGGGCAAATATTTTGAATTGTTCGTTTTTGAGATTGTTGAATCTGAAGTTGCCATTTCTGTCAGTACGGGTAACGTAATACGGTTTTTTTACGTACGGTAGTGAGTCAGGCGGAATGGTATCTGCCTGAGAAAGAAGGTAGAGCATAGCAAAGACATTCTCAGCGGGTTTCAGGTCAAAGGCGTTAAAGACGTTACCTTTGAAGCTCATCGAATCGAGAATGTCACCGGTTGAAAACACAAAGTTATATCCTTTGAGGGGGTTGCTTTCGGTGAGGTCAACAATGGCATCACCAAAGAAAACTGAATAGGTTGTTTGTGGAAGAAGGTCTTCTTCGAACCAAATAATGAGTGACTTGCCTCTTAGTCTGAACTCAGGTTTGGTTTGGGGCGGCGGAGAAATCAAAATCTGTTCCTGTGCTTTCTCCAGCTTAACAAACTCATTGAAAGTGAGTATCAATGTGCGACCGTTGAACAATACGGATTTGTTCAGGGGCATTGAACTGACCACCTCCGGTGGATCGGTATCCTTGATTCCGCCGGAAGGCATCACAGGGTTGGCACAACGAATGGCCAGCACAAGAATCAATATTGGCAGCAGTATCCTGAGTGAAGCAAACAAAGCTTTTGTCATGCTGCAAAGATGCGAAATTATGCGATCAGATGAGCGTGAACCTGACCCCCAGGTTGAAATGTACGCGTACCGGACGACCTCTTTGCTTTCCGGGGTTCCACAGTGGCATTCCGGTCACCACCCGAAGGGCTTCCTCATCGCATCCGCCGCCGATACCACGAAGTAACTTCACGTTCGAAATACTCCCATTGGGTTCAACAACAAAACCAACGTAAACAGTCCCTTGAATATTCAACTCACGGGCTTCCTGCGGGTATCTGATACTTTCGCCGAAATATTTCAGTCTGGCGGCATCGCCTCCCGGAAATGAGGGTTGTTCTTCTACAACCAGAAAGATTTCAGGCTCAATGATTTCTTCGGCTTCGGCGCGTTGTACTGGGACGTATTCCGGAATAACCGTATTTTGGTCTATCTCAGCCTGAATGTTGAGTTCGGGTGTTTCTTCGGTATTTTCAACCACGGTGAGCATGGTAATCTGCTGCACAGGGTTTTGCTGCGGAGGTGGAGGTGTTTCGGGCTGACGTGTTTGCATAATGTGTTCTTCAATCTCGGTCAAACCCGTCATGTTGAGCGCTGTGTCTCTGGCGCGGTTAGGTGCTTTGAACTGGAAGGCGGCGTATATTATTACTAATGTGACCACCATCCCGATTTCGAAGAACAGGCCCTTCTTGCTTTCAAGATCAGCCTGCGGTGTTTTGTAACTGATCATGGCTTTTGGTATTAGGTGTTACCTTCATAAATCCAAAAACCATGCCGTATTGAAGAATTTGCTGCGTGCTTAGTTATTGTATTTGAATAGATTAATTTGTATCAGGTATTAATGAAACCATCCTTGTGCTTCATTTTTAAGTCTAAACTTTATTGAAGCATAAAGATGGTGTTCTGAAGAATATCAATCGGATCAGTCGAGATACAGGTTCAGGGTAGCAAAGAAACTCCTGCCGGGGGCATACAATGGTGTTCCCGAAGGAATTCTCATGGCCCGGTTCAGGTGTTCGTAGTAGTGTTCGTTGAAAAGGTTTGTTATACCCAGCCTGAACCCGATAGTTCTGCTATACCGGTAAGCAGCCGAAAGGTCAGCTATTGTAAATGAAGGACTTGAAGTTTCCCCAAAGTTTCGTGCAACCAGCTGCTGTGCCAATACGTGTCGGATTGACAACTCGGGCTGTAGTTTGCCCTTAAAATGCTTTGAAATAAGCTTCAGGCGCATATCGAGTGGAGGTATTTCGGGAAGAGGTGTTTTGGCACTCAGGTCAAGTCCATAGGTGTATGCCATGTCCATGCTTGCAGTAATCATGGAGTTAAGCTGATAGGAGATACTTAGTTCAAAACCTGTCATCATGGCTTTTTCTAAGTTGAGATAGCGCCTGACACCGGGCGAAGAAGCCAGCCTTGGTCTCAGCGAACTGTCAATGCTGGATGAAATGTACTCCTGAAGGTAGGAAGCAAAGAAATTCATCGAAAGGCTGAGTTCATTACCGCTGTATTTCAGGCTGAAGTCTGCCTGATTGTTTGTTTCAGGCTTCAGTTCAGGGTTTCCGAGCAGTTCATAGGGATCAATTCCTACGGGAAAAAAATTGATGTAGCGTTCGGTTAAACTTGCGCTGCGCTGGCTTCGTCCCAGCCAAAAGGAAACCGAAACATTAGGATCGTAAATATGTGTATATCCTGCACTTAACGAAGGATTTAGTTGTGTTGAAGTTGTGTTTTCATACA
>Ga0208244_100657_pt1 | contig 28524 bp, 28 predicted proteins | sample SubbioCR12Aug_5A_FD_184828 | JGI IMG/M metagenome (GOLD analysis project Ga0208244, IMG submission 184828) | Serpentinite rock and fluid subsurface biosphere microbial communities from McLaughlin Reserve, California, USA - CR12Aug_5A (SPAdes) | ecosystem: Environmental > Terrestrial > Deep...
CGGTTCCACGCTCAAGGGGCCCGCCTGTCCCCTGCGGCCTCAATCTGCCTGACGACGCAGGAAGGCCGGGATATCCAGCGTGTCGATGCCGGAATCGCTCATCGCCTGCACGGTGCGGCTGCGGCGATTGGTCATCACGCTGGGCACTTCTTCGCTGTTGCCCATCATCATCGGTGCGTCGTCGGTGCCGGTGCGGATGATCTGCATCGGCTTCGGCTGCTGACGGGCGACCGGGCTGCCGAGGCCGGTAGCGACCATGGTCACGCGCAGGGCGTCTTCCATGCTGTCGTCCAGCACCTGGCCGACGATGACCGTGGCTTCCTCGGCGGTGAAGCTCTTGATGGTGTTCATCACCTCGTGGATCTCGCGCATCTTCACGGTGCTTGATGCGGTGATGTTGACCAGCACGCCCCGTGCGCCGGCCAGGTTGACGTCTTCCAGCAGCGGGCTGGCGACGGCCTGTTCGGCGGCGATGCGTGCGCGGTTATCGCCGCTGGCCTGCGCCGAGCCCATCATCGCCATGCCCATTTCGCTCATCACGGTGCGCACGTCGGCGAAGTCGACGTTGACGAGACCCGGGCAGTTGATGACCTCGGCGATGCCGCCGACCGCGCCGTGCAGCACGTTGTTGGCCGCCTTGAAGGCGTCGAGCATGGAGACGTCGTCGCCCAGCACCTGCATCAGCTTCTCGTTCGGGATGATGATCAGCGAGTCGACATGGCGCGCAAGCTGCTCGATGCCGGCGTTGGCGGCGCGCACGCGACGACCTTCGAACATGAAGGGCTTGGTGACCACGGCCACGGTGAGGATGCCGAGCTCCTTGGCCACTTCGGCCACCACCGGCGCGGCGCCGGTGCCGGTGCCGCCGCCCATGCCGGCGGTGATGAAAAGCATGTCCGCGCCGTCGATCAGCTCGGCGATGCGCTCACGATCTTCCAGCGCGGCTTCGCGCCCGATGTCGGGGTTGGCGCCGGCGCCCAGGCCCTTGGTCACCCCATTGCCCAGCTGCAGCTGCAGCTTGGCCTGGTTGCGCTTCAGCGCCTGCGCGTCGGTGTTGATGGCGATGAATTCCACGCCATTCAGTCCCGAGCTGATCATGTGATCGACCGCGTTGCCGCCGCAGCCGCCCACACCGATCACCTTGATCACTGCATCCTGGGTGTCTACATCCATCAATTCAAACATAGTGCTCTCCTCTTCAAACCAATCAAAAAACCACACTCAAAAATCCTTTGGCGCATGCCGGGATGCGCTTTGCATCCGGCTCCTTCGCCAAATCCTGTTTCGATGCCGCCGGTCTTAAACCCTGCGCGGCGGCATCAGAAATTCCCCTTGAACCAACTTTTCATTCGCTCAAAAATGTCCTTGAAATTGTTGCCGGTCAGCTTCGGCGTATCGCGTCCGTGCGTTTCCAGCCCGGTCATCAACAAGCCCAGGCAGGTGGCGTAGCGCGGATTGCGCATCACGTCCGCCAGCCCGCCCTGATAGCGCGGCCAGCCCATGCGCACCGGCATGTGAAACACTTCCTCGCCCAACTCGACCATGCCCTGCATGCCGGCCGAGCCACCGGTGATGACGATGCCGGACGACAGCAATTCTTCGAAGCCGCTGCGGCGCAGCTCGGCCTGCACCAACGAATAGAGTTCTTCCATGCGCGGCTCGATGAACTCGGCCAGCGTCTGCCGCGACAGCGTGCGCGGCGGGCGGTCGCCGATGCCGGGCACCTCGATCATGTCGCGTGCGTCGGCCAGCTGCCTGAGTGCGCAGCCATACTGGATCTTGATGTCTTCCGCCTCTTTCGGCGGGGTGCGCAGCGCCACTGCGATGTCGTTGTTGACCTGGTCGCCCGCCACCGGAATCACCGCGGTATGGCGGATGGCGCCGTTGGTGAACACGGCGATGTCGGTGGTGCCGCCGCCGATGTCGACCAGGCACACGCCGAGTTCTTTCTCGTCCTCGGTGAGCACCGCCATCGAACTGGCGAGGGGTTGCAACACCAGATCGCTTACCTCCAGCCCGCAGCGGCGCACGCACTTGATGATGTTCTGCGCGGCGGAAACGGCGCCGGTGACGATGTGCACCTTCACTTCGAGGCGCACCGCGCTCATGCCGAGCGGGTCGCGCACGTCTTCCTGGCCGTCGACGATGAATTCCTGCGGAATGGTGTGGAGGATCTGCTGGTCGGTCGGAATGTTCATGGCACGCGCGGTTTCGACCACGCGGTCGACGTCCATCTGGGAGATTTCCTTATCCTTGATGGCGAACATGCCGTTCGAGTTGAAGCTCTTGATATGGCTGCCGGCGATACCCGTGTAGACCTCGCGGATCTTGCAGTCGGCCATCAGCTCGGCCTCTTCCAGCGCGCGCTGGATGGCGTTGACGGTGGCCTCGATGTTGACCACCACGCCGCGGCGCAGGCCGCGCGAAGGGCTGGTGCCCATGCCGATGATCTCGAGCGCGCCCTCGTCGTTGATTTCCGCAACGATGCAGACAATCTTGGAGGTACCGATGTCGAGGCCGACGACCAGGTTCTTGGTATCTCTGGGCTTACTCATGGTGCGCTGTACTCATGTTTCACTCGATTTCGAAGAAGTCGCGCCGGCAGGCGCAGGTGAAGCAAAGCCGGCGGGCGCAACGCCGCCGGGCATGCGGAAGGCAAAGCCGTCCGGATAGCGCAAATCGATCGAAAGCGGCGCGGGCGGCTGGGTGACCTGATCTGCCGGTTGCGCGACGAACAGGCGCGGATACAGGGCGACGAAGCGCGCCAGCCGCGCATCGGTGTGATCGCGTCCGAGCGCGAGCGTCATGCCGTTGTCCAGTCGGATGCGCCACGCCCGACGCGGCGACAGCACCAGTTCGCTGATGCGCATGTCCAGCGGATCGAGCGCCGCCTGATGGCGGCGGTAGGCAGCCACCACCTCGGCATGGCTGCCCTCGGGACCGGTCAGGCGCGGCAGGCGCGCGGACACCGCGGCGACGAACACCTCGCCCGCCTCGTTCACCAGCGCATCGTCGTTCCAGCGGGCCAACGGCACATGCTCGACCAGCGAAACGACCAGCGTGTCGGGCCAGTGGCGCTCCACCCGCGCTTCGCTCACCCACGGCAGTTTTTCCAGGCTGTTGCGCACCTGGTCGAGGTCGACGGTGAAGAAAGTGCCGCGCACCTGGCGTTCGGCCACCAGCCGGATCTGCGCCTCAGTCACGTGTTGCACCGGGGTCTTCACCTCAATGGCTTTCAGCGCAAACCAAGGCTGCGCCACCACCCAGCTGGCCGTGCCGTAGACCAGCAGGCCGAGCGCGCCCCAGGTCAGCACACGGGCGACCTGCGACAGGGGTTGGGCGTCGAGCTCGGGGGACGTCACAAGGTCTGCTCCAGAATCGCCATACACAGTTGATCGAAGTCCAGGCCCGCCGCACGCGCAGCCATCGGCACCAGGCTGTGGTCGGTCATGCCGGGCGAGGTGTTCACTTCCAGCAGATAGGGATTGCCCAGACTGTCGAGCATCACGTCGACCCGCCCCCAGCCACGCCCACCGACCAGGCGGAAGGCGTCCAGCGCCAGATGCCGCAGCGCCATTTCCTGCGCCTCCGCAAGGCCGGCCGGGCAGTGGTACTGGGTGTCGTTGCGAATATATTTCGCCTCGAAATCGTAGAAGGCCTTGTCTGGAGCCGGCGCGAGCCGGATCAAGGGCAGGGCGGACTCGCCGAGAATGCCGACGGTGAATTCGCCGCCGTCGATGAATTTTTCCGCCAGCACCAGCGTGTCGTGTTCGACGGCGGTTTCATACGCGGCCTTGAGCGTGCCGGCTTCGGTCACCTTGCTCATGCCAATGCTGGAGCCTTCGCGCGCCGGCTTGACGAAAATCGGCAGGCCAAGCTTCTTCTCCACGGCGGTGAAATCACTGGTGGCGGTGAGAATGTCCCAATCCGCCGTCGGCAGGCCGGCGGCGCGCCATAACAGCTTGGTGCGCCACTTGTCCATGCCGATGGCCGAGGCCATCACTCCGCTGCCGGTGTAGGGAATGCCGAGCAGTTCCAGTGCGCCCTGCATGCAGCCGTCCTCGCCATAGCGGCCGTGCAGCGCGATGAAGACGCGGTCGAATTCGCCGCTGATGAGGTCGCCGAGATTGCGCGTGGCTGGGTCGAATGCGTGCGCGTCGACCCCCTGGCGGGTAAGCGCCGCCAGCACCGCGTTGCCGCTGTTGAGCGATACCGGCCGCTCGGCCGAGGTGCCGCCCAACATGACTGCGACCTTTCCATACTTGTTCACTGCCGTTCTCCAATAATGCGTACTTCGCGGATCAGCCGCACGTTGGTGCGCGCTTCCACGGTGTCTTCCACGTGTTCGATCAGCCGCTCGATGTCGGTGGCCGTGGCCTGGCCCAGGTTGACGATGAAGTTGGCGTGTTTCTCCGACACCTGCGCATCACCGATGCGATAACCCTTGAGCCGGCACGACTCGATCAGCCGCGCGGCGAAATCGCCGGGTGGATTGCGGAACACCGAGCCGGCGTTGGGCAGGTTGAGGGGCTGGGCGGCGATGCGCCGCTTCAGCAGGTCCTTGATCGTTTCGCGCGAGGCCGCACCGTCGCCGCGCGCCAGACGGAACCAGCCGCCGATGAACCATTCCTGGCGCGCATGCTTCAGCGCCACGTGACGGTAGCCGGTCACATATTCGTCCGGGCGCCGCTCGCTCAGCTGCCCGTCGCGATCCAGGGTCTCCACCTGCACCAGCTTGTCCCAGGTTTCGCCGCCGTAACAGCCGGCATTCATTGCGATCGCGCCGCCGACGGTGCCGGGAATGCCGGCCCAGAATTCGCCGCCGACCAGGTCATGGTTGGCGGCAAAGCGAGCCAGCTTGGGCGCGGCAACGCCGGCCTGGGCATACACCAGTCCAGTGTCGACATCTTCGGGCGGGGGCGGCAAGCCGTGGGTGCGGCTTTCGATCGCCAGCCTTTTCAGCACGCCGTGCAGCAGGATCACCACGCCGGTGACGCCGCCGTCGCGCACCAGCAGGTTACTGCCCAGGCCCAGCATGTGGATGTCCTCCTCCGCCGGCACCGAGCGCACCATCCAGCTCAGGTCTTCGAGGTCGGCCGGGACATACACGCGCCGCGCAATGCCGCCGGCGCGCCACGACACGTGTCGGCCCATCGGCTCGTTGTAGAGGAAGCGCCCGCGCAGCACCGGGCTGCCGCCGCCGCCCAGGTCCACCTCGCTCATCCGGGGCTCATAGCGCATGCGCTTCCCCCAGGGTCGGCGCCACCTGGCCGATGCTGCCGGCGCCCATCACCAGCACCACATCGCCGTCGCGCGCGAGCTCACGCACCGCGGCCGGCACGTCGGCGACGGCTTCGACGAACACCGGCTCGACCCGCCCCGCCACCCGCACCGCGCGCGCCAGGGCCCGGCCGTCGGCGGCGACGATCGGCGCCTCGCCGGCCGGATAGACCTCGGTCAGCACCAGCACGTCAGTTTCCGACAGCACCTTGACGAAGTCCTCGAAGCAGTCGCGCGTGCGGGTGTAGCGGTGCGGCTGGAACACCAGCACCAGGCGACGGCCCGGGAAAGTGCCGCGCGCGGCGGCCAGCGTTGCCGCCATTTCCACCGGGTGATGACCGTAGTCGTCAACCAGGCAATAAGTGCCGCCGTCTTTCGCGGACTGCTCGCCGTAGCGCTGGAACCGGCGGCCGACGCCGTGAAATTCGGCCAGCGCCTTGACGATGGCGGCATCGCTGGCGCCGACTTCGGTCGCCACCGCGATCGCCGCCAGGCTGTTCAGCACGTTGTGCAGGCCGGGGTGGTTCAGCACCACTTCAAGGTCGGCCATGCCTTCGCGCCGGACCGTGAAATGCATGCGGCCGGCGTCGAAGCGCGCGTTCACCGCACGCACCTGCGCCGCGGCGTCGAAGCCGTAGGTGGTGATCGGCTTGGTGATGCGCGGCAGGATTTCGCGCACGTGCGGATCGTCAATGCACAGCACCGCCATGCCATAGAAGGGCAGGCGCTGGCAGAAGTCGACGAAGGCGGTCTTCAGGCGCTCGAAGTCGTGGCCGTAGGTCTCCATGTGATCGGCGTCGATGTTGGTGACGATCGCGATCACCGGCGTCAGATAGAGGAAGGAAGCGTCGGACTCGTCGGCCTCGGCGACCAGGAAATCCCCCTGCCCAAGCCGCGCGTTGGTGCCGGCGGCGGTGAGCTTGCCGCCGATGACGTAGGTCGGATCCATGCCGGCTTCACCGAGGATGCTGGCGACCAGGCTGGTGGTGGTGGTCTTGCCGTGGGTGCCGGCCACCGCGATGCCCTGCTTCAGGCGCATCAGTTCGGCCAGCATCAGCGCGCGCGGCACGATGGGGATCTTCTTCTCGCGCGCGGCAATGACTTCGGGATTCGTCTCCTGCACCGCGGTAGACGTCACGACCGCGTCGGCGTCGGCGATATGCTCGGCCGCATGGCCGCGATGGATGCGCGCGCCGAGCCGCGCCAGCCGCTGCGTCACTGCGTTGTCCGCCAGATCGGAACCCGACACCGCGTAGCCCAGGTTGAGCAGCACTTCGGCGATGCCGCTCATGCCGACCCCCCCCACGCCCACGAAATGGATGTGTTTGACGGCGTGTTTCATTTCGCCAAAGCCTCGCAAATATCGGCCACCTGCTGGGTCGCATCCGGTTTCGCCAGCGCACGCGCCTTGTCCGACATGTCCGCCAATACGGTGCGGTCGAGCCCGCCGATCAGCATGGCCAGTTTTTCCGGGCTCAGGTCGCGCTGCTGCATCAGCCAGGCCGCGCCCGACTCGGAGAGGAATTCGGCATTGCCGGTCTGGTGGTCGTCGACCGCGAACGGGAAAGGCACCAGCACCGCGGGCACGCCGGCACAGGCGAGTTCGGCCACCGTCATCGCGCCGGCGCGGCAGATGGCGAAATCGCACGCCCGGTATTCGGCGGCCATGTCCTCGATGTAGTCGCGCACTTCGGCGTCCACTCCGGCGGCGGCGTAGTTTTCGCGCAATATGTCCAGATGCTGGCGGCCCGACTGGTGCACGACGTGCGGGCGCCGGTCGGCCGGCAGCAGGGCCAGCGCCTGCGGCACCATCGTGTTGAGTGCCGAAGCGCCAAGGCTGCCGCCCACCACCAGCAGGCGCAGCGGGCCGCTGCGCGCGGTGCGGTCGCTTGCCGTCATGGCGGCGATGTCGCTCCGTACTGGATTGCCCACCCATTCGGTCGCGACCTTGCGGCAGGGGATGGGCTTGTCGTGCGGGTGCGTAAATACTTTGGGGAAGGCGGTCAGCACACGATCGGCCAGGCAGGCCAGCACGCGATTGGTGAGGCCGCCGATGGAATTCTGTTCGTGGATGACGAGCGGCTTGTTCAACAGGCTCGCCATCATGCCGCCGGGAAATGCGGTGTAGCCGCCCATGCCCAGCACGACGTCAGGCCGGCGCGCGAGGATGGCACGCAGGCTCTGCCAGAACGCGACCAGCAGCATCGCCGGCAGCAGCAGTTTCTTCAGCAGGCCCTTGCCGCGCACGCCGCCCATCGACACCCACACCATGTCGATGCCGGCGGCCGGCACCACGCGCGCTTCCAGCCCGGCGTGCGTGCCGAGCCAGAACACCTCCCAGCCGCGCGCGCGCAGGGCGTCTGCCACCGCCAGTGCAGGATAGACATGGCCGCCGGTGCCGCCGGCCATGACCATGAGGGTGCGGTTGGAGGCGGCCATCAGTACGCCTTCCCCCGGCCCATTTGCCGGTTTTCCCAGTCGATGCGCAGCAGCACGGCGATGGCGAGGCAGTTGGCGACGATGCCGCTGCCGCCGAACGACAAAAAGGGCAGGGTGAGCCCCTTGGTCGGCAGCAGGCCGACGTTCACCCCCATGTTGATGAGTGCCTGCACGCCGAGCCAGACGCCGATGCCCTGCGCGACCAGCGCCTTGAAGTTGCGATCCAGCAGGGCCGAACGATGGCCGATGAGGAAGGCCTTGACGATGAGCCAGGCGAACAGGCCGATCACCAGCGCGACGCCGATGAAACCGAACTCCTCGGCGATCACCGCCAGCAGGAAGTCGGTATGCGCTTCCGGAAGATAGAACAGCTTCTCGACGCTGCCGCCGAGGCCGAGGCCCAGCCATTCGCCGCGGCCGAAGGCGATCAGGGCATGCGACAACTGGTAGCCCTTGCCGTAGGGGTCGGCAAACGGGTCGAGGAAGCCGAGGATGCGCTGCATCCGGTATTCGGAGCCGAAGATCAGCAGCGCAAAACCGATCAGCAGCACCACCACCAGCGCAGCGAAGACTTTCCAGTTGAGGCCGCCGAGGAAAAGGATGCCCATGCCGATCGAGACGATGACGACGAAGGCGCCGAAGTCCGGCTCGCTCAGCAGCAGTGCGCCGGTCAGCATCATCACCGCCGCCATCGGCAGGAAGCCCTTCCTGAAATCGTGCATGAAGGCAGCCTTGCGCGTAGTGTAGTCGGCGGCGTACAGCACGGCGAGCAGCTTCATCAATTCGGACGGCTGCAGGTTGGCAAAGCCGAGCGGAATCCAGCGCCGGCTGCCGTTGACTTCGCGGCCGATACCCGGAATCAGCACCACTACCAAGAGCAGCAGGCCGAACAGGAACAGGAAAGGCGCGGCCTGCTGCCACACCCGCATCGGCACCTGGAAGGCTGCGACGCCGACACCGATGCCGAGGGCGATGAAGATGCCCTGGCGCATCAAATAGTATTCGCCGTTGTGGCCGGTATAGCGGGCCGCCTCGGCGATCGCGAGCGAGGCGGAATACACCATGACCAGGCCGAGCGCGAGCAGGCCGAGCGCCAGCCACAGCAGGCTGAAATCGATCTCGGCGCCGGGCTGCGAGGCGCGCGGTGAATAGCGCATCATCCGCCCGCCCCCCTTTCCGCCGCCAGTTTCTGCACGGCGTCGACGAACACTTCGGCGCGATGGAGGTAGTTGCGGAACATGTCGAAGCTGGCACAGGCCGGCGACAACAGCACCGCATCGCCGGGCTCGGCCAGCCGATGCGCCTGCATGACCGCCTCGTCCAGGCTGGCGACCGTTTGCGTTTCAACGCCGCAGCCTTCGATCGCCGCGGCAATCGCCGGCGCGTCGCGTCCGATCAGCAACACGGCGCGGGCGCTGGCCTTAACCGCGGCCTTGAGCGGCTTGAAGTCCTGGCCCTTGCCGTCGCCGCCGAGAATCACCACGGCACGGCGGTTGCCCATGCCGTAGAGCGCGGCTTCGGTGGCGCCCACGTTGGTGCCCTTGGAGTCGTCGTAATACGTGACGCCGTCGATCTCGGCGACCTGCTCCACCCGGTGTGGCAGCCCCTTGAAATGCATCAGGCCGCGTAGCAGCGGATCCATCGGCAGTCCGACCGCATGGGTCAGCGCCAGCGCGGCCAGCGCGTTGGCCGCGTTGTGCAGACCCGCCACCGGCAACGCCGACAGCGGCATCAGCATATCGCCGCCAAAACACAGTTCGTCCTCGCACAGGCCGAAATGCGCATCTTTCGGGCAGCGGTCGAGGCCAAAGCTGATCACCCGACGGCCCGGCAGCGCCATCGCCAGGCTGCGCGGATCGTCGCGATTCAATACCTGCACGCCGTCGCCGCTGTAGATTCGTGCCTTCGCCGCGGCGTAGGCCTCCATGTCGGGATAGCGGTCCATGTGGTCTTCCGACAGGTTGAGCACGGTGGCGGCGTCGGCGTTGAGGCTGGAAGTCGTTTCCAACTGGAAGCTGGAGAGCTCGAGCACCCACACCTGCGGCGCAGGCGCGAGTCCCTGCTCGATTTCCAGCAAGGCATCGAGCACCGGCAGGCCGATATTGCCCGCCACGCAGGTGCCCAGGCCCGCCATGCGGCACATGTCGCCGCACATCGCGGTGACCGTGCTCTTGCCGTTGCTGCCGGTGATCGCGATCACCTGCATCGGGCCACTCGAATCCATTGAGGTAGCGCGTTGCGCATTGAGGGCGCGCACGGCGCGTGCAAACAGCTCGACGTCGCCCACCGCCTCGACCCCGGCGGCGATGGCGCGCGCCACGGCGGGATCGGCCAGCGGCACGCCGGGGCTGACCACCAGCAGCTCGGCTGCCTGCAGCCGCGCTGCATCGAACGGCCCGACATGGAGCGGCACCTGCGGCAGGCATTCCGCCAGACGCCCCGCGTGGGGCGGATCGGCACGGCTGTCGGCCACACTGACCTCGGCGCCGCGCGCCGCCAGCCAGCGCGCAGCCGACAGCCCGGTGTCGCCGAGGCCGAGCACCAGGACTTTTCTGCCGGAAAGTTGCAGGCTGTCGTAATTCATCTCAGTTTCAGACTCGACAGGCCAATCAGCACCAACATCATCGAAATGATCCAGAAGCGAACTACGACCTGATTTTCCTTCCAGCCCTTGAGTTCGTAGTGATGGTGGATCGGCGCCATGCGGAACACGCGCTTGCCGGTGAGCTTGAACGAGGCGACCTGCACCATCACCGACAAGGTCTCGACGACGAACACGCCGCACATAATGAAGAGCACGATTTCCTGGCGCACGATGACGGCGACGACGCCGAGCGCGGCGCCCAGCGCCAGCGCGCCGACGTCGCCCATGAAGACTTCGGCCGGGTAGGCGTTGAACCAGAGGAAGGCGAGACCCGCCCCCGCCATCGCGGCGCAGAAGATCGCCAGTTCGCCGGCGCCCGGCACGAAGGGCACGCCGAGGTATTTGGAGAACACCGCGTTGCCGGCGACGTAGGCGAAAATCGCCAGCGCCGAAGCCACCATTACCGTCGGCAAGATCGCCAGGCCGTCGAGGCCATCGGTCAGGTTGACCGCATTGCTGGAGCCGACGATAACGAAGTAGGTGAGCACGATGAAGGCCAGCGCCGACAGACTCAGGGTGGCGTGCTTGAGGAAGGGAATGATGAGCTCGGTATGTTGCGGCAGCGTGGCGTTGTGCCACAGGTAAGCTGCAACGGCGAGTCCGATCACTGACTGCCAGAAATACTTCCAGCGCGAGGGCAGGCCGCGTGAGTTTTTCTCGACCACCTTGCGCCAGTCGTCGACCCAGCCGATCAGGCCGAAACCGACCAGGGTGAGCAGCGCCACCCAGACATACTCGTTCGACAGGTCCGCCCACAGCAGCGTGGTGACGGTGACCGACACCAGGATCAATGCACCACCCATGGTCGGCGTGCCGGCCTTGATCAGATGGGTTTGCGGACCGTCGTCGCGCACCGACTGGCCGATCTTCAGCGCGGTCAGCTTGCGGATCACGGCCGGACCGACGATGAAGGAAATCGTCAGCGCGGTGAGCGTCGCCAGCACGGCGCGCAGCGTCAGATAACCGAAGACGTTGAATGCCCGGATGTCCTGGCCCAGCGTTTCGAACAGCCACAGGAGCATGTCAGTGTCCTTCCATAAAGCTTTGCACCACGCGTTCCATCTGCATGAAGCGTGAGCCCTTTACCAGCACGGTGGTATCGGGCGTGAGTTCGTTTTCGAGTTCGGCGAGCAGTTCCTGGATGCGCTCGAAATGCATGGCGCCGGCGCCGAAGGCAGCGACGGTTTCGCGGCTCAATTCGCCCAGCGCCAGCAGCCGGTCGACGCCCGCCTCGCGGGCGGCAAGACCGATCTGCGCATGCATGACGGCGGCGTCCGATCCCAATTCGCCCATGTCACCCAGCACCAGAACCTTCTTGCCGGACTGCTGCGCCAGCACGGCGAGCGCGGCCTTGACCGAATCGGGATTGGCGTTGTAGGTGTCGTCGATGAAGGTGCTGCCGTGCAGCGCGGTTTTTTTCTGCATGCGCCCCTTGACCCCGGTAAAGCCGGCCAGACCGGCCACGATGCTGCGATGGCTGACGTCGAGCGCAAAGGCGGCGGCGACGGCGGCGAGCGCATTCATCACATTGTGTTCGCCCGGCACCTGGAGATCGATCTCGAGGGTGGCGTCCGGCAGGCCGACGCTCAGCAGGGAGCCATAGAGCGTGGGGCGGAATTGCCCGCGCACCGTGGCGGGATTCCTCAGGCCGAAATCGACGATAACGCGCCGCGCATTGGCTTCACGCCACATCCACGCATGGGCGTCGTCGGCATTGAAGAGCGCAATGCCGGCATCGCTGAGGCCATTGAAGATTTCACCCTTGGCGCGCGCGATCGCCTCGACCGAACCAAGGTAGCCGATATGCGCCGTCAGCGCGTTGTTGATCAGCGCCATATCCGGCTGCGCCAGCCGCGTCAGGTAGTCGATCTCGCCCGCATGGTTCATGCCCATTTCGAGCACGGCATATTGATGCGTGTCGCGCAGGCGCAGCAGCATCAGCGGCACGCCGATGTCGTTGTTGAGATTGCCCTCGGTGTTCAGCACCGCCCCATCGGAGCCGGCCTCGATCCGCAAGATGGCCGCCAGCATTTCCTTCACTGTGGTTTTGCCGTTGCTGCCGGTGATCGCCACCAGCGGGATGTCGAAGCGCTGGCGCCACGTGGCGCCCAGCCGACCCAACGCCACGCGTGTATCGTCGACCCGGATCGCCGAAGCGATGTCCGGCGCCTGGGCATGATCGAGTACCACGCCAGCCGCGCCCTGCTGCAGGGCCTGCGCAGCAAATTTTCCGCCATCGAATCTTTCACCGCGCAACGCGATGAAGAGGTCGCCGGGCTGCAGACTGCGGCTGTCGGTGCTGACGCGCAGCACCTCGGCGTCCTGGCCGGTGAAGGGCACGCCCAGCATGGCTGCCGCTTCGGATACACGCATCATCATGTCCACGCCTCCAAGGCTTTTTTGGCCACGGCCACGTCGGAAAACGGCAGCCGTGCACCGGCGACTTCCTGGAAGTCCTCGTGGCCCTTGCCAGCGATCAGCACAACGTCGCCGTGGTGTGCACCGCCGATCGCCTCGAAAATGGCACGCGCACGATCCGGCTCGACACGTGGCTTGCCACTGCCGGCGAGGATGTCGTCGATGATGTGGCGCGGGTCTTCGTTGCGCGGATTGTCGCTGGTGATCCAGACCTCGTCGGCGCCTTCGGCGGCGGCCCGGCCCATCAGCGGGCGCTTTCCCTTGTCGCGGTTACCGCCGCAGCCGAACACGCAGATGAGGCGACCGCCGCTGACGATTTCACGCAGGGTGGCGAGCGCCTTTTCCAGCGCGTCGGGGGTGTGGGCGTAGTCCACCACCACCAGCGGATGCGCATCGCCGCCGAGCGTCTGCATCCGCCCCGGCGGCGGCGTGACATGCGCCAGCGCGCAGCAGGCGTCGTCGAGTTTCACGTCCGATACCAGCAGGGTGGTGAGCACGGCCAGCAGATTGGCGGCATTGAAACGCCCCAGCAGCGGCGCATCGATCTCGGCATCGCCCCAGTCGGTGCGAACGCGCAGATTCAGGCCAGCCTGCGACAGGCGCAGCGCCTCACCGACCACGGCGCCGCGCTGGAAACCGTAGCCGGCCACGCGCGCCGGCCGCGTCTCCCCTTCCAGCCGCTGGCCGAAGGCGTCGTCGGTATTCAGCACCACCCAGTCCAGGCCTGGCCAGTTGAACAGCCGCGCCTTGGCGGCGGCATAGTTTTCCATGTCGCCGTGGTAATCGAGATGGTCGCGCGACAGATTGGTCAGCACCGCGACGTTGAACGACGTGCCGTTGACGCGTCCCTGCACGAGGCCGTGCGAGGACACTTCCATCGCGCAGGCCGTCGCCCCCTGCTGCCGATAGTGCGCCAGGCGCTGCTGCAGTTCGATCGCGTCGGGGGTGGTATTGAGCGCCGGTGTCAGTGCGCCGGGTTTGTCCCCAACAGAGGGGAAGCCGTTGCCGACCGTGCCGATGATGGCGGTCTTGCGCCCCACCTGCGAGAAGGCCTGCGCGATCCAATGGGCCACCGAGGTCTTGCCGTTGGTGCCGGTGACGCCGACCATGTGCAGCGCCCGCGAGGGCTCGCCATACACGTGCGCGGCGATTTCGCCGAGACGGGTTTTGAGTCCGGCCACGCCGGCATTGGGCACATCCAGCGCCGGATCCCACAGGTAGTGATCGGCTTCCCACAGCACGCCGTCGACCCGCTGCGCCACCGCCTGCGCGATGAAGTCACGGCCATCGCGCGTTTCGCCCGGATAGGCGGCAAACACGGTGCCCGGCATCGCCTTGCGGCTGTCGCTGACGAGTTCGGCAACCGGAATCCCGAGCCGCTCCAGCAGGTGCGGCACGGATTCCCGGATCGCCTGCGATCCGGACGGAACCATACCGGGTTGGACGCGGGACTGCGCCATCACACGCCCCCTCCTGCACGCGCGGCATGCTGGGTCATCCGCAATGCGGTGTCCGGTGCATCGGGCGGCAGCGCGAGCTGGCGCAGGCTGGCCGCCATCACTTGGGCGAACACCGGACCGGCCACGCTGCCGCCGTAATACACGCCGCCGGAGGGCTCGTCGATCACCACGCCGATGATGAGGCGCGGGTTGGAGGCCGGCGCCAGGCCGACGAAAGACGACAGATAGCGGTCGGGGGCATAGCGGCCGTCGATTACTTTGTGGGCGGTGCCGGTCTTGCCGGCCACGCGATACCCCGGCACCCGCGTCCGCTGGCCGGTGCCGCCTTCCTGCGTCACCGTTTCCATCATGGCGCGCACCTCGCGCGCCACAGCGGCCGAAAACACCCGCTCGCCGGCGACTTCCTGCGGCTCGCGCTTGAGAAAGGACAGCGGCATCACCTCGCCGTCATTGGCAAACGCCATGTAGGCGCGGGTCAGCTGCAGCAGGCTGACTGACAGGCCGTAGCCGTAGGCCATGGTGGCGTGTTCGACCGGCTTCCAGCTGTCGGCACTGCGCAGCCGCCCGGCGGTTTCGCCGGGGAAGCCCGACCCCGGCAGCTCGCCGAAGCCCGAGCGGTGCAGCGCGCCCCAGTATTGTTCCGGCGTCATGGCCATGGCCAGCTTCACCGCGCCGACGTTGCTCGATTTCTGGATGATTTCACTGACCGTCATCTGCGGATGCGGATGGACATCGCGCACCAGCTTGTTGCCGACGCGCCAGGTTTCCGGGGTGTCGACCACGGTATCGGAACGAAACAGGCCATGTTCCAGCGCAGCGGCGGCGACGAAGGGCTTGATGGTCGAACCCGGTTCGAAGGTGTCGATCACGGCGCGGTTGCGCATCGGCCCCGGCTGGTAGTTGCGGCGATTGTTGGGGTTGAAGATGGGCTGGTTCGCCAGCGCGAGAATCTCGCCGGTCTTGGCGTCCAGCACCACCACGCTGCCGCCCTTGGCCTTGTTCTTGGTGATGGCTGCCGCCAGTTCGCGGTGCGCCAGATACTGGATATTGAGATCGAGCGACAACGCCAGATTGCCGCCCTGCTGCGCGGTCTTGATCGGCGCCAGATCGCGGATGGTGTTGCCGCGCCGGTCGCGCATGATTTGGCGTTTGCCTTCGCGTCCGGCCAGCCAGTCCTGATACGCGCGCTCGACGCCTTCCTGTCCGAGGTCGTCGACGTTGGTGAAGCCCACCACATGCGCGGCGACTTCGCCGGCCGGATAGTAGCGGCGGAACTCGCGCCGCAGATGCAGGCCCGGCGCGCCCAGGGTGGCAATCTTTACGGCCTGCTCCGGCGTAACCGGACGCCGCACGCTGAATTCGCCGCGCGTCTTGCGCGCCAGCGTCTTGGCCAGGTCCTTCGACGAGACACCCAGAGTTTTCGCCAGTTGCGCGTGCTGCTCGGGCGTCAGCGTGAGATCGCCCGGGCGCGCCCACAGCGACTCGACCGGGGTGCTGATCGCCAGCAACTGGCCGTGACGGTCGGTGACCTGGCCGCGCTGCGCCGGCAGGGTGAGATTGCGGTTGGCGACGGCGTCGCCCTTGCCCTGCAGGTAATCGGTGTTGAGGCCCTGCAGATAGAAGGCGCGGCCGGCCACCACGACCAGACCGGTCAGCAGCAGACCGCCCACGGTCGCCATGCGCCAAGGGGAGAGGTTGAGCTTGAGCAGCTTCTTCGAGTGATAGTTCATGGTGCGGCCGCCAGTGTTTCGATGCGCACGCGATCAGGCGGCGGGGCTACCAGGCCGAGCCGGGTACGCGCCAGCGTGTCGACCCGCGCCGGATTGGCCCAGGTGCTCTGCTCCAGCTGTAGTTGACCCCATTGCTCTTCCAGCCCGTGCGCCTGTTTTTTCAGGCGCTCCAGTTCCACAAAATACGTACGCGATCGATGCTGCGCCTGGATCACCGCCAGAGCGCACACGATCAGGACCAGTGCCAGCACGACGTTGAGGCGGCTCATGTCACCCCGTCCATGCGTTCCGCCACCCGCAGCACGGCGCTGCGCGCGCGCGGATTGGCTGCCACTTCTGCATCGCTTGCATGCTGCGCGCGGCCCACCAGCTTGAGCCGGCCCGGCTTCAGCATGGCGGCCGGAATCGGCAGCCGGCGCGGCGCCTGCTCACCCTGGGCCTCCTCGCGCAGGGCGCGTTTGACGATGCGGTCTTCCAGCGAATGAAAGCTGATCACCGCGAGCCGTCCGCCCGGTTTCAGCCTGTCGACGCATTGCGGCAGCACGGCACTCAGCTCTTCCAGCTCGCGGTTGAGATAAATCCGTATAGCCTGGAAACTGCGGGTCGCCGGGTGTTGCCCCGGCTCGCGCCGCTTGATCGTCGTGGCGATGAGACTCGCCAGCTGTCCGGTGCTGCGGATCGCTTCTTTTTCCCTTGCCGCAACAATCGCGCGCGCAATCGATTTAGCAAACCGCTCTTCCCCGTAGGTGCGGATGACTTCACTGATCTCCCCCTCTGCCGCCGTCGCCAGCCAGTCCGCCGCCGAAAGCCCGCTTCCCGGATCCATGCGCATGTCGAGCGGCGCATCGAAGCGAAAGCTGAACCCGCGTGTCGCATCATCGAGTTGCGGCGACGACACCCCGATATCCAGCAAAATTCCGTCCACCTGCGCCACGCCCAGCTCGTCGAGCACCGCGCCCAGACGCGAAAACTCGCGCTGCACCAGCGTCAGCCGCGCATCCTGCAGCGCCGCGCCGGCGCGGATCGCGTCGGGATCGCGATCCAGCGCGATCAGTCGTCCGTCGGGGCCGAGGCGCGCCAGGATCAGCCGGCTATGACCGCCGCGCCCGAAGGTGGCGTCGACGTACACGCCTTCGGGCCTGATCTCCAGTGCCGCCACCGCCTCCTGTGCCAGCACCGGCACATGGGCGGTATCCATCACAACGTAAAGCCTTCCAGCTCGGGCGGCAGCGTGTCGTCGCTGAAACTCAGCGCCTGCGACACCTGCGCCTCCCAGCGCGCCTCGTTCCACAATTCCACCTTGCTGCCCTGGCCCACCAGCACGACGTTCTTGTCCAACTCGGCAAACTTGCGCAGCATCGGCGGCAGCAGCACGCGACCGGCACTGTCCATGTCCATGTCGTGCGCATAGCCGACGAGCAATTGCTTGAGACTGCGGGTACGGGGATTGAAGTCGGACAGGCCGTTGAGTTTTTTCTCGATCGGCTCCCACTCGGGCAGGGGGTAGAGCAGCAGGCACTGGCTGGGGTCGGCAGTGATCACCACGCGGCCGCCGCCGTTCACCAGCAGGGCGTCGCGGTAGCGCGCCGGCACCACGAGCCGGTTCTTGCTATCCAGACTGACTGTTGCGACCCCCCGAAACATGCTCCCCCTCCGTCCTTTGAATTTGATGTGCTTGGGCGGGCGGATTCTCCCACAACTTCCCACCAATCACCACTTGCACCCACTATAGGGGATAGTTTTGGGGGGGTCAAGGTCGCGGGCGTAAAAAAACCCCTATGCCTCAAGGACTTAGGGGTGGTTTTGGGTTGTGGATAAGTTTCTGGAAAAACCGGAGCTTAGCAGCTAATTCTGTCTGTTATTTTAGCTAAAAACGCTAAGTTATTGAATTAAAAAAGAAGTGGGAAAGTCGGTCGATAAGCCGGGTTCTGTCGTGGACAACCATTCCTCTAGGCCGGCCATTGCTGACCGGCTCCAGCCACCTACCCGCAGACTCGGCGAGCCGCTTCATCGTCTGCCTATTTGGTGTTGCTCCGGATGGAGGTTACCGCGTTTCACCGTAACTGAATACGCTCGTCTCTGTGGCCCTATTCCTCGCCTCGCGGCGTCCGGCCGTTAGCCGGCATCCTGCTCTGTGGAGCCCGGACTTTCCTCTCCCATTTGCATGGCAGCGGTTGTCTGACTGGCTTTCCCGCTTGCGATTATAAGTCCTTGCTTGACTGCTGCGCCGAATTTGCTAAACAAAGGTTCCCAGGCCGGAAACGGCCATAACTGGAGAACCATCATGAGGAGACGTTTATATTTCATGGTGCCGGACGTTGGCAGCGCCCGACAAATCCGCGACGAGCTCCTGCTCGCGCGCATTGAGGATAATCACATTCACGTGCTGGCCAAGGATGGCGTGCCGCTGGGCGGCCTGCACGAAGCCTCGGTTCTGCAAAAAAGCGATTTCGTGCATGGCGCCGAAACCGGGCTGGCAGTGGGCGGCGGCCTCGGCATCGTGGCCGGCCTGGTCGCCGTGTTTTTTCCACCCGCCGGGGTCGACCTGCAACTGGTCACCATCCTCATCACCGCGCTGGTTGGCGCGGCATTCGGCGCCTGGGTCGCCAGCATGATCGCAAGCTCGGTGCCCAACTCGCGGCTGAAAAGCTTTGAATCGGCGATTGCTGCCGGTCAGGTGTTAATGATGGTCGATGCCCCGGCGGGGCGGGTGGATGAAATCAAGAAGCTGATGGTTTCACGCCACCCCGAAGCCCGCGGTTCGGGCATGGAGCCGACCATTCCAGCCTTCCCCTAACGCCCTCCTCCCGCGCAGTGCAAGGCTGCGCGACCCTTGGAAGCGAATCCGGCTTCCGCCACGGCAGACGTCCCCGGTCTGCCGTTTTTATGTCAGACGACGCGCCAGCGCACCGCTTCGCCGGCACGCAGCGGCACCAGCGACGTGTCGCCCAGCGTAAGGCTGGCCGGCGCGGTCCAACTTTCACGCCTGAGGGTGAGGGTGTCGGTGTGGCGCGGCAGGCCGTAGAAATCGGCACCGTAGAAACTGGCGAAGGCTTCCAGCCTGTCAAGTGCACCGGCGTCCTCGAAGGCCTCGGCATACAGCTCGATCGCGGCGTGCGCGGAATAGATGCCGGCGCAGCCGCAGGCGGTTTCCTTGGCGCCCACCGCGTGCGGCGCGGAATCGGTGCCGAGGAAGAACTTGGGGTTGCCGGAAATGGCGGCGGCCACCAGCATCTGGCGGTGCTGCTCGCGCTTCAACACCGGCAGGCAGTACATGTGCGGGCGGATGCCGCCACGGAACATGGCGTTGCGGTTGTAAAGCAGGTGATGCACGGTGATGGTCGCGGCGACGTTGGCCGGCGCCGCCGTGACGAATTCGGCGGCCTGGCGCGTGGTGATGTGCTCCAGCACGATTTTCAGTTTCGGGAAATCGCGCAGCAGCCGGGTCAGGTGGCGCTCGATGAACACCGCCTCGCGATCGAACACGTCGACCTCGGGGTCGACCACTTCCCCATGCAGCAGGAACGGCATGCCGACTTCCTCCATCGCTGCGATCGCCTTGTAAGCTTTGGCGAGATCGGTGACGCCGGAATCGGAGTTCGTCGTCGCACCGGCCGGGTAGTACTTCACCGCGTGAACGAAGCCGCATTCCCGCGCGTGGCGGATTTCCTCGGGCGTCGTGTTGTCGGTGAGATAAAGCGTCATCAGGGGCTCGAACGCGGTGCCGCTGGCCGCGGCCAGCAGGCGCGCGCGGTAGGCCGCGGCATCGGCCACGTTCACCACCGGCGGCTTCAGGTTGGGCATGGCGATGGCGCGGCCGAAAACGCGCGCGGTGTCGGGCAGCACGCTCTGCATGGCGGCGCCGTCGCGAAAATGGATGTGCCAGTCGTCGGGGCGGGTGATCGTGAGGATGTCGGTCATGCTTCGTCCTGATTTTGAGGCTTCAATGCGAGGGACATTTTATAGAGTTCGGCCTTGCTGCGCCCGGTGATCTTCGCCGTCAGCTTGGCGGCCAGGGTCGGCGGCAGTTCGCTTTGCAGCACGGCGAGCACGCGCATCGCTTCCGTATCGACCATCGCGGCGGCCGCAGCGGGTGGATGCACGATGACGACGAATTCGCCGCGCACGTGGTTGGGGTCGGCCGCGAGCCAGGCCGGCGCCTCGACAAGCGGCAGGGTGACGATGGACTCGAAGCGCTTGGTAATTTCGCGCGCCAGCGTCACCGGCCGCGCATCGTCCAGCACCGCCGCCATGTCGGCCAGCGTCTCCTCGATGCGGTGCGGCGCTTCGTAGAACACCAGTGCCGCCGGCAGCGCCGCCAAGGTTTGCAGTTGCGCGCGGCGCGCGCCGGACTTGGGCGGTAGAAATCCGTGGAACAGCCACTGGCCCGATTCGATGCCGGCGACCGACAGCGCAGCCGTCACCGCCGCGACGCCGGGAATCGGCACCACCGCGAGGCCGGCCGCGCGCACCGCCACCACCAGCCGCGCACCGGGGTCGGATACCGCCGGAGTGCCGGCGTCCGACACATAGGCCACCGCCTCGCCTGCGGCAATCCACGCAACCACCTTTTCGGCGGCGGCACGTTCGTTGTGTTCGCGGATCGAAATCAGCGGCTTGGAAATGCTGAAATGCGCCAGTAATTGCCCTGACACGCGGGTGTCTTCGGCCGCCACGCGATCCACCAATTTCAGCGTGTCGAGCGCCCGCAGCGTGATGTCGCCGAGGTTGCCAATCGGCGTGGCGACCACATAGAGCGCGGGCGGCAGGCGGGTATGATGGGGCGCTTCATTCATGGCCGTCATTGTCGCAGATGTTGAAATCTCTAATCGGGCAATCCGCCGAAGCACGCGCCGAAGCCTTTCTGCAAACACAGGGGCTGAAACAGGTGACGCGCAACTGGCGCTGCCGCTTCGGCGAGATCGACCTTGTGATGCAGGACGGGTCCACGCTGGTGTTCGTCGAAGTGCGGCTGCGCAGCCGCAGCGATTTCGGCGGCGCTGCCGCCAGCATCACGCCGGCCAAGCAGCGAAAGCTGCTGGCCGCCGCGCGCCAGTATCTGTCCGCGCTGAAAACGCTGCCGCCCTGCCGCTTCGACGTGATTGCGCTGGCCGGCGACGGCGAACCTGAATGGATCAAAAACGCATTTGACGATGTAGGATAATCGCCATGCCCTTACACGACAGAATTCACGGCCACTTCCAGGCTTCGGCGCAGGCCATGCTGGACGCGGCCGAATCGCTTGCCCCGGCGATCGAAAACGCCGCACGGCTGATGGTGCATTGCCTTGCGCAGGGCGGAAAAATCCTCGCCTGCGGCAACGGCGGCTCGGCGGCCAATGCACAGCTTTTCACTTCGCTGATGATCAACCGCTTCGAGCAGGAACGTCCGGGCCTCGCGGCGATTGCGCTCACCACCGACACCATGACGGTGACGTCGATCGCCAACGACTCCGCCTACGAACAGGTGTTTGCGCGACAGGTGAAGGCGCTGGGCCAGCCCGGCGATATTCTGCTGGTGATTTCCACCCGCGGCAATTCGCCCAGCGTGCTGCACGCCGTGGCGGCTGCGCGCGCGCGCAGCATGCCGGTGATCGCCCTGACCGGCCGCAGTGGCGGCGGGCTGGCGGAACAAACGCTTGAAGATGACGTCTTCCTTTACGTGCCGGCCGAATCCACGGCCCGCATCCAGGAAGTCCATTTGCTGACGCTGCACTGCCTGTGCGATGCGGTGGACAGCGTTTTATTAGGAGTCGAGGAATGAACAAACTGATCTCAATCGCGCTGGTAGGAATGGCGCTGTCGCAACTGCACGGCTGCGCGGCCGTCGTCGTGGGCGGCGCCGCCACCGGCGCGGCCGTCGCCACGGACCGCCGTACTACCGGCGCCTTTGTCGGCGACCAGGAAATCGAATTGCGCGCGATGAACCGTCTGAGCGAGGCCTTGCCGGAAAAAAATAGCCGCATCGCCGTCACCAGTTTCAACCGCCAGGTGCTGCTGACCGGGCAGGTGCCGGATGAGACCGCGCGCACGCGCGCCACCGATGTCGTCAAGGGCGTTCCCGAGGTGCGCACGGTATTCAACGAACTCAGCGTCTCGGGCGTCATCTCATTCACGTCCCAGGCCAACGACACCACCATCACCGGCAACGTCAAGACCCGCCTGCTGCGTGACGAGCGCGTGCCCGGCACCAAGATCAAAGTAAAAACCGAATCCGGCGTGGTCTACCTGATGGGCCTGGTGACGCAGACCGAGGCCGGGATCGCCACCGAAATCGCGCGCAACACCTCGGGCGTAGCCAAGGTCGTCACCCTGTTCGAATTCATCAACTGATGCCGCGGCCCGTCTGCACACGCATCGCATCCTGATCGGCCGTCCATGATCTATCGCGACCTGCGCGATTTCATCGCGCAACTCGAAAAAATGGGCGAGCTGAAACGCATCGGCGTCGAAGTCGACCCCAGGCTGGAAATGACCGAGATTGCCGACCGCGTTCTGCGCGCCGGCGGCCCTGCGCTGCTGTTTGAAAATCCGAAAGGCAGCCGCATTCCGGTGCTGGCCAACCTGTTCGGCACGGTCAAGCGCGTGGCGCTGGGCATGGGCGAGGACGACCCAGCGCGTCTGCGCGAAGTCGGCAAGCTGCTCGCCTACCTGAAGGAGCCGGAACCGCCGAAGGGGCTGCGCGACGCCTGGGACAAGTGGCCGGTGCTCAAACAGGTGCTCAACATGGCGCCGAAGGAAGTCAAAAGCGCACCGTGCCAGGAAATCGTGTGGGAAGGTGCGGACGTGGATTTGTCGCGCCTGCCGATCCAGCACTGCTGGCCGGGCGACGTCGCGCCGCTGATCACCTGGGGTCTGACGGTTACAAAAGGCCCGCACAAGAAGCGGCAGAACCTCGGCATCTACCGCCAGCAGGTGATCGCACCGAACAAGCTCATCATGCGCTGGCTGGCGCATCGCGGCGGCGCGCTGGATTTTCGCGAGCACACGCTCGCGCATCCGGGCGAACCGTTTCCGCTCGCCGTCGCGCTCGGCGCCGACCCGGCGACCATCCTCGGCGCGGTCACTCCGGTGCCTGATTCGCTGTCGGAATATCAATTCGCCGGCTTGCTGCGCGGCGCCAAGACCGAGGTGGTGAAATGCCTCGGCAGCGACCTGCAGGTGCCGGCGTCCGCCGAGATCGTGCTCGAAGGCGTGATCCACCCGGGCGAAACAGCACTGGAAGGTCCGTACGGCGACCACACCGGCTACTACAACGAGCAGGAAACCTTCCCGGTGTTCACCGTCGAGCGCATCACCATGCGGCGCGACCCGATCTATCACAGCACCTACACCGGCAAGCCGCCGGACGAGCCGGCCATCCTCGGCGTAGCGTTGAATGAAGTCTTCGTGCCGCTGCTGCAAAAGCAGTTTCCCGAAATCACCGACTTTTACCTGCCACCCGAAGGCTGCTCCTACCGCATGGCGGTGGTGTCGATGAAGAAGGCCTACCCCGGCCACGCCAAGCGCGTGATGTTCGGCGTGTGGAGTTTCCTGCGCCAGTTCATGTACACCAAGTTCATTATCGTCACCGACGACGACGTGAACGTGCGCGACTGGAAGGAAGTGATGTGGGCGCTGACCACGCGCGTCGATCCGGCGCGCGACACGCTCTTGGTGGAGAACACGCCGATCGACTATCTCGATTTCGCCAGCCCGGTCTCGGGGCTGGGCAGCAAGATGGGCATCGACGCCACCAACAAGTGGCCGGGCGAGACGACGCGCGAGTGGGGCACGCCGATCGTGATGGATGCGGCGGTGAAGGCGCGCATCGACGCGCTGTGGAACGATCTCGGCCTCTAGCCAAACCATGAGCGACCAACCTGCCGGCCGGCGCACCTGCCTCTATTCGACGCAACAGCTCGACGCCATCGTCGACGACATGGCGCGCCGTGCCGCGGGCCTGCTGACCGGGCGCACGCGCGTGGCGATCGTCGGAATCCTGCGCCGCGGCGCGCCGCTGGCCGACCGATTGCACGCGCGACTGCAGGAAACCTGGGGGCTCGCCGACTGCGTGCGGCTCGATCTTGCGATCAAGCGCTACGCCGACGACCTCACGCTCATCCACCCCGACACGCGGCTCACCGAAGACCCGGCCCACGCGTCGCTCGATCTTTCCGGCCTCGCCGTACTGGTGGTCGACGACGTGATGTACCACGGCCACTCGATGCTGCGCGCGGTGGAGTATCTGGCCGGCAAGCAGCCGGCCGAACTGCGCACCGTGGTTCTGGTCGACCGCGGCGTGGCGAAGCTGCCGGTGCGCACCGACATCGTTGGCGTACGCCTCGACGTCGCGCCCTCCGACATCATCGAATGCAATGTGCCGCCGTACGAGGACAGCTTCAGGATCGACCTGCTGCAGCCCGAATAGCGTCGAACAGCCCGTTCGCCAGCGCCGTCTCCCGGCGCGTCAGCGTCGCTTCCCAATCGGCGGGCGGCGCGGTTTTCCCCAGCCGCTGGATGCGTCCGACTTCGTTTTCATACCAGCCGCAATCCTGCTGGTTGGGCTCGGCCTCGTAGGCCCACCAAGTGCCGTCCGCATCCTGCGCCAGCCACCGCGCCCAGGCCGGCAGCTTATCGATCGTCATCGTCGACATTGCACTGGCGGCAGCCAAGGATGCTGAAGTAGCGCAGATACAGCCACAGCGACACCGGCAGCAGCGACAGCCGGATCCATTCCGATGCCTTGTCCGGCCACTGCTGCGCCTGCCAGGCCTCTACCGCCACCGGCACCCCCTGAAACAGGGCCAGCAGCACCAGGAACAATCCCATGACGCGGCAGCCCGGATTCATCGCATCGCCTCGACGGTGGCGTCCGCACTGGGCGCTTCAACCCACGCCTGGGAGGTGTTCCGATCCATTCCAAGCTGAAGCCCGTGTGGAGTCGTATGCCCTAAAGGACTCCGATCCACTACGGGCTGAAGCCCGTGTGGAGTCGTATGCACCCATTCCAGCAGCGTGCGCTGCGCCGCTTCGCTGCGCCCTGCGTTGGGATGATTCACCAGCATGATGAAACTGACGCGCTGGCCGTGGGCGGTGTAGACATAGCCGGCCAGCGCGCTGACGCCGCGCAGGGTGCCGGTTTTCAGGTGCGCGTTGCCGGCAAACGCGCTGCCGTTGAAGCGCCGTTTCAGGGTGCCGTCGAGGGCGACGATGGGCAGGGATGCCTGGAATTCGGCGAACAGCGGGCTGTTGTAGGCGGCACGCAGCAGCTGGTTCAGCGCATCCGCACTCAGGCGCTCGATGCGCGACAGGCCCGAGCCGTTTTCCAGCACCAGCTTGTGCGTCGACACGCCGCGCGACATCAGGGCTTCACGCACCGCACGCGCGCCTTTATCCAGCGTCGCCGGCGCGCCATAGGCTTCCGCACCCAGGGTCAGGAACAGGTTGCGGGTCATCAGGTTGTTGGAATATTTGTTGAGACGGGTGAGTGCAGCGGTCAGCGGCTCCGACGCAAATTTCATTAGCGGCTCGCGATCCGGTGCGGTCCCCGCCACCGTCTTGCCGTCCAGCGTACCACCCGATTCCGCCCACAATCCGCGAAAAATGAAATCGAAGGTGGCCGCCGGCTCGAACAGGCTCAAGCTCAAGGCCTGCTCGCCACAACCGCGCGCATAACGCCCGGTTACCCGCAACTCGGCTCGCTCGGGTTCGACGAAAGCCGGCGTGATCGCGCCGCGCCAGCCGTTGCACGCCGCCGCCTCGGTCAACTCCAGCTGCGACGTCAGCGCCACCCCGGGCAGGGCGATATCGGGCACGATCAGCACCTGGTCGGTGTCCGGCTTCAGGCGCAGCAGCGTCGCATTGAAGTTGGCCACCAGGGCGCCGGGCGGGGCGTTGTAAAGCGCCAGCGGCTCGCCGTCGAATGTGCCGGGGTCGATCGCAGGCAGGTCGAAATAGCTGAGGTCGAGCACCAGCCGGCCATGAATGTGGCGGATGCCGCGCGCGCGCAATTCGCGCTGTAGCAGCCACATCCGTTCCAGCGTCAAACCCGGATCGCCATGGCCCTTGATAACAAGATCGCCCTCCAGCACGCCGTCCGTGATTGGGCCTTCCGCCCAGACATCGGTCGTCCAGCCATAGCTCGGCCCCAACTGGTGCAGCGCCACAAAGCTCGTCACCAGCTTCATCACCGAAGCTGGATTCAACGCCGCCCCGGCGTTGTGACGGATGACGGGCGCTACCGCATCCAGCGGCTGCACCACCACGGCCACGTGGCCAGGCGGGATCCCGGCCTGTTTCAGGGCAGCGGTAAATTCGGCGGGAAGCCCTGCCGCTCGGGCAACAACGACGAGGCCGGCAAGCAGCAGGCCAATCAGCAAACGCAAGACGATTCGGGCAGACGGCATGGCGTCATTATGCCCAATTCCGCCGGGGGTCTCCGCGTGCCTTAGAGGGATTGCCGGATAGCCAGCACGGCCTGGTTGCGCAGCGATTTGAGCAGCGAAAGCTCTTTCTCGGGAATCGTGATGTCGCCGGGCTGCGCCCGGTCGGCGTAGATCAGCCCGATCGGCTTGCCTTTCACGATGATCGGAAACAGCACGAAGGTGTGCGCTGCAACATGCTGCCGGTACCACGCCGGAATCCGCGTGGCGATTTTGGGGTCGTCGATGTCGGTGATGAGAATGTCGGCGTTGTTCTGCAGGGCCACGAGAAACACATCCGGCTGCGCGGCCAGCGAGAAATCAAAGGCCTTGATCAGGCTCTGCACCTGCTCGCCGAAACCGAACTTGCCGCACATCCGGTTTTGCCGGCCGTCCTTGATGCACAGCACCACATGTTCGAAGCTCATGCCGGTGTACATGGCTTCGAGGATCATGCGCAGGATGTCGTTGATGGAAATCGCGTCGTCGATCAGCGAATTGCTGACGTCCTGCAAGCCCGAGGTGAGAATGGACTGGACGTCCTCGCTGGTGCGGGGCGCGTGGCCGCCGGCGGCGCTCGTCGCCGGCTCGAGCGCCGGCGCATGTTCCTGCAGGACGCTGGCGCCGAGCGCCGCCTGGATCGAAGTGGCTTCGTCGGCAACGGTTTCCTTGCCGCCTGGGGTGGACGGCGTCGAGACTGTTCCCGGCGCCGCAGCCATCCCGGCCCACTTCGACGCCTGCTGCGCGAAGGCACTCTGCTTCAGGTTGACGTTCACCGTCATCGCGAACGGGGCGATATCCCGCATCGATGTTTCCATCAGGCTGGTGATCTGCTCCACCGTCACCGGCACACTGTCGCTGTAGCGCGCAGCAAGTTGCGCCAGCGCCTTGCCCCGGTCGGCGTCGGGCGTGCTTAGCACCAGATCGCACAGCTCGTTGGAGAATCCCGCCAGTGCGCACAACCGTTCGGCATGGCTGCCGGCTTTGCGGAGCTTTCCCGCCGGCAGCTGCTTCATGCTCAGCACCAGTTGATCCGGAAATCCCCAGCTGCGGGCAACGCCCATCCCCAGATTCTCGTACGACACCCCCAGCACCCGGGCCGACGCCTGAGCATCGCTCAACGTTTCAGTCTGGGCCAGTTGCCGGATCGCTTCGGTTTCCTCGGGAAAATAGAACATGGCCAGCATGCGCCCCAGCTTGTGCAGCATGGCGCCGATGAATGCCTCTTCCACATCCCTCACCTGCGCCTTGACCGCCATCTCGCGCGCCAGCATGCCGGCGTACAGCAGCTTGACGAATTCCTCCTTCAGCTGCTGCGCGTGGGCCTTGTTCTCCAGATTGTCGAACAGGATGAGGCTCAGCGCGATCGAGCGCACCGCATCGAAACCGAGGATCACCACGGCGCGCGAAATGGTGCTGATCGAGCCGCCGCCAACCTGGTTGTAGAACGCGACGTTGGCCAGCTTCAACAGCTTGTTGGTGAGCGCGAAGTCCTTGAGGATGTTGTTGGAGAGTTCGTTGACGCCCTCGCGGTCGGACGAGGCGATGCGATTGATGTCACCGATGGCCTCGGACAGGGCAGGGAAATCGCTTTCGCTGCGCATGCGTCGCAGCAGGATGTCCAGCGCACTTTGCCCGGCCTCACTGCCTTCGAGCAGGGCGTTGTCTTCAGGATTCATGGTCAGGCACAGATCATTGATTCACGCATGGGCAAACGGCCCGGTCCGCGCGCAGCCTAGCCCAGATCCTGCACGTACCAGTCCATCGCCTCCGCCAGACCTTCGCCGATGCGATGCGTCGGTTCGTAGCCCAAGCGTGTGCGGGCCTTGGAAATGTCGGCCAGCGAATGGCGCACGTCGCCGGCGCGGAAGTCGCGGTAAACCGGCTTGAAGTCGGCCAGATGGGGATAATTCGGCGCCAACAGCGAACGGATGGCTTCAAACAACTGGTTGAGCGTGGTGCGGTCGCCCACTGCCACGTTGTAGACCTGATTAGCCGCGTCCGGATGCGGGCTGGTGGCGGCAAGCAGGTTGGCCTGGATGACGTTGTCGATGTAGCAGAAGTCGCGGCTGGTTTCGCCGTCGCCGTTGATGTACACCGGCTCGTTGTGGATCATGCTCGCCACCCATTTCGGCACCACCGCGGCGTAGG
>Ga0208244_100658_pt1 | contig 28478 bp, 27 predicted proteins | sample SubbioCR12Aug_5A_FD_184828 | JGI IMG/M metagenome (GOLD analysis project Ga0208244, IMG submission 184828) | Serpentinite rock and fluid subsurface biosphere microbial communities from McLaughlin Reserve, California, USA - CR12Aug_5A (SPAdes) | ecosystem: Environmental > Terrestrial > Deep...
TCGTTGAGCAGCAGGCGGTCGATGAGGGCGTCGGTCAGGCCGTTGGCGCGGGCTTCGTCCACATCGCGGATGTTGGCGGCGATAATGTCGGCGCGGGCGGAATCCAGCGCGGCGGCAAGGGCCAGCAGGGCGGCGTTTTTGGCCGGGGTGGAGGTCAGCGCCAGGGTTCTGGCGGCGGCTTTGGCGCGTTGGCCGGTTTCGATGAGCATGATTTTTCCTTTGCAATGGTTGTAGGGGCGACCCACCCAGTGTTGAAAGATGCGCTTGATGATGCAGAAGTTTTGCTATTCTTGGCGCTGGTTGGCCTTGACGGGTCGCCCCTACAACAAGACCAAATCGTTGCGATGGATGACCTCGTCACCGTAGTGGTAGCCGAGGATGGCCTCGATTTCGTCCGAACGATGGCGCAGGATGCGGGCCAGGTCGTCGCTGGCGTAGTTGCTGATGCCGCGCGCCAGTTCGCGGCCATCGGAATCGACCACGCGGACGACGTCGCTGCGTTCAAATTTTCCGCTGACTGCCGCCAGCCCAACTGCCAGAAGGCTGCCGCCACGCTGCAGGGCGCGAGCCGCGCCCTCGTCCACCGTCAGCAGGCCGGGCGCGCGCCGGGCTGACAGGATGTAGCGTTTGCGCGCCTCTACTGCACTGACGACTGTCTCAAAGCGCGTGCCGATGGCCTCGCCTGCCGCCAATCGCAACAGCACATCCGGCGTTTTGCCGTTGGCGATGACGCAGGCCGTCCCGGAGCGGCGCGCCAGGTCAGCGGCCTGGATTTTGGTCAACATGCCGCCCGTCCCCAGCCCGGACTTTGTCCCGCCCGCCGCCTGCCAGACGGATGCCGGGATTTGCTCGTCGGCGATGGTATCCACCAGTTCGGCGTTCGGGTTGCTGCGCGGGTCGGCGCTGAACAGGCCGTCCTGGTCGGTCAGCAGGATGAGGGTCTCGGCATCCAGCAGGTTGGCGGCCAGGGCCGAGAGATTGTCGTTGTCGCCAACGCGGATTTCCTCGGTCGCCAGCGTATCGTTCTCATTGATGATGGGAATCACTTTTTGCTGAAGCAGGGCCGCCAGCGTGTTGCGGGCGTTCAGGTAGCGCCGCCGGTCTGAAAGGTCTGCGCGGGTCAAAAGCACCTGGGCCACAGTCAGCCCGTATAGCCCGAAAATCTGCTCGTAAAAAGCCATCAGGCGCGGCTGGCCGACCGCCGCCAGCATCTGTTTGGCGGGAATGTCCTTGGGCAGGTGCGGGAAATTCAGTTTCTCGCGTCCGGCGGCAATTGCCCCGGAGGAAACCAGCGCGACCTGATGCCCCTCCGCGTGCAGTTGGGCAATCTGGCGCGCCAGGTCAATCATCAGCGGCGGCGAAAGCCGGGATGTACCGTTGGTCAGGGTGGATGTGCCGAGTTTGACGACGATTCTCATTATGGGGCAGGAGGATACCCCGGAAAGGGGCATTGTCAAGGGATATGCTATAATTTTTGTGTAAAGAAAAGGAGAGCGCAATGGCTGTGACAACTTACGAAGGTGTTGTCGAAAAAGGAAAAATTCGTTTGAAATTAAACGTAAAATTGCCCGAAAACGCCCGGGTATATGTCATTGTGCCTGACGAACCAGCCCAGACTGTGTCCTATGTGCGTACGCCGCGTTTGAAATATCCGAAACAGGCCAAAGATTTTGCATTGCAGATTAGCGAGGACGCGCCCGATGCCAGCCTATGATTCTGAAAATTTTACCCCGCCTGCGCCAGTTGTCAGCGTGACCCTTCGTCATCCCGCAACTGGCGCGTCGTTGTCTGGGGTTCTCCTGCTCATGGATAGCGGCGCGGATGTAACCTTGTTGCCACGCAAGGCTATCGGAACACTTGAAATCACCCCCATTGCGGACATTGGATATGAGTTACAAGGTTTCGATGGTAGCACACAAGTTGCCCAAGCCGTTTCTCTCGAATTACTTTTTCTGGGTAAAAAATTTAGCGGTCAATTTCTTTTGGTTGATGAGCCAATTGGAATTTTGGGGCGAAATGTCATGAATGCCCTTAAACTTGTTTTTGATGGGCCGCGGCAAACTTGGGAAGAACTGAAAAGTGCCTAACCCCTGGAACGAACTCATCAGCCAACTCCCCAACCCGCACTTCCTGCAGACCTATGAGTGGGCCCAGGTGAAGGCCGTCTACGGCTGGCAGCCGCTCTACCTTGTTTGGGATGATGCGGGATGTACCGTTTCGACAGATTTTTCCACCCTTCCGCCGCAACCCGTCAAAGCGGCGGCGCTGGTGCTGAAGAAGACCGTCCCCACCGGCGGCCTGGCTGCCCGTTTGTCGGTTTTATACGCGCCCAAAGGCCCGCTACTTGACTGGAGCGACCTCCCGCTGCGGACGCGTGTCCTCGACGATTTGCAGCGCTTCGCCCGCCAGCAGGGAGCCATCTTCCTGAAACTCGACCCGGATGTGGTGTTGGGAACCGGCGTCCCCGGCACGGAAACTGAAAGTACGGAACCAGGCGGCGAGGCCGTTCGCTCCGATTTGTCCCGCCGCGGATGGCGATTCTCCTCAGACCAGATTCAGTTCCGAAACACGGTATTGGTCGAGGTCGGGACATCCACCGAAGAAGAAATCTTGGCCCGTATGAAACAGAAGACGCGCTACAACGTGCGCCTCGGCCCGAAGAAAGGCGTCTCTATGCGCGTAGGCAACCGAGACGATTGGCCGATGCTCTATAAAATGTACGCCGAGACATCCGTGCGTGATGGCTTTGTGATTCGGGATGAAGTGTATTATCGGAAGGTGTGGACGAACTTCGATAATACGGAAGTCGAGCATTCGATATTCGATACTCGAACATCGAATACCGAATATCGAGTATCGAATATCCCCCTCGCCCAACCGCTTATCGCCGAAGTGGACGGCGAACCCGTTGCGGCGATTTTCGTCTTTGCCTTTGCCGGGCGGGCTTATTACGTTTATGGGATGAGCCGCGAGGCGCACCGCGAGAAAATGCCGACCTACCTGCTGCAATGGGAGGCGATGAAGTGGGCGAAGGCGCGCGGATGTGCGACCTATGACCTGTGGGGTGCGCCGGAGGTATTCGACGAGAATGATTCGATGTGGGGGGTCTTTCGCTTCAAGGACGGCCTGGGCGGACAGGTGGTGCGCACGCTCGGCGCCTGGGATTACGCCCCCAACCCGCTCTGGTACGGATTCTACACGCAAGTGATGCCCAGAATTTTGGACATGATGCGCTCGCGCGGGCGTTCCAAAACGCGCCAACAATTGGGTAGTTGACCTTTTTTGCCAGGAGGACCCGATGACTGTCGAATTAATGCGCCGCATCCCCTTTTTTAGCGAACTGCCTGAGAGCGATATTCCCCTGCTTTCTAGTGTGCTGACAGTCAGGGACCTGGCCGAGGGCGAAATTCTATTTCATGATGGTGACGAAGGTGATGCTCTTTTTGTGGTGGTCGAGGGCGTTCTGGATGTTTTAATGGGCGAGGGTACAACCGATGAAAGGGTTGTGGCCCAGCGTAAGCAGGGCGAATATGTCGGAGAGATGAGCCTGATTTTGCCGGGAGGCAAGCGTACCGCTGCTGTTCGCGCTGCCGCGAAAACACGCCTGCTGGCGCTTACCCGACCAGATTTCGAGTCGCTTTTGCAGCGCCGCCCTGGCCTGATTATTGCAATCGCCCAGGTTTTGAGCGAGCGGCTGGACGCTTCGAATACCTCAACCTACCATGAGATTGTCGCCAAGAATCGCGCCCTGCAACAGGCTTATGACGAGTTAAAGGCCGCCCAGTCGCAAATCATTGCCAAGGAAAAACTGGAGAAGGAATTGCAACTGGCCGCCGGGATTCAAATCTCGATTTTGCCCAAACAAGTGCCCGATTTGCCGGGCTTCGATTTTGGCGCTTTTATGGATCCCGCCCGCGCCATCGGCGGCGATTTTTACGACCTGTTTCGCATTGATGAGCACCGTGTCGGCATCCTGATTGGTGATGTGGCCGACAAGGGCGTTCCGTCGGCGCTGTTCATGGCCCGTGTGCATGCCCTGATTAGCGCCGAGGCCTTCCATTGCGACCATCCGGGCGAGGTTTTGCGGCGTGTCAACCACTACCTGTTTTCACGCGATGAGACCGACCTGTTTATCACTGGCATCTACGGCATGCTGGATAACCGCAGCGGTGAGTTTTCTTATGCCCGCGCCGGGCATGAAATTCCGCTCCTGCACGAAGCGGGGCAAGGTTCCCGGCCCATTCCGGGCGGGCGCGGACAGCCGCTTGGCATCCTTGACCCCATCCTGCTCGATGAGCAGTCGGTCATCATCCCACCGGGCGGCAGCCTGATTCTTTTCTCGGACGGCATGGTCGATTGCCGCAACCCGCAGGGTGAGCCGTTTGGGTACGACCGCCTGCGCGAAACCTTTGATTGCTGCGTCGCCCAATCCGCTGCCTGGACGAGTGATGCACTCGAGCGCGCCTTGCTGGAATTTCGTCAGGAAGCCGAGCAGGACGACGACGTAACGCTGGTAACGATTGTCCGCCAGAAGAGTCGATAGAAAATATGAACCTGAGATTTGGGCGTTTCATGTTTGGGTTGGTTAAATTTGTTCTCATGCTTCTACTGCTAGGAATAGGTGTCCATTTTGGAATTATTACCCCCCGTGGATACAGTCTTAATTACGCAGGAATTTTTGAAGATTCAATCCAATCTGTTATATTTATAACTCTCATGACGTACTTGATATATCGGTGGGCAGTCATGTTGGCCAGGGTTCGAGCATTTGCAGAAAATGACAATGAAACAACTGACAAAAAATCCAACAAGCCGACAAGTCTTTATAAGAGAGAAATAATACTATTTGCGTTTGTGATATTTCCTATTCTCTTTGGGCTCGGATTAACGAATAAGCTCATTGAAGTAAACGAGTTGATTTTTCACATTTTGCGCAATTTTGTAATCTTAATAACCGTTGTTTCAGTTGGTTATATCTATTTGGAAAATGTAGAGTTCTCATCAGCAAAGTAATTTGCTGCCATAACCCAAAACTCTTGCCGAACAATAAGTCTATTAAATTCTGGAACGTCAACCATGAATCAAATCCCACGACTGAGCATTGCCAACCTGCCCACTCCCGTTGAACCCCTGCCGCGCCTTGCGGCGCATTTGGGCGGGCCGCGCCTGTTCATCAAGCGCGACGACCTGACCGGGCTGGCCCTGGGCGGCAATAAAACCCGCAAACTGGAGTTTCTCGTCGCCGAGGCGCAGGCCAACGGCGCAAAAACGCTCATCACTGCCGGGGCGCTGCAATCCAACCATTGCCGCCAGACCGCCGCAGCCGCCGCCAAATATGGTTTCGAGTGTATCCTGGTCTTGAGCGGGACAAAACCGGACGCCCCCACCGGCAATTACCTGCTCGACAACCTTTTCGGGGCCAAATTTGTCTTTGTCGAGAATCGCGCTGACCGTGACCGGATTCTGCAAGAGACCTTCGACCAGGCCTGGGCGGATGGCAAACGCCCGTATCTCGTCCCGTATGGCGGCTCGAACCCGACCGGGGCCTTGGGATACGCCTTCGCGGTGCAGGAATTCCTCGGCCAGGGGCTGGAAGCCGATTGGATGGTTTTCGGCACATCCAGCGGTGGGACCCATGCCGGACTTGCCCTCGGGCAGCGGGCCTTCGGCTTTAACGGGAAAGTGCTCGGGGTCAGCATCGACGAAACGGAATCCTGGCTCAAGGCGCACGTCTCGGCCCTGGCAACGGAAGCCAGCGACCGGCTTGGAACGCGCCTGGCTTTTCATCCCGATGATATTTTGGCAACCGATGCCTACTGCGAAGCCGGGTACGGCGTGCTGACAAATCTTGAGCGCGAGGCGGTGCAATTGTTTGCAAAATACGAGGGCATCCTGCTCGACCCGGTCTATACCGGGCGCGCGGCGGGCGGGATGATTGACCTTATCCGAAAGGGATTTTTCAAGCCGGGCGAGACGGTTTTGTTCTGGAACACTGGCGGCCAACCAGCGCTGTTTGCAGAAATGTACCAGACCGATTTGCTGGCTTAATACAATCCTTCCGAAAAGGACAAAAAGACTGCGTATTTGTGACGAAAACGGGGTTTTAGCATCCAAATCAAACGCCCGGCCCAAAAAACCTGACGAAAATTCATGCCTTCCAGAGATTGACGCCGGGCCGCGCTCGGATAAAATCCGTGCCCGTTATCTATATTCAAAAATGGAGGCATGAGTGGACACAACTCTGCGACTTGGTGAACATTATATTTGCGACCTTTCGGGCTGCTCGACCGAAATTATGCTCGACAGCGAGCGGGCTTACACGCTTTTCTCGCGCGCTGTGCGTGAAAGCGGGCTGACTGTTGTGGACGAGGGCTTTTACAAATTCAGCCCGCACGGTTTTACCTGCTTTCTGCTGCTGGCCGAATCACACGCCAGCCTGCACGCCTGGCCCGAATACGGCTACTGCGCCATCGACCTGTTTACCTGCAACCTGGGGATGGACATGACTCCGCTGATTGAGAACATCAAAAATGCTTTTGGGGCGCAGTCCTATACCCTGCGCCTGTTAGAGCGCGATGCGGCTGTTCAGGGTGCGCCCCAGCCAGTCGTTCACGAGTATATTTCATGAACAACATTTGGCTGACCGAGGAACTGCATTCCTATTATCGCAAGGCGCTGCGCGTCAAGCGTGTGCTGGTGGAGGAGCAGATGAAATACCAGTTCCTGCAAGTGGTCGAGACCGAGTTTTTCGGCAACGCGCTCATCCTGGATGGCATCATCCAACTGACCGAGCGCGACAATATGGGCTACCACGAGATGATTACCCACGTCCCGGCCCTGGCGGTGGAAAATCCCAAACGCGCCCTGGTGGTTGGCGGCGGCGATGGCGGTTCACTGCAACAACTGCTGCGCTACGCCTCGATGGAGGAAGTCGTCGTTTGCGAGTTGGACGAGAAGGTTGTCGAATATTCGCGCCAGTATTTCCCCGAATTTGGCGACCCGTGGAGCCACCCGCGCGCCAAACTGGTCGTGCAGGACGCCTTCGAATTTCTCAAAATCCCTGGCAATACCTTTGACGTGATTGTCTCAGACACCACCGACCCAATCGGCATGGCCGAGCGCCTGTTCAGCGAGGAATTCTACCGGCTGATGTGGGGCGCGCTTAACCCCGGCGGCGCAATCGCCACCCAGTGCGAACAGCCCTACTTTGACACGGCCCTGATTAAAGAGATTGCCGGCTTCGTCAAAAGCATGGCCAAGAATCCGGATTATTACTACGCCCAGATTCCGACCTACCCTGGCGGCGGAATCGGGTTTATGTACGTCTCTGACACCCCCTGGCAGAACGGACTCACCCGCGCCTATCCGCCGGGACAAATGAATTATCTCAACCCGGAGGTGCATCGCGCAGCCTTCGCCTTACCGGAATTCTTTAGGAGAGAACTGGATGGATAACCTGGCCCCGGCCCCGGCCCTTAATGGTATTGAAGAAGCCCCCGCCTGCTGGGGCGTCTCGACAAGCATTGACCTGTACAACTGCGACCTGGCCCTGATGCAGGACGCCGAAGCCATCCGCGAGTTTGTGAAAATTCTGTGTGAGCGCATCAAAATGCGTCGCTACGGCGAAACCCAGGTGGTTTTCTTTGGCGACGACCCGCGCGTACAGGGATTCAGCATGACCCAGTTGATCGAGACATCGCTCATCTCGGCCCACTTCGCCGACGCCAGCCGCGCCATTTACCTGGACGTTTTTAGTTGCGCCCCCTACGACCCCGAAGACGCCGCCCGCTTTGCGATGGAATACTTCAAGGCCGACAACTACAGCCTGCACGTCACCGAACGACACTAAACGGCGCAGCGCCTTCGAGCGCTGGCTTCCTCAGACCCTGCCCGGCTCGTGCTTCTCAGCACAGGCCGGGCAGGGTCTTGTTTTGATACAAAAACATTTTTTTCGCCATCTTCGGTTTAGAAATTTGAACAAAAAGCCGCTTTGGTGCACAAAATAATTTTTGCGAAATTTTAGCCACTTTGACCGAATAAAATTCGGCCCATAGCGTGGAATTTTTGAAAAATTTTGGCACCCTTGGCGGAAGAATATTAATTTATGCACCAAAGTCACAAAAAGCTGTAAAATACATAGGGTTGTTCGTTCAATTTTAACCTTTGGTCACCCATAAGCCATTAACCCGCAAAATGGCGGGTAGAGCAAAAATAGGATAGAAAATGCAAAATACCAGAGAAGCTTTGGCAGATTCTGCCGCTGAAAATATTATTACAAGTACCCATTTGGCCGTAAATGCGGTTAATGCATTCACGGAACAAGTCTTCCATACTCGTGGTGGCAGGATTGGTAGCGGCATGGGGAGTGTTATTGAGGCATTATGGGGCTTCTATCTTAACGTAAGACTTAACAGTGAGAAAGAGATACCATACGAACTTGGGTGGATTTACGGCCATGAATACAATGACTTCGCATGTATTTTTAGAAATGAGGACTGGAATCCAGACACAAAGGAGGGCGAGCTATTTCGAATTGAAGTGAAGTCCATGGTTGCCTCGGCTGATGAATCAAAAGCTCACTTTGATCGACTCCAACACGAATTTGCCGAAAATGAACTTCTCGCTGTTTTTCTTTGGGATTGGAAACTAATGAATGACCAGCCAAAAACTGTTTATCCCGCTGTTCTTGATTATTTTGTTGGCCATGCCTTACCTATCGCACAGTTAAGGGATGTATTACACGTTGAGCGGGGTGGAACCTTTGTAAAGAAAGATCATTGTCCAGATGGCTGTCCCATTCAACCGTGCAAACATGTTGGCGAACCATTGAATACGTCAGGTGTTCGTGAACGCCGTTCAGGTCCGCAATCTACTAAAGGACCAGGTGTGTCATACGCTGCAAACTTCGGTGGCATGTTGCGCATGCTTGGCTCTCGTGGGAGACAAGGGAAAGAATATCTTAAACATGAGTATGCTTTCGATCCAACTAAAGCTAGATTCATTGATTTTATGGCAAGAAACTTTTCAAGAGTAGCCCGGGCAATTAAATAACTCGTTCACAAAGCTAGCCGAATACTTCTGATATGATTTTCTGTCCCTCCTTGGATAAGGTGTCTACTTTTGCTAGTAATTCCTGCCTTAGTCTTCTAGAATGCTCTATTCTTGAGACACACTCTTCCTGAAATTCTAACGGGGGGATAGGTATCGATATACTTAGGAAGTCCTTTGAGGATATACGAGGTAAAGCAGCACCTGCTTCAAATCTTGTAACGATTTCTGTTATAGACTTAGAAACGAGAACCTCGCGAAGAAATAGAGGTAATATTTGGTCGGTTTTTGCTTTGAGCACGATAAACTCGGTAGAACATAGCCCCCTGGTATATGGTTGCTCCACATAGAGTGCTTTTCTCAAGTACGGCCGAAGTCGACCGTAAAGTATATCCCCCAGCTCAAACACCTTTGACCTAGAGTGTACTTGTTCTGTTTTCACTACTGAAATTTCTTTTGGTTCGCCGGTAATTGGTTCAACATTTTCAAGCCCTATATAGAAAAACTCACCTGATCCAAATTCATTAGGGTTCATTGCGAGCTTGGATTCGATTACGACGTCGCGTAGTGGAACCAAGCCATACTTTTCGGACCTAATCTCAGAGTCGAAATGTACATGAAGATCAGCTCTCCATTTTCCCAGTCCGATTAAATCTGCGATTGGAACAGCCTTTATCTTCATTTACCAGCCTTCCTTTTGTAAGAATTTTTTTGCTGATTTTATGGCTTCTGCTACCTCAGAGACTTTTGTTTCACGTCCAGAAGCGTCATACCCGAGGCTATCAATTCTTATCATACATACTTTCTGGTTATCCAGTACCTCTTCGCCAGGTCGTAACTTTCGCCCGAACAATATACCACTACGCACATTCGCTCCAAACGGAGCAAATGTATCATTAGGTAGATCAACAACAATCCGAATAGCTAGCTTGCTCAGGAGCCACTCTCTCACATACTTGGATGACTCGGCAGTAAAGATGCTCTCCGGTAATACAATGGCAATGCGGCCTCCCGGTCGAAGAAATTCAATCGCTCTTTCCAGACCAACAATTTCAAGCGGTACTTTCTTTCGGCCCTCTGCGAGTGTAAATTTCGCTAGAGACGTGAAGGCCTCGACACCCAGAATTGATCCGAACGGGGGATTAGTCAAAACCAAATCAAAACTCTCTCGTTTTAGATCGGGATAGTTTCTGAAATCCAATAGTGCATCTGTGCATCTTATGTTTGAGTGTCCATCTCCATTGAGACGCATGTCGGTCATTGCTATGCGAGTCATCCTATCGCTTTTTTCGATTCCATGTAGCTTTCCAAATGCAAACTCATGATATTCTTTTGTATGGTCTGGAGTAGAAAGACGTACATAAGCAAGCGATTCACTAAGGAAGTGACCTGAGCCACAAAAAGGATCCAAGATTAACTCTGAGCTTGTCGGCGCCGCTATCTCTACCATTAATTGACATACTTGGACAGGTGTAAAGTACTGTCCCATACCCGACCGAACGGATTTGCTTAGTACTTTTTGAAAGGCACGACCTTTGAGATCAGTGTTTGACCGTGTCAGAGAAAACTCTTCAATAATTTGAAAGGCTTTTACTAAAGCAGCGCTCGAAAGGAAAATTGGCAAGTCGAACACTCCCCTAGAGCGCTCATACTCGGGAATCTTCAGCCTAAAAACACGAAGATCATAATCAATCGCTTCTCGATAGAGTGCGCGCAAACATGATGCATACTCCTCGACTGTACCAAATGACGATGTGGTAACTCCTGGAATGGGGAGTATCGATTCTTGCTCTTCTAGATATGATTTTAAATATAAAAGCTTGCAAAGTTCTTCGAGAGCAGCATCTGGGTGGAGCCCATCGATGTCGCGCATTGTAGAATGAATTTCAAAAAAGATATTCTCTAGTTTGTTAGTTATAGGAATTAAGTTGACAATTTGTGGCGCAATGGATGTTTGATATTCTGCGTCTTCTTCGAACAAGCGCAGGACTCCGCCAGATGATCCTTTAAAGTAATATTCGACACCGTTAATCGTTTCGAATTTGCTATCCCTATAACGTCTTCTGAGAACCTCGAACTCCTCGCTATCGTGCGAGAAAAACGCAACAACACCAATTGTCTCAGTTGAAAGCGCATAATCGAGTGCTTGCTCTCGAAGCTTTTTCGGCACATCTGATTCTACTGCGACAAATAGACAAAAAGGGACGCCTGAATACACCTCAAAGCAGAGTGCGTTTTCGACAGCATCGGAGGCTTCGTCACCAAGTGTGATGAATTGTGTACGGTCGCTAAAGTATTCTGGTTTATAGAAATACTTTTCGTCGAGGATTTCCCGCATTCGTTGAAGGTTAGGGTTCCTGAAGTTTTTCATCGTGACAAGCATCATAATTTATATGACAACTGTCGTCAATACTTGAAGTTGGTTTCGGCAAAGTGACGTTCTCTCGTCCTGCCTCTTAGTCTGCAATGCACACCGCTAGTCTGTCCTATGGTGCGTGTAAGGGTCGAGGAGTTTTTTCGGCTGAGACTGCATGTTTTTGTCCCAACTTGTTGATGAACCTGTATAATAATCTATAAGATATTACAGTCATCTGATTGTATAAGCCAACAAGATGGGGTTTTATGTAGGCGTTTGTATAAACATTATTGGGCAGGTAGTCATAGTCAGGTGAATAAAATTGAATCAGACCATCACTTTCTTTTATCAGCCAAATAAACGCAGAAAAAGTGAATTGGCTTTCTTTCATGCGTTGAAAAGTTATTATCCAAATTCGCAAACGCTTAATCAGCATTTTCTGGTTAATGCAGATTTGGTTAATCAATTTATTGACTCTAAAAAACTTGTTGATTGGTTGACAAGGGATTCGTTTTTGCCCACTAAAAAACGGCTATTGTGTTTAGAACTCGCAAGAAATTTTCCTTCAGAATTTATCCGTGTCGCCCGTCAGCCCAAAGAAATCTTTTTTGATATTGTTGCTCAAGTTGGCAATGAGTTTTTTTATTGGGAGTTTCACGAAAAACAGCACGTTGGTTTATCGGTCGCCCGCCCGCAATCTGTTTATACTCCTGAAGGAACATCCGTAGAAGTTCCTCGCTATTTTCAAAGATTGATAAGAGATATATGGCGAGTTTATTATTTTAGTAGTTACACTGTGGTTTGGCAAAAATGGTTTGAGAAGTCGGAAAGTGCAATTGAGTCTCTAAAGTTATCGAAAGAATTCCGAGAGTTTTCGCTTGATGGAAAATTTTCGTTTCAGCGGTTTATATTTGAATAGATAAGGTATCTTATAAAAAACTTGCCCACCGATTAACAGCCATGTCAAGGGATGAGCAAAAAAGTGAATGAAAAAGGCCTGGCATCTGAAAAGATGCCAGGCCTTTTTTCTTGGTGAAGGTTTTGAAGCCGGGGTCAGTAGGTTAGGCCAAAGCCAAAGGCATAAAGCGGGTCTTCCGAATCGTAGGGCAGGTCTTCTTTTTGTTTGCGCACCGCTTCCATCGAGGATGGGATTTCAAAGGGCAGTTTTCCGTTGGGGGTAAAGCGTCCAAAGATGACATCCAGCACCGCCGCGTCGTTGGCGCCAAAGTTGCCGAGCAGGGCGGCGCATTTTTCATTAATCTCAGGGATGACCGCCGGGCGCTCGAAATAGAAATCCACAATGGTCGGGACTTGCCCCAGGATGCCCAGGATGCGTTCCTTTTGCGGGCTTTTGAAATCCAGGTCGCCGGCGTGGAAGAGCGCGTCGAGAAAACCTTTGCGCTTCTCGTAAGGCGCGTTCAGGCGCAGGATGGCGAAATCGGCCTGGGCCGGGTTGCTGACGACCTGTCCGTACTGTGCGGCTGTTTCGGGATTCATGCCTTCGATGTAAATCTTCGGTTTCCCGGCCAGCGGCAGGGTCGGCTGGTCGCCTCGGCCCTTCGCGCCTCGGGACAAGTTTTTGAGCAGGACAACCGACTTGCGCTGGGCCAGCTCACCCTTTTGCTTGAAATCCGCGCGCCCGATGGTCTGCTCGGCGGCGTCCGGGTCGAGATAGGGGTTGTCGAACAGGCCGAGGATAAACTTCTCGCGCAGCAGTCGCCGCAGCGATTGGTCGATGCGCGATTCGGAGACTTGTCCGCTGCGCACCAGTTCAACAATCAACTCCGGGCAGGTCTCGCCGCCAAACTGGTCAACCCCGGCCTCCAGGGCAACGCGCGCCCGTTCGATGGGAGTCAGGTCTTCGACGCCCCAGGCTTTGGCTTCGATGAGCGTTTTCCCAAACATCGAGAAACCGTTCAAGAGCAGCCAATCGGTGCAGACGATGCCATCAAAGCCGTACTTCTCGCGCAGCAAGCCGGTGATGACGGCCTTGTTGAAGCCAAATCCTTTCTCCTCGAACTGTGTGCCAACCGGCATGCCGTAATAGGGCATGATTTGGGATGTCCCGGCGGCGAAGGCGGCCTCGAAGGGTTTCAGGTGATAGTCGAAATTATCACCGGGATAAACCTGCTCACGGCCATAGGCGAAATGGGCGTCCTCGCCGTTCATCTGCGGGCCGCCGCCGGGGAAGTGTTTGGTCATGCAAGCGACGCTGTCCTTGCCCATGCGCTCACCCTGGAAGCCGCGAATGTAGGCGGAGGTCATCTGTGCCGAAAGGTCGGCATCTTCGCCAAAAGTGCCATTGACGCGGCACCAGCGCGGCTCGGTCGCCAGGTCAGCCATCGGGTGCAGGGCCACACGAATACCGGCGGCCAGGTATTCCTGGCGGGCGATGTCGCCGAATTCCTGTACCAGGGCCTCGTTGCGGGTGGCGGCCAGCCCGGTCGGCTCAGGCCACTGTGAAAACGCCCCGGCGGGCAGGTTTGCGCCGACGTTGTTTGAAAATGCATGCCGCGGGTCGGACGAAATCGTGACCGGGATGCCCAGCCGCGTGCGCTCGGCCATCTTCTGCAGGCGGTTGTGCCAGGCGGCAACCTCGCGCGGTTCGAAAACGTTCAGGATGTTGAAGTGATTCATCAATTTGACGGCAATCACTTCGGATGTCTTGGTCGGGCCGCCATCCTGGCTCAAAGATTCGGCCAGCGTGCCATCTTTTTTCATCCCAATCATGGCATGGAACATCATCCCGGCTTTTTCTTCGAGCGTCATCCGGGATAACAAATCCTCGACGCGCGCTTCGACCGGCTGGCGCGGGTCTTCGTAGATGTCCAGTACCCCGTTTTTGTTCAGGTCGCGGAACTGCAAGCCGTCCACCGTCAGCGTGGGCGCTTCCGGCCCCAGGCGCGACAGGTTGCGGCGCGTTTGGAGAGTGGGGGAGAGTTTTAGCCAGCCATAGACAAGACCGGCAACGGCAAACAGGCTCAGGAAAATATATACAAAGGTCATGGGATGCTCCCGGGTTGATGGCTGCAAGGACCGCTTTCGCGGCAGATACGCTGTAATTAGTTTATAAGAGACCCTGCCCTGTGTCAAATGACATCCATCCCGTTAAGTGTAACTTTCTGACTGGGCGCGCAAACCCCGAAAGCAAAAATCCCCGCCGAAGCAGGGATTTTATTTGGCGGAGAGGGCGGGATTCGAACCCGCGAACCCTTGCAGGTTACACGCTTTCCAAGCGAGCGCGCTAAGCCAGACTACGCGACCTCTCCGTTTTTGCTGCTTTTTTCCACAGCGGGCGGTATTATACCATTGTTTTTAAAGCTTGCCATTGTCAAAAGCGCCAAAAGCGGGCACAATACAGGCGTAAAAATTTTCCATCAGGAGCGTTTGTTATGCCAAAAGCCATTCTTTCTGTTCACGATAAAACCGGCATTGTTGAGTTTGCGCAGGACCTTGCCAGCCTGGGTTGGGAACTGCTGGCCTCGGGCGGCACTGCCAGATTGCTGCACGACAATGGTCTGGCTGTTACCGAGGTTGCCGACTATACCCAATCACCCGAAATCCTGGGCGGGCGGGTCAAGACCCTGCACCCGGCCATCCATGGCGGACTGCTGGCCCGTCCGACCGAAGCCGACCACCGGCAATTGCTCGGTCTTGGCTGGGACTATATCGATCTGGTGGCGGTCAATCTCTACCCCTTCGAGCAGACAATTGCCAAAGCGGGTGTGACTTACGAAGAAGTCATCGAGAACATTGACATTGGCGGGGTGACGCTCATCCGCGCGGCGGCCAAGAACCACGAGCGTGTCACCCTGGTCTGCGACCCGGCTGATTATGCCGGGGTGTTGTCTGCGCTCAAGGCTGGCGAAATCCCGTTCGGGATGCGAAAAAAACTGGCAGTCAAGGGCTTCGCCTCGACTGCCAGTTATGATGCGCTGATTTCTTCTTATCTCGGCAAATCCGCCTGAGCCAGGCCGAGCAGGTTACGGCTCGGTAGAAATTTCTTCTTCCACGGCTAAATTTTTCTTGAAAGTCTGTGCCCAGCGCTCGATGAAGGCTGTGTAGCGCTGGCTGTTGCTTAACCCCGGGTCAAATGAGACAAAAATCAGGTTTTCTTGCCCGACTTCTTCGGCGACAGTTTCCAGGTGCAGCGCGCTGATTCGCGCGATATCCGACCGAAACGGCGTCAGGCCTCCCATTGCCAATGTCAACTGGCCTTCCTGCGAAAGCAGGAAATCGAGCATCAGTTTGGCAGTGTTTGGGTTGGCATTCGATTGGGTAATGGCTGCATTGTAAAGCAGGATTGGCTGTCCGTCTTTGATGTAAGACCAACCCAGGTTGGGATACTCGCCCAGCCGGGGCAGCACGGCGGTTGCTGGGACGAAATAGCCGACCTTGCTGCTGCCCGTCCCGACCGATTGCACAATTGCGGCGTCTGACGTTTCCAGCGTGGGGGAAAGGCTCCCAATCGCGCTCAAGGTTTGCCATCCTGCTTCGCCTTTTGCGTTTATCCAGAACCAGTTGGCGTTAAGACCGAGCACGCTCGAATCGCCGGGGTAGGTGATGATTGTGCCCTGATAATCACCCGCAAATACTTTTGCCAGGGTATCGATGGCCAGCATACTATCGGGGGGATTTTGCACCTGGGATTTGTCGTAGATAATCAGCAGGGGGTCGCTGGAGAGGGCGTAAATCCCGGCATTTTCCCTGGCCCAGGTTGGGAAATAGGAGTTCTCCGCGGAGCGATAGGTTAAGACTTCGCCTTGCGCAATCAGGGCCTGCCAGGCTGCAATATTGGGTGAGATGATGATATCGGCGGTTGTCGTTTTGTTTGCTGCTTCTTGGGAATAGCGCTCGAAAATGTCCTCTTCTTGAATGGTGACAATGTTGACCTCGACCCAGGGATAATGTTCCAGGAAAGCCCGCAGGACGGGTTCCCAGTTTTCCGCGCTCAAGGACGAATAAATTCGCAGACCGGTTTCTGTTTTCGAGCTTTCGATAATCTGGTCATAAAACTGGGAATAGTAGGCAGGCACATAATAACGCTCCTGCGACAGCATGGTCGGGGTTGGCTCAATGGGAGCGGCGCTGTCTGTCCCCTGCGCGCTCCCCGGGGCGGCCAGGGTGGGTACGAGGTTGCCCTCATCTGGAACGCAGGCATTCAAGGCGAGTGCAGCGGCCAAAAACAAAAAGACGGCTATGCGATGTGTGAAAGTCATTTTTTCTCCTGCGGGTGAGCGGCCTTGAGAATATTCCTGCCCGGCCAACTGTTGTAACGCTGAATATATTATATCGTTCTCTTTGCGCGCTGAAATAACGCATTCAATACAAATATGTTGGTTGTAAATGCAAAAATCCCCGGCAATGCCAGGGATTTTAATTTTCCAGAATAACGATGTTTGCTTCAGGGATATATTTCAATGAGCACAGGCTCGTAGGTGCAGCGGCAGCCCAGGGCATGTGAACAGCCTTGATGGGGAAGTTGTGGAACTTCATCTTTCTTGAACTCGCCTCTCGATTCGTAGCACAACGGACAGGCGTCTCCGGCGGCGTTGATGCGAATAAATGAAACCCGCGAATTTTTTTGATATTCCCGAAGTGTGAGCGCGCTGACAGAAAACTCGCCCAAATCAACACCGCAATTGATGCATGCTGGAGCCGGGTCGGGCGAGGAAGCGTTACAACGTGAGCATGTTTGCATGACAGCCTCCAATCTCCAATAAAGTTAGGCAGATTGTACTCTTGGAGGTCAGGCCTGCAAAGGCTTTTGACTCATTTGCGCAGCATTTTTGCGCGTAAGCGAGTCTGTTTGATGAATCATGGTTTTGCCGCCGTTTTTTTCGACAACGGCCCGGCGGGTCAGGGTATTGATGTGTGACAGCAATTCAGCGCTGGGGATGGGTTTGACCAGGTAATCGTCGGCCCCAGCGTCCAGCGCGCTGGCAATCATGGCCGGGTCGTCAATCGCTGACAGAATGGCGATGGGAACCTGGCTAAAGGCGCGAATTTCGCGGCAAATCTCCCATCCGGTTTTGCCTGGCATCATCAAATCAAGCAGGACAATATCGGGGGATTCGTTTTTAGTTTTTTGAACGGCTTCCTGGCTGTCGTTTGTCGAGATGACCTCGACGTCGTAACTCTTTAATAACAAAGACAATAATTCCGTCATGGCCGAGTCGTCGTCGATGATGAGCACTTTTATCGCCATTGGTTTTCCTGTTTGCGAGCATTCATGATTTTCATATTTAGTCATTATGCCAGATTTTGAAAGTAAATAACTTTGCAAGTTATTTACAAAGTAATAGAAGATGGAAAGTGACTTAAGTAACCCGGAAAATACGCGCTTTTTTCCCTTTGGGTTGGTTTTGTTTGTGGTAAACTTCTCAAGATTTGCCTGTTTTTGGACAGAAAATCGAACGACAGTTGCGCTCGCTTATATAGCGGCGATAATACCATCAATCATAATCTTTTTCAGGAGGCCGTCTATGGCAAAAAAATGGGTTTACTTATTTGATGAAGTTGCAGAAGCAGAGAAAACGACAGGCAGTTGGGAAGGTGTCCGCTCGCTGTTGGGTGGCAAAGGCGCCGGCCTGGGTGACATGACTCGCGCGGGCGTTCCGGTTCCTCCCGGCTTCACCGTCACTACCGAATCCTGTAACGAATTCCGCACGAATAACGCCTTCCCCGAAGGTCAGTGGGCGCAGCAGCTCGAAGCAATGAAGGCTGTCGAAAAGGCGACCGGCAAGAAGTTCGGCGACCCGAGCAATCCCCTGTTGGTGTCTTGCCGTTCCGGCGCGAAATTCTCGATGCCTGGCATGATGAACACCATCCTCAACATCGGCCTGAACGACGAAGTGGTCGAGGGCATGATTAAGGCCACCGACAATCCGCGCTTCGTCTGGGACCTGTACCGCCGCCTGGTCGAGATGTTCGGCACCACCGTCTTCAACCTGGACGATGAAGTTTTCGAACATCCGATGGCTGAGTACAAGGAAAAGAAGGGCTACAAACTCGACACCGAAATGACCGGCGACGACTGGAAAGCCCTGGTCGGCACCTTCAAGGAAGTTTACAAGAAACACATCGGCGAAGATTTCCCGCAAGATGTCTATAAGCAACTCGAGTTGGCTACCCGCGCCGTGTTCGAATCGTGGATGGGCAAACGCGCCATCGACTACCGCCGCGCTACCGACATCTCGGACGACCTCGGCACCGCCGTCAACATCCAGACGATGGTCTTTGGCAACACCGGCGACGAATCCGGCACCGGCGTGGCCTTCACCCGTAACCCCTCCACCGGCGACCAGAAGATGATGGGCGAGTACCTGCTCAATGCTCAGGGCGAAGATGTTGTGGCCGGTATCCGCAACGCCGACCCCATCGAGCACATGCAGGAAGTCATGCCCGAAGTGTATGCCCAGTTCATGGACATCACCGGCAAACTCGAAAAGCACTACAAGGACATGCAGGATGTCGAGTTCACCATTGAGCGTGGCAAACTGTACATGCTCCAGACCCGCAGCGGCAAGCGCACCGCCAAAGCCACTGTCAAAATTGCGGTCGATATGGCCAACGAAGGCCTGATTAGCAAAGAAGAAGCCGTCCTGCGCGTTGGCCCCGAAGCTGTCGATGCCCTGTTGCACCCGCAGTTTGACGCTTCCGCCAAGCAGGCTGGCACTTCCCTGACCAAGGGTGTCAATGCCTCGCCGGGCGCGGCAGTCGGACAGGCCTACTTCGACGCCGACCTGGCCGAGAAAATGGCGAAAGAACACAACCAGGATGTCATCATGGTGCGCCCGTTCACCAAGCCCGATGATGTTCACGGCATGATTGCCGCCCAGGGCGTGCTGACCAGCGAAGGCGGCGCAACCTCCCACGCGGCCGTGGTGGCCCGTCAGTTCGGCATCCCCTGCGTCGTCGGCGCTTCGGCCATCAAAATCAACATGGAGGCCCGCACCTTTACCATCGGCGAAACCGTTGTCAAGGAGGGCGACTGGATTTCAATGGACGGCACCACCGGCGAAGTCTTCCTCGGCAAGATCCCGACCAGCGCCCCCTCGCTCGACGAACAGACCGAACTGCTGACCCTGCTGACTTGGGCCGACGAAATCTGCTCCCGCCCCGACATTCGCATTATGCCTGATGGCTCGAAGGGCCGCGGCCTGCAGGTCTGGACCAACGCCGATTACCCCAAGGACGCCCAGCGCGCCCGCTCTTACGGCGCTGTCGGTATCGGTCTGTGCCGCACAGAGCACATGTTCTTCGAACCCGAACGCCTGCCAATCGTCCAGAAGATGATTTTGGCCGACACCAGTGAAGAGCGCACCAAGCAACTGAACCTGTTGCTGCCCAGCCAGCGCTCTGACTTCGACGGTTTGTTCGAAGCCATGAACGGCTACCCGGTCATCATCCGCTTGATTGACCCGCCGCTGCATGAGTTCATGCCCGATGAAGAAGCCCTGTTCGAAGAAGTCATCACCATGCGCGTCAAGGGCGAAACCAAGGGTCTGGAAGAAAAAGAAACCCTGCTGGCGACCATCAAGTCGCTGCACGAATCCAACCCGATGATGGGCCTGCGCGGTGTGCGCCTTTCGATTTCGATGCCCGAAATCGTCGAGATGCAGGTGCGCGCCATCTTCGAAGCCTCCGCCGACTGCACCCTGCGCGGAATCGTTGTCAAGCCCGAAATCATGATTCCGCTGACCGGAACCGTCAAGGAACTGGAATGGATTCAGCCGCGCCTCGAGCGCATCGGCAAGGCTGTTATGGAAGAGAAAAAGGTCGAGTTCGAGTACAAGTTTGGCACCATGATTGAAATCCCGCGCGCCGCTGTGACCGCCGGTGAAATCGCCAAACTGGCCGAATTCTTCTCCTTCGGCACCAACGACCTGACCCAAATGACCTTCGGCTACTCGCGCGACGACGCCGAGCGTAACTTCCTGGTCACCTATGTCGAACAGGGCGTGCTCGAAGTTAATCCCTTCCAGGAACTTGACCGCGATGGTGTCGGCAAACTGATGCAGATGGCCGTCAACGATGGCCGCGCCACCCGCCCCGACCTGGAAGTTGGTATCTGCGGTGAACATGGCGGCGACCCCTCGTCCATTGAGTGGTGCCACATGATTGGCAACAACTACGTCTCCTGCTCACCCTTCCGCGTGCCGATTGCCCGCCTGGCTGCGGCGCACTCTGCGCTCAAGCACAGCGGCAAAGCCCGCGCTGAAGACAAGTAAGCCTGTTTTTAGCAAACACAAATCCCCGCCACGTTATCGTGACGGGGATTTTCTTTTTTGGAACTGGTCTCTTTTGTCTTACAGCCTGTCCTCGGCCTGGCGCATCTCGTTAAAAGAGCAAATCGCCACTTCGAGCATTGACAGGTCGGGTTCGCGGGTGGTCAGTCCTTGCAGGGCCAGGTTGGGGCGCACAATTGCCCGCACCAGTGGCAAAGACAGGTTGTTCGCCGTCCAGCGGATGTATTCCACCGCCACCCCGGCCAAAACCGGGATGAGCAGCAGCCGCCCTGCAATCTGCCACAGCACCGGCAGTGGATGCAGGAAACTGAACACAACCACCGTCAGAATCACCAGCGTCAACAGGAAGGATGTCCCACAGCGCGGATGTTCGAGCGGAAATTTGGCGACGTTTTCAGGGGTCAATTCCGCGCCCGCCTCGAAAGCGTTGATGGTCTTGTGTTCTGCGCCGTGATACTGGAACACGCGCCGGATGTCCTCCATGTGCCCGATGCCCCAAATATAAGCCACCACCAGCGCCAGGCGCACAACGCCCTCCAACCCGGCGGCAGCCCAGACGTTCAGCCCCAGCCATTCGCCCAGTTTGCCCACCCCGTAAGGAGCCAGGAAGAACAGGCCGATGGAGACGGTCAGCGAAAGCGCCATCGTTCCGTACAGAGCCGGGCCTTCCAGTTTTTCGTCCTCGCCGGTTTGCAGGTTGGCCGAGCGCACCAGGGCTTTCATGCCCAGGCCGAGCGCGTCCCAGAGCAGGACAACCCCGCGCAGGAACGGGATTTTGGCAACCTGCGATTGGTACAGCCCGGCCAGTTTTTCAGTGTGGATAACGATTTCGCCAGTCGGCGCGCGCATGGCAATCGCCAGGGCTTTTTGCCCGCGCATCATCACGCCTTCAATCAGGGCTTGCCCGCCATAAGTAATAATTCGGTCTTCCATTTTTCCTCTTATTTCTAAAAAAGTGCGACTACCAGTCAAAATTATGCAGCGTGACTTAAAAGCCAGGCTTCACCGGGCAGTTGCAAAATGTTGCTATTCCAGGTTGAAAAAGAAGCGCACCAGGGTTTCGATACCCCTGTGCCAGGTGGGGACGTGCATTTTTTCGTTGGGCGCGTGCAGGTTGTCGTCGGGCAGGCCGAAGCCGGTCAGCACCGATTCCATGCCCAGGGATGATTGCATCATCCCGACCACCGGCACCGAGCCGCCTTCGCGTTTGAACAGCGGAGGTGTCCCCCAGACCGCTTCCATCGCGTTTGCCAGGGCGGTCACCCAGGGCTTGTGGATTTCTGAAATCGAGGCTTCTGAGCCGCCGTACATCTTCAAATCCCAGCGAATGGTCTCGGGCGCGCGTTCTTCCAGGTAGCGCTTCATCTGTTCGTAAACTTCTTCGGGCTTCTGGTCCGGGACCAGGCGGCAGGTGATTTTCGCCATCGCCCAGGCCGGGATAATCGTCTTCTGGCCCTGGCCGGTGAATCCGGATTGCATCCCGTTGATTTCGAGGGTCGGGCGTCCGCCTGCGCGTTCGACCGAGGTGTAGCCCGCCTCGCCCCAGACTTGCGGTACGCCGGTTTGGGCCAGCACAAACGCGTCACTGACCGGCAGTTTTGCCAGGTGGGCGCGTTCCTCGTCGCTGAGCGGGCGCACACTGTCATAATAGCCGGGCAGGGTAATGTGATTGTTCTCATCGTGCATACCGGCCAGCAGTTCGGCCAGCGCCTTTGCAGGGTTGTGGACAGCGCCGCCAAAAATCCCCGAATGCAGGTCGTGGCTGGGGCCTGAAACTGTCAACTCAAAGGAAGCCAGCCCGCGCAAGCCGTAAGTAATTGTGGGGTGGTCCTTGCCTAGCATTCCGGCATCCGGGTTCAGGCAGAAATCGGCTTTGAGCAAATCCTTGTTCTTCTCAATCCACTCGGCCAGCGAGGGTGAGCCAATCTCCTCCTCGCCTTCAATCAGGAACTTGATGTTGACCGGCAGTGTTCCGGTGCGCACGATCGCCTCGACAGCGTTCAGGCAGGCCATCACCTGGCCTTTCATGTCAGACGTGCCGCGCGCATAAAGGTTCTCGCCGCGCAGGGCGGCCTCAAAAGGATCGGTCTCCCACAGGTCGAGCGGGTCGACCGGCTGCACATCGTAATGTCCGTACACCAGCGCGGTCGGTTTGCCCGGCGCGCCCAGCCACTCGCCATAAACCACGGGGTGGCCTGCGGTTGGCATCACGGCTACATTTTGCATCCCCAGCCCTTCGAGCCGCCGGGCAACCCAACTGGCGGTCTTTTCGATTTCCTCGCGATGTTCATCCGAGGTCGAAATTGAGCCAAATGCGACAAAATCTTGCAAGCCTTTCAAAAAATCGGCTTCGTGCTGGCGGGCATATTCCAATGCCGCCGCGAAACGTTCAGTCATCTTTCCTCCTCGTGCTCAAGTTAATTTGCCGTACAAAAACCAAAATTCAGATTGCGGGAAAGCCGTTTCCAACCCTGTTTCCCATAAAAAATTGCCCGGTTTGAGTCTTGCGCGCAAAAAATCGTCCAGCGGCCCAAGCGCGGCCTGTTCGGCGGGAGCGTTGACCTCGTCCAGCAGGATTTGCAGGATGACCCGTCCGCGAACTTCGCCGGTGTAATCGGCCAGGTTCTCGGCTGGGGCCGATTGCCACTCACCAACGGACGCGCTCCACAACCTGAGCCTGTTCTTTGCTTCCCTGAGCGTTTTCTGTTCCCATGCGCTGCGCCACCGCCTGCGGACGGAATCCAGTTCCAGTTGCCACTTCCGCGCCGGGGCAGGGGAGTCGGCTTCAGCGCGGCGCAGAGCCAGGAGCAGCGCGCCGGGCGTCAGGCGCGGCAGGGAGCCGCCCAAAGGCCAGTATAACTCGTCCGAAAGCAGGTAATCCTGCAATTCGGGCAGGGCGGTTTCGATAAAACGGGAATCGCGCTCGGGGTTTGTCATAGGCCGATGAAAATGGGCAACCTGAAAGGGCTGCCCATCCACATTATTCTTGAATTTCGATTGTCGCTTCTGGCGCGCGTCTTGTTACCAGATACCAGCGCGGAAAAGTCTGGAAGCGGTCGCTGGTGTCGAAGAGTGGCGGCATTTGCACGCCGAGCACCTGCTGGTCAACCGCATAGGAGTAGACCGGGTAGAACAGGGGCAGGGCGGGTAGTTCCCTGGCAAACACCACCTGGAAGTTACGATACAGGCGGGTGCGGACGGTGTAATCGGTGTTGATGCGCGCTTGTTCTAGGAATTCGCTGGCAGTGCGGCTGTCCCATTGCGCATAGTTTTGTCCGCCCGTCGCCTCGGACTGGTGCCAGAACGGATATGGGTCGGGGTCGGGGGTGCGCGCCAGGTTCATATCGACCAGGGCGGCGTCGTAGTTGCGGGCCGCCAGGCGCTCGTTGACCAGTTGCTCGTAGGGTATGGCCTCCAGCGTGACCTCGATGCCCAATTGCGACCAGTTTTCAAAAATAAACTGGGCAATGGCGCTGTGTTGGGCGTCGTCCGGGTGCAGCAGGGTGAACGAGAGCGGGTTGCCGTCCTTATCAGCCCGTACTGCCCCGCCCTCCGGCGGGATGGAAAAGCCGTTGGCCTTGAGCAGGTTGGTGGCTGCTTCGGGGTCATACACAACCCGTTCGATATCTTCATAATAGGCCCAGGTGCCGGGGAAAATTGGCCCGTCGGCGACAATGCCCTGTCCGAGCAGCAGGCGGTCGATGATTCTTTGGCGGTTTAGGCCCATCAACAGCGCGCGGCGCAGGTTTTCATCCTGGAAGAAGGTCTTCTCGGGGTTGTTCAGGTTGAAAAGCACCATGCTCATTTCGGGCAGGCGGCCTGTGTAAATGGACAGGGAGGTGTTTGCCAGGGCCTGGTTGAGCGAATCGAGCGAAATCTCGCTGATGGCCATCACTTCGCCTTCGCGGTAGGCAGCCAGCGCGCTCTGGGTGTTGGGAAAGTAGCGGAAAACGACCTTTTCGATGAAAGGTTTTGATCCGTAGTAGCGGTCGAACAGGCTCAATTCCAGCCCGGCGATTTGCCCGTTTTCGATGACCAGCCGCTCGAATTTGTAAGGTCCGCTGCCAACCGGGGAAAGGTTGAACTGCGCGGCGGCCATTTCGGCGGCGGGGATGCTGCCCAGCATGTGGCGCGGCACGATGCCGAAGGTCAGGTAGTCGAGGAAGGGCGCAAACGGTTCGGGCAGCAGGAATTGCAGGGTGCGCTCGTTCAACTGTTTGATTTCGACATTCTTCCACAGTTCGCGCACATCGGGCGGGAAAAAGGACGCATCATCCTTAATCATCTCGATGGTGAAGAGCACATCGTCGCTTGTGACTGGCTGGCCGTCGTGCCAGAAGGCGTTGGCGCGCAGCGAGATGTTGTAGATGGTGCCATCCTGCGAAACGCCCCACGAATCAGCCAGGTCGGGCACGGGCAGGCCGCGCGCGTCGAAGCGAATCAGGCTGCTGAAAATTAAACGATTCACGTCCCGGTCGGGGGCGTTGTTTTGTTCCAGGAGCGGGTTCAGGCGGCTGATGGAGCCGACCAGCGCTTCAGAATAAACACCCCCGGTAGCGGGCTGTGGCAGGAAGATTTGCTGGCCGGGTTCCTGTGTGACCAGCAAGACCCCCACAAGAATGAGCGTTAAAACAATGATGAGAATTTGCCAGCGTAATTTTTTCATAAGCAAAAGAAAGGCCCTGCTTCCGCCAGGCTTTGCGGCCCAAAGCGGATGCGCGGCCTTTCTTATCCTGTCAGTCTAAATCTTTAGCGGGCCAAGAAGAGGGCAGACAGCGCGAGTACGAAGAACAAAACGCTCAGCGCAATGGTGACGCGAAAGAGCACACGTTCGACGCCGCGGCGGGCAGTGAAAACAGAGCCGCTGTCGGCGCCTGTCAGGCCGCCCAGACCAGCGCCTTTGCTTTGCAGCAGTACGCTCGCAATCAGGGCGATGGACGTGATAATCAAGCCAATATCAATGAATGTTGCCATTTTTTCCTTTGCCTCCGGCTACTGCGTATTTATTTGAGCAGCAGCATACAGTAATTTAACTGTGCCATTATAATTGTGATTTCGATAAATCGCAACTACGAGGTGATATGAACGAACTGGTCGTAAACCTGCACATGCACACCCGCTACTCGGATGGCTCTGGAACGCACCATGACATTGGACAGGCCGCGCTCAAGGCTGGCCTGGATGTGGTCATTGTCACAGACCATAATGTCCTGGTGCAGGAAGCGCAGGGGTATCACAGGGAGGGCAAACAGCGCTGCCTGATGCTGGTCGGCGAGGAAATCCATGACCAGGCCCGCCAGCCGCAGAAAAACCACCTGCTGGTCTTCAATGCCGGGCGCGAACTGGCGACTTTTGCTCACGACCCGCAAATCCTGATTGACAATGTCCGCCGCGCGGGCGGGTTGTCTTTCCTTGCGCACCCGACCGACAGGGCCTGCGCCGCAATTAAGGAGACGGCCATCAACTGGGTCGATTGGGATGTGCAGGGTTATACCGGCATCGAGTTGTGGAACGGCCTGAGTGAATTTAAAAATTATACCCCGACCTACCTGCATGCCCTTTTCCATGCCTTTTTCCCGCAGTTTATCGGCCGCGGCCCGGACGAGGCCTTGCTGGCGCGCTGGGATTCCCTGCTCACTGAGGGGCGGCGTGTTGTTGCGATCGGCGGCTCGGACGCGCACGCCTTTCATGTGTCCGCAGGGCCGTTGCGCCGGACGGTTTTCCCATACGAATGGCACTTCCGAACCGTCAATACCCACATCTTTACCCCCTCGGCGCTAACCGGTAAACTGGAAGATGACACCCGCATGGTGTACGAGGCCCTGGCTGCCGGGCATTGCTTTGTGGCCTACGATTTACCCGCCAGCGCGCGCGGATTCCGCTTTTCGGCCCAGGGCCGCGAACAAACCGCCCTGATGGGGGACGAAATCGACGCCCAGGGAAGTTTGACCTTGCAGGTGCGCCTGCCGCAGAACGCCGAAGGACGGCTTCTTAAAGACGGCAAGGTTATCCGTCAGTGGAAAAGCGCCGAGGCGGTTTCGCATATCACCGACCAGCCGGGGGTTTACCGGGTCGAAGCCTACCTGAATTATCTGGGCAGGCGGCGCGGCTGGATTTTCAGCAATCCGATTTACGTACGCGAATAAAAGGAGAACTCATGCCCCCTTATAACATTGGCATTATCGGCGCAGGTATGTATGGCAAGGTGCTTGGGCGCTGCCTGCAACAAGATGAACGTGCCCGTATTGCTTGGGTGAACAGCGCCAGTGAAGGCACGGCGCGCGTTGCGGCGGAAGAGTTTGGCCTCGACAAATGGACTCTCGACTACCGCGACGTGCTGGCCGACCCGGCGGTGGATGCGGTCATTATCGCCACCCCGCCTTACCTGCATGCCGAACAGCTGGATGCCGCGCTTGAAGCCGGAAAACACGTCCTGCTCGAAAAGCCGATGGCCGAATCGCCCGAAAGTATGGCAAAAATTCTCGAAACGGCCAAAAAGGCCGGGGGGCGGGTGGTGCTCGAAGCGTCCTGTCGTCACACCCGCCTGACCCCCAAATTCCGGTTTATCAAAGACCTGATCGATAGCGGCAAACTTGGACAGGTTTACCACATTCACCACAACCACCTGGCGCGCGGCACCTTCATCGAGTGGAATCCGAAGGGGGGCTGGGCGATGAACAAGGCCCTGGCGGGCGGCGGCCCGTTCATTGATTGGGGCGTGTATGACCTGTCCTTCCACCTCGGCTTGCTGGATGACAGGCCTGAACTGCTCTCCGCACGACGTTTTAGCCGCAAAGACCTGCGTGATGTCAGCCAACTGGTGGCGTTTAGCGATATCGAACAGCACGGCGCAGCCTGGCTGGAGTTTAGCGGCGGCCTGACCTACTATTACGAGCGCGGCGCGGGCGTCCATGCCGAAACGGCCAATGAGACCCGTCTGTATGGCACAAAAGGCGGACTGCGCTTCCAGTTCCCCAGTTGGGACAGCAACGAGATCGAGTTTTTCTACGTCGAGGACGGCCAGCCGCGCAAGGAAACGCTGACGGTCGATAGCAGCGGTGCAGAAGACGACAGCCTGGTGATCATCCGTCACTTCCTCGACTGCCTCGACGGCAATGCCCAGCCGCAGATGACGGTCGAAACAGCGGCCAAACACCTCGACATCCTGTTCAAGATTTTGGGTTGACGTGGGTTGTCCTGAATGCGGCGCGGAGGTCGGATGTCGCCCGCGCAATGACAGATTCTATCCGCGATTTGATAAGATGATACGAATGATAGAACAGGAGTGATTTATGAAGCGTTTATTTGCCTTTTCCCTTTTGGCTGCGGTCGTTCTGACCGCCTGCGGCCCGGCAGCCCCGACTCCCGACCCGACCCCGGCGGTAACGCCCACCACCGTGCCCAACGCCCTGACTGTCGACCCGGCGATTGACCTTGGGCCTATCAGCCCCTACCTATTTGGCAGCAACTACGGCCCGATGCACGCGGTTGTGTTGGATGTTATGCCCCAGGTCGAGCAGGCCGGATTTGCTGTCTTGCGCTTCCCTGGCGGGGCCTGGACTGACGAAGTCGACATGCGAACTTTCCAGATCGACCAGTTCATCGCTTTTTGCAAGCAGGTTGGGGCAATTCCGACCATCAGCGTGCGTTTGTTGAATGGTAAACCCGAAACTGCCGCCGAACTGGTGCGCTACACCAATATCGAAAAACAGTATGGGGTGGTTTACTGGAGCATCGGCAACGAGCCTTCGATTTTCACCCAATTAAACCAGGCCGACTATGACTACACCGTCGAGCACCTGAACCGCGACTGGCGTCCGATT
>Ga0208244_100659_pt1 | contig 28444 bp, 27 predicted proteins | sample SubbioCR12Aug_5A_FD_184828 | JGI IMG/M metagenome (GOLD analysis project Ga0208244, IMG submission 184828) | Serpentinite rock and fluid subsurface biosphere microbial communities from McLaughlin Reserve, California, USA - CR12Aug_5A (SPAdes) | ecosystem: Environmental > Terrestrial > Deep...
CCAGCCGATCCATCGGCTTGCCGGCCTGCATGTCGGCCATCACCGCGGCGATTGCGGCGGCCTGGTCGGGCGTTTCCTCATAGCCGAAGCCTTCGGCGAAGGCTTCGTAATCGTGCAGCGAGAACTTGAACGCATGACCCTCGCGCGCAGCACGCAGCGCGTACAGGTTCAAGAGTTCGGCCGCTGTGTCGCGTGCCGCCTGCATGGCGCGGCGGCGGGCCTTTTCCCACTGGTCGGTGCCGAGCTTGTGCAGCGGCGCCGCACCTTCGCCGGCGCCACTGTAGCGCGAGATCAGGTGCAGGTTGGCGACCGGCACGTAGAGCTTGTCGCCCTTGGCGTATTCGAGTTGCAGGAACTCGGTGTCGCCGTCGCCGAGGTCCATGTTGATCAGGCCGAGATACTGCCCGACGCCGTATTGCGCGTGCACCACTGGGTCGCCGGGTTTGAGCTCGGAGAGGTCGCGCAGCAGGTTGTCGATCTGCGTCGCCCGGGCCTCGCGCGCGCGCCGGGTTTTCGGCGGGAGGGCGTAAAGCTCGGTCTCGGTGATGACGGCGAGCGAGTCATCCGCCGTGACGAAGCCTTCGGCGAGCGGACCGTGCGTGAGCAGGATGCGCGTGCCGCTTTGCAGCGCGTCGGCCCAACTGTCGACGAGCGTCGCGTCGAGGCCGTGCTCGGCGAGGTATTCGTGCAGGGTTTCGCGGCGCCCGGCCGAGGGCGCGACGATAAGGATTTTCCCTGTGAAGCCGTCGATGAAGCCCTTAAGCTTGGCGACCGGATGCGCTTCGCGGCGGTCGACCGCAATCGGCGGGACGGCATGCGCCAAGCCTTCGCCGGCCTGCTCCACGTCGAGCCGGTCGTAGCCCTTGGCCAGGCTGAAGAAGGTATCGGTCGGCAGGAACAGCTCGGCCGGCGGCAGCAAGGGCCGGTCCTTGTCGCCCGACAGCAGGCGATAGCGTCCCTGCGCATCGGTCCAGAACGCCTGCCCGGCCGGGTCGAGCGCGCCATGCGCAACGATGCGGGTGGGCTTCGGCAGGTAGTCGAACAGCGTCGCGGTTTCTTCGAAAAACAGCGGCAGGGTGTACTCGATGCCGGCGGGCGCCAGCCCATTGCTGACATCCTTGTACAGCTTGGACTTCGACGGGTCGCCCTCGAAGCGCTCGCGGAAGTTCTGCCGGAAGCGGGTGATGCCGGTCTCGTCGAGCGGGAACTCGCGTGCCGGCAGCAGCCGCACTTCGTTCACCGGATAGATGCTGCGCTGAGTGTCGACGTCGAATGCGCGCAGCGTCTCGATCTCGTTGTCGAACAGATCGATGCGGTAGGGCACCGCGCTGCCCATCGGGAAGAGGTCGATCAGCCCGCCGCGCACCGAGAACTCGCCCGGCGCGAACACCTGGTTCACATGCGTGTAGCCGCCCAGCGCCATCTGCGCGCGGAAGGCGGCCTCGTCGAGCAGGTCCTTCTGCTTGAGGAAGAAGGTATGGGCAGCCATGAAGGCCGGCGGCGCCAGCCGGTACAGCGCGGTGGAAAGTGCCACCACGGCGATGTCGAACTCGCCGCGCGAAATTTGGTACAGCGTCGCCAGTCGCTCGGAAATCAGGTCCGGGTGCGGCGAGAAGCTGTCGTAGGGCAGCGTTTCCCAGTCAGGGAAGGCGCACACCCTAAGCTCGGGATCGAACCAGCGCAGTTCCTCGGCCAGGCGGTTGGCATCCCACGCGCTCGCGCATACCACCGCCAGCGGCGCGGCGTGGCGCGCCAGCTCGGCCAGATAGAGCGCATCGGCGGCGCCGGCGAGGCCGGACTGGCGGTGGCCGGAGGAAGGGACGATGGGGGAAAACAGCATGCAAAAAGTCGAATTATACGGGGGAGCGGAGCCCGATGGCGGGCAGGTATAATCCCGCCTTTCCCGTTTTCAGCCTTGAATCCCATGAGCCTCGATCGCGTCAGTTCCGGCCGCAACCTGCCCGACGATTTCAACGTCATCATCGAAATCCCCGCCCACGGCGAACCCATCAAGTACGAAGTCGACAAGGAATCCGGCGCCATGTTCGTCGACCGCTTCATGTCGACGTCCATGCACTATCCCTGCAACTACGGCTACATCCCGCACACCTTGTCGGAAGACGGTGACCCGGTCGACGTGCTGGTGGTCACCCCGATCCCGCTGATCACCGGCGTGGTGGTGCGCTGCCGTCCCATCGGCATGCTGAAGATGACTGACGAAGCCGGCGTCGACGCCAAGCTGCTGGCGGTGCCGGTCGACAAGCTGTGTGGTCTGTACAAGGGCGTCAACAAGCCCGAAGACCTGCAAGCCCTGCTGCTGGCGCAGATCTCCCACTTCTTCGAACATTACAAGGATCTCGAAGAAGGCAAGTGGGTCAAGGTCGAAGGCTGGGTCGGCATCGACGACGCGCGGGCCGAGATCCTCGCTGGCGTGGAGCGCTACCGCAACGCCAAGGACAAGCCGGCGTTCTGATGAAAGTCTGCATTCTCTCAGACTCCCACGACAACCGCAGGTTGCTGGGCGCCGCCGTCGAGCACGCCAAGGCGCACGGCGCGGAAGCGGTGCTGCACTGCGGCGACGTGGTCGCGCCCACCACGCTGCGCGTGCTGCAGAAATATGAGCTGCCGGTGCACGTCATCCACGGCAACAACACCGGCGACCTCTACAACATGGGCCGGCTCGCCGCCGAGCCCAACAGCGTGATCCGCTACCACGGTCAGGACGCCGCCATCACCCTGGCCGATCGCAACCTGTTCCTGGTGCACTATCCGCACTACGCCCAGGCACTCGCCTGCACCGGCGACTACGACCTGGTTTGCTGTGGCCACGACCACAAGTCCAGCATCGCGCAGGTCGCCACCGTCAAGGGCACCACCACCTGGCTGATCAACCCCGGCACCGTCGGCGGCGTCGGCAACCCGCCCACCTACATCATGGCCGACCTGGCGACGATGCAGTTCGACATCGTCACCGTCGAGGCTGCGCCAGCCTCCATCCTGCCGCCCGTCACGCCGCACGTCTGAGGCGGTCATAAACACTTCCTTTATTCCCGCATAGAAAACTTCGATTGAGATAGCACAACTGTCCATGGCGGTGGGCGGGGGCTTCGGAGTACCATTTCAAGGATTCATTTTCGGGCTAAATACCCGGCTGCCTGGGAGGGTTTTCCGGGTGGCTTCGAAATAATTGGCATCCATCGGATGGAGGAAACAACAATGACGGAGCATGTTGCGACCAACGAGACCATACTCGTGGTGGGCGGCGGGATTTCCGGCATGACCGCTGCACTTGAAGCGGCCGAAACCGGCAAGAACGTTGTTCTGGTTGAGAAAAATCCCGCACTGGGCGGACGCACCTCCCAGCTGTATCGCTACTTTCCCAAGCTGTGCCACCCCACCTGCGGTCTGGAAATCAACCTGCGTCGCCTCAAGGGCAACCCGCGCATCCGCGTGCTGACGCTGGCCGAAGTGACCGGCATCGAAGGCAGCACCGGCAATTACACCGCCTCCATCAAGGTCCGCCCGCGCTACGTCAACGAGAACTGCACCGCCTGCGGCGACTGCGGGCGCGCAGTCGAGACGATGGTGGACGATCCGTTCAACTACAACCTCGGCCAGCACAAGGCCGCCTTCCTGCCGAACGCGATGGCCTACCCGCAGCGCTTCGTGCTGGACCCGGCGATCATCGGCACGGCCGACGCTGACCGCGCCAAGGCCGCGTGCAAGTACGGTGCGATCGATCTCGACATGCAGGAAGAGTCGATCCAGGTGAAGGCCGGCGCTGTGGTATGGGCGACCGGCTGGAAGCCCTACGACGCCGCGAAGATTCAGCCCTACGGCTACGGCCGCTTCAAGAACGTGATCACCAGCGTGGAATTCGAGCGCCTGGCCGACATCCATGGCCCCACGGGCGGCAAGATCCTGCGCCCGTCCGACGGCCGCGAAGCGAAGAACATCGCCTTCATCCAGTGCGCCGGCTCGCGTGACGAGAACCATCTGCGGCATTGCTCGCGCATCTGCTGCATGGCGTCGCTTAAGCAGACACATTACGTGCGCGAGAAGTACCCTGAAGACGGCAAGTCGACCATCTACTACATCGACATCCGTGCGATCGACCGCTTCGAGGACTTCTACCAGAAAGTGCAGGCCGATCCTTCGGTCACCTTCATCAAGTCCAAGGTCGCGAAGATCACTGAAGACGAGCAGGGCAACGCGGTGTGCCATGGTGTCGACACCGAAGGCTACAAGCGCTACATGACGCCGCACGATCTGGTGGTGCTGGCCGTGGGCATGGAGCCCTCGGTCAAGGGCATCGACATCCCCGGCCACATCGTCGCGGATTCGAGCGGCTTCATCGAGGCCGACCCGGCCAACGGCGCCGTGTTCGGTGCCGGCTGCGCGTCGAACGCGCTGGACGTTAACCGTGCAGTGCAATCGGCGACCGCTGCCGCGCTGCGTGCAATCCAGGTAGTGAACAAAGTAGCAAAGGCGGAGGCATAACATGGCGGACATCAAAGTCGCAGCGTATATCTGCAAGGGCTGCGGACTGGGCGAGCGCCTCGACACGGACGCGCTGGTCAAGATCGCACAGAAGGACGGCAAGGTGCCGATGGCAAAGTCGCACGATTTCCTGTGCAACGCCGACGGCGTGGCGATGATCAAAAACGACATCGCCAACGAGGGCGTCACCCACATCATGATCGGCGCCTGCTCGCGCCGCGCCAAGACCGAGGCCTTCCACTTCCCCGACAGCGCGGTGGCACGCGCCAACCTGCGCGAAGGCGTGGTCTGGATCCGCCCCGACACCGAGGAAGCGCGCGAGACCACCCAGGAAATGGCGGAAGACTATATCCGCATGGGCTGCGCCGAAGTGAAGGCGATGACCGCCCCCGCCGGCAACCCCAATACCGGCGGCAGCAAGACCCTGCTGGTTGTCGGCGGCGGCGTCACCGGCATGACCACCGCGATCGAAGCCTCGAAGACCGGTTACCCGGTGGTGTTGGTCGAGAAGTCCGGCGCACTGGGCGGCTGGGCCGCCCAACTCTACAAGCGCACGCCGGTGCACGAGCCGTTCAAGTCGCCCGCCGACACCGGCGTGGCCGATCTCGTTTCGCAGGTGCAGGCGGACAGCAACATCAAGGTGTATCTGAATGCCACCATTGCCAAGACCGATGGTGCGCCGGGTCGTTTTGTCGTCGATGTCGCCACCGAATCGGGCGCGACCCACACCGAGGACATCGGCGCCATCGTCCAAGCGACGGGCTTCACCCTGTACGACATGAACAAGCTGCCGGAACTCGGCGGCGGCAAGTCGCCCAACGTGGTCGACCAGGCCGGGCTCGAAGCCTTGGCGAAAGCGGCCGCGGCGGGTGACGGCGTGATCCGCCGGCCGTCCGACGGCGCACCCGTGAAGTCGGTGGTGTTCGTGCAGTGCGCCGGCCAGCGCGACACCACGGGCCAGCACCTGTCCTACTGCTCGGGCTACTGCTGCAACGCCAGCATCAAGCAGGCGATGTATTTCAAGGACACCAATCCTTCGGTCGACACCACGATCATCTACACCGATCTGCGCACCCCCGGCAACGGCGAGGACTTCTACCGCAGCGCGCAGGAGAAGGGCGTCATTTTCACCAAGGGCAAGGTCGCCGAAGTGGTGCCCAACGGCAACACCAGCACGGTAAAGTTCAACGACCTGATTTTGGGCGACACCGACGCCGCCATGGTGGATGTCGACCTGGTGGTGCTGGCGACCGGCCAGGTGGCGAACTCGGGCATCAACATCGACGCGCCGGCCGAGAAAGCGGAAGAGGGCGTGGTGGAAGTCAAGCCGATTTCCATCCTCAACCTGACCTACCGCCAAGGCAAGGACGTACCCCAGTTGAAGCAGGGCTTCACTGACTCGCACTTCATCTGCTTCCCCTACGAAACCCGCCGTACCGGCATCTACACCGCCGGCCCCGTGCGTCGCCCGATGGACATCGCGCAGGCGCGCGAGGACGCCACCGGTGCCGCGCTGAAGGCAATCCAGGCGTTGGAGAACGCCGAACTCGGCCGTGCCGCGCATCCGCGTTCGGGCGACCTGTCGTTCCCGAAAGTGCGCCTCGAAGGCTGCACCCAGTGCAAGCGCTGCACGGTGGAATGCCCGTTCGGCGCGATCGACGAAGATGAAAAACGCTTCCCGGTGTTCAACGAATCACGCTGCCGTCGCTGCGGCACCTGCATGGGCGCCTGCCCGGTGCGCGTGATCTCGTTCGAGAACTACTCGGTCAACACCGTCGGCGCGCAGATCAAGGCGGTCGATATCCCCGACGAGTTCAGCGAGAAGCCGCGCATCCTCATCCTCGCCTGCGAGAACGATGCCTATCCGGCGCTCGACATGGCGGGCATGAGCCGCAACGAGTACTCGGCCTTCGTGCGCATCATTCCGATCCGCTGCCTGGGTTCGGTCAACACCATCTGGATCACCGATGCGCTGAACGCCGGTTACGACGGCGTGATGATGATGGGCTGCAAGTCCGGCGACGAATACCAGTGCCACTTCGTCAAGGGCTCCGAACTCGGTCGTGTGCGTCTGTCGAAGATCGACGACACGCTGAAGACGCTGAATCTGGAAAAAGAGCGCGTACGCGATCTCGAAGTCGCCATCACCGACATCGAGCGCCTGCCCGAGATGATCAACAAGTACGCCGAGGAGCTGGTTGCCGTGGGCCCCAGCCCATTCAAAGGCTTCTAGTCAGGAGATCAGCATGAGCGCAAATACCGCAGTGGCGGAGAAATACCGCAACAACTTCCTGAAGGAAATCGAAGAACAGGTCGAGATGGGCGACTGGGTGAAGATGTGCATGCAATGCGGCGTCTGCTCCGGCTCCTGTCCGACCAATTTTCAGTCGGCCTGGGAACATCCGCCGCAGGAACTCTTCATGATGATCCGCGCCGGCAAGCGCGAGGAAGTGCTGACCTCCAGTTCGATGTGGAACTGCACCTCCTGCTACAACTGCATCGTGCGTTGCCCCAGGAAGCTGCCGATCACCCACATCATGCACGGCATCGCCGAATACGCGCACCGCATCGGCATGGCGCCGAAGATGCAGGCGACGCGCTTCTTCTCGGGCCTGTTCTGGAAGAACGCCACCAAGACCGGCCGCGTCAACGAGTTGAAGCTGTCGATGGGCCTGTACTTCAAGGACGGCTTCGTCCAGGGCATCAAGAACGGCATGGCGATGCAGTCGGTCGCGCTGGGCCTGGTCAAGGCCGGACGCCTGAACGTGATGGAGCTGCTCGGCGGCCACAAGTGCAAGGACCAGCAAGGCATCCAGGCGATGCTGAAGAAAGCCTATGAAATCGAGCGGACCCGCAAGGCCGCGAAGATGGAAGGCTGAGGAGAGAGACCAAAATGGCCAAACATGAATACGCGTTTTACCCCGGCTGCTCGTCGCAGAAGGGTGCTTCCGCTTCCAACTATCTGACTTCGGTCGAATCGATGTGCAAGACGCTCGACGTCAAGCTCACCGAAATCCCCGACTGGAACTGCTGCGGCGCGTCGATCGGCTACGCCGAAGCCGGCGAACTGCCGCGCCACGTGCTGAATGCGCGCAACTTCGCCCTGTCCGAACAGCATCTGCCCGGCCAGGAAATCGTCGCCACCTGCGCCGCCTGCTGGCTCGGTGCGCGCGAGACCCGCGAGCGCCTGACACACTCCGACACGCTGATGAACGACACCCGCGAAGCGCTGAAGGAAGCAGGCCTCACCATCAACGAGATGCCCAACATCCGCCACATGGTGGAAGTGCTGATCGAGGACCTCGGCTTCGATGAAATGAAGAAGCACGTCGTGCGTCCGCTGGAAGGCGTCAAGATCGCAGGCTACGTCGGCTGCCAGACCAACCGTCCGTTCGGCGTTGATGGCGAATCGTTCGAGAATCCGCAATACCTCGACAAGATGGTCGAAATGGTCGGTGCCGAATCGATTCCCGAGTACGAGCAGAAGGTCACCTGTTGCGGCGGCGCGCTGGCGTTCTCCGAGCCGGAAAAGGCGCAGGCGCAGATCAAGGATATCGTCGAGTCGGCCTACGACCACGGCGCCGAAATGATCGTCACCCCGTGTCCGCTGTGCCAGGCCAACGTCGAGATATATCAGGGCCAGATCAACAAGCGTTACGGCACCAAGTTCGACATTCCGGTGATGTACTACAGCCAGCTGATGGTGGTGGCCTACGGCGGCAGCGCCAAGGATGCGGCGCTGAACGGCCAGGTCATCAAGGCGCGTCGGCTGGAGGAAATCGCCGCCAAGCCGGTCAAGCGCTGAGCGGTTTCAGACGCGCATCAACAGGGGCGCAAGCCCCTGTTTTGCATTGGGTTGTCCGCGCGCGCCGAGACGGTATGCTTGCATTTTTAAGGACGAGCACGACATGAAAAAAGCCAAAAACCTCAACGAACTGATCGATCTGGTGCATGAAGCCGTGTATGAGGTTGATGAACTGCGCGCCTGCCTCGAGCACGACGACGAGGAGGCCGCGACCTATACCCCTTATCTCGACTCGCTCGACACCATGCTGCGCGCGCTGCACGAATCGATGATATCGGGAAAATACGGCGAGGCGGGGCAGGGTACCGATCTGGAATTCATGCCCCTGTTCAAGAAGCACGAACGCAGCATTCCCTTCCGCGAACTGCTGCGCACCATCAACGCAACGCATCGCGAAGGCTACGAAGCCTGACTCGTCCGGTGCACCCTGCACAGACGGGGCGGGTATCCCTGACCCAATCGGGCACGCGTCCGGCTGTGATTTCACGGTGAACGCGATTCCGCACGCATGCGCTGAACCCGCTGGCAGCATGCCGCATTCCGCCGCACCGCAACATGTCGCCGTCATCGGCGCCGGCGTGGCGGGTGCCGCGGTCGCGCACGCCCTGGCGCAGCGCGGCGTCACGGTCACCGTGCTGGAGCGCGCCGCCGCGCCGGCGCAGGCGGCATCGGGCAACCCGGTGGCGGTGTTCCGACCGGTGATCTCGCGCGACGACAACAGCGCCACGCGCCTGACGCGTGCGGCTTTCCTGCATGACCTGCACACCTGGGATGCGCTTGAAGGCATTGAATGGTCGCGCTGCGGCGTGTTGCATCTGGCGAAGGATGCGGATGCCGCTGCGAAGCAGCAGCAGGCGCTGGTCAATAGTGGGCTACCTGCGGATTTCGCCCGTTGGGTAGACCTGGCCGAGGCGCGCGAACTGGCCCACTGGCCGGTTGACGCGCCTGGCGTGTTTTACCCGACGGCGGGCTGGGTGGTGCCGGCCAGCCTGTGCCGTGCCTGGCTCGATCATCCCGCGATTAGCTTGAAAACCGGATGTGCCGTCGCGCGCCTGCAGGCGGTTGCAAGCGGCTGGCAGCTGCTGGATGACAATGGTGCGGTATTGGCCGAAGCCGATGCCGTGGTGCTGGCGAATGCGCGCGATGCGCTGAACCTGGTGCCCGATCAAGGCTGGCCGCTCAACACCGTGCGCGGGCAGATCACGCAGCTGCCGCCTGGCAGCCTGCCGGAAATCCACCGGGTGATTGCGCGTGAAGGCTATGTGACGCCGTATGGGGGACGTCTTCTGGTGGGCGCCACCTACGAGCACGATGACGAGGACACGCTGCCGCGCACCGCAAGCGATCGTGCCAATCTGGCGCGGCTGGAAGCGATCCTGCCGGGCGCGGGGGGGCGCTTTGCGGCCGAGGCCGTGAGCGGGCGCGCCTCGCTGCGCGCCACGCTGCCGGACCGGCTGCCGATCGTCGGCGCGGTGGACGGACACGACGGGGTTTTTGTGGCGGCGGGCTATGCCTCGCGCGGCGTGGTGTGGGCGGGGTTGCTGGGCGAGGCGCTGGCCGACTTGGTGCAGCAGCAGCCCTTACCGCTGGCGCACGAAATGATGCGGGCGATTGCCCCGCAGCGCTTCGTGCGCTGATCAGGCGGCGGTGAGCGGTTTGCCCTTGCGGGCGGCGACTGCAAGGCCTTCGTTGTCGTACAGGCCGCCCTGGCCGGAGGCGGCATGAACCAGCACATTGAGCGCCTGGCGGGTGGCGCCCAGCCGCATTTCGATCAGCGTGCCGATGCGCTGATTGGTCGCTTGGGCGTCCTGTTCCATGTCGCACAGCTGCTGCCAGCAGGCGCGCAGGCCGGGTTGTTCATGCTGCGCCAGCCAGGCGTCCATGCCGGCGCGGTCGGTCGCATGGCCGGCGCCCACCAGTTCAGCCTGGCGGCTACGGCCGTAATCGCTCACGGTCTGCAACTGGCTCAGCTTGGTGGCGTACAGCGTCACCAGCCGGTCGGCATCGCCGTCGACGAGTGCCTGCTCTTCTTCCCGCAGGGTCTGTAGCAAGGCCTGCCAGGCCGAGCTTTCCTCGTTCATCCGGGCAAGCGGGCCTGAAGCAGAGGACGAAAATTTAGCGGCTGACATTGAGCATCTCCCTTACCGAATCGAGCAGACCGGCGGCGATATTTTCGGGCTTGATCACGTACTGGCCGCTGGCGATGGCTTCCTTGATGCTTTCCACGCGTGAGCGGTCGACCACCGGAATCGCCGCCAGGCTGGATTCCATTTCCTTCAACTGGGCGGCGCGTTGGCTCAGGCTGACCTCGGTCTGCTCGGCGGGGGCGCTCGCGCCCGGCTGCGGCTTGGCAGGCCGGTTTTCGACGGGGGAGGGCAGCGTCACCTGCTTCAGGCCGGGATCGATTTTCATGGTGGGTTCCTGTGTCGGGTCGGACAGAACGGGGACAATGTTTTCAAGTTATATCAGTAACGTCAATTTACAAATTTACTGAAGCCGGGGCTCAGAACGCCACCACCACCTGCTGACCGTCCTGGGCAATGCCGCTGACCACCTGGCCGGAGCGGGTTTTGACCCGCACCCGGTCGCCGCGGCTGGCATTCGCCAGTGCCTGGCCTTCGCTCTGCACCGAGAATCCCGGGCCGCTCATGACCAGGCGGGTGGGCTGTCCCTGCTGCACAACCAGCGGCGGGCGCAAGCTCGCATTGCGCACCGGCGCGCCGGCGGCGAGCCCGGAAACCGTGCGAAAGCCGAGCAGCGCCTCGGCGTCGGTGACGACGTCGGCAGGCAGGCTGCCGAGATCGCCTTCGCGCAGGGTCAGGTCGGCTTCCGAGATGACGTGGTTGGCGCGCAAGGGCTGGCGCGTCACCACATAGTGGCCGATCACCCGGACCTGCGCCTGCAGATACACCGTCCAGCGGCTAGGGGCCAGGCAGCGCACGCCCACCGTGGTTTTGCCGATGCTGCGGCTGCCCTGCGGCTGGAAGGCGTCGAGCGCCGAGCAGGCCGGCAGCGCCGCGCGCGGTGCATCGACCTGGATCGACACCTTGCCCGGCAGTCCGCGGGTCTGGGTCTGCAGGAAACGCTGGGCCTGGGCCTGCAGGGCCGCCGGGTCCTGCGGGGCGTCCGCCTGGGCCAGGCCCGACACGCCCAGGCATGCGGCGGCCAGCCACAGGATGGGGCGAGGCTGGCGTGCCGGGGGGGATGCTGCTGTCATCTGCGACTCCTCGTTCAACTGATCACACTGCGCCATTGTAGGAAGCGGGGCGCCATTCTAAACGCCGAAATGAGCGGCCTTTTTGCCGCTTATCGTGCGATTGGATGGACAGGGGCGTGTCTAGGATGCAGTCATCGCAAAAAGGCTTTGCAGCACAGGCGGCAAAGAAGAAGAGGTGATGACCATGTTGAACCGGTTGGACGAGATGCTGAATTTCCACACCCAGGCGCTGCGCATTCGCGACCAGCGCCAGCAGGTGCTGGCTTCCAATATCGCCAACGCTGACACGCCCAACTTCAAGGCGCGCGACCTGGACTTCAAGGCCGCCCTGCAGGGCGCGCTGAAAGCCGCGCCGGCGACCGGCGGGGTCAGGCTGGACACCCCGACGCCGGGGCATCTGGCGGGCAAACCCGGCCTGGCTGCCGAGTCGGGCCTGCTGTATCGCACCCCGGCGCAGGGCAGCGTCGACGGCAACACGGTGGACATGGACGCCGAGCGCGCCGCCTTCGCCGACAACGCCATTCATTATGAATTCAACCTGAACCGGCTCAGCTCCCAGATCAAGGGCCTGCTGTCGGTGATCCAGGGCTAAGGAGGCTCACGATGTCGCTCTTCAATATTTTCGACGTGGCCGGTTCGGCCATGCATGCCCAGTCGCAGCGGCTGAACACGGTTGCCAGCAACCTCGCCAACGCCGACAGCGCCACCAGCGCCAACGGCACGCCCTACAAGGCGAAGCAGGTGGTGTTCGCCGCCACGCCGGTGGGCCAAAACGGGGCTTCCGGCGTCAACGTGGCGGCCGTGATCGAGGATCCGTCGCCGATGAAGATGGTGTTCGATCCGAAGAACCCCCTCGCCAACGACAAGGGCTACGTCACCATGCCCAACGTCAACGTGGTGGAGGAGATGGTCAACATGATTTCCGCCTCGCGTTCGTACCAGTCGAACGTCGAAATGATGAATACCACCAAAACCCTGCTGATGAAGACCCTGACCCTGGGTCAGTGATCCGTTCGCAAGCTTGATAAGGACACATGATGAGTACCGTACAAGACGCAAGCAATGTCAGCAGCCTGTTCGGCGCCGGCAACGGACCCGCCAAGGCGGCCAAGGGCAGCACTCAAGAAACGGAAGATCGCTTTCTGAGCCTGCTGGTGGCGCAGATGAAAAACCAGGATCCGATGAATCCGCTCGACAACGCCCAGGTGACTAGCCAGCTGGCCCAGCTGTCCACCGTCCAGGGTATCGAGAACATGAACAAGAGCCTGGAAGCGCTGGCCGCCAGCATGGGCGTCAACCAGATGGCGCAGGCCGCCAATCTGATCGGCCGCGGCGTGCTGGTGCCGGGTGACAGCATTCGCCCCGCCGAGCTGCAGGACATCATCGGCTTCGATCTGTCGCGCCCGGCTGACAAGGTGAAGGTCGAGATTTTCGACGCCTCCGGTAGTCAGGTGCGCACCCTCGATCTCGGCCCGCGTGAAGGCGGAATCAATGTGCTGGCCTGGGATGGACTGAATGGCGGCGGCGAACCCATGGCGGACGGGCAATACCGCTTCCGGATCAGCGCCGAGCAGGGCGGGCAGCCCGTCAGCAGCACCGCCCTGCATCTGGGGCTGGTCAACAGCGTGTCGCAGAGTGCGCAGGGCGTGCAGCTGAATCTGGTGGGCAACGAACAAGCAAGTTATGCCGAGATCAGGCAGATTTTTTGAGTAGGGCAGCGTGAACCCGACAGGGCGAACGGTCGCAATCAACATAAGGAGCAGAACATGAGTTTTCAGCAAGGTTTGAGCGGTCTCAATGCCGCCGCCAAGAGTCTGGATGTCGTCGGCAACAACATCGCCAACTCGGGCACGGTCGGGTTCAAGCAGTCGCAGGCGCAGTTTGCCGACGTCTATGCCAGTTCGCTCACCGGCGCGGGCGGCTCCAACGTCGGCATCGGCACCAAGCTGGCAGCGGTTGCCCAGCAGTTCACCCAGGGCAACATCACCTCCACCAACAATCCACTCGATATCGCCATCAATGGCGGCGGCTTTTTCCGCATGGACAACAATGGCGAGGTGACCTATCAGCGCAATGGCCAGTTCCAGCTCGACAAGTTCGGCTTCGTCGTCAACCCGAGCGGTGCAAGGTTGACCGGCTATATGGCCGATGCCAACGGAACGCTGCTGACCGGCTCGCCGGGGCCTCTGAGCATCAACACCGCCGACCTGTCGCCGCAGATCACCAGCGAAGTGAATGCCGTACTCAACCTGGATTCCGGCAGCGCCGTGCCTGCAACGGCGCCTTTCCTGCTGACCGATCCGACCACATTCAACCATTCCACCGCGGTGTCGGTCTTCGACAGCCTGGGCAATGCGCAGACGCTGCAAACGTTCTATGTGAAAACAGCCAACCCGGGCGAGTGGCAGGTCTACGCGGCCAGCGATGGTACGCAGATTGGCGCAGGTGCTGTCACCACCTTGAACTTCAACACCAGTGGTCTGCTTACGACAGCAATGCCGGTTGGGCCCATCAACGTGCCCGCCACCTTCACGGGTGCCGTTGACCCCTTCCCGGTCAACATCGACTTTACCGGCACCACCCAGTTTGGCGCGGGATTCAGCGTCACCACACTGAACCAGGATGGCTATACCTCGGGACGGCTGGCCGGCTTCAACATCGGCGCCGACGGCACTTTCCAGGGCCGCTACACCAACGGCCAGTCGGCGGTGCTGGGCCAGGTGGTGCTGGCCAACTTCGCCAACCCCAATGGCCTGCAGCCGCTGGGCAACAACATGTGGGCCGAGACCGCGACCTCGGGTTCGCCGCTGATCGGCGTGCCGGATTCCGGCAGCCTCGGCGTACTGCAGTCGTCGGCAGTGGAGGATTCCAACGTCGACCTGACCGCCGAACTGGTCAACCTGATCACCGCCCAGCGCGCCTATCAGGCCAACGCGCAGACCATCAAGGCGCAGGATGCCATCCTGCAGACCGCGGTCAACCTGCGTTGATGCGCTGAAGCGATAGGAGGCTGACATGGACCGTCTCATCTACACCGCCATGACCGGCGCGAAGCACATCCTGGCGCAACAGGCGACGACTTCGCACAACCTGGCCAACGCCACCACCACCGGCTTCCGCTCGCAGATCGATCAGTTCCGCGCGGTGCCGGTGCAGGGCGCGATCCTGCCCACCCGTGCCTTCGTCGTCGATTCCACCACGGGCAGCGATTTTCGCAGTGGCGTGATCCAGCAGACCGGACGCGATCTCGACGTCGCGGTGCAGGGCGAAGGCTGGCTTGCAGTGCGGGCGGCCGACGGCAGCGAGGCCTACACCCGCAATGGCAGCCTCAAGCTGGACGAAAACGGCGTTCTGCGGACCAGCACCGGCCTTGCCGTGATCGGCGATGGCGGGGATCTGGCGATTCCGCCCGGCCGCAATCTCGCCGTCGCCAGGGACGGCACGATTTCGCTGGTGCCGGATGGTTCCGATGCGACCGGCCTCACCGAGGTGGGGCGCCTGAAGTTGGTGAACCCGCCGGAAACCGACCTGGTGCGGGGCGACGATGGACTGTTCCGCCAGAAGAACGGCCAACCCGCCACAACCAACCCCGACGTGACGGTCACCAGCGGTGCGCTGGAGTCCTCCAACGTCAACGTCGTCGACGAAATGGTCAACATGATTTCGCTGGCGCGCCAGTTCGACATGCAGATGAAACTGCTGCAGCACGCCGAGAGCAACGACGGCAAGGCCGCGCAACTGCTCTCGATGAGCTGACCCCCTGAATATTTAAAGGAACCGACATGATTCGCTCGCTATGGATTGCCAAAACCGGCATGGAAGCACAGCAGATGCAGATGGATGTGATTTCCAACAACCTCGCCAACGTCTCCACGACCGGCTTCAAGCGCGCGCGCGCGGTGTTCGAGGACCTGCTGTACCAGACCATCCGCCAACCGGGTGCGCAATCGTCCGAACAGACGCAGCTGCCCTCCGGTCTGCAGCTGGGCACCGGGGTAAAGCCGGTGGCCACCGAGCGCATCTTCACCCAGGGCAACCTGCAGCAGACCGGCAACAGCAAGGATGTGGCGATTCAGGGCAACGGCTTTTTCCAGGTGCTGATGCCGGACGGCACCACCAACTACACCCGTGATGGCTCGTTCCAGATCGACAGCAATGGCCAGATGGTCACCGCCAGCGGCTATGCCATCCAGCCGGCCATCACTATTCCGCCCGACACGCAGACGCTCACCATTGCGCGCGACGGTACGGTGTCGGTGCAGCAGGCGGGGTCGGCCACGCCGGTTACGGTGGGCACCCTGCAATTGGCAACCTTCATCAATCCGGCCGGGCTGCAAAGCCTGGGCGAGAACCTCTACGGCGAATCGGCGGCATCGGGTACTCCGAGCACCAATACCCCCGGCAGCAATGGCGCCGGCACGCTCAACCAGTCGTATATCGAAACCTCGAACGTCAATGTGGTGGAAGAACTGGTCAACATGATCCAGACCCAGCGCGCGTACGAGATCAATAGCAAGGCGATCACGACATCCGACCAGATGCTGCAGCGCCTGACCCAGCTTTGAGGTGTGCCATGAACGCCCTTCGAACCTTCGTTTTGCTGACCGGATTGCTCGGCCTCGCCGGCTGCGGCACCACACCGTCGACCATCGTCGAGCATCCGACCACCGCACGTCCGGTTGCGCAGCCGTCACAAGTACCCGGCAATGGTGCGATCTACCAGACCGCAGCCTATCGCCCCCTGTTCGAAGACCGGCGCGCACGCCATGTCGGCGACGTGCTGACCATCGTCATCAGCGAGAACACCCGGGCCGGCAAGCAGGCCGCGTCCAACGCCTCGAAAACCAGTGAAGTCGACTCGTCGGTCAGCACCGTCTCCGGAGTGCCGTTCAAGATGCTGCAAGGCCTTGGACTGAATGCCGAAGGCTCGGTCAAGTACGACGACAAGTCTGCGCTCAACTCCAGCAACACCTTCAGCGGCAACGTCACCGTCACCGTGATCGAAGTGCTGCCCAACGGCAACCTGATTGTGGCTGGCGAAAAGCAGATCGGCCTCGACAAGGGCACCGAATACATCCGTCTCTCGGGCGTGGTTCAACCCGACACCATCCAGGCCGGCAACACTGTGCTGTCGAGCAAGGTCGCCGACGCGCGCATCGAATACCGCACCAGCGCCAAGTTCGACACGGCCGAAGTGATGGGCTGGCTGGGACGCTTCTTCCTCAGTTTCATACCCCTATAAGGTGGGCATCATGAATATTCCGCATCTGCCCGTATTGATCGGCCTGCTCGCCGCGCTCACCCTGAGCGGCGTGGCGCACGCCGAACGCATCAAGGACATCGCCGCCATCCAGGGGGTACGCGTTAACCAGTTGATCGGCTACGGCTTGGTCGTGGGACTGGACGGCACCGGCGACCAGACCACGCAGACCCCGTTCACCACCCAGAGCATCACCAACATGCTGACCCAGATGGGCGTCAATCTGCCGTCGGGCACCAACATGCAGCTGAAGAACGTCGCAGCCGTCATGGTGACCGCCGAACTGCCGCCGTTCTCCCAGGCCGGCCAGGCGATCGACATCACGGTGTCGTCCATCGGCAACGCCAAAAGCCTGCGCGGCGGCACCCTGGTGATGACGCCGCTGAAAGGTGCCGACGGCATGATCTACGCCATGGCGCAGGGCAACCTGGTCGTCAGCGGCGCCGGCGCCGCGGCCAACGGCAGCTCGACGCAGATCAACCACCTGAGCGTCGGGCGCATTCCCGCCGGCGCGACCGTAGAACGCAGCGTGGCCACCGCGCTAGGCGAATCCGGCACTATCAATCTCGAACTGCGGCAGAGCGATTTCACCACCGCCAGCCGCGTGGTCGAAGCCGTCAACACCCGCTTCGGCGACGGCACCGCGCGCGCGCTGAACGGCCGCGTCATCCAGGTCAAGACGCCGGTCGGCGAGAGCGAGCGGGTGTCCTTCCTGGGCGCCATCGAAAGCCTCGACGTCAACCAGGCGCAGGCCATGGCCAAAGTCATCATCAACGCCCGCACCGGCTCGGTGGTGATGAACCGCTCCGTCATGCTCGACACCAGCGCGGTGTCGCACGGCAACCTTTCGGTGATCATCAGCTCCGAGCCGGTCATCAGCCAGCCGGCGCCGTTCTCGCGCGGCGAGACCGTGGTCACGGCCCAGTCACAGATCGAAATCCGGCAACAGCCGGGCGAAGTCATGCTGCTCAACGGCAGCGCCTCGCTGGCCGACGTGGTGAAGGCGCTCAACTCCATCGGCGCCACCCCGCAGGACTTGCTGGCGATCCTGCAGGCCCTGAAGGCCTCGGGCGCGCTGCGCGCCGAGCTGGAGGTGATTTAAAAATGAGTATGGGGGGCGCCGACCTTACCTCGAAATTCGCGCTCGACGTGCAGAGCGTCAACCAGCTCAAGCTCGATGCCAAGCAGTCCTCACCCGAGGCGCTGAAGCAGGCGGCGCAGCAGTTCGAGGCCCTGTTCATGAACATGCTGATGAAGAGCATGCGCGACGCTACGCCGAAAGACGGCATGCTCGAGAGCGACCAGACCCGCATGTACACCTCGATGCTCGACCAGCAACTGGCGCAGCGCATGGCCAGCCGCGGCATCGGCCTGGCCGAGGTGATGGTGCGCCAGCTTTCCGTTGTGCTGAGCGTGCCGGACAGCGAGGGCGTTAGGCCAGGCGAAGCCGGCCAAGGCCTGCCCCTGAATCCGGCGCCGTCCGGCTTGCCCCTGGCACCGGCCCCGCAGCCGCTGACGCCGTCGCAGCTACGTCCGGCCGCCGCCGCGCGCACCGGCGACGTTCCGGCCCACGTCGGGGCCTTCGTGCAGAACCTGCTGCCGCATGCGCAGGCGGCCAGCGCCAGCACCGGCATCCCCGCGCGCTTCATGCTGGGCCAGGCCGCGCTGGAAACCGGCTGGGGCAAGGCTGAAATCCGCGGCGCCGACGGCCAGAACAGCCATAACCTTTTCGGCATCAAGGCCGGCGCCAGCTGGAAAGGCAAGACCGTCGACATCGTTACCACCGAATACGTCAACGGCAAGCCGCAGAAGCAGGTCGACACCTTCCGCGCCTACGACTCCTATGCCGATTCCTTCCGCGACTACGCCAACCTGTTGCAGACCAACGCGCGCTACCGGAACGTGATCGGGCAGGGGCAGGATGCGGTCGGGTTTGCCCAGGGTCTGCAGCAGTCCGGCTATGCCACCGATCCCAATTACGCGCAAAAACTGATGGGCGTGATCCGCATGGTCGAGTCCGCCTGATTCAAGAAAGCGCCGGATCTGCCGATTCCAAGACCAACAGCCTCAATTCGATCAATCCTGACCTGCGCGCACCCCTAACATGGCATCCAGCATTCTCAGCATCGGCCAGAGCGCACTTGCAGCCGCGCAGGTAGGCCTCAGCACGACCGGCCACAACATCGCCAACGCCGCAACCCCAGGGTTCAGCCGCCAGATCGTGGTGCAGGGCGCTGCCCTGCCGCAAAGCTTCGGCTTCGGCTTCATGGGGCAGGGCACCGAGATTTCTGCCGTCAAGCGGATCTACAACGAATTTCTGGGCGCCCAGGTCAACACGGCGCAGGCCGCGAAAAGCGCGCTCGACAGCTATTACTCCCAGATCAAGCAGATCGACAACCTGCTGGGCGACCCCGCGGCGGGCATGTCGCCGGCCTTGCAGGGTTTCTTCAGCGGCATCCAGGAAATGGCGTCCAACCCGGCCTCGATTCCTTCGCGCCAGGCGGCCCTGTCGTCGGCCGAAACGCTGGCCTCGCGCTTCAACAGCATGGCCTCGCGCCTGAAAGAAATCGAGCAGGGGGTCAACAGCCAGGTGACGGCGAGCGTCAACGTCATCAACACCTACGCCAAGCAGATCGCCAAGCTGAACGATTCGATCGCCATTGCCCAGGGCGCGACCGGAAAAGCGCCCAACGACCTGCTCGATCAGCGCGACCAGCTTATCCTCGACCTCAACAAGGAAATAAAGGCCACCGTCGTCAAGCAGGGCGACGGCGCCTACAACGTCTTTATCGGTAACGGCCAGCCGCTGGTGGTGGGGGTGAACACCTTCAGCCTGACGACGGCCATTTCGCCCAGCAACCCCGAACGCCTCGAAGTTGCCTACCAGACCGCCGCCGGCAGCGTCATCGTCAGCGAAAAGAGCCTGGCCGGCGGCAAGCTCGGCGGCCTGCTCGAATTCCGCAGCCAGACCCTGGAGCCGGCAAAGAAAGACCTCGACGACCTCGCCCTCGGCCTGGCCACCACCTTCAATGCCCAGCACGTCCAGGGGCGCGACCTCAACGGCGCCCTGGGCGGCAATTTCTTCAGCATTCCCGCGCACAGGGTGTTCGCGGATGCCGGCAATGCGGGCACTGCGGTCATTGGCACCGCCATCAGCGACGCCAGCGCGCTGACCGGTAGCGATTACCTGTTGGAATTTGTCGGCCCTGGCTACACCTTGACCCGTCAGCCCGGCGGCACCCCGGTTGCTGTCGCCGATGGGGACACCGTCGACGGCATGACCTTAAGCCTTGCGGGTAGCCCCGTTGCGGGCGATAGCTTCCTCATCCGTCCGCCGGCCAATGCCGCAGCCGGGATTGCCGTCGCGATCAGCGATCCGCGGCTGATCGCCGCCGCCGCGGCCTTGCCGGCCGTTCCAGTCGGGACGTCGACCACTTCGGCCACAGGGGCTATTAGTGCGGCGACGGTCGACAACAGCTACACCACACCGCTGACGTCCCCGGTGACCTTGACCTACGACGCGGGCACGGGCGAGTTCAGCGGCTTTCCGGTAAATCAGGACATCATCGTAAGCATTGGCGGGGTGGACACCGTATATGCGGGCAGCGATCCGGCCCCCACCATTCCCTACACCGACGGCGCCACCCTCAGCTTCGGCGGCATCAGCTTTGTCATCAGTGGCGCAGCGCTGGCCGACGGCGACAGCTTCACCGTCGCAGCCAACCCCTTCGGCATCGGCGACAACCGCAATGCCCTGCTGCTGGCCGGCTTGCAAACCGCCAATTCCATGGGCGACACCACCTATCAGGGCGCCTATTCGCAACTGGTCAGCATGATCGGCAACAAGACGCGCGAGCTCGATGTCACCAGCACCGCGGCGGGCAGCATGCTGACCGAAGCGCGCGGCATGCTGCAGTCCGAATCGGGCGTCAATCTCGATGAAGAGGCGACCAACCTGCTGCGCTACCAGCAGGCCTACCAGGCGGCTGGCAAGGTGATGCAGGTTGCCAGCGAGATGTTCGATGTTCTGCTGAGTCTTGGACGATAAACATCATGCGCATCAGTACCCAAACCCTGTATGAAACCGGCGCTGCCCGCATCGGCGAGCTGAATTCCGGCCTGGTCAAAACGCAGCAGCAAATTGCCTCCGGCCGGCGCATCCTGTCCCCGGCGGACGATCCGGTTGGCGCCGCGCGCGCGCTCGAGGTCAGTCAGTCGCAGGCGCTGAATACCCAATACGGCATCAACCGCCAGCATGCCAAAAGCTCGCTCAGCTCGGTGGAGGGCACGCTGTCGAGCGTGACCTCGCTGCTGCAGGACGCCAAGGCCACCGTCATCGCCGCCGGCAACGCCACCTTGACTGACATCGAGCGCGGCTTCATGGCGAACGAATTGCGCGGCCGCTTCGAGGAACTGCTGGGCCACGCCAACAGCCGCGACCCGGTGGGCAATTACCAGTTTTCCGGCTACCAGCTCGATACCCCCGCATTTGCCAAAGACCCGGTGACCCAGGCAGTGACCTATGCCGGCGACATGGGGCAGCGCCTGATGCAGGTCGATGCTTCGCGCCAGATGGCCGTCACCAATCCGGGACTGGCCGTGTTCCAGGGCGGCGGGCAGGACGTATTCGCCACCCTGAACGAACTGATCACCCTGCTGGAGACGCCGGTGGTGGATCAGCCCGGTATCGATAACCTGAACGCCGGCCTCGCCACCGCCAACACCAATCTCGGCCTGGCCCTGGACAACGTGCTGGCGGTGCGCGCCTCGGTCGGCGCCCGGCTGCAGGAACTCGACGCGCTCGACAATTCCGGCTCCGATCGTGACCTGCAGTACAGCCAGATCCTCTCCGAACTGCAGGATCTCGACTATTCCAAGGCGCTGACCCAGCTCACCCAGCAGCAGGTCACGCTCGAGGCCGCGCAACGTTCGTTCGTGGCGATCTCGGGTCTGTCGCTGTTCAATTACCTGTAAGCCATTTCCTGACTGCCGAGGCTATGTCCCCCACAGAACAGATGAACGAAAAGGTGGTCCGGCTCTTGTCCGTGATCTCTGAACATGGCGATCTGCATTTAGCCGAGGTGGAAGGTGACCTCGTCCAGGTGGACGTGCTGCTGACCGAGGCCATCAAAAAGCTATGTGCCAGTTTCATGGCGATCCATCAGGCGGTCGACCGGCAGCAGGCAGCGGTCAGCAGCTTGCTGGCCAGCGGTTCGCACCCACCCGAAAAACTCGCGCAACTCGAACAGCTGCGCGGCGAGATCGAACAGCATGTCGGCGCCGCAGTCACCGGACTTCAGTTTCAGGACATGACCAGTCAGTTGATCGGCCGCATGGCCAAGCACCTGGGCGGATTGCGCGAGGTGTTTGGTGCGCTCGACCTGAGCGAATCGATCATGCCGGAGACTGGAAGCGATAGCGCATTGATCATGCTGAACAACATCAGCGACCTGGTGACGTCGCGATTTGCCGAACTGGATGGCGTGGTGCGCAGCACCGTCAACCAGCGCCATATGGATAGCGGCGATATCGAGCTGTTTTGATTTTTATGAACGAAGCGGGCAATTGCCTGAAACAAGCGTAGCGGGAGTAATGATGAGCAAAACAGTACTTGCAGTGGATGACTCGGGTTCGTTGCGCCAGATGGTCGCCTTCAGTCTGAAGGCCGCCGGTTATGGCGTGATCGAAGCAGTCGACGGACAGGACGCCCTGAACAAGGCCAAGCTGCAGCAAGTCGACCTGGTGCTGACCGATCAGAACATGCCGGTCATGGACGGACTCAGTTTGATCCGGGCACTGCGCGGCCTGAAGAATTATCAAAAGGTGCCGATATTGATGCTGACCACGGAGTCTGGCGACGACATGAAGGCGCAGGGGCGCGCCGCAGGGGCAAGCGGATGGCTGGTCAAACCCTTTGATCCGGCCCGCCTGATCGAAGTGGTGAAAAAACTGATTGGCTGAAATCGCAGTAATCAGATTGCGGAACGAAACGACGGAGTTCGAACATGACCATTGATATGAGCCAGTTTTACCAGGTGTTTTTTGACGAGGCAGACGAACTGCTCGCCGAAATGGAAAAACTGTTGCTGGCTCTCGATGTTTCGGCGCCGGATAGCGAAGATCTCAATGCGATCTTCCGCGCTGCGCATTCCATCAAAGGTGGCGCAGCCACCTTTGCTTTTAATGACATCACCGAAGTGACCCATATGCTGGAGTCACTGCTCGACCGGATTCGCAAGGGCGAGATGGCGTTGACGCCCGATCATGTGGATGCCTTCCTCATCGCCAAGGATGTCCTGACCATGCAAATGGACGGGCACCACCATGGTTCCAGTGTTGACCAGGAAGCCGTCGAGAACGTGTGCGAACGGCTCAAGGCGTTGTCGCAAGGACTGGTTTCATCCGCGCCCGTTGCAGCCCCCGCCGCCGCGCCCGAAGCCGCGCCGGCATCGTCCGCCGAACCGGTCAAGGATGCCGACGGCAACTATAGCTTTCGCATCGAGTTGCCCGAAGTGCCGCAACGCGATGTCGAGGCGCTGGCCACCGAGCTCGGCCTGCTCGGCACCATCACGCAGGAAGTCCTTGCCGACAAGCGCGTGGCATTCATCCTGGCCACCAGCGAAGGGCTGGATAACATCATCGCTATTTGCTCGTTCGTGCTCGATCCGGACGACCTCAAGATTTCCAATGGCGCCGCGCCTGCCGCCAGCGCCGCGCCCGAGGTGGCTGCAGATCCCGGATACGGCATTTTCGAGCCGGAACAATTCGCGCATGTCGGTCAGGCCGCAGCCGAAGGTGAGCCGAAGAACCTGGGCCGCCGCGCCACCGACGTGCCCAACGCCGAGGTGAAGAATCCCGGCCGCCGCGCCAGCGACAAGGAAGGCGGGGGCCAGGAGTCGTCGTCGATCCGCGTCGGCGTCGAGAAGGTCGACCAGTTGATCAACCTGGTCGGCGAACTGGTCATCACCCAGGCCATGATCGAGCAGCGCATCGCTGCGCTCGACCCCATCCAGCACGAGCGTCTGCTCAACAGCGCCAGCCAGCTGGCGCGCAATACGCGCGACCTGCAGGAGGCCGTCATGTCGATCCGCATGATGCCGATGGATTACGTGTTCTCGCGTTTCCCGCGCATGGTGCGCGATCTCGCCGGCAAGCTGGGCAAGTCGGTCGAGTTCATCACCCGCGGCGCCGCCACCGAACTCGACAAGGGCCTGATCGAACGCATCGTCGATCCGCTGACCCACCTGGTGCGCAACAGCGTCGACCACGGCATCGAAATGCCGGCCACGCGCGTGGCCAACGGCAAGAGCGAAATGGGTCGACTGACTCTGTCCGCAGCGCATCAGGGCGGCAACATCGTGATTGAAGTGACGGACGACGGCGGCGGTCTCAGTCGCGAGCGGATTCTCAACAAGGCCAAGCAGCAGGGGCTTCCGGTTTCCGATTCGATGCCCGACAGCGAGGTCTGGATGCTGATTTTCGCCCCTGGATTTTCCACCGCAGAAGTGGTGACCGATGTGTCCGGCCGCGGCGTGGGCATGGATGTGGTCAAGCGCAACATCACCGCGATGGGCGGCACGGTCGATATTCGCTCTGCGTCCGGCATCGGAACGACCATCGCCATTTCGCTGCCGCTTACGCTGGCGATTCTCGACGGCATGTCGATCAAGGTGGGGGAAGAGGTGTACATCCTGCCGCTCGGCTATGTGATCGAATCGCTCCAGCCCGCCGCGGCAGACGTCAAGGAAATTGCCGGACAGGGCCAGGTGGTGAAGATTCGCGAGGAATATTTGCCCCTGATTCCGCTGTACCAGATTTTTGCCATCGAGCCGGCTTTCACCGACCCTTCGCTTGGGATCGTCGTCATTCTCGAGGCCGACGGCAAAAAGGCGGCCTTGCTGGTCGACAGCCTGGTCGGCCAGCAGCAGGTCGTGGTCAAGAACCTCGAGTCGAACTTCCGCAAGGTGGCCGGCATTTCCGGCGCAACCATTCTGGGCGATGGCGGCGTTTCGCTGATCCTCGATGTATCCGCACTGATGCGGTCCAGCCGCCAGCTCAATGCTGATGCCGCGGTCTTCTAAACCATCGATATCCATTCACGACACACCAAGGGATAAGCAGAGGAATCAGATCCATGATGGAACCGACACACACGCAAGCCGGTAGACAGGCAGCCGAGGATGGCCAGACCAATGAGTTCCTGGCATTCACCCTGGGGCGCGAGGAATACGGCATCGACATCCTGCGCGTGCAGGAAATCCGGGGCTATGAGCCGGTCACCCGGATCGCCAATGCGCCTGATTTCATCAAGGGTGTGGTCAACCTGCGCGGCACCATCATTCCGATAGTCGACATGCGCATCAAGCTGAACCTGGGCGAACCCACCTACGACCAGTTCACCGTGGTCATCATTCTGAACATCGGCGGCCGGGTCGTCGGCATGGTGGTGGACAGCGTTTCCGATGTCACCACCCTGTCGCCGGATCAGATCAGGCAGGCGCCGGAAATGGGCACCAGTTTCGATAGCGATTACCTGATCGGTTTGGGTGCATTGAACGAACGCATGCTGATTTTGGTGGATATCGACAAGTTGATGACCAGCCCGGAAATGGGCTTGATGGAAAAAATCGCGGCATGACTGCCCAACTCAAGACATGACTTGCTAATTGAATGAATCGAGGCATATCAAATGTTTAAGGAAATGAAACTGGGAATGCGTCTGGGGTTGGGGTTTTCGGTCGCAATCCTGTTTCTCGTGATCAATGGCGCTGTAAGCCTGAAAAGCCTGGATTCCGTCAATCAGGGACTCACGACGGTTTACGTCGACCGGGTGGTGCCGTTGCAAGGGCTTAAAGCCATCGCGGATGCTTATGCGATCGATGTGATTGATGCTGTCAACAAAGCCAACAGCGGATTGGTCAATGCCGAGGATGCCTTGAAAGGCGTTCAAAACGCCAACCAGGCAATTCAAAAGGAATGGGACGCTTATATGGCCACCACGCTCACCGTGGAGGAGGCCAAACTGGCAGAAGAGGCCCAGAAGCTGTTCGGACCGGCAAATCAGGATATCCAGCGACTGGAGGCAGCGCTGCGAGGAATGTCAGGAAACGTTCAGGGTCAACTTGCAGAGTTTGATGGCGCCTTGTACGCGTCGATCGATCCCATCAGCAGCAAGATCACGGAACTGGTCGAACTGCAGCTCAGGGTAGCGAAAGAGGTCAATGACAGTGCTGCCGCTCAATTCAAACGCATGGTGGTGTTGACCCTTGTTTTGATCGTGGCCGCGATATTGGTTTCTGCACTGGTGGGTTTCTGGTTGATTCGTTACATCATGAATCAACTGGGTGGCGAGCCGGCCTATGCGGTCGAAGTGGCCCGCGCGATTTCGGGCGGTGACTTCTCGAAGTCTGTCAGCCTGGAAAAGGGGGACAACAGCAGCCTGCTGTTTGCCGTCAATGTGATGAGAGAAAACCTGACGGGCATGGTGGGCAATATCCGGCATTCGGCTGAAGCCATTGCCACGGCCTCGAGCCAGATTGCCGCCGGCAACCTGGACCTTTCGAGCCGCACCGAACAGCAGGCCTCCAGCCTGGAAGAAACCGCCAGCTCGATGGAAGAGCTGACCAGTACCGTGAAGCAGAATGCCGAGAATGCGCGCCAGGCCAACCAGCTCGTTGTCTCGACCTCGGATGTCGCGGTCAAGGGCGGCCAGGTCGTCGGCCAGGTGGTCGATACCATGGCTTCGATCAAGGAGAGTTCACGCAAGATTGCCGACATCATCGGCGTCATCGACGGCATTGCTTTCCAGACCAACATCCTGGCGCTGAACGCCGCGGTGGAAGCCGCGCGCGCGGGCGAACAGGGACGCGGCTTTGCCGTCGTCGCCTCCGAAGTGCGCAACCTGGCGCAGCGCAGCGCAGGCGCTGCCAAGGAAATCAAGGCGCTGATCGAGGATTCGGTCGGCAAGGTCGACGCCGGCGGCAGGCTGGTGGACGAGGCCGGCAAGACCATGGACGAGGTGGTGTCTTCGGTGAAACGCGTCACCGACATCATGAGCGAGATCGCGGCGGCGAGCCAGGAGCAAAGCGCCGGCATCGAGCAGGTCAACCAGGCGATCACCCAGATGGACGATGTCACCCAGCAGAACGCAGCGCTGGTGGAGCAAGCCGCGGCAGCCGCCGAGAGCTTGCAGGATCAGGCGGGCAAGCTTGCCGAGGTGGTGAGCGTATTCAAGTTGGACGGTGCTTCCTACAGCGCGCGTCCTGCCCAGAACGTCGCAGCAGCATCCAGGCAAGGCACCAAGCCCAAGGGCTTGCCGGCCAAACCCGTGCCGCGCCAAAAGCAGCTTGCGGAGAGCCGTCGCAGCAACGAGGAATGGGAAGAGTTCTGACGGCGAATAATCCCGACACCTGAACAATTTAGACCCCGCATGCCCTCATATTCGAAAGCGGGCAGGCAATTGATCAACTGAATATTGAAAACATATTAGGACCCAGAATGCGAACCAACATGCCGGTCACCAATGTCGAGTATGTCCTGAAGGACACGGAAGCAGTCGTGTCGAAAACAGACCTGCACGGCAACATCACCTATATCAACCAGGATTTCATCAACATCAGCGGCTTCACGGAAGCCGAGTTGATGGGGCAGCCGCAGAACATCGTGCGCCATCCTGACATGCCGGTCGAGGCCTTCGCGGATTTCTGGCGCACCCTCAAGAGCGGCAAGGCCTGGACCGGTCTGGTGAAGAACCGCTGCAAGAACGGTGACCATTACTGGGTGCTCGCCAATGCGTCCCCCATCATCGAGAACGGAAAAGTCGTCGGCTACGGCTCGATCCGGGTGAAGCCTTCCCGTGAGCAGGTCAAGGCGGCGGAAACGGCCTACCAGGCCATCAAGGCCGGCGACAAATCGCTTGAAATCATCGAGGGCAAGGCAGTCAAACGTACGCTGGTGCAGCGTTGCCGCCTGCTGAAAAATCTATCGCTGAAGATGGGCCTGACCGTGGCAGCGGGATCCGTCGCAGCCCTGTTTGTAGCAATCGGCTTGATGGCGTGGATGGCGTTGCAGGGCGACACCGACTACCTGAGTTGGCTGATCACCGTCTCGATCATCGGTGTTCCCGTAGCGGCGATCTTCGGTGTGGTTTCGTACCGCAGCGTGGTTTTGCCGCTGGAAAGAATGCGCAGGGAAATTGACCAGATGAGCTCGGGCGACCTGACGGGCGTCATCGAGGCGCAAGGTCTCACCGAAATGGCGGACATCATGCAGTCGATGCGGGTGCTTCAGATCAATATCAAGCTCCTGATCGGGCAGATCAAGGAAGCTACGGGCTGGGTGGCCTCCGGCGCCAGCGAAATCGCCTCCGGCAATGCCGACCTGTCCGCGCGCACCGAATCGCAGGCTTCCAGCCTGGAAGAAACCGCCAGTTCGATGGAAGAGCTCACCAGCACGGTGAAGCAGAACGCCGAGAATGCCCACCAAGCCAACCAGCTCGTCGTCTCGACCGCCGAAGTCGCCGCCAAGGGGGGCGCCGTCGTCGGTCAGGTGGTCGACACCATGGCCTCGATCAAGGAAAGCTCCAGGAAGATTGCCGACATCATCGGCGTCATCGACGGCATTGCCTTCCAGACCAACATCCTGGCGCTGAACGCTGCGGTGG